>Ga0209702_10001366_pt1 | contig 46967 bp, 33 predicted proteins | sample FRY01_FD_187210 | JGI IMG/M metagenome (GOLD analysis project Ga0209702, IMG submission 187210) | Freshwater microbial communities from Lake Fryxell liftoff mats and glacier meltwater in Antarctica - FRY-01 (SPAdes) (version 2) | ecosystem: Environmental > Aquatic > Freshwater > Ice > Glacier... | reverse complement strand
ACCCCTCATTGCAGCCTGCGTGGTAAGAGGCAAGACCAGCCTCGGATGAACAGTCCTGCGCCGAACTGCGACAACTTTTACACGAGCCGTAAGTCAGCGCTTCCTGCTCCCTGTTTTGCTTCGCACGGCACCCCAGCAGCAAAAGTTTGGGACGATTGCCCGACACATCCTGCGTCGCGAGCTCTTCGGCTTGCGATTCGGCGTACGTGCACAGGCTGGCATTCGAGAGCTGCGAACACAATTTGCACGTGTGGTCGGTCCAGTCGTAGATCTCGTTTGGCAGACACTCCACCAGCGAGCATTCTCTGACGCACCCACGGCCCCAGTCCAAGAGTCCTTGCGCCCCGTGCGGTGGCGTCGAGCCGCACTCGGCGCATTTTTGGCATGTCACGAGTCGTTTGCGCGTCACCACGTCAATGTGAGCAAGAGGATTCAGGCTTTCCTCGTCACTCAGCTCCACCGGACATGCCCGTGCCACGCGGAAGTCGTTGAGATCGGTGTTCAAGTACGAGGACTCCATGGTACACGACATGCGATTGCAAGCAAACGGACCGTCGCAAGTCATGGTGTCGATCGGCCCGCCCTGCGCGTCACATACGCGGCTGCACTGGAACGGGACCTCGAGCTCACTGGCGGCGAAAATGGTCTCAAAGTCAAAGCCGCCCAGTCCCAGGCCTCTGTCGCGTAAGTTGCCGTCCCGGTTGCTTTGACACAGCGGGGTGCGAGTCAGAAACTCTTTGCGCTTGCACTTGGGTGGGTCCGACGAGACGCCCCGGCGATTGATGCACGCCGTTGCCATTTCGCCCTCGGGGCAGTCAATCAGGCAACTCTCGCACGCCCCTTCAGAGTCCCGCAAGAGGCGCCCGCACCCGCGACGGAACTGTCCCTCCGGACATAGCGCACACTCCAGGCACGCCGTCTGGCCTGTCGTGTTGGCGAACCTCCCTGACAGACAGGGCACACACTCCGGTTCCCCTGCACGTGGCTGCACGGATCCTGCGGGGCACAATTCGCAGTGGTTCACATCTGCTCCGTCGTGCCGCGTGTATCGCGAACCCGCAGGGCATTCTTCACACACTTCGTGGAGTCCGAAATGCACGCTCGCATCGTACAACTCGTTCTCGTGCTCACCATAGCGCAACTCGTTCTCTTTGCTGGGCAGGCGCAACAGAGACGAATGATCGACCCGGCCCACAGGACATGCCGTGCACGCGGCCATGACACTTTGCCCAATGTTGTCATTTATGATTGGAACGAGCCGGCCACTTGCGCACGTGCAAGGCGTGCGCACGCTGCGCAGATCCCCCACAGTCAACCACGGCCATCGCACGTGAGACTCGACTTCGGATTCCATCATGACGCCGCGCTCAGACCATGCAAACACAATATTGAAATGCTCATCGGCACACGGCACGCATGATGTCTTTGCGTCGTTGGCGACCTGTCCCGAACTGCACATACTGCAGCTGGTTTGGTTAAACACAGAAAAAGAGTTGTACGGACAAGGTTCACAGTCATGGTCCCAGTGGTTGGCGAGCGCCACGTTGTCGATGGGGGCAAATGATCCGGCGACACATTGCCTCCGGGAACATGAGCCGCCCTCGCCACTGGATGTCGTGAAGTCCCCACACCACTCACAATGTGTGAACGGCCACGACGACGACTTACCCCGCGGGCACGGCGAGCAGCCACCGGCGTGCGGGGACGTAAAGCCGACGGCGCAATACCGACACCCAGTGAAGCCGTTGGTGTCGGTGCGTCCCGCCCCGCACTCCGTGCACGCGCCGCCCGACGTGGAGAACTTGCCGACGGTGCACTGCGTGCATGTGCCGCTCACGTCCTCGAAGCCCGCGTTGCAGTTGCAGTGGCCCCAGCCCACGCCGCTCCAAGAATTCAGTCTGCAGTCAGTGCACGTCGCAGCTGCGGCGGCCGAAAACTTGCCGGCGACACAGTCCGCGCACTCCGATTTCGCGTCGTTTACGCGCTTGCCTGCCGGGCACGTCGCCGTGCACGTTGCTGTCCGGGTCTCTTCGCCATAGGTGTGTGCGGCGCAAGCCGCGCACTCCGTATCCGCCGTGGTCGTACACGGCGGGCGGAAGTTGCCGTGCCCGCACGAGGTCGTGGTGCACGCGCCGCACTGCCACGGGCGCTCGCAGTACGTCGGAAACTTGTCGCCGCAACCTTCGTCGTTCCACAGCCCGCCACCGTGGGCGATCACGCACCTTTCGCTGCCTTGATGGTTGTTGGGTTCGCCCGGGGCCCACGGCGGCTGTCCAAAGTCCATTTTGAAGATTGCAGGAATCCAGTGATTACCTACTTTCGTCGACCCTATCCACAGTTTCACCCTTCTGGATACAGGCTTCCACCAGTGAAAGTCCTCGTTCTCGTTATTGCTCTCAGGCAGCACTACTATGCCTTTGAGATGAGCGTCGCCGCCCTGGCAAAACGCCTGTGCCTCCGCATAAGTCTTGAGATCACTGTTAAACTTTCCCACACACCTGCCCACACCCGAGATATATGACCACGTGCCCGAGCACTTTTCCCCCGACGAGTGGAACGTGCCGGCCGTGCACGCTTGGCCCCGCACGTGTCCAAGCAGACCGGCCCCGACACAGCACAGCAAGAGTCGCACGCGGAGACACGCTCGCATATGGTGAGCAAATTGTTTTATTTATATACAAACAATACAACAAGACTACAACCCAGCTCTCCCGAAACCTCATCTCAACAAGCAAACTAGTCGTTTTGGCTCTCGGCAGGCTCCCAGTTGATGCACTGGGTAGTGTAGCGCAGCTCACACGCAAGGGCAGCGTAATACAAAAAATTGTTGTAGTACTGAACGTCTTTTTTCACGGATTCCTCCTGACCCAGCAAGGCCTTGGCGAGCTTCGGCATCACGCAATCTTCTTTGTGCCCCCCATTGCCCAGGGAAGAGAAGAGAGCATATGCGGTTGGAAAAGGCATTCTCCTTCCGTCAGGCAAATTCAGCTGCATCTCCGGACGCTCGTCGACTCGAACCATGTTCGAGCCACTCTCGATAAGGTGCTGCAAAACAAATGGAATTGTGTCTGTTTTGTTCAGCAACATAAATCTCAATCCGTCGTACAGCAGCGAGGGCGTCACTTCTGAAATTACTTCTGCATCAACATTCTGCGAGAGTTGCAACACGTATGGCGCAGTGCCCATCAAACGCGACACGCAATACGGACATGTCGGGAAATCCATGCCCTCGGCGCAAGGCTTCTTAAAAGCGTCGAAACTCGTCTCCCAATTCGTTTCCTGCTCCAGCAGCCACTTCATGCCACACTTGACGTGCACAACAGCGCCCTTGACACCATCGTGCTCGCCGCACGCACAGCCCAGGCGCATGTGCGCATCCGAGCGCACCGGCTCCATGCACATGCACTCAGCATGGAGATCTGTTCCAGCCAGTCGACAATTCAAGAAGGAAGTTACCTTGTCACGAATGGCCGGGTTCTCAAACTTGAATTCACAATCGTCCTCGTGCATACGGAACGAATTCAAGTAAGCGCCCAGCCCGACAAGATCAATCGAAATGGTAGCGCACAGGATGCTGAAGACGGTAGACTTCTTTCCAAAAGCTTTCTTATTCGCCCAGTACTCGTTGGTGAGGCGCTGTATCTCAATGCGCTCGGGGTGCGCCAGCAAGACAACTTCAGTCAACGTCGTCCACATTTTGGTCATCAACTTCAACATGCGCAAGGCGGCCTCGTCGTGCATCGTCAACTTTGGAAAGAATTTGCTGCTGTCGACCTTGATACTTTTGCCGAATGGCTCGCCAAACGTATCCACAAACCTCACCTCTAGAGCAATCGCCGGGGTCTTTCTCACTGAGTCCACCCACGCAGCCTCATCAACCATCTCCCTCCTCTGAATCGCCACCATCTTGCCGTTGTAGTGACTACAGCGCTTTAAATTCTCCAGGGTACCGTGTTTGACGTGGACCAGCACTGTCAGAGGCACACAGATCGCAGAGAGCTCACGCAAAGGCACTGTAACAAGACAGTTACTCGCAAACTGCTCTTCCGCAACAAGTCGGACTCCAGCAAGAGTTCTTGGAAAGTCAGGACCAACATCAGGACCAACATCCGAGTCCTGAGTGACAAACAGAATGACATCGTCCCACTTGTGAGCAGAGGCGTTGCCAGCATCGCCATCCTTCGCAGCTCGACAGTGGCTCATGTGATTGTCCTCGATCCTCTTCAACTTCTGTCAACAGATCAAATCCATCTTTAATGCATTTTTCATTCAAAAAAAAAAACAAAAAAAAAGTCTAAACCAATTCGATTCGACCCTCCAACAACTAGACCCACCTAAACCACTCTACACCATGCATCTGCCGCCATCTTCGTCGAGGTCGCCAGAGGGCCTCCGTGTAGGGCATCTGTTGTTCTTCCACGTGTACATGAGCGGTTTGTCAGAGATGTTGTGCTTGTTCATGATCTGCACAATCTCCTGGCGCACCATGCGGGGGCGGCGAGTTGTGCTGAATGCCGAGTCCATGTAAATGTCGCCCATGCCGCGCGCCTGGCGCTCCATGAGCGCGACGTCGTCGCAATGCACCAGTGCCGAGCATACATCTTCTATCATCGAGGTGAGCTGTGCTACACGACGCTCCAGGCGCAGTATGCGTGTCTCCAACACCCGATCCGAAGGGCCTGCATCGCCACTAGGCACAGTGGCAAGCACCGGGAACAATGGCTTCGGACGCAAATCGGGCGAGCTCATGCACAATTGCAAGTGGCGTCGAAAAGGGATCTCGGGCAAGGCCACTCGAGATTGGAATGCCGAGCATGCGGGACAATCTGCGATTATCATCAAAAGCACAATATACAACATGCGGCACATGATTGCGAGTGCACAGAAGTAGCGTTTATACTCCACACCTCAGAAATGCATATTTCGACCAATTCAATCAAAAATTAATGTACACGTGGCGTATGCCCTTGCCAATCTCAGCCACGAACCAGCTCTGCGATCCCCTTTGGGCTCTTGGGCTTGAGGTCCGCACCCGTGAAGTGCTTGTGTGCAAAACACTTGTCTGCCGTATGCGAGTCTCGTCCGCAGCGCGTGCAGTTGCCAGCTCCGCCGCGGTCCCTGACATGTCGGATGGGACCGACATGCGGCGCTTGGACCGTCGCGTCAACCTGAAAAGACTTGTAGGCCATGGCCGCCATTGCAATGGTGTTCTTAACGGTAACAGCTGGGGTCGACGAAATAGCCTGCAATTTCTCCAGGTCCACCAGCCACATCTGAATCGGCTGTTGACAGTGCGTGGCAAAGTGTCCCTCGCCACCACATCGGCGGCACATGTTGCCCTGTCCCATGACAATGGTCTTGATAGTATCGCACTCCTGGCTTGTCAGCGGAGCGCAGTTGGTGAACTCCCACCCTCTCACATTTTCGAAGCCGTGCATCAGCATTTGCGCCACTGTCTCGTTCATCTCCCACGACGCCACGTCGCTCGTGCTGCCCACGTAAACGGAGGCGACTTCTCCCAGCACACCCCCCTGATGACGGCACCATGCGCTGCCCGTGCCTTCGTGATGCTGACGAATGCGAGCGTCAATGTCTTGCGACCTTCCCACATAATAACCCCCGTGCTTCAGAGCTAGAACATACACTCCGTTGCGCATGTTTGCGATGATTTGGTAAATGCTTTTTAAGTTTACTCAACCTTTTTGTACGAAATTCATTTCTGAAAAGCAAAACCAAAAGAGACCTACAAAAGAGCCATGTTTCAAAAATGAAAAATGCCTTTTCAAAATCACTCAAATATTTGTACCAGAGAATTAGAAAATTTCTCAGAGATAGGGATGAATCATAACGCCGACTTTTTTAAATCAATATTTCTACAAAAAATATATATTTATATATATTCCCACGTTTTGAAAGTGAAAGCATTTGTGAGATGAAGAATTTTTTTGATCTTGTTTGAAATTGCATTTTTCATACACAAGCAAGCATGGTGGCCAAAAATGTGCTGCCATGCTATGTGCACACAAAGAAATGGAAAAAAAAAAAACGCCGCTGTACACACAGACGTGATACTTGCTTCTGCATTGACATGATATGTGTTATGCTATCTCTGTATGGGTGAAAGGATATGAATGGACATGTTGAATGGACGCGTATGTTTCAGGACACGGACGGGTGCTTAGGGTGGGTCAGGGAGGAGTCGTCGACGTCGACCTGTCGCACATGCAGAGTCGACGCGTCGTCGAGGTACTTTGTGATTGATTGATTTTGTTACTGATTGACTGCATTGTGACATGATGTACTATACTACACTGATCATTGTGTTGTGTTTGACGGAGTGGTGTCTGTTTGATTTTCAAGGTGTGATGCGATGTGTGTTGTGGTGTGTGATATGAGGTCTATTCTGTTTTGTGGTGTGTTGTGTTTTGTCGTTTGAAATATACAGGTGGCCGCTCGCGCGCACGGACACTGGAGAACCTCGCCCGACACGACACGGCCGCTCTGCGCCGCAGGTAAGTGGTCTGGTGGGACAGCTCGCGAGAACATGCTTCGCATGACGTGCGTGCTCCGGGGTTCGACTCCTCGGCAGACTTTGAGTTCACCATAGTAGTCGCCCGTTTATATTTAGCAACATGGCTGCGACCGGTAATGCCAGGTTTGTTGGAAGACCAGCTGGTGCAAATATGTCCTTTCAAGGTCAAATTGTTCACCAAGCTGTCCGATGGCGTACTCGAGCCTGTATCTAACGACGGTGCAATCATTGCAATGACGACCCCCTTCAACCGACTCAAGCTGGAAACAATGGCGTATTTGGACTCGCAAGGAGAGGGTACGATGCCAGCGCTGAACTGCCGCATGGACACGCCATTTTTCGGGCCGAATATAAGATTCTGTGTGTGCATGGACGGTGCTACGAAAATCGTGGCGGATCATATCCCGAAAGACAATCTGAGCACGCCGACTGTCATATACGGCAACTGTGCGACGTCTCTGGCAGAGCTCATGTACGCGAATCAGGCGCCGCGCACAACACCACTCATGCTGTGGGCGACTTCATCGGACGAGAAGAAGAGTACTTTCGTGCTGCAGCTCACGCCTCTCGCCACGAGCAAACATTACTCGGCGGCCAATGGAATGCATATAGCGCGCATTTCCGAGAGGCACATTGATAGCACTGTGGTTGCGCGAGCGCTGTTGAGGTGCCAGCAGACGAGACGCACGGAGCTCATCGATGTGATGCAGAAGACGGGGGTGGCGGTGATCAACACCTCAACATTCTGCATGACGCTGCCGGTGGGCTCTTTGTTCGACTTGTCGACGGGAGAGCTAGACGAATGCACCCTCGACGCGACGCAGTGGCAGGCCCTAGTGCAGAAAACCAGTGCAATGCTCGCTGAGTCTCACACATTCAAGCTCTGCGAGGCCATGGTGATGCTATTGACGCACAGCATTGCTCCGATGGGAGTCGACATCATTGAGCCTGCAGCGGTGCGCGGCTTTCTGCTCGCGTGCGACTCTAGCGCGGCCGGACAGGATTGGCTCAAGACTGCGGCGCAGAAGAGTCTGCGCACAGCGAACGAGAGCACCTTTGTTTACACATCGGACTCAGAAATCAAAGGCTTTGCGGTGCGCAACCGCGAGAGCGGCGTGTTTCTGGAGGCTCAGATGGACTCCTCGGGCGAAAAGCAAAACCTCTTTGGCATGGACCCGCTTGTCAGTGACTTGCACCTCCAGCACAAATGCCAGAGGCTGCGAGAGCGGACGTTGGCGCAACTCGCCACAGATTTGCAGAATTCGCCGTCCAGCGGCCATGCTGCTCTGCATGCGGCGAGCAATATTGTACTGGGCAACATCATGATGAAGGAGGACATGTCGACGTTTGCTGCCGACTGCGAAGACGCGTCCGCATGCCTGGCTGGCATGGCACATGCAGCGGCGCACATGGACCCAGAGCATCTGCTGTCGTGCGTGCATCAGGTCATGGACAGCGAGGCATTCAGTTCCGTAGCGTCAAACCTCAAAGAGTCTGTGATCGCCACGCTGCCACACGTAAGCAAACACTTGCGCAACATGCAGATTGCGCTGGTCTTTGCGCATGCGGCCAGCATCGCAGAAATGCGAGGCACCGTAGCGGCACCCGAGCTGATGGGGGTGAAGGCAAAGTACTACAACATGGTCGACAACGTGAACGCTCACCTGCTTACCGGACACGCTGTGTTTTGTGACGTCAAGCTGAGCGAGCACGCGACGCCGATCCACAAGCTGTTCAGTACGCGCGAGGTTCTGGCTGTCACGCCGCTGGAGGCCACCAACCCAATCGACGTGGCCGACCACGACGGGCGCTGCATGCTCAACACAAAGAGCTCGCTGCCCAAGCTCAACGAGCAACTACAGTCCATCAATGGAGAAATGCCGTGGTCCTCTGCCCACAGCATTGTGTCTGAAATCAGCTCCAAGAGCGCCTCCAACATCACCGGCTGCCAGAGCTCGGCGGTGACAAGCACGACGGCAAATTCATCTTTCTACCACACCATTATATCTCTTGGCAGTGGCTATGTTTACAGTACCGATGCCACGGTGCCGATGCCGGGCCTCACCCCCGTGACACTGCCCACGGCGAGCATGGCGAGTATTGGCAAGGGCGCGGCTCGCATCTTCTCGGTGGAGGGCAACTTGCTGGACTCGGTGACTATAGCTGACACTGTGTTCACAGAGGACCAGTTGCTCGATCTTGTCGTCGGCGCGGCCTCTTGCCTGGCGCCGTCGCTCGAGCACATCATCCGCATGCGCTGCGGCTCCAACTACAAGGTGCTGGGCGGCACTCCGCCTCCGCCTAGCACCAGCATGTCGCGCGTGGTGATGCGCGGGCGCATTTTGCCGCTGGCAGAGGGCATGACAGAGGCCGACCATCATGCCGAGGTGCTTGCACGCGAGCAGGCGGCACGCAGGGTGCACCCCGGTGCGCTGGCAGTGTCCATCACCTCGGGCACGTGGAACATGTATGTGCCGCAGAGCTAGGCTTGTACACTATTAAAAACAAGTTTAAAAATTTTATTGTATCGAAATGCATTGTGCAGTTCTCTAAATCTCGTCGTTGCCTGGCGCCTTGGCGGCGCGCAGCAGCGTGGTGCCGCTCTTGACGCTCGCCCCGCAGTCGTTGTCCTGAATTGCGACTTCGAGCATGTCGTCGTAGGCCTGGGAGCGCACGGCGCCCTGGTCGCGCTCCCACTGGCGGTACATGACGACGTCGTACACCTTGTCGCTCAGGAAGTAGGTCGTGGTGACGAAGTTGACGATGAGGTCCGCCACCAGCCGAATGACGAGAAAGTCAATCTGCGTGAGCGCGACAAAGAGGCCGATGGTGCCCATGATCACCGCGTAAGTGGTCCACACCTGAATGATGAGGAGGCACGTGGTTTTCGTGTACGGAATGTAGTGTGTCTTGTGGTCCTGCACTGTGTTTACGATAAAGGGCGCGACCGAGTCGCTCGCAAAAGCAGCGATGCACGTTGATACAAATGTGTATATCGCCACACACCACCACTTGGGCCAGGTGTCGAGAGGCACATTGAACAAGCGGGTCTTGGTGTTGGGACCTATGGCGAGGAAGGCAGACTCGTCAATTATCATAATGTGCAGAAAAACGCAGCAGCACACAATGGTCCACACTCCCAGCAGAGCGACCACCACCCGCCTGTCATTGAACAGGACTTGACACATATGTTCACATCACAATGACTCTTAAATGTCGCAAGGCAATTTACTGCAAACTTTAAGCGTAAGCAATAAATGCAGCCTTTATGCAAAGCACCTACGAGCGGCGGGAGCGGCTGACGCCATCCCGTTTTGCCTTGCGGCGCTTGTGTGGACGGCGGCGATCCTCTTCATCGTCCTTGTCCTCGTCCTCGTCCTCTTCCTCGTCCTCGTCGTCTGCCTCGTCGTCGTCCTCATCGTCGTCGTCGTCCTCTTCGTCGTCGTCGTCCCCGTCCTCTTCCTCGACCTCGTCCTCTCCCTCGACCTCGTCCTCTTCCTCGACCTCGTCCTCTCGCTCGACCTCGTCCTCTTCCTCTTCCTCGACCTTGTGCTCTTGCTCGACCTCGTCCTCGTCCTCGTTATCTCCCGGCCTCTTGTTCTCATCCCCGCTCTTGCCGGAGGACGGATCACTCAGGCTCGATGAATCCAGCTCGCTGTAACGGGTCTCATCGACCCTTCCCCTTTCCGATTGGTCATCGGAATCCTGCAACGCGGCAAGCTCCTTTTCCCTCCGTGTGGCAATCGGATAGTAGCACGTGACCTCATCGCCAGGCTTGATCTTGTGTAATGCAATGAGCACGACCCAAGCGGTTTTTTCATTGTTCTCAGACAACGCGTGAATGACGCGGAACTCGGCGTTGCCCGGGCACGGCTCGTCTTCCTTGCCCTCCGATGGAATGCGCGGGCAATGAGAGACACACACGTGTTGCGGATTTTTGTCAGCCTTTTTGCAGTTCTTGCTGCAACCCTTCTGCATGTGCATGCGGCAGCATGTCTGCGCTGCATATCCCTGGAATCGCTTGTTCTTCCTGTTGTACTTCATACCTTGGAAATTCTTGAACTTCGTGTCGTCTCCAATTTGCTCATCCATCACACCGCTGGTCAGGACAGCGATCACATCCCCGGCTTGGAATTCGATTTCCGCAAATAAACCATTTCCTGAATCCGGAATTTCGGACTTGCCAATCGACACCATTCCTTCGTCCAACAAGAAATCGAGTGCTGCCTCGTGCATATGGTCACGACTCATATTAACAAACCTCGTCTTGAACAATTTGGAGAGATTGGCCAATTTGCGAAACATTTTGTCCTGATCGTTTTTTCGCAAATCCCCCTCGTTGGTCTCGTCGTAGTGGCCTATGGCGACATCACACCTCCGCCTCGCCCTGGGACTCCTCTCCGGGCTGGAGTCGCCGCTGTCGCTCTCTGTAGGCGCCTCGCCGCCGCCCCCCCCGTCCTTGCTCGAAGAGCCCCCCTGGAGTTTCTTGCTCGAAGAGCCACCCTCGCGTTTCTTGCTAGAAGAGCCCCCCCCGCCGTCCTTACTGGAAGAGCCCTTCCCCTCCCGCTTGCTCGAAGAGCCCCCCTTGCGTTTTTTGTTCGAAGAGCCACCCTCGCCGCGTCTCTTATCCTTTACCGAAGACGTGAAGTATTCAGTGTCAGCGTCTGATATCTTCTTGACGAAATAGATCCACTGTGTCGATTGTTCATCTTCTGCGAGAACATCCTCCACCATCACAGGAATGCGCTTTCCATGATATTGGCTTGGAATGAGATTATTTCTGTTCAGCGTTGCCCTCGGAGGCTGACCCTCCCTGCCATGATTCGCTGCCTGTCCGCCGTCCTCCGACGACCGAGCCGCCATGCTCGTGCCCCTCCTTCTCAAGTGGGGTAATACGACCAGAGCTCCCCTTTTATATCAAAAATGCCTTTTTTTGAGTCATGGTCCATTTCTGTTTGGTTTGCGAAGAGTCACTTTTTTCCAACTGTTTCACGACGGTTGAGTATTTAAAGACTGTTCTGCTCAGAAAAATGGCGTGCGGACGCACAAGATGCCGTGTTAATGTGCACGTAGAAGGGCGGAATTCAGCAAATGACCCGGCAGACGCCAAACATATCACGTCTGACTTTGAAAAAGTGTTGACAACGGAGCTCTTTGGTCGGGTGTCTCGACTCGACTTGCTGCAACACATGTGTGCATGGGTTTGCTCCGAAAATTTGCTACACGAGCACAGCGTAGATGTGTCTCACAACATTATCAATGCTGTGCGAGATGGCACTGTTCAGGCGACGACATGCCAAACAGAGCTGCCGTTGGTGGGCCACAGCACCAGCGCCTCGCTCCGGCTGAGTGTCGCGCACACTTTGCTTCACGAAAACGTGGCGGTTGCTTTCGGCTCGCTTTGCGTTGCTGTGCCTGGCGACACTCTTCAAACATCCGTTTGTGCAATCCGGGTGGAATGCACCCTTGAAGACAAGTGCTTCCGACTGTCAGCTCATATTTCGCCCCTCGAGGCGCATGGTCCGTACTCGGAATGCTTCCGGCAGACCAGCGCACAGTGTTTTCCAGTGCTGTCTTCTTTCCCGCCGTCGCCGTTGCAGGCCCGTGTTGGGGGCAAAAAAACGCTTTCACACCGCACCCACCGCGTGAACTGCCAGCAAGCGCATGCCGTGCATGTGGGGCTGGCCTGTGAATCTGACAAGGCGCAGCACAGCTTCTGCACGCAGCAGGTGCTCAGCCGCAAAGTTTCTCTCATCAGCACGCAAACCAACAACCAGGAGGCGGAGACCATTCACACTGTTTTTTTTCGATGACTGTATTTTTCCTGATGATTTTATAAATAAACAAACATAATGAATAGAAACCCGTTCTACATCTCGCTATTTTCGATTATGTACTGCGATAGCAGTAGAAAGATCAGATACAAACACACAAACAGCTTGCGCAAGCGGTCGGCTGCCTCCTCGCCGTACTGCGTGTCTTTTTCCGTCACAAACGGAATCGCCTCGTAAAAGAGGTCGAGTCCTGTCAGGGCGACAATATAGGCAAACACAAAGTAGACATATTGATTCTGGGTGATAAACTGCAAGGGGTTGTGGCTCAGACTGGTCGTTGCCGAAATGGTCCACGACAGTATGGCGCACAGCAGCACAGCAAAAAATCCGTACAGTCTTGTCCAACCAAAGTGCTGCAAAACAATTCGAGTGCGATTCAATTTGTCGCAGTCGTTTTCATCTTCGACACAATTCGCGCCTGTGTTCAGGGCCGTGAGCAGTTTTTCATCGAATCTTGCGCAGACGATGTCGTACACCACTTTGACAATATTGCTGATGTGCTGCAAGAGTCCGCCCGTCATCAAGAGCAGCAGCGTGCTGAAAAGAACCAACTCGTCGTGTTCGTCGTTTTGCAACTTGAGGGCTACGCCCATGACGGCCAAGCCGACGAGCATGGGCACGTCGACAAAAATGCGATCCCACAGCGCATTGTAAATCCCTTCCCGCTTTTGTCTCCAGTTGGACCACAGGGAAAATATAACCAACACTAACATCGTGATGATAATGACGATCACGACGAAGTTCATCAAAAACGAACTTTTCTGTCCGGACACGATCAGATGTGATTCCATAGCCTCCATCAGAAAACGAACGATGAAAAAAAGGAAAGGAATCACGTCCAGCAACCACACAAAACTCCATTTCATTACGTTCACGTGTTCTTCGCGCAAGTTCCGGGTGGAAAAGAGGTCTAGACCAATGAGAACCAGAGACACACCCACCAGCAACAGCAGACGGGAATTCCACACCGACGCCGTGTGCATCGTGTACACCGGCGCGGCAGCATGTTTGCACCACGTGCGAATATCAGCAAGTTGCTCGTATTGCGAGTCTACGCTCAGCCTTACGGGCACGTTGCCGCTCAGGCGCATCATTTGTTTGTCTTGCATCGTGCTTTTCGTGACGTAGCGGGTAAAAGTGGCTGTGCCACTGGAGAATGTCGACACGTCGGCGAGGAACTGTTGGACCATGGTGTTGAGGCTCTGAGTACCGAACAAGTTTGCGCCGAAAGCCATGTCCACGTGCTCGTCAATGCAAGTGCAAACGGAGATGGAGGTCGACGAGGTGGTGTCGAGCTGCAGATCCGACAACATTGCCCACATGTCGCGCGCAGCTGCATCCCCTGGCGTCAGAACGGGCTGCGCACGGCCGTAGCAGCCGAGGGTGTACTTCAGAGCGCCCACGGGATGCAATTTTGATACTGTGTGGAACGATGATTTTTCATAGGACGCCAGCGACTCAAACACATCGTCTGCCTTGAGGTCATGCAGCTTGGAGAGGTCCAATACAGGCTGCACCGTAAATGTTGTGGATGTTTGCGGAAGGGAGTGTGTGGTGTGATTGTACATCAAGACGGCGGTAATGACGACAGCGCAGCCCGCGGCTACTGCTACCCAATCGACTTCTTTGGCTTTCTGTTTGGTCTGCTCGTACGATTCGCTCACACTCTTTACAGTCTCTGTCATATATTTGCCCTTGGGTCTCCCTTTGCTAGAGTCTGACATTGCGCGCTCACGTGTTGGTCTTTTATACTGGGGCCGCATGCAATTTGGGGCGGCTTTTTGGCACGACGGTGACTTTGGCGCGTGCCTCGAAATCGACGAGGTTCTTGACCTGAATGTATCCGAAGTTACCGCTGAGGGGGTCGGGCGCTGCGTGCAGCAACGTCCAGTATTGCATGGTCCACAAGACGTTGCATGCGTGTGCCAGCACTCGATCGGCAGCCCACAGCGCACTCTTGGTGCGCGGCGCAAGCGCCAGACACCTCAGCGCGCTTGCATGTTGCAAGGCGTACACGTCGGCCGCCTCGCTCGTGCAGGTGATGCTTCGAATAGTTTCGGGCCCCACGCCTCGAGCTTTGTTCTGCAACAGCTGTTGATACACCACAATGAGGGCCGTGATGATGTCGGCGCATCCAATCATTGGGTTGTCGCGCAGCTTGACGCGCGCGGCCCATATTTTTGTCGGGCCCAGGGCTGGCAGGTTCATGCAGAAGTCGCAGCCGGTGAGCGCTACCATGCTGCCAAAGTAAGCTGCTGGAGTCGCAGTGGACGGGATCGCTTGTTGCAGGTAGGCAAGCACGGCGCCCACATCCACAAACTCAAACTCGCGCTTGACCGCGCCCGACGCCGCGCGCTTTGTGCTGGTCGCCGTCTTGACTTTGATGCGGTGCACGAAAATGTTTGCAAGCGAACGGCTCTCGCGACGACGCTTCTCGAGCTGGATGAGCGCGATGGGGATGAAGTCTCCGTCCGTGGACACCAACAGCAAGTTGCCCTTGTGCGGCAGATAGTCTGGACCCTTGATGTCGCACTCGCCGCGGCGCAGCGGCGCGTCGTCCGTGTGCGCGGCGAAGAGCGCGGGCAGCTTGTATGAGCCCCCCACGACCTCGGGCACGCCGTGAAAGTCGAGCACCACGCTTCGCCGGTCTTCCAGACGGAAGTGCTGCTTGAGTCGGCACACGACGAATTTGATGACCTTCACCTTAAAGGTGCGGTTGCGCATGGCAGCCATCCACTCCTCGGGGGGGCGTGGCGGCAGCTCGTCGGCCTCGCCAAAGACGACGTCAGGCACGCTGCGGTTGCGCTTGCTCTGCGTCATGTTCTTGGAGCGCGGCACGTACGCGTAGTCGTCGAAGCCCATGACGACGACGGGGGCGCCAAGCGCAAACGCGCTCTCGATTGTGTTGATAAACTGGTACTGCACGAACGCGTCCCAGGTGGTGACGTGGTCGCCCTTCATCAGCTTGATCTGGCCGTCGATAAAGACAATGTCGGGTCGTGCTGGCAGCGCGTCGGAAAACGCACGCGGCACATTAGTTTTGAGGATCTTCACCCAGCCAGCGTCGATGGTCATCGCTGAGCTCGGCAGGCGCCTGGGCTGCAGTAGCTGTCTTTGTGTTTTTTTTCGTTTGGGCGGATTTGAGAGCGGTGAGCACTACACTATTTGGCGCCAGAAGCCTCGTTTGAAATACCATAAATGCTTTTGTCATCTAATTGGTTGAGCAGTACTTAAGAATTCTCATGTACAATACATGCGCCCGGAACGGAGGGTGCAACACAATGCGGAGAGCGCGACGTGGCGACAAACTGTGTAGGCACAAGTGCCACTTCTCGAGCCGGATTACCTGCAAGCGGCGAAAGGATGATGGGTGCGTGTGTGACAATTGCGAGGGCAAATGTCAGGATCCCCAGGATGAGGACAACCCAGAGGGTGAACGTATTGGATGCTCGGAATGCTGTGACGAAGAGGGAACTTGCGGTGGCTGTGGGTGTTGTGGTGGCATTCACGAGGGGTGCGTTTCATTTCCTAACCTCGAAGTACGTGGGCACTTCAACAAGCATGCTAATGATTGTCGCCTTTGCATGAATGTCGTGGGTGAAAATGCAGACCTCCCCGTGGACGCCACTCCCGCCAGCACCGGCCTGAGGTGCGAGTTTCACTTCGAAATGAAGAGATACAAAAAATCCGAGCGCCTGCGCATGAATGTTAAATGCGACGAAGATGAAGGTGGCGGTGCCTCCAGCAGCAAGCGTCCAAGGGGACTTGGTGGTGCTGCTGGAGGGAGCAGCGCTGTGGCTGCGACACTACTGGACCCATCACCCCCAGCAGCTGGAGGGAGCAGCGCTGTGGCTGCGACACTACTGGACCCATCACCCCCAGCAGCTGGAGGGAGCAGCGCTGTGGCTGCGACACTACTGGACCCATCACCCCCAGCAGCTGGAGGGAGCAGCGCTGTGGCTGCGACACTACTGGACCCATCACCCCCAGCAGCTGGAGGGAGCAGCGCTGTGGCTGCGACACTACTGGACCCATCACCCCCAGCAGCTGGAGGGAGCAGCGCTGTGGCTGCGACACTACTGGACCCATCACCCCCAGCAGCTGGAGAGAGCAGCGCTGTGGCTGCGACACTACTGGACCCATCACCCCCAGTAGAAGACCCACCAGTCGACAGGGCGAGTGAGAAGTCCGCCGGCCCCATTGTCATCTCGTCGGATGAAGAGGAGGAAGGGGGCCCCGCTGTGCCAGTGAAGAGGGCCAGGAAAAAAAGCCCCATTGTCATCTCTACAGACGAAGAAGAGGGTGCCGGTTCCGAAGAAAAGGGTACTGAATCTGACGAAGATCAGGTCGTTGCTCCATCTGGAATCCGTGGAGTTCCGAGTTTCAAGCTCCGCATTCGTCGTTCTTAATAAACCTTGAGTGAACAATTTCGTTTCGCATATTTTGTTATCTTGTGCTATAAAAGACATCTGGCATGCTTGACAATGCATAGCAACCCGCATGCATGGCACTGTTCGCGCGGAGTTGCAATGCAGTTTTTGTTGGGGTTGATTTTTGCAAGCGCCGCGCACGGCACGCTCGTGACGGTGCAGTCGCAGACGCAGGAGCAAATGGACGCGCTGACCGCCGCGGTAAATCTTGCGTCGGCAGGCGATTACAGCGGCAACGCGCGCGTGACACTCGGCACGATAGAGGCGACAATGAGCCGCGTGGTGGACATGGAGAGCGAGTTCTTGGCAACGGTTCCGCAGTCGGTGCCCACGCTGCGGCTGCTGAGTGCAATTGAGTTTGACTCGAGCACCCAGACGTGGCACCTGGCCTACGAAGTGATGGGCCGGGATACGGGGGGCGACATCAACCAATTTATGCGCACCCTCTATTTCACGAAAATGGGCAACGCGCACACTGGCGATCACGAGAATGCGTGCCTGTCCGCGCAAGTTTCGGACGCCCTGTGCCTGCAACAGCTCGCAGAGAAATACGTTGTCCCGACTGCATCCCTGTCCGACTCCGCCGACCATCTTATTTTCCCCGCCATGTCTGATGCCGCGTTAAACATCCGCAGCACGCTGACAGCCGGGTCGCACAGTCTGATAGAGCGCCTGGACATCTTTTTGCCGCATGCCACTGTCAAGAGCCACCTGGCACGACGCGAAACTCGGGCGTCGGTCACGTTCGGCGAGCAGACGCAGTACACATTTGGGGTTGGTGTCCTGTTTCTGCTCCCGGGCAAGAACACTATTCTGTTCGACTCTTTCGAGCTCCTCGAGAACGCCCATCTGCAGGCCCTCATCTCCAAGTCTGTGTCGTATTCGGTAGCCAAGCACGTGTCCTTCTTCACAGAGGTCGTGCACGGCGACGCACGGGTGCGTCTTGTTTCGGTCGAGTACTTGGTGGAGGCAGGGCACGTGCTGCACGACATTTCGGCCTCGGTCAACGGCCACGCTGTGAGCAGTGCTGACTGCGACAGCGCGCGGTCGAGAATCCTGGAGTTGGCGGACCCTGTCTGCCTGGCAGGCCGGCGCATCTGCGAAATCGAGGTGTACAGCCCGCCTGGGTCAGTTTCAGGCGAGGTGTGGGCCACTTACACTGTGCCCGTGCCAGACGTCGTCGGAGACGCAGACGACACTCTTCTCGTCAACACTCTGCTCGACACCCGTGACGTGGGCACGGGCACACAGTTGTTTTCGAGCATCAACTTTCAGACGCCAAACAGCCCGCGCCCCGTGTGCACGGAGGTGGCGGTGACAGCCTTCAATCCCACCGTGTTTGCCAAGGCTATTCTGTATGAGTCCCTGGCGCTGCGCCCGCAGATCCTGACCAGCAGCACGCACACCATGTCGAACGTCACAGTCGACGGTGTGGCCGCTCTGACGATGGCGGATGCGCTGCTGACCCTCGTTCTGTCTCCCGGTGACTCAGATGCGGCGCTTGCTTACTTTCTGCAGAATGCAGGCGAGCGCGTGCGTCTGGACGAGGTCTACATGTCGCACGCAAAGCCCAGCGTGCAGTTCGGGAGCGTGCGGAACACGCTGCTGCCCGTCGTTACGGCGGGCACTGGGCGGCTGGGCGTGGCTCTGGACGCCGGACTGCTCGAGCGCTGTCCGCTGGAGACTGGGGCTGAGTTTACCTATGGGCCACTGTCATTTGACTGCGTAACCACGCAGGACTATAGCCTGACGGGGGCCGTCAAGCGCCCTGTGTCGGGTGTCAACACGCACTTTGTTTACGAGGTGCGCGGCGACGCCGAAGACATGCTGTGGCTACGCAGCAATATTTTTGGACAGTCCGATGCGGGACTCGAGGCTGCTCAAAACTTCCTGCAGCGAGTGCGAGCGCTGGTGCCAGTGCAGAGTGCGGCGTACACTCGTACGTACTGGATCTGGCCGCTGTATGCGTGGCCGAGTGAGGCGCCGGTCGGCCTCAAAGACAAGACCCTGCTCAGTCTCGCGTGGTCTCTTGGCGCCAGCGAGACAGCCGGGCGGCGCCTACTCGGCGTGCAATATCGGGAGCCGAGCCGTGTGCATTTACTGGACCTGTACAACCGCCACATCGATGTGGAGAAATTGAGACGAGAATCCGCAGGACAGCATTGGGCGCATCTGGCGGTAGCACGGCGCAACAAGACACAGCGTCTGCCGCTGCACGCGATAGTGGCAAACCGACAAGCAAAAAAGCCAAACACCGCCAACATGAGGCGTCTTGTCGTGCCTGCGCAAGTTGGCGCATAAAAAGACTTGCTCTATTTAAACATGCCTGTCGCCACAACAATGTCAATTCTGTCGGATATGTTTGCGTATGCCATTCAGAAACTCGTGTTTGAGCCGCCGCCGAAACCCGGGTACCTCGAGCACGAGGCTTCATATGTCAAGACCAAGAACGGTCTGCGAATAGCGATGAAAACCTTGCACCCCGTACACAAGCAAGAGGGTCGTGCTGCACAAGTCGATAGTCTTATTGATCTGGGGGTGGACTTCGCGGTGCTGCCAACACCGCCGGTCGTTTTCAATGAAAAACCCCGTCCGCTCCTGCTCTACAGCCACGGCAACGCCGAAGACCTCGGCACGTCATATGATTACTTGCAGTGGCTGGCCACCAATCTCAACTGCGACGTGCTGGTCTACGACTATGTCGGCTACGGACACTCGTCGGTTGCGCTCATGAGCGAGGCCAACATGTATGAGGCAATCGAGGCGGTGTACCAGCATGCTGCCCAGCGCATGACGCATGTGTGGAAAAACAGTAGTCTTTTTCTCATGGGCAGATCGCTAGGTTCAACGGCCAGCACGCGGCTGGCACGCTTGCTGAGTCAGCAGCAGGAAGAAACTGGCACTCGCTTGTATCACGGACTCATTCTGCTATCGCCTCTGGCGTCTGGATTCCGCGTCTTGTTCCGGGTTGGCGACAGTGCATCCACCCTGTACAGCATGTTGGACCGCCTGTTCTGTCCTGTTGTTCATGACATACAGTCCGTGGGACAAGGCGTCCTGATCATCCATGGCTTGCAGGACCAGACCATCGACATCCGAAATGCATACGAAATTCAGGCGCACGTGCCGATGCGCAGTGTGTACCCGCCTCTCTATGTCGACGCAGGGCACAACGACGTGGACCAGCTGCACGGCGCACAGATGTTGTCTCACATCGGAAAATTCATGATACATTGCCTTGATAGATGACAAGAGACGCCACGAATCCACAAAATGTACAGCACGTGTATTTCGCGCGCGGGAGCACACGCTCGGAATGAGTCTCGGGCACGTGCTGACCGGATGCAAGCGAGCGCGCGTGACAGAACATCTCTTGCAGCAGTGCCGGCCGGCCGACATGCTCGTGGTCGAGAACATCCTCACGGTGGTGCAGGACACACTGCCCTGTGTCAACATCACACAGGCTGTGCTGCGGGTGCACAGCAACCTGTACGAAATTTGCGTGCCGGTCCTCTCGGGACAAGTCACGATGGCGCAATTATCGCAAGTGCAAAAGTACAACCCTGCACGAATCGCAGACATACACGTGGCACTGGCGGATGCCACGCTGTGTCTGGTGCTCTGCGTTTGTGATGAAACAAGACCAGTCGTGTGCTCGCACATTGACATTGTGCGTATTTGCAAAAAAAATAAACGCACATGAGCGCGTGCGTTATCCAATAAATCAAAGCAAGGCAAAATTGTCCAGGGGGTGTTTATTTCCCCACACAAGAAGTAGAACTAAATCGCCAGCCCCCCCGCTGCAGGGCCAGAACCCGCTGCATCAAAATCGTTCCATATTGCTCCTCCGCGAGCCTCAAAGCTTCCTGACTGTAGTGCGTTCTTTGTGGTCGTTGCCAAAACATCAATATTTCTTAAACTACTTCGTTTTGAGGCAGTGCTTTGCATAGATGAAGCACTGGCATACGGTGTCGGTGTCCTGCACAGGGCATCCTGCTGCTCCTCTCGCAATAGACTGGCGCGCAATTGGTCCATCGCTTTTTCAAATTCTTCATCGGTGAAAAGGTCACCATTTTCGTGGACAAAAGATTTGTGGTTTCGATTGATCCCTGGAGGACAATCGCGCACATATGTTGGCTCCGCATTCAAACCTTTGTTGTGCTCAGACGAAAGTCTGTGTGAAAACTGTGTGGTGTGATGCGCAGCGGGGGGAAACGCCGCACGCGGCGATTCTGCTCGCATCGCATTACCGCGCGTTTCCTCCGCGCGGCGCGCTTGTTCCGCATCACTGCGCACTTCCTCCGCGCGGCGCGCTTGTTCCGCATCACTGCGCACTTCCTCCGCGCGGCGCGCTTGTTCCGCATCACGGCGCGCTTCCTCCGCGCGGCGCGCTTTTTCCGCAGCAGCCTGCGCGTGGGCCTGGAGATCTGTGACAGACTCCATTTTTTCCTCCAATGTTATCATACGGTGTTGCAACACGCCCACTTGATCGTGGAAGCACTCCTTGATGTCATTATTGTCCGTGTGCAGATTTGATGTGATTTTTTTGAAGTGCTCCGCACACTCCTTCTGCATGTGTGCGTTTGCATTTTCTGCCATCTTGTGTACATACGACTTGCTGCCTTGTAACATGGCATGATTGTGTTCCTGCAGGTCCTGCATTGCTTCGTCGTGTTTTGTACGCATCGACAAGGTCAGTGCAGCAATCTTGCCAGCAAATTCGGTAACGAAACCACGATGTGCTGTGAGGCACAGCAGTTTAGCTTCCTCCTCAACCGTGTTCAGGTGTTGATTGACAATTGTAATTTGTGAGGTCAAAGTGGACCGGTGTTCACAGATTTGTGCATTGACCACCATCTTGTGCACATCCATTTCCAATTTCACCTCTTGCGTCTTGGCCAACAAACCTTTGAACATTTCTGCAATCTCCTCTTTCATTTCGAGGCGATGATTTTCCTTCGATGCTGCCACCGCGTCCTTGATGTCTTGTTGAAACTGCTGTTGCATCTTTGTCAATTCGAGAGCGTGCGTGGCCTGCATGTCAGTTCGAAATTCGACCATCTCACGTTGCCACTCAATTTTTTCGACACGCATTCTGGTCTCATGCTCCACGGATTTGATCCTTACTTTCATGGCCTTCAACTGCTCCTGCACGCCTGCCAGTCCGGCATCGCCTGACGGTGCACGGCCCGCAGCAAGTGGAATACTTGCTGCGGAAGCAATGGGTTCACCTTGCTTGGCAACTGCCAGGATGAGGGCAGCAACCGCTTTTGTGTCTGGAGACTGCATGATGTAGCGAATCTCTGCATGTGCGGCACTTGACCCTTAAATATAACAAACTCTTCAATTGGTGTGGACTTATGGATGTGAACGGGCATGTGCTGAGGCCGCGCCGGCTCCGGGCCAAGGCCATTGTCCTCGGAGGCGACAAAATGCGACTGTCTCATAATTGCATTTTTGCATCCACGAACTCGAAAAAAAAATGCAAATTCTTTCCGAAGGCTTCCGAATCCACGAAAGCTGTCTCAAAGAGGAAGGAGGGGCAGAGTCGAGGGAGATTGATTGACGGGCGCTACGATGTCCCAATACGTAGATGAAGAGGCTGGCGACGACGACAATGAAGGGGACGACAGCGAGGAGCTTGAGGCAGATATTGCCAGCCAGGAAGGAGACGAAATGGACGACGATGCCCGCATTGATCAGCGTATCTTACTTTTGCTTCCAAAGCAGCGCGACCGAGTGTTGAAGAAGCTGCGTCTTGGTGGCGATGGGGACGACAGCATCAGCAAAGCCAATACCAAGGACCGGAAGTGGGTGCTGGGCATCATCACCAAGGACGATGAGCGCCTGTCGAAAGTCAAAACAAAGCAAAAAAAATCAAAGTCACAGGCGAACACACCCAAGAAAAGATACTTCAGTGCGTACGATGAAGATGGAGAGGGTGGGAGCGGTGGGGAGGGTGCTGGGGAGCGTGACAAGGAGGCTGAAAAAAAAATGCGGCCTACCAAGCGAGATCTCACGCCACTTGCTCAAATTGGGTTAGGTACCAACGACATCAGTCGGTTTGTACGTGGCGTGGGAGGCAATCAGCGCAGGGTGTTCTTCAAGCGCGACGATCTTATTCTCAAGGGCGGCATGGTGGAAGTGGAGCATGGTCCCTTCCAAATCATGCAGGTCGAGGAGTGGTGGAAAAACACCGACCGGCAGCGCATCTTCGCCGAGCGATTCGCTCTGCCTATCCAGGACTTTATGCCATTGCGTGAAGTGTCGTCCTCGGACACAGTTGACGTGATGATGATTCCGGATTGCTGTTCCAAGGCCTTATTTGCATTCGTCAACACGCACCGCAGCACACATCTTGACATTCCACGCACGCCGCAAGTGGAAAATATCTGTCTTCCGCAGTATCACGGCGACCGCAAGAGCCGCATGCTCCTCGAACAGGGCCCAGCGGGAGGGACTGTCGGGGTGGCTGACTGTCTGTTGTGGAAGCTCACCGTGTGCACTGACACGCTGACGGTGGACCCGGAAATTTTGCAGATCATCACGCTGTTGTGCAAGGCCTTGGCGGGGGGGCTCGATGAGTCATATGCGGCAGTGGCAACACACTACACCGAGCCGAGTTTCAATGTCAACAGCCGTGCCAAGGTGCAGGAGGGAGGACGATTTTTCGACGAGTACGGCAGCGAAATGCTGCAGGCGCGTGGCACGACGAGCATGAGTCACGACATAGACATCACTCTACTAGACACCCTGCGCAATCACCGCTCGCTCGCGGCGGGCAATGAAGACCTCGACGACGACAGCCCCAGCATGATTCCCTTGGAGCATGCCGTGAACAGCGCGCGTGTGCGCGGCCAGGCTGTGCCCGAGGCAGAGCACAAGCACGAAATCATCGTCAAAAAGGGACTCTTCAACATATTCCTGTGGTCGCACGTCATGGACTGCGCCGACGAGGGCGGCAACAAGCGACAGGTGCGCATCGACTTGGTGCGTCTGCAGGCCAAAATGCCTGGCGTAGAGCCGATCATTTTCCTGGAAAACGCGTCTCGCATGGAGCCGCTCAAGATGCCGCTGCTCAATGTGATCAAGCACATGAACATGGCGCTGTGCAAGCCGCATGCAATGACAATGGGACTCGCAGACGTTTTTAGTGTGGGCAAACCGAGCCAGCTGTCCACCGTGTGCACAGAGGCGCATGTGCCTCTTGCGATTTTCAATTTTGCGCACGCGGAGGGGCTGGTCAACATGCACTTTGGCGGCATGCGCATTGACGTGCAGGACAGCAGCGAGATGCGATTGTACCAGGATTATATCAAGGGAGTTGAGCTCGCGCGAAATGAGCACTTCCGCATGATTTCTGTGTCTGTTGCTGCCGACTTGAGTCCGAACGGATACCGACATGCGTGCAAGCCGTGCGCTGACTTTTCGACGCAGTATTACCAGGGGATGCACTACCGCAGCATGCGACTGGACTATCTTGAGGAGCAGATTGAATCAATGCGCGAAGGGGTCGCAGAGGAGAATCGCGAGGACGTGCGGGTGATGTCAGAGTGCTGGCTGCAAAACATTCTCAAGTCGCGCGATAAAACTTGGTGCTACGTCGAGGTCGGCGGTGGCATGGCATGGAACTGTGGCGTGCTCATAAAGTACAACCCTGACGCTTTTTCGCCATACGTGAAGCCGAACCACAAGGCAGCGCATTCGAGTGTGGTTGTCGAGATCACGCCACAGCCGTACAAGTGTGCTCCTATCATTGAGGTGTACATGGAGGCGCGGAGTGTCGACGACCAATTTGCCTGTCTGTGGGAAGACGACAACAAGGTGGTGCTGGACCTGGAGTGGCTGCAAAAGAATGCTGCGCAGCTCAACGCACAGATGTCCTCCTTTGTGGAGCACGTGCACGACGTGGCGACCGCCAGCACCATGCAGAGCTTGCAGCAGACCAGGATCTTTGAGGAAGAAATCCTGGCGCTCTACGGCGTGCGCAAGAACAGGTTGGACAGCATGTTGCAGAAAACGCGCGAGGGAGGGGATCTCACAAAAATGGCCGGGGTGCTGTTTCGCCAGTCGCAGGCCTGCATTCGCACCACGCTGTGCCAGATGAATGTGGGCCCCCTGCTGCAATTTTGCATGGCAGCGAGGAGCGTTTTGGACCTCAAGAAGCAAGCGGAGGTGAGGGGTGCGCTGTGGGTGCGCGACTTCGTGCCCATGCGCACGCTGGTGCAGAAACGCTTGTCTCGCGGGCCGGCCCTCGAATTTCTGAGCGCCGAGTCGCACGCGGCCTTCTTTTTCGTGTTGGCCCGGGATAGGGTGGCCATGGACGTGTGTTTCATGAACGAGTCACTGGTGCAGCTGTTTGACTTCGGCATGTGTGCGCAATTTTGCTCGCCGACAGCGTGGGGCATGCCTGTTCAGCTGACAGACGGGGCGTCCACGTGGTCCATCATAGTCACACAGAGCAACGGCACGCGCGCGGAGCTCATCCAGAACAAAAAAACTTCCGGCGCTGGTGCCGACGTCAGCACGCAGGTGAAAACACAGAACGACAATGCTTATGGCCGATGGCTTGTCGTGTGCAACGAATTGATGGCCTTTTACAACTCGGAGAAGTGCCGCGACAAGACGGCAAAATGGGTGTCCCCGATGGCGATGGCCACCTACAATGGCAGCGGCGTGCCCGTCACTGCCGACGGCAGCATGCGCATTGAGGACATGGCTATTTTTGAGCAGGCGGGCATAGCCAGCTGGTTTACGGAGGCGAGGAAGCTGTGCGGAGATTCTGAGGCGGCGCAGAATTTTCTGGCGAATCTCGAAAACTGGCTTGGAGACTCCGGCGCGGGCGAGGGCACCAAGCGCGAGGGATGGATCACCACTGTGCTCAACAAGACAGTCTCCTTCCTGCAGTTCTGGCCGATGCCCGCAGGCGTGGTGACCGGGAACCGCCAGGAGACCAAGGTGCCGACGTCGACGATCGAGGGCGGTCGCATGCGCCTGGTCAACTCGTCCACGCTGGATGGGCCAGTGGGCCGCATTTTCTCGGTGTGCGAGGAAGAGGTCGACAACGAGAGCGATGACGAAGTGATAGAAGAGTCGTTTCGCGACAACATGGAGTGCTCGGAGGACGTGACCAATGTCAAGTACATGAATGAGGAGCGCACGCGCAACAATATGGTCTTCTGCCTCATCAACCATCTGCGCCGCAAGGCGTTCCCCTTTGTCAACCGAGTCATGACGCAGGGCTTCATGCGCGCGACATACGTGATTGGTATTGATTTGCGCAGCATGGGCAACGCAGTGCGCGACATCTCACAGGGCCTGCGTCGAGCATACCTCAAGAGTCCCACCGTCATGAACCGCACGTGGGACGGTCCTTTCAAAACCGTGACGCTGCACCCGAGCGCCGTGACCTTTACCATTGAGAGGTGCTTGCGGGCCGCGTTCGATGCTGTCGGGACCAACTCCAAGAATCAGCCCTGTGTGCCTCTTTACGACGCCTTTGAGAACATGGTGCTCGCAACCGTCAATGTTCCCATGTCTCTGCACTGCATCCTGAGCGCACTGCACCTGTGGATGTTCGCGACTATCCTCGATGCCAGTGTGATGATACTGTCGTGCTACTTTCTCTTCACGACCGGCATGAAGACACACTGCCCGCTCAACATCCTGGCCCTTGTTGCGACGGGGCAGCAGCTCACTCCCGCGCAGGAGGGCGTGTACGACTTGTTCGCTTCATATCTTGTGGAATCGGTGACCATGCCGTCGGTGGAGACAGCGCGCGTGGAATGGGCCTCTACCCGCGCGCGCCGCGTGCGCGGCATGGGCCTGCGCATGTCGGGACACCTCAAGGAGGTTGCCAAGGAGGAGCTCATCGAGTGGCACCAGTGGGAGGTAGAGGGCAAATCTCAAGAAATCAGGGCTGCGATGCAGCGGCGCGCTAGCCGGCAGAGCCCGTCTACTTTTGTGACGCCCGGGGCATGCTTTGTCGTGCGCAAGGCACCCGAGTGGATGACGACGTCGGAGGCGGGCAAAGGGCACACCAAGTCGCGCGAAAGCCAGAAGTTTGACGGGGGAACCATGGGCAGCGCGGAAAACATTATCGCCACCGCGTTTGCTCTCATGCAGACAAAAGAGCACGACATCGAGCGTGGTGTTGACGTGCCCCTCAAGCACTTTGAGAAGACCGACGTGTATTGGCAGGCGGCCAGTGCGGGCACGCGTTTGCCTCAGATAGACCGCAAGACCATGGATGACAACGACCTTGTCTTCGCGCCCGTGTGGAACACTGGCGTCTTCTACACCAACACGTGCAGGAACACCAACGCACTGCCTGGCGTGCTGTCGCACTTCCTCGCCCTGTGCAACATGAAGAAGCACTGCACACGGGCTGACGTGCTCAAGAAGCTGCTGTTGCCCTACATGCAGCGCAAAGGCATCAACCGCAACTTCCTCTCTAGCGCGTCGTGGTTGGCTCCCATCGTCGGCGCAGATGCGGAGCCTTACACGTGCTTTAAATGGGGCGCGATGCCCAAGGAAGGAGCCGATATGATGGAGGGCGTCGAAGTGTCTCTCAACATCGACATTCTTTGGCTCATTCTCGCGCAGGGCCTTTTTGCGCACGAGTGGCAGGGCCAGGGCAGCGAAGGCGGAGATAGTGTGGCGGTTGTGCATCTCCGCAACCTCTCTTGTGGCAGCTTGACCATGCTAAGCCTCTTCATCCACAGCTGTGTAGAGCGTGCAGCGATCCCGGCCAACAGCGGAAGCATTTTTCTGAACCAGCTCAACCCCGTCACCGACAATCCTCTTCCGGCCGCGCTGTTCTACGACGAGCGCCTGCACGTGGATGCGTATCTCGGGTCGGTCTCTGTGCCCGACAACCAGATCTGCAACCGTCTTCGCAAGCCATCCAATTTTCAGTTTCTGTATCTCGAGGACGGCTCTGCCTGCCTCTACTACAAGAATATCATTGCCGCAGCGGAAGAGCGCTCGTGTCCGAATGTGCAGGGTGACTTGTTTATTTTTCCTCCAGAGGGTGTGTACCACATGCAGGCGCACATGGTGCTCATGAGGACGGCATACCGACGCTTGTGCGCCATGGACATCCCTCCGGCCGAAAAGACGCTGCAAATTGCCTTCCAGCTGTATGGAAGCGCCGTCACTGCAGACATGGTGCGTCACATTCCGGTGTCGCTCACGCACAGCGTCACTTCTCACAAGCGCGAGATTCCATGCATGTCGTTCCAGCAGGGTTTTCTCTTTACCCTTGTGATTGAGAACAACATGGTTTTGATCGTGCCCACCCAAGTCACGTCGGTACACGACTCGAACACGCTCGGGCAGGCGTCGCGCATTCCGACGGCGTTGCCCATCAAGGACGCGAGCGGTAACGTCATTTCCTTTTCGATTGATCGCATGGCAGAAATGATGACAAGCGGCCTCCGTCTGTGCCTGGACGACAACGTGCGCGAGGTGTACTTGCACCCCGTGCCGGCAGACTTGGTGGGAAGCGAGATGCCCTTTTCTTTCTATCCCATTGTGTTATGGAAACACGCTGTGACCTTGCGCTGCAGCGACCAGATTTTGCGACTAAGGCAGATGCCACCCGAGGAGGCCAAGTTCGGAGGAGCTGAGCCGTATGTTCGTGTAGTGCGTGCGGAGAAGTGGTTCCAATTTCTGGAGAAGGAATTGATGCTCAGTTTGGAAGAAACAACAGCGTATCTCACCGAGAACAAGGACATTCCGAAAATCAAGAACAAGCTTTGCACTTGCCGCATGACGCGACTGCATTGCCGTGACAGGCCGGATATCACCACGTTTTTTCTGGTACTGTCTGCTGATCCTGCGGCAGAGGCCAGTGAGGCAATGATAGCCCCTCGCTACCTGTATTTTAACACCCGTTCGCACCTCAAGTGGCACCTCATCGAGAGCAAGGGACAGCCTTTTGAAGCCAAGCACAACTCGCGGTGGCACTCTGCCACGCAACACTTGCTCGTGCCGGGTCGCAACGTGTTTTCACCATTCGACGACGACGACGACACTGGGGCCTTCATGTTGATGTACCGCATCGAGACGCACGACAAGGGGCGCACGCTCGCGCTTGACATCGCGGAGCACGACGACCGCCTTGTGCAAGTCGAACTCGAAGCATTGGAGACTCGCAAAACTCGCGTCGCGGCCGTCAAAAAGTGGATTCGCGACGCCGACAACGGGTTGCACGAGCCGTGCGACGCTGAATTGACCAAACATCGGGAGTTGCTGACCCTACGCCTGGAAGAGCAGGCGCAACAGGCGCTCCTCACCGCAAGTGTGAAGATGACGCGTACTGTACGCTGCCATGTGCCGCTCTGCAAAAGCTCCGAGTTCATTCTGGAGTGGACACTCGGTCCCATGGACAACTGGAACCTGGATGGGCCTACAGGCCTCGGTATCATCAAGAAACACCCCGCGCTCAGCATCGGTGCAGACGACCTGGATGACACCAGCGCTGATCCCCTCGCAAATGTGTTTCTGCGCAATGGCCAGTACTACGTGGAGTGCATGATGCCTGGCATGGAAGCACCATTGCACGCTTTGATGGATTTTGCGACAGCCAGCAGGTGCCTTGTCCGCGAAGGACAGAGCGTCGTGCTGCGTCTTGACCGTACGCGCTATCATGAGCTCTGTGCATGTGTCCCCAAGAGCATGCGTCGCGGCTTTGTGCTGCGTGCGCCGAGCAACATGCACAGCTCGCTCTGCACGGAGACTTGCGATATCATGCAGCTCGAGGCGTTTTACATTTTGGGCGACAGCGCGCATGCAGACAACGAAAGACACGTCGTGCGTCTTGCTGTCATCGTGCACTCTCTCAATCTCATGGACGGCTCGTACTTCTACAACGAGCATGAAAAGCACAAGGTGATTGTCAACGTCAACATGGTGGATTCGCACAAAAATGCTGTTGTGACCGTGCAGCCGGACTCTGAAATTGAGTTGATTCACAACCTTGTGTACACCTCCAAGCAGGAGGCGGCACGCGAGACCCGTCAGACTGAGCTTGCAGATGTGTCCAAGCGCCAAATCTGGCTCTCTTGAGCGAAGCATTTACAGTTACATAATAAATACAATATGACAATTTTCTGCGATTGTGACTTGCTTGTTATTTATTTTTAACCATTCAAAAATGTCTCCCCCTCTCCCTATTCAAAAAACGACAACTCCACTGTGCTCAAGTCACTAAATCTTGGAGGCCATGGCACAAATGACTCAATGTCATCATCGTTGTCCGCGAAGGCACAGTCTTGCTGAATCATGTGTGTGCAGGCTGTAAAGGGTTCTTTCATGTCCACCGAACGCTGCCCTGCAGCATTGTCAGTCCCTGCAGACATGTCTTGCGGCAGCATTTGAGCGGATAATAGTTTGAGACGTTCGTCCCGGATCAAATCAGTCAGCGAAGTGTCGCTAGTGTACGCAATCGGCACATTGGCATACCCCATCTCGGCGAAGTGCAGATGAAACTCAACCGGAATTTCAGCCTGCGAGCACATTTGCTGGAAGAGCTCGAATGTTGACTCTGCAGTCACCGGCTTGTATGTTGTAACGCACAGGCCCATGAGAACTGACACCGGACCGACATTCGGAAAATCGCAAGCTGCCACACTTGTGCTTTGCCCAAGCAAAAACATTGCATCCTTGCAAACCTTGGCAGAAACAATTTTGAGCTTGCTTGTAGCGAATTCGGAGATGTTTTGTAGGCAAAGCATGTTGTCGCCCTGCAGACACGTCACATAAGTCTTGGAAGCTCTGAGGCAGTGCTCGACGACGGCCACGTCGGAGACATCCATCACCACGCTGGACCTCAAGCATGATTTATTGTTGCATAGAAAATTCACACGCATTTTCTCGTAGACTGTGCGTGAAGACACGTGCTTCCTCTTTGTTTTGTTGTTTTTCAGTACGTCGGGCCAGTGGAGACAATGCGAAACGACCGCAGGGTTGTGGACCTCCACATCCACAACAGTGTATTTGGGAACATGCAACATGACGGCGAGTCCTTCTCCTCTCTGGAAGCTCGTGCCTGAAATTTGCCTTTGTGAGGCCAAAAAAGCATTTTTCAGAAATTGCTTAAAAAAAGATTGACACCCAAAAATTATAGGCGGATACAAACAAATCCAAATACACTGTGCGTGTACATATATAGAGGAGTGCATGCGAGCATGGCCTCTCCGGGCGATTTACAGCGCAATGATATCTGCGGCATTGCAATTGATCTGTGTGTGGAAATTGACCGTGCAAGCATCAACTACGGCGCACTTACGAAGACGTATGTGCAGCACTGTGCCTCAGCCGACGCCACAAAGATCAGCACGCTGGTGCCGCGCGACGGTGAGATCATCACGATGATCACCACTGCAACAGACACATTCGTCTTGTTTCCCAACAAGCACGGCAGCAATCTGTTTTTCAGCCGGCCGTCCTTTGCGGCAAAACATGTTCTCGGGACAGATTCCGTTGTGCATGGATGGCTGTACCGCAATCGCAGAGCTCGCTCGCACGTGGCCATTTTTGACGCCTCGCGTCTAAACGGACAAGACCTGCGCACTCTAGAGCCATTGCAGCGCCACACTTATGTCCACCAACAGTTGCATCAAATCCCGTCAAGTTCCTTGATTCACTATCACTGGAGCGGCCACGAGGCACAGTGCATGCGGCCCTTTCACAAGATGAAGATGGATTTTGACGTTATGTGCATTGCGCGCCTGATGGACGACATGACAGCAGCGTGTCCATGCGTTCAGCGGGTTCTGCCTTGTCTGCTTGTTGCTAATGGAGACTTACGCCCGCCTCAAATTGTTCTGCCTCGGCCTCGCTGATCGCAGTGATAATGTGCCTGTGCAATTCTTTGTATAAAAGTATGCTCCGAGTCTAAGTGACATGGAGCTTTCAGCGCGCGAGTCGATTCGCTTTTTCGGGCTGTGGGACCAGCCGCGCACAATTCTGGCATGGGAAGACGTCAAAAGCAGGTGCCTGTCGTGGAGGAGTCTCCGTCAAGACTATGGGTTCAGCCGTGCCAATCTAGTTCTGTTGCAGCCCGACAAAAACGAATGGATAAAACGCGGAGCACTTACACTGCATGATATGCTCGACATGAGCATTTTCCCCATCAACCCGATTTCGGACCTGCATGCGGACCTCGCCGAAATTTGGTCCATGAAGTGGACATCGGATCAAATGAAGCTCATGCACATCACTTACGCGCAAATGAAGCGCAACGGGCTCAATGTTCCCATTATGCAGCACTTTGGGTTTTCGTTGCTTGCTTGGAGTTCGTTGAATTTCGACGAGCGCGACGTGGTGGCGATGAGTGAAAACGATTGCACGTCTCTTTTTGGCCTGCCTGTCAAGGAAGTTCAGGAAATTCTCTCGATAAAGTATGTAGATTAGAACTTGCAATCAGATGAGCGTACTCTGTGAAAGCAAATGCCCAAACTCTGGATTTTGCCTATTAATGTTCCCCTTGCATGACTTCAATGTCAGACGCCAGCGTCCCGTGTATACTGGCACCCCCGCCACACTGTGTGGTGATGGTGAGCCCCGAGCCCGCTGTTGTCGCAGAGAAACCCTCGCACAAAACTTACAACGGACCAACTTTTTTCGCTATTTTGCGCGCTCGACGCATTTTGCGTCAAGGTAATCGTTTTCAATTTGAAAATGTATACAGTGCGGTGCCACAAATGGACATCAGCGAGATCGTTGAGTGCACGCCCCGCACACAAGTCTTTACAAACACCGACGCGCATGAGCATCACGCACAGGACATAGACAAGGTTTAAAAAATGAAAATTTATTACAAGTTGTTCTTGTCGCGCAAAAGAACCACCAGTGCCAATAGCTCGGATGGTTGAGCTCGGATAACAGATTGCCCCATCTCAACATCCGAGTCCAGCAATGAGGAAATGAGGCAGTCGCTTGCGCTGTCGTACGACGCACGCGCTTGTGTTGTCCATGTCATGGGCATTTGCCCTTCGCAAACTTTTGCAAACACCACAATCTGGTTTTCGAACTCGTAGTAAGGCTGTCTTCCAGTCATGACTTCCAGTGCACACATGCCCAGTGCATATGTGTCACTGAATGTGTCTTCGGGAGACGTTTGTGGGAATCGGCGCGCACGCACTGCACTCATGTACAAAGCAGACCCCTGACCTGCCTCATCTATGTCGCACAGCTTGTATACTCCTGCACACAGCACAATATTCGCTGGCTTGATGTCCCCATGCACCAACCCAGCACTATGCAAGCCGATGAGGCCTCGCAGTACTTGCGCAGACATGTTGAAAATGTGCTCCGTGCCACAATGTGACTTGTTCGATATCAGCGAGGCCACACTGACACCCCAGGCCTCCATCACCAGCGAAATTTCCTTGTCTTCGCTCATGACATTGTTGGTGTAGTATCGAACAATATGAGGGTGCCGAAGTGCCTCCAATACAGCCAAACGCCCAGCAATAAGCCTTCTCTCCTTACAGGATCGAGGACGCTTCAGGCACTTCACGGCGAGGAGCACCACAGTCGAGTGAGAGCCATGCAACACAGTTGATGCCAGATCGTGCTCGGGTATTAGCATGGATGATGGAAGGAGCTTGCTCATCATGGTTGATATAAATGTGTTATGTTTGTTTACAAATGCTTTTTGTTCCAAAAAAATAAAATGCATTTTCCATTTCGATTTTTGGTTCAGACATCTCCTCCCTTTCAAAACGTGGGAATATATATATATATATATTTATTTTGTAGAAATATTGATTTATAAAAGTCGGCGTTATGATTCATCCCTATCTCTGAGAAAATTTCTAATTCTCTGGTACAAATATTTGATTGTTTTTGAAAAGGCATTTTTCATTTTTGAAACATGGCTCTTTTGTAGGTCTCTTTTGAATTTGCGAAATGAAAGTTGAATCGGTACTAATCATTACTCAACCATCAAATGCATTTTTGCAAAGAGAGAGTGGCGAATGCGCGTGCTATGCGATGATTCTTGATGGCAGCCTGAAAATGTATTTAAAGCAACATGTGTGACAGGGGATGAAGCAGAGCATCGTGTTTTCGCTGCGTGCTGCTGTGTGCTTGGGGGCCGTGTTCTCACAAGTTCATTTTCGTGAGTCATACTACATGGAGTATTCGTCCAAGACACAGATTTTAATTGCCTCGGTGCAGATGGCACTGCTAATTTTCGCGGTTGCCGTGTACCACGCGTGTCAGTACATTGTAACTGCAATCATCGATGGAGCTCAGTATGCAAAAATGCCTGAAGACGGTGATCTGGATTCTGATCTCGAGACCTCGCTGGAACCAATCGTCACGCAGAATGACGACTTACGCGCGGCAAAGGCAGGCGCGTCCTCCTCCTGCGAGCCGTACGAGCACGAAGACGAGCCTGCGCCCGCTGTGCTTGAAATCGACACTATTGTGTTTGCCAACGCCGGCGCCCTGCGGGCATACGTCCGGAAAATCCACATAACTGCTTTGTTGATTTGGGGAACATTTTACAGCATCGACATGGGAGTATTTTGTGTCTTGTACTATTTCGTGCAGGGCCTCTTTCTTGGCTGGCTGGTGCAGCTGTGGAGCTCTCGCGCGCTGCTCTCGACGACGCGCGGCTTTTCAGTCAGTACCCTGGTGTACATGACGCTGTGTCTTAGTATTCTCGTTGTGAATCACCCCGTGACCCTGCCGACGACTGGCAGTGACATGCTTGCCGTGATTCTGATGCCGTTCGTGTTTGGCGTTACATGGATGCTGTGGGTTGACACTCGCACCATTCTTGAGGACTCGAAAAGCATTTTTGTGACATGCACATTGCTGTGTGGTTTGGTTATTGCGACGAGCGACTGGGGCGAGCTGCAAGAAATGTTAGCGAGCACGAGGCTAGTGTTTGTTTTTTTGTTGTTGTGCGAGCCGCTCATCAAGGGTCTGTCTCTGAGCGTCCTGCTCGTATCCGTGCAGACTCAGCAGAAGAAAACTATGATGCTTGTGTTTGTGACCACATACACCGTCGCGAGCCTGTACCAGGGATTCGCGAAGCAGGGCAGCAGTGTTATTTTCTTCTGCTCTGTTGGCATGACCACACTGCTGTGCGCGATGCAGCTGGGGGCAGTGATTCTGGCTGACTTGCGGGGCGCAGGTCGAGACGAGCTGCACCTTGGCGGACGCCTGTAAAACTATATCGTGCGAGGATACATTTAAGGCCACATGGTGATCATGCGATGGAGAAGGACTTGCTGATTTGCAGTCCGCATGAATATTACTCTGTATTGAATCAAGACAACATTGCCCGGCTGTGCACGCGGGACAATCGTCAGTGGATTTACACGCTCATAAACGAAGGAAAGGCTGCCAACAACGAAATTGTCATGTCCGAGACATCGCAGTGGCTGCTGTGTCTCGACAAGCATCCGGGTGACGACACGCGTTACCTCGTGGTGTTCCGCGACCTGGCTCTGAAAACCATTCGTGATTTGCGCGAGAAAGACGTGCAGATGATGCGCGACATGCTCGCCAGCGTTCGCTCGCAAGTGCGGCAGAAACACCCCGAGTGGGCCGGCTGTCTTGTGTATTTCCACTATTTTCCCAGCGTGTACCAGCTGCACGCCCACGTGTGCCAGGACGAGGGCAGCACTCCGCGAACAGCGTCGTGTCGCTGTCACCACATAGGCCACGTCATACGCAACCTGCAGCAGGACAGCTTGTGGTACGCCAATGCGCTCATTCTGACCATGCGCCCCAAGAACGTGTTTCGCTCGCCCTTACGCTTCTCCCGCGTGATACCATTGCGCGGTGCAATGCGGTGCGAAAACTAATTCATGCACTTTGACCCTATATAAGAACAGTGCCGCTGAGTCAAATGTCCTATCCCGGAATCGCGGCAGCCACGGGCACGAGAGTCGATTCGGCTGCAAAGCACACGATGGCGTGCAGGGTGAGCGAGGCGCTCATGATGTGCTGGTGCAACGACACGCGCGATCCGCGCAGTTACATCCACAACCACAAGATGAAGTTCTGCATGCACAAGAACGAGCTTGTGCTCAACTGCGGACAGTCTCTCAACGACAGTCACACCATCATGTTCTCGTGCAAGGCGTATCCTGCAGTTGTCACCAATCTTGCTGAGATGACGTCGGGCGCGCGTATGGTGCTCAAGTGGCTGTACCACACGTCTGATAGCGGGCGAGACTTTCTGGTGAACAAGCACATGATTCGCAGCAGCATTGTGCCCATGGTGGAGAAAAATCAGGCGCACAATGCGCTCCGTCTCGACGGAGATCACGAGAAAGATCGCCTCATTTCCGAGTTGAACAACCTGCCATATTTCACCGCGCAGGGCTACTCCCTGGGACTTGCCTACGCGAGCAACCTGTCGGGTGACACGGTAGGCAGCGTGTTGATCGGAGGGATGCAGACCGTCATGAATGGGCATTTTGACTGCCGCGCGGGGCAAATGATTCAATGGTACTTCGAATTCGAGCAAGACATGTTCTACCACGAGGACAGGGCGTCGCATGACGAGGGTCTCATCCAACAGGGCATGCGTAAGAACTACAGCAAAACAACCAAAGTCATCAGTGAAATCGTCGAGGGCGCGGCGAAGGAGCACGAGTACGTCAGGTTAGAGCGCGACACGAAACGACAAGAGTACAATTCCCGCGAACTCGGAGCGTTGGACGGCATCCCACGCGGCGGCATCAACGAGCGAAAGTGCAATATTGCCCTGCCGAAGCCGTACCTGCTGCGGAGCGACGGGTCGGATCATTATGCTGACCGCGTGCGTGTTTTTGCGAAGTGCATTTCGGGCGGCCGCAAGCACGAAATGATTGACATCATGATGATGACGCAAAGCCTGTAGTGACTCAAAAAAAAGTAAACTGCGTTGTGTGATGAGAGCAGGATGCTGATGCTAACATATGCAACGGCCAAGCGGCGCAGGTGCCGCAAGCCGCAAGCGCAAGGCGGTGTCAGGCGCGAACACACCGTCGAACAAGGCGGCTCGTGCTCAAGTGCATTCTCCGGTCGGTGACGTGGCGTGCCCGCAGTCCGCAACCGAATGCACTCTCTCGCGCATTGACCGCGTTGTAGAATGGCATGTTCGCAACGACTGTCTCTCGGAGTTGCCCAGCACCTCGTCCTTTGATACGCGCACCCTGCTGGACAGCATTCCGTTCTGCAAGCTGCTCGCAAGCATTCGGCCGGCGGTCCCCGGTCCAGAGATTCCGCTGGTCACTCGCGTGTACGAGGAACGCTTCATGCGGCAGTGCATTGGGGCGCACGAAAAGCCATGCTGTATGAACAACCAGTGCGAGTGCATGATGATCAGCAAGAGCCATCCCTTTGTGGGCGTGCAGTTTGATATTCCCAACACCGAGCACGGCAGCAACGGCATGTGCGTTTTGTGCCTGCGCAAAATAACCACGCTTCTGTTTTACCGCACCATACAAAAGGGCATCACCCTCAACACACAGATTCAGCGACACGGCAATATATGCAACCAACCCGACGAATATCATCCTAGTGTGATGCTGATCTGTCCGCCGAATGGGCCCGTGGCAAGCATGCCGCTGCCAATAGTTGCTCATCAGCGCAACAGGTATGAAGTGTGCCTGGTGCATGGGGTGTGCTACCTCAAGCAGCTTCGAGTGGGCATGCAGGATTTTCCCTAAGCCTCACCACACAACAACCGCCACGCGTTTACACGCTGTTTCCCGACGGACAGTTTGACGCGCAGCGTGTGGTGAGGCAAAACACAGCGGACATCTTGCATAGCCTGGAAAACAAGGAAGTTTGTGCCATCATTCAAGATTTGCACAGGCGCATGAACAACGGCGAGGACACGCAGGTGCAAATAGACCGCTATCTTCTTTATGTGCATCTCGAAATAACCGGCTGTCCTTTGTTGAAGCTGCTGCCGTGGAAAAATTTCATTTTGAGCACCGAGCACGTGCCGGGCTTACAGCACATGCCAGATATCGGCAAGGAGATTCGAGAGATGCTCATGTTTATGCCCACGAACACTTCCATTCATCGCGTTTTGCAGTATAGTATGCCGTACATCAAACACAATCGGCTCAACTTTCCTTTGTTTCAAGACATCACGGCGCCCGATCTCACCAACATGATCCGGGTGGTGATGGCTTGCTGTCTTGGCGTGCTTCGCGCGCAGACGAAGCGACCTGTGTTTGAGCTGCGCGTCAAGCTCTACTCTTTTTTCCACGAGCTGCTCTCGCGGGGCAGTAGCGCCGACCACTACGTCTTTTGCGTCGCCAACCTATGTCTCTTGCGGGTGGCCATGATCGAGTACTTCATAATTTTCATGCACAAGTTCATGCCCGCAGAGAAGGAGGTGCTATGTCAGCGCTTTGAGCTCAATAACACGACCGACGCGCTGTTCCACAGCTTTTGCGTCATTTTCGACGTCTTCCGACAAACTGCCCTGCAAGTGACGGAGCTTGACTTTGTGAATATCAACGCCCGAGCACACATTGCGATCGAAAAGTGCAACCGCGTGACCAAGGGCAAGAACCGTCCGAGCAACGGCAACATGCAACAAAAAGCCATTCCCTGCAGCAATGCAACCCTCAGCCTCGCCATCCATACCGCGGTGTTTGCGCACCCGTTGTATGGGCAGGTGCAGCCAGAGTTACGGGCACTGACCTGGGCCGACATACACAACGTGCAAAGCATTCAGGGCGTGGTCGAGGTCAAGAGTTTGCCGAATAATTTGTTGCGCATGCAAGCGCGTCATCTGGCGCGGACGTGCACCGTCAACAGCACCTGCGTCATGCAGGGCACATTTCTTTTCGTGTGTCTGCGCTGCGCGTGCAACGCAGCCAAGTTTGTTCTCAGCAAGAAAATGCGCATCATGTCGGACGGACAGTGTTTCTGCCCCGATTGTGACGACAGCACCAACGTGGTACGCATCTGCACCCTCGGACGCATTGTGAAGGTGCGCACGCAGTTTTTTTACTATTGCAACTTCTGCTGTTGTACCCATGAATGGAGCGCCAACGGACATGAGTTCTCCTTCTGTGAGCGCACGGCGCCTCATACAAAGGCTGTCGTACTGCAGACCTGCTGCATGTGCGCGCGGAGCACATCGCTTACACCTTGGTCGGTTCTCGACGACGGCGTGGGCGTTATTCGAGATCTGCTCTTGTGTCCAAAGCATCGGCCTCTCGCGCATCAGCAAAATTCGATTTACAACATTCAGAGCCTGCGCCTTGCTGTGTTGCACAAAATGAATCGCTACAAAACTTCAGCGCTGGAAATTAAAAATCTGTAAGATTAAATAATAAAAGCTCAAATAAATTTATTTAACCGGCAGCTTGAGCAGTGTAATGCCGTCCGTTTTGTATGCGTACATTGTGATTAGCATGCTTTTTTTGTTGGTGGCGCGCCACATGTACGTCATTTTTCAACCAACACTGCTAGTCCTGTTTTTTGCCATTGCGGAAATGCAACAATAAAACATTTTTTTGTATCAAACACCTCTGCACCTGATGCACGTCAACGTAGCGGGATCTCTTTCAATGGAGTGGCCGTTTGGAATTGAGGCTTTTGTGAAGGGCGTAGACAATGATATTGAGAGCGTGGTAGAAGCGGCCTTGGCAATATTGACGTCTGCTGGCCCCGCAATGAACCCGCACAACCTACCTGCGGATTCTGTGTTGCTGGATGTGGTGATAGAGAAGGCTTGCCCAGAACCCATATCAGTGCTGCCATTAAAGGGTCCGCCCGAAGCTGTGCTCGCGCGCCTTGGTGACCCCGTGCCAGAAATTGAGCCAGACGTGACAGCTGCTCGACCAGCCATCCGCACACGAGTGGAGCGAGCCTGTGTCAACAGGGCCCGTCAGCGAATCCAAGAGACCTTAGAGTGGGAAAATTGTGACGAGGAGTCTAGTCATTTCTTGGCTGTGGCGCAGGAATTTGACGATGCCTTCAACAAAGAAGAACTGGAGGATGGTGAAATGGACGAGGTGTCGGGGTCAGAGTCGCTGGGGAGCGATTCGCAGTCCGACGACGACGAATCCTACGAGTCCTCCTTTGTGACGGATGGCAGTGGATCAGAGGACGAGTGCAGCGAGGACGAGTGGACGCCACAGAAGAAAAAATGCGTCTCGCATGAAGCAGAGGTCGCCGCATCATCCCCGCGTATCGCAGTAGACTCAGACGTGTCGGTCAGGGCGTACGTCGATTCGCCAAAAGGTGAAGATATCACTACAGACGCCACAACTGCTGGATTCTTGCACATGGAAGCTTTCGACCACGTGACAGTAGAAGATTTGACCCACGTGACAGCAATAGATGTGGACCACGTGACGGCAGTGGATGGGGGGGGCTCGGTCGCATCCGCAAGTTTTTTACATGCGGAAGAGTTGAACTCACCCGAAGGATTTTACAATCTGTGGGTTCTGTAGTGGCCTATATTGCCGAATACTGTAGCAACGGACGGCGCTGATAGGCAAAGTCGATCGATACGTGTGGATTGAAATTGCTTGGTTTTACAGGTTGTGGCAGGGGGGGTGCACTTGCGAGCGGCGTGTAAATAGCTTCAACCACGTCCTGATGATGAGCAGCGTTGAGTGAGTTGGATTCAATCGTGTTTAAATTCTGCACCACGAGCGCAAATATGAGCAGAACAATGCTGACAAACAAAAGCAACACAAAAAAGGAGCGCTGATACTCACACCTGGGCATTTTCGGTGTGAGGAGCTGGGTAGCGGAATTAAATTGGAAGAAAACCTGTCCTGTCTTGAACTCTGCAGTGTAGTGACGACCAATCAGCGCAAGCACTAGTATTCCTGCCAAACCCTCATCATCTTGTGCGAACGTGATGTTGACGTTGTGTGGTTGCGAGTGCTGCACATCAAGCATGGCACCAGACTCCCTCAAAAACATTTTCATGAGACTTGTAGACATGCATGTGTCACGCGAATATAAGATCTTTGTGTCTGTCTGGATGTCGATGAATGTCTGCAGTTGTCTCATGAGTGTTTCGCAGGAGACAAGCAGTGTCGTTGCTTCTTGTGTCTCGCTTCGCACACAGTGCATACTGGCGAGGTATATAGCAATCGCAATCAAAGAGCGCATTGCGATTCTGCGAATAAATCTTTTATAATGTACAATAAAGAAATAAAACAATCAAATCTGTCTGTGTGTGCGGAACTGTAATCTGAGGTGTACATGACCGAAGCACACGTGCACTTTGAACGCCTGCTGGCGGCATTTAGCGCGGGTCACAGCGGCACGGCCGATGTATTGCGCCGCATCTTGGGTCGCAACAACGACGAATCTACAGAGCAGCACGAACTGTTGGTCAGTCTTGAGTTCCTCGAAACTCTTCGCCATCAAGTCGAGGAAACTCTTGACTCGTGCGAACGCGGCGGGTTTGCTGCAATAGCCAAACTGTGCCGTGATGTTGTAAAAACCCCGCTCTGCACGTTCACGTCCATTCACCAGTGGGGGGTATGTGCTCTGACTGGACGCACCGTGAATCGCATGGTGTTGATCACGACCGACACTGAGCTCTCAGTAGATGAATCCTTTGCCACATTTTTGACAAACCTTTGGAGCGTCAGCCACCTGGAACTGATCGAGTGTGCCAGGGCGGAGCTCCGCGGTGACGATGACATCCCGCACGGCGACATCGCCAAATTGGTGGCGTCGTACGTCTGGGCATCCGAGGATATCACAAAGACAATGCAGTTGACCCTTCTTGCTCTGGATAAGCATAGATGCGCAGCAGGATCACAAAACTTGCAGTGTTGAGCGCGCAGAACAAGGCAAAAATGACATACTCCCATAATATGGCGTGATACACGTGGTCCATAATTGCTGTGACGCAAAAAAGGACACAGGCTCCGACGTACAGCGCGTCAGCGGCAAAGTAAGAGCAGCGACGCATCGCGGCGTGTTCTGGAAATAGAGCGCGCGAAGCGGCATAACGTTGACTGACGAGGACATGCACTGCAAAGAAAGAAGTCAAAAACAAAGCAACGCTGGCAAAGTGCTTGTCGTTCACTAGATTGTCGTCAACGTTCGCCTGTCTGTGATCGAAGCTGATGAGAAGTCCCCAGCCCGCTGTTGCTGATGTGACAAGGGCCATGAACACTATATTGGAGTTAGTGTGCTCGCCCGAGGGTGCCAGCTCCAGAAATGTGGCATAGTGTTGAATCATAATGACTGACACAGCCAAGCCGAGTGTTTCCGGTAGAATGCGCCAAAGAGAGGAGGAGTGTCGGCACACCATGATTTTTTCACTGATGTATTGCATGCCTAGCCAGCTGAACTCCTCGTTTCTCAAAAGAGTCGGCGCGCCGCTGCACTGGTCTGTCAAGAGAAAGAGAGACGTGAGAAAGAAAGCTACATGTGCCCCCAGGTACACACGCACAACTTCATCCTGCATTGACGGTTACGCAAGCTTCGCATATACTGCAGAAAAGTCAAAATCACTGTATGTGCGTGCAACGAGTTTTCTGGCAAAATGCGCAAGCGCACATACACTGCTCTCGCAGGACGATGCATGCAGAGCGATGTGCTGGTCGAGGACATCGACGCGTTCTACACATTGATGTCGACGAACAAACCCGCTGCGTCACCACCCCTTACAATACCCTCTTCGTCGATACATAATCTTGTGGGAACAGCAATGGTGGAAAAACGTTTTCGCATCCTCGACCTGCGCACAATCAGCCGGCTGCTTCCAAACTGTGTGTACGACCAGCAAAAATTCGCAGCTATCACAATTCGGATTCATCGCCCGAGTTGTACCGTTTTGTTGTTTACAAGTGGCAAAATGGTCCTCACGGGCTGTCGCAGCTACATACAGTGTGTGCTTGCAGCGCATGAAGTCGTGCGGCTGTTGCGATCCGCGTCGCCAGGATACTTTTTCCGCTTGCGCAACGTAAAAATTCAAAACATTGTGGGCAATGTGGACCTGTGTCTCGAAGATGAGCTGGTTGACCTTGAACGCTTTCACGCTGACCACAGCATATTCTCTACATACCAGCGCAACATGTTTCCGGGCCTGATATATCGGCCCGACAACAGCCCTGTCGTACTGCTCATTTTTTCGTCTGGCAAGATAGTGATTACGGGAGGGAAGTCTGTGTACGACGTCGAGGACGGCTGGAAGGCCTTGTGGCCAACAGTGCAGCGGTACATCACTTCGCGCGCGGAGATGCGAAGGCCGGCACTCAGTTCCGCCGGACCTTGAAGTCCAGTGCCACACTTCGAGTGCTAGGCTGGAGCACATGAACTGGTGCAATCTGGGTTTGCGGGAGCAAGAGGCGATGCAGTGCGCTGGGAGACGTGAGGTGTGCGTCTATATTATCGCTCACGAGGCCAGCCTGCTGCAAAATCTCTGTCACGAGTTTGCTACAAAACGTGTGTTTGGGGTTGTTTGCAACCGCAGACCACAACAGACACGACGTCATCTGCAACGAGCTGAACACAAGCCCCAGATCGTGCAGGTGCTCCGCGTGTCCGGTCGCAATAGTGTGTTGTGTGTCGCTGCAAGGGACCTGCAGACACACGTAGTTTGGTGACTCAAACGTGCGCATGCGCATGGCAATTTTGCTGCCCATGTAAATGGAGCAGGCACGGTCATCCGCAAATTGAAGCTCTACATGACAAAAAGGCCGATCGATGCTCGCGACAACTTTGTTCACGAAGCCTTCCGAGTCTGCCGCAGGGTCATAGAACCACACACGCAGCGTTTTCATTGAGCAATGATGATGACCATGTTTATATAATAAAGAAAAGGTCAGTGCAAATCGTGAAGCGAGTCTGCTGTCTTATTGTGGAGTGCAGCAGCATGTAATTGACTCGCACGCCTCTCAAATCAACGATTTGGGCGGCGTTGCAGGAAGGACGACAGGTCGTTGCGAGTCACGGTTGTCGCCGTGCGTTCCTGCGGTGGCGCCAGCGACCTCTCGGCGGTTTGAGCCATCATGGAGTTCTGCATGGCGTCGAGACGATGCTGCATGGCGTTGAGCTGTGCCGTCACCGGCTGTGTCGAGACCCGCATGCTGCCAATTTCTTGCAAATTGTTGCTCAGGTCGGAGCGCATGGAGCGGATTTCGGACCGATGGTTCTGCAGCCCGGCGTCGAGGGCCTCCATGTTGGCCCGAGACGCTGTTTTGCCGATTGCCGACTTGAGCGAGCGAATCTCGGACTTGTGCTCTTCCAATCCGGCGTCGAGCGCCTCGAGATGGGTGAGGACTGAATTGGTGCGCGTCGAATTTTGCTGTGATGAGGTCATTTGCGATTTCAGGGAGCGAATTTCGTTCTTGTGATCGGTCAAGCCTGCGCCCAGGCGATCAAGGTGCATTAAAATTTCTGCGTTTCCCGAGTTGTTGCCGACTGTGCTGCCGATTGATTTCAGCATGCGGATCTCTGTCTTGTGGTTCTCGAGCCCGACAGAGAGCTCCGCAATGCGCTCCTCGGCAGCTGTGCTGGCCGCATGCTTGCTGTCGTACGTGCTGCGCATGGAACGGATCGCGTCCTTGTGATTGTGCAGTCCGTCATTTAACTCTGTGAATCGTTTTTCGGTTGCCAGGTTGTTGGCGGCGGTATTTGTGTCGTAACTGCTACGCATTGTTCGGATCGCTTCCTTGTGATTGTGCAGTCCGTCATTCAACTCTGAGATTCGTTTCTCTGTAGCCATGATGTTGGCGACATTTGCGTCGTGACTGCTGCGCATGGATCGGATCACTTCCTTGTGATTGTGCAATCCAGCAGTCATCTCTTGCATCTGCGCCTCTGTTGCCATGGTAGTAGCAAGATTTGTGTCGTACGTGCGGCGCATGCCGCGAATGACCTCCTGATGATTCTGGAGTCCCGCGTTCATCTTGAAAACGCGATCCTGCAGCGATGCGGAAACTGATACGTTCTTGTCGCATTCGTTTCGCAGGGACTGGACGCTTGCCTTGCAACGCTCCTCGAACCTGGCGTTCTCCGCCACGCGCTGCTGCGCCTCTGTCGCAAATTGCTGAATTCTCTCGTCGTGCAAGCCCATGCATTCGGCCTGCGCTTGCATGTATTTTTGCGAGGATTCGATCTCAGACCTCTGGTTTCGCAAGCCAACATCCATCATTTCCATGTTCTGCACGTGATGGCTTGACATTTTCATCACGTGCGACATGTCATTTTCAAGCGAAGAAATTTTACGTTGGGCGGCGCGGAGAACATCAGCGTGGTGTTTCAGACCATTCTTCAAATCCACCGTGTCACAGAGTTGTGACGTGCAGCTTGCGGGCGGCACAGCTTGCATTTCGCTAGTGTATTGGGGGGTGTTATTTGCTAGCACAGGCATGTCATTGAACCTCAGAGCGCTTTGTAGGGAATTTATGCGCCGCTGCATTTCGTCTAACTGGTGAACAAGATGCGGTGGCATGGGTTCGGCGCTATGGCTTGCAAGTGGCTCTGCAAGCGTCTTGCCACACATTTCGCTTGCGATACGCGAAGCCACGTCAGCAATCTGATCGCTGGACAAGAAGACCTGCTTGCTGTCGTGCGTAACATTGCTCGTGTTCGCAAGCGGCTGTATTTGCATGTTGACAGTATGTCCCTGCGCGTCGAGGTTGACGGTGTACTCCTTTCCAATTTCAGGAAACACCGCCTGACTCGACGCAAGCATGTTTGAAAAATTAATTCCTGGACGATAGTCTATTACAGGAGCATTTCTGAAGTTTCGAATCGAATTCGAATCAATATTGCTAAACTTGCGCTCTTTGTCCGACGCCGCTTGTTTTGTCGTTGCCACGCGAGAGCCGCGTGTCATTTTCATTCCCTGTGTTGCGAACGACATTGACAAGTGTACCACTGGTGTTAAATATAAGAATTGTTACAAAGTGACGTGGTCTCTCGACAGAGTGGCCTCAAGGAAGAATATCCAGGTGACAGCACTTGCTGCCAGCAATGAGTACATAATTGTCAAATAAACGACATCTGTGAGAGCAGTCGAATCCATCTTCTTCAAATGTAATTCTCGTTTATATATCCATTTGTGCTTGCCCTACCTTCACGTGCCATATTCGAACACCAAGCGTTCTTTTGTGGAAGTTTTCTTGATAAACCCTCTCTGAAGTAACCAGTCTGAACAAGTGCTTTCTGCACCGTGAGCCGAAACGTCAACTATTGCACTGGCCCCCCCCAACTCGCCAAGAAGCATGTCGAGCATCTCTAGCACAATGCCTCGGTGAGCAGGTGAGGACTCTTGGTTCGAGCTGTACATCCCTGTTATGTAATGGACGCAGTCTTTGACATGCACAGGCATCAATCCAACAATTTTTCCGTCGACTTGCATGACCACTCCGTATGTCGCATATTTTATCGTTGACTCGGCTGCAGGACCATTGCCGGAAATAACAGCAGTCATTCGCCCAGGCTGCAGTACACAAAGCATGCTCACATCCGACTTGTACAAAAACATTGCATGACACGCTGTGATAGGTATATACGGCCGAACACTTTCGTGTCAATGTTTGCCAATGGAATTTTATTCAAACAAGTATTGAATGTCCTACTTATTACGCTGCTGATTTTGCCGCGCTGTCCCGCACTCGTGCCCACTACAAAATACTTTACAGAATTTCAAATTACTGCTCCAAACACTACCTCTCTCATGCAAGAGCTATACCAGTTTATGGCAGAGCTGTGTCTGGCGATGCCCGGCCTTCCTTGCAGCACAGCTGCCAACATCACATTCACTTAAAAACTCTACTCATCCCACTGGATGGCACTCCTCTTCTTGCGGCACGTTCCTCCCTTGCGCTCAGGCTTGAAGCGAAGGCGCATCTGATGGCGCAGGTGCGCAGTAGACTTGCCGCTCATGTCGCTGGCCTGCAGCTCTGCAAACACATCTTCGAAAGAGACATTTTGCGGAGCAAGAAATAGGTCCAGAGAGTGACCTCCTTGGTCCTTGGACTCTTCTGTCAGGAAGTGCTGCGACATGGACTCCTTTGCAACGGCCTTGTCGTCCTGCAGTTTAAGCGCCCAATAAATATTGCGCTTGCCATTAGTGGTGAGCGGCAGTAAGGGGCACGTCCAAAGAACAGTGCCGCAGAACGTGACACGTGCCTTGACAATGCCCTCTTCAGAGCACGGGTGGCCCCATGACTCGTGCGCACAAGGCCACTCAGCAAG
>Ga0209702_10001365_pt1 | contig 46995 bp, 45 predicted proteins | sample FRY01_FD_187210 | JGI IMG/M metagenome (GOLD analysis project Ga0209702, IMG submission 187210) | Freshwater microbial communities from Lake Fryxell liftoff mats and glacier meltwater in Antarctica - FRY-01 (SPAdes) (version 2) | ecosystem: Environmental > Aquatic > Freshwater > Ice > Glacier... | reverse complement strand
GACTCGCACGGAACACTTCGGCGCCGAATCGGCTGATGTCGTAACGCGCCGCAGCGGCGTGCATCATTTCAACCGCACAACAGGCCAGGCCAAAGGTCATGGGCCAGAGCGATCCCGTTTTGGCCCAATTCACCACCGCGTCATAACTGGTGGTGACAAATCCTTCTTTCAGAACGCCTTCAATCATCGCGTCACTCCCAGTCCAGGGCGCCTTTTTTCCATTCGTAGACAAAACCCACGACAAGAATGCCCAGGAAAATCATCACAGACCAGAATCCGACCGCACCCACATCCTTGAGCGCCACGGCCCACGGAAACAGGAATGCGATCTCGATGTCGAACAAAATGAACAGAATCGCCACGAGGTAATAACGCACGTCGAACTTCATGCGCGCATCTTCGAAGGCCTCGAAACCACACTCATAGGGCGAGTTTTTCGCCGCATCAGGCCGGTTCGGACCCAGTATGTAGCCCAGCACCTGCGGAACCACACCCACGGCGATACCCACCAATATGAACAGCAGTACCGGTAGATATTGTTCGAGGTTCATCGGGAGTTTCTGACTTCTGTGTTTACCACTACCCAGGAACGCCAAGCAGCGTTCTGGCTGGTGCCGTCGGCGAGACTCGAACTCGCACAGCTTTCGCCACTACCCCCTCAAGATAGCGTGTCTACCAATTTCACCACGACGGCGGCTTTTTTCTACAGATGGTCGGATTGCGTGAGGAACCTTGCGGTATTGGCTTTCCGAACAGAAGGTAGTTTACCCTGAAAAGTCAGCGCCAAGCCTCGGGAGCGACTTGACGATGCACTTCATTTCGACGGAATCAGTGCCGCGCCCGATGCCGGTGCCGCGGGTATTGCGGGGACGACTGACGCTGCGGGCGCAGAGCTTCCGGCGGCCGGAATACTGGCTGCTGGACTGTCCAGCACACTGCCACTGGTGGCCGGGCGCAGGTTGCCAAAATAGGCCAGCGCCAAGGTGCTGACAAAGAACACCGTGGCCAATACGGCCGTGGTGCGCGACATGAAGTTGGCGCTGCCCGTGGCACCGAACAGGCTGCCCGAACCTCCGCTGCCGAATGCGGCCCCCATGTCGGCACCCTTGCCATGCTGGACCAGGATCAGGCCGATCATGGCCACTGCGGAAAGCATCTGCAGTGCGAGCACCACTGTCAACATGAGATTCATCTATAACTCCTAATTTGTAGCAATGCAGGGTACGGTCACGAAGCGGCGGCAATGATGGCGAGGAAGTCTGCTGGCTTGAGTGACGCCCCTCCGATGAGTCCGCCATCGATGTCCGGCTCGGCCAGCAGCTGCGCGGCATTGCCGGCGTTCATGCTGCCACCGTAAAGAATACGAATACGCCCGGGTTGGGCGGTCGCGGCCTTGAGCTGTGCGCGCAACACTGCATGCACCTGCTGCGCCTGCTGCGGACTGGCCGTCTTGCCGGTGCCGATCGCCCAGACGGGTTCGTAGGCCACGACGATTTCGCTGATGCAATGCCCATTGACGTGGATCACGGCAGCAAGTTGGCGCCGCACCACCTGTTCGGTGGCGCCCGATTCATGTTGGGCCAAGGTCTCGCCGACACACACGATCGGCGTAATGCCCAACGAGAGCGCCTGGCGCGCCTTGTCTGCGACCACGGCATCGGTCTCACCGTGGTACTGGCGCCGCTCCGAGTGACCGACGATGGCATAACGCACACCCAGGTCACGCAACATCGCCGCCGACACTTCTCCGGTGTAGGCGCCAGATTCGTGAGCCGACACGTCTTGCGCACCCAGTGCGATGGTCTTGTCTTGCAGCAATCCGCCGACCTGCGCCAGGTAGGGCGCGGGCACACACATGGCCACGGCACAGGGCGACGCCGGCATTCCTGCCAGCACCGCCTCCACCAGCGACGCGTTGGCCGCGATCGCACCATTCATCTTCCAGTTGCCTGCAATCAGCTTGCCCATCACGCAACTCCCTTGTTCCAGGTGATCACCAGTTTCCCGATATGGCGGTTGGTCTCCATCAAGGCATGGGCCCGGGCTGCCCCGCTGGGCAGATCACCCTCGGCCAGCAATGCGTCAAATTGACTATGCACTACTGCCTTGATGGCACCGCTTTCGATGAGCGGCCAAACATGCTTCAGACACGCCTGCGCAATCGCTTGCTTGAAGGCGACTGGGCGCGCACGCAAGGTAGACCCGGTGATCGTCAGGCGCCGACGCAACACCATGCCGGCATTGAATTCACTCTTGACGCCACCTTGCACGGCAATGATCACCAGGCGGCCGTCTTCTGCCAGACATTCGATTTCGCGTGCCACATAATCGCCCGCCACCATGTCCAGCACCACATCGACACCCCGGCCATCGGTCAATCGCTTGACCTCCTGAACGAAATCCTGGGTGCGGTAATTGATCGCGTGTGCCGCGCCCAGCGCAACACAGGCCGCAGCCTTTTCGTCGCTGCCCACGGTGACGATGACACGGCATCCCATGGCATGCGCCATCTGGATGGCCGCCACACCGATACCGCTCGACCCCCCCTGCACCAGCAAGGTCTCGCCTTTTTGCAGACGCCCGCGATCAAACACATTGCTCCACACCGTGAAGAATGTTTCCGGCAAGCTTGCAGCCTGCGCATCGGTCAGACCCTTGGGTATTGGCAAACATTGCCCGATTGGCGCCACGCAGTATTCGGCGTAGCCACCACCGGCAACCAAGGCACAGACGCGATCGCCCAGTTTGAATCCTGCATCGGCCAATTCGCTGGCGTCACCTTGATCGATCACACCCGCGACCTCGAGACCGGGGATATCCGATGCCCCTGCGGGTACCGGATAGTTGCCCGTACGCTGCAACACATCCGGTCGGTTGATACCGCTTGCGGACACGCGAATGCGCAACTCACCCGCGCCCGACTCGGGCAACGGCCGCGGGCCTGGACGCAATACCTGCGGCAGGCCAAAGGATGTGATCTCGATGACGTTCATCATGAAGTTGTTCCTGTAGCAGCCAGGGGCAACAAGCCCCCGGTCACTGCAGCCGGCGCGCTCGCCGGCTCGGGCAATCAGCCCTGGTCGGCGCCCTGGGACGACGGCTGCTGTGGCTGCGGCTGGCGATCGAGCAAGGCCTTCATCGACAACTTGACACGACCCTTTTCGTCGGTCTCGAGCACCTTGACCTTGACGATCTGGCCTTCGCTCAGATAGTCGGTCACTTTTTCGACACGCTCATGGGCAATCTGGCTGATGTGCAGCAGGCCATCCTTGCCTGGCAGCAGGTTGATCAGTGCGCCGAAGTCGAGAATCTTGGTGACCGGGCCTTCGTAGACCTTGCCGATTTCCACTTCTGCCGTGATCTGGCCGATGCGCAGCTTGGCTTCTTCCGCCTTGGCCGGGTCGCTCGACGCGATCGTGATCGTGCCGTCTTCCTCGATGTTGATCTGGCAACCGGTTTCCTCGGTCAGTGCACGGATCACCGCGCCACCCTTGCCGATCACGTCGCGGATCTTGTCCGGATTGATCTTCATCGTGAACAGGCGCGGCGCGAAGTTCGACACCTCGGTCTTGGCCTCGGACATCGCTTCCTGCATCTTGCCCAGGATGTGCATGCGGGCTTCCTTGGCCTGGGCCAACGCAACCTGCATGATTTCCTTGGTGATGCCCTGGATCTTGATGTCCATCTGCAACGCCGAAATGCCGTTGGTGGTACCGGCCACCTTGAAGTCCATGTCGCCCAGGTGATCTTCGTCACCCAGGATGTCGGTCAACACCGCGAACTTGTTGCCGTCCTTGATCAGGCCCATGGCGATACCGGCCACGTGTGCCTTCATCGGCACGCCAGCGTCCATCAGCGCCAGGCAGCCGCCACAGACGGAGGCCATCGACGAGGAACCGTTGGACTCGGTCACCTCGGACACGACACGCATGGTGTACGGGAAATCTTCCTTGCTCGGCAAGACGGCAATCAGTGCGCGCTTGGCCAGGCGGCCGTGACCGATTTCGCGACGCTTGGGCGTACCGAAACGGCCGGCTTCGCCGGTGGCGAACGGAGGCATGTTGTAGTGCAGCATGAAGCGGTCCTGGAAATCGCCAGCCAGCGCATCGATACGCTGCGCATCACGCTCGGTGCCCAACGTGGCCACGACCAAGGCCTGGGTTTCACCACGGGTGAACAAGGCCGAACCATGGGTACGCGGCAACACGCTGTTGCGGATCTCGATCGCACGCACGGTGCGGGTGTCGCGGCCGTCGATACGGGGCTCGCCGGCCAGAATCTGGCCACGCACGATACGCGCTTCGATGTCGAACAGCAGGCTCTCGATCTTGACGCTATCGAACGCGACGCCGTCGGCCTTGAGGCCGTCCATCACGGATGCGTAAGCAGCACGGCAGGCGTGGGTACGTTCCTGCTTATTGCGGATCTGGTAGGCGGCGCTCAGCTTCTCGGCACCATGGGCTTCGACCTTGGCGATCAGCGCCTCGTCGCGCTCCGGGGCTTTCCAGTCCCACACCGGCTTACCGGCATCACGCACCAGTTCGTTGATCGCGGCGATTGCGATATTGCCCTGCTCATGGCCGAACACCACGGCACCAAGCATGATCTCTTCCGACAGCTGCTGGGCTTCGGACTCGACCATCAACACGGCCGATTCGGTACCGGCAACCACCAGGTCCAGCTGGCTGTCCTTGAGCTGGGTCTGGCCCGGGTTGAGCACGTACTCGCCATTGATGTAACCGACGCGTGCGGCACCAATCGGGCCGTTGAACGGAATACCGCTGATCGACAGCGCTGCGCTGGTGGCGATCAGCGCAGCGATGTCCGCCTGCACTTCCGTGTTCAGGCTCAGCACATGCACGATGACCTGCACTTCGTTGTAGAAGCCTTCGGGGAACAGCGGGCGGATCGGACGGTCGATCAGGCGGCAGGTCAGCGTCTCGAGTTCGCTCGGGCGGCCTTCACGCTTGAAGAAGCTGCCGGGGATCCTGCCGGCGGCATACGATTTTTCGGTGTAGTCGACGGTCAGCGGAAAGAAGTCTTGGCCGGCTTTGGCGTCCTTCTTGGCCACCACGGTGGCCAGCACCACGGTGTCGTCAATGTTGACCAGCACAGCACCGCTGGCTTGACGGGCGATCTCGCCGGTTTCCATGGTGACGGAATGTGCGCCCCATTGGAAGGACTTGCTGACTTTTTTGAACATGCTCATATGTCTTATCTCCTGCTTCGTTGCGGAAGGTGTGGGCCACCTTGCCAATGCCTGGAGTCAACCTCGCAGAACACGATGCCATTCCAATGGAACTGCGCGTGCACACGCAAACTCCCCTGGAATGACACAGCTTCGCTCTGCAGCCGCCTGAGCCTGACCGTGACACGCCTGTGCGTCATGACCATCACTCAAACTGCGTCTTCCCCAATAAAAAAAACCCAACAACAAAGCGCCTGAGGCACAGGTGCAACTCAGGCGCTTGTCATCGAACCGCGAGTTACTTGCGCAAGCCGAGCTTGGCGATCAACGCGGTGTAACGCTCCGCGTCCTTGGACTTCAGGTAGTCCAGCAGCTTGCGCCGACGACTCACCATGCGCAACAGACCGCGCCGACCATGGTGGTCCTTGGCGTGGGTCTTGAAGTGGGGGGTGAGTTCGTTGATGCGGGCGGTCAGCAGTGCGACCTGAACTTCCGGGCTACCCGTGTCGCCAAGCTTGCGGGCGTTTTCCTGGACGACGGTGGCCTTGATACTCGTTGCAATCATTTCATTTCCTGTGAAAGGGGCGGCGCATTCGGCCTTTGCCCCCGGGTTGAACTTGCGCCAGGTGCTGGAACTGCTCCTGACGTGTGCTGTTGCGCGCTGGCAAAGCCCCGGGATTATAACCAGAGCGCCGCGATCGGCCCAACCCTAGGCTTCAAGCCACTTGCGCAGCCGACCGACGCCCTGTACCAGCCGATGGGGGTCACGCGACGCAAAGCACCAGCGCAACCAGCTGCCGTTCGGATCGCCATCGTTGGCGCCGAAGGCCACGCCCGGGGCCAACCCCAGGCCGGCCTCCAATACCAGGCGCTTGGCCGTGACCAACGAATCGGCGGCACCGGCAAGCCGGAAAAACGCATACATGCCACCGGGCGCGGCGGCCAATTCGACACCGGGTACGGCCTGCAGCAGCGGCGTCAAGGTGTCGCGGCAATGCTTCAGGTGGGCCACGATACCTGGCGTGACCTCCTGCGTGCGCGCCAGCGCCACGATCGCGGCGCGCTGCACAAACACCGGCGCACACGAAGTATTGAATTCGATCAACTTGCCGATCTGTGGCGTCAACGCCGCAGGCAGCACCAGCCAGCCCAGTCGCCAGCCGGTCATCAGGAAACTCTTGGAAAAGCTGTTCACCACGATCAATCGGTCCTGCGGCGAACAGACGTCCAGAAAACTGGGCGCGCAGGCGTTGTCGCTGGGTTCGTAATACAGCCGCTCGTACACCTCGTCGGCCAGGATCCAGGTGCCGGTCTGGCGGCAATGCGCTGCGATCCGGACCTGCTCGTCGCGGCTCAGCGTCCAGCCGGTCGGATTGTTCGGCGAATTGACGATCAGCAAGCGCGTCGACGACGTCACAGCCTCGAGCAAGGCATCCATGTCGAGCACCCAGGCACCATTCACCGGTTTGAGCGAGACGCAGCGCACCCGCGCACCCATGATCTCGGGCTGCGCCACCAGGTTGGGCCAGACCGGCGTCACCGCCACCACCTCGTCACCGGCGTCCACCAGGGACTGCACGGCCAGCATCAGCGCATGGACCCCGCCCGAAGTCACGGCCAGCCGGTCCGGCGTGACCACCGGGTGGCGCGCGCTCATGTACGTGGCGATGGCCTCGCGCAATTCCGGCAGCCCGAGGTTGTGCGAATAGAAGGTCTCGCCACGCTCAAGCGACTCGATCGCCGCCCGGCGGATGAAATCGGGTGTGACCTCGTCGCTTTCACCGAACCAGAACGGCAGCACATCGCTGCGCCCGAGTCCGGCATTGGCCACTTCCCGGATACGGGATTCCTGCAGGTTCTGAACGATGCGGCGCATGGAAGGACTTTCGGCGGGTGGGGCTGGCAAAGGCTTGGCTGTCGTTACGGGCGCTGCATCTTGCAGCTGGTCGGCTGTTCTGCGGCAGCGGCGCTAATGGTTTTCACGACACGAAAACCGTAGCCGGAACCTTCCACATCGAACTTCACGCCCGGTGTGCCGGCCTTGTCCATCACACCCAGCACCAATGTTTGCTGGAACTGGTGATCGGACGCGCGCATCTGACCGCCCTGCCCCTGCAGACTCACCGTCGATGTTTCGAGTTCGCGTGCGATCGCCGCCACATCCAGACTGTCACCCGCCATCAGCTTGCCCGCGCTGGCGGCCTTCTCCATGGACTGGGCCAGCGCCTCGATCATCAGCTGCATGCGCATGTGCACATAGTCCTCGGTCGGGTTCGGGTAGCGGGTGCGGAACGCCCGATAAAACGCTTCGCTGGCCGCGGTCGGCACATTGGGCATCCAGTCGGCGACGGCAAACACCTTGCCAATGCCGGCATCGCCCATGGCCGCTGGCGCGCCGAGCGCATTGCCGTAAAACGTGTAAAAACTGCCGTCGAAGCCGGCGTCCTTGGCGGCCTTGACCAGCAAGGTCAGGTCGTTGCCCCAGTTGCCGGTGACCACGGCCTGCGCGCCGCTGGCCTTGATCTTGGCCGCGTAGGGCAGGAAATCCTTCACCCGTCCGATCGGATGCAGTTCGTCACCAACGATCTGCACATCCGGGCGTTGCAGCGCCATTTGCCGGCGCGTTTCGCGCAACACTGCCTGGCCAAAGCTGTAGTCCTGCCCGATCAGGTAGACACGCTTGAGCCCGGTGTCGGCCCGGATCAGTTCCATCAACGCGGCCACACGCATGTCGGCGTGGGCGTCAAACCGGAAGTGCCAGAAGCTGCACTTGTCGTTGGTCAGCACCGGGTCGACTGCGGAGTAGTTGAGAAACAGCACGCGCCGTGCCGGGTCGCGCGCATTGTGCTTGTTGATGGCATCGATCAGCACCGCCGCATTGGCCGACGAGTTGCCCTGCACCACGATCTGCACGCCATCATCGATGGCCGCGCGCAGCGCAGACAGCACCTCTTCGTTCTGGCCCTTGCTGTCGTAGCGTTGCAGCACCAGCGGGCGGTTGCCGCCGGAAGCGGCCGGCAGCTTGACGCCACCGCGGCTATTGACCCGCTCAAGCGCCCACACCAGGTTGCGATGAACCGCCTCGCCGGTGTTGGCAAAAGCGCCGCTCAGGCCTTCGATCATCGCGATCTTCACTGGGGGCGCCGGCACGGTCGCTTGCGCCATGGCCAGCGCGGGCAGACATGCGAGCAGGAAGCCCAATTTCAAGAGCCAGGCACGAAGAATAAACATGGGGAACTCCTACTTGATTTCGACGCGGGCAGACCAAGCTTGATTGCATGTGGCACTCGGCGTCGAGAGCCGCGCAGTTTACTAGGAGCGATCACATGTTCTTTTCCGCCACCGTCCCCAGCCTGTCCCGTCGTCACGCGTTTCTGACTGCAGGCCGCCCGTTCGAACGCGCACTCGATGAGGTCGCACAGCGCCGTCTGCAACCGGTCACATCGATCGAACAGGACGACGAGTCCTACACGCTGCGCTTCGATGTGCCCGGCATCAGCCGCGAGCAGCTCAGTATCGGCATCGAAGGCCAGGTCGTGCGCATTGCGTCGCTGGACGATGCGCCGCGCGCCTACAAGGCCGCCTTTGAGCTGCCCACCGACATTGAGGTCGCCACCAGCACAGCCAAGCTGGAAAACGGCGTGCTGACCGTGCATCTTGTCAAGCAGGTTCCGGTGAGCAAGGTCAGCCAGCTGGCGATCAACTGAGCATCGGCGCTAAAAGCCGATCCGCCCGACCCTGCCCTCGGCAGGCGGGCGTCACAACTGATCGAGCGGCCAGCGTGGCTTGACGTCGAAGGCGTAGCTGTCGTTGGCCTGCTGGCAGCCCGACTGCAGGCGCATCGCGCCGGCCAGCGCGATCATGGCGCCGTTGTCGGTACACAGATCGAGTTCGGGGTAGTACACCCGGATCCCGCGCCGGGCACAGGCTGCATCGAGTTGCAGGCGTAGCGTACGGTTCGCGCCGACGCCGCCGGCCACAACCAGCCGGCGCATGCCGCTTTGCTGCATCGCGGCCAGCGACTTCTTCACCAGCACCTCGACGATAGCCGCCTCGGCCGAAGCGGCCAGGTCTGCCTGCATTTGTGCCGGCAACTGCACGAATCCGTCGGCCAGCGCACCGTCATGGTCGGGCAGAGCGGCCGCAACCAATTTTTTCGCCTGCACCATGACCGCGGTCTTCAAACCGGCAAACGAAAAATCCAGATTGCCACTGCGCAGCAGTGGCCGCGGTAGCGCAAACGCCGCCGGGTCGCCTTGCTGCGCCAGGCGCGACAGCGCCGGCCCGCCCGGATAAGGCAAGCCCATGAGCTTGGCCGACTTGTCGAAGGCTTCGCCCGCGGCGTCGTCAATGGTTTCCCCCAGGATCATGTAGCGGCCCACGCCATCGACCTGCATCAACTGCGTATGGCCTCCGGAGACAAGCAGGGCGACGAACGGAAATTCGGGCGGATCGGCACTGAGGAAGGGCGACAACAGATGGCCTTCGAGGTGGTGTACCCCCAGCACCGGCCGCTCGAGCGCAGCGCCCAGCGCGCAGGCCACGCCAGCGCCCACCAGCAAGGCGCCGGCAAGGCCCGGGCCACGGGTATAGGCAATGACGTCCACCTGATCCAGCGTGCGATCGGCCGCATGCAGCACCTGTCGTACCAGCGGCACCACGCGCCGGATATGGTCGCGGCTGGCAAGCTCCGGCACCACACCTCCATAGGCCTGGTGCATGTCGATCTGGCTGTGCAAGGCATGCGCCAGCAGCACCGGCACCGCCGCACCTTGCGACCGCACCAGTGCCACGCCGGTTTCGTCGCAAGAGGACTCGATTCCCAGAACCAGAAGATCGTCAGCAGCAGTTTTCATCAGCCACGCAGTTTAGGGCTTCGGGTTTGCCGGTGCCGTGGCGGCATGACGGCATAAGCTCATAACCGTTTGTCATCATTGATCCGGGACAATCCGGCCATGGCCATCGCAAAATACATCAAGGTGATCGGACGCGGCAAGGACGGCGCCCGGGCCTTGTCGCGTGAGCAGGCCGCCGACTTGTTCGGTCAAGTGCTCGATGGTGCTGTCACCGACCTGGAGATCGGCGCGTTCTGCCTGGCGATGCGCATCAAGGGAGAGACCGCCGAGGAGATGGCCGGCTTTCTGGACGCGACCGATAGCCGCCTGCACAAGATCCCGGCCGGCCCGCGGCCCCTGGTGGTGATTCCGAGCTACAACGGCGCACGCAAGTTGCCGGTGCTCACGCCGCTGCTGGCGCTACTGCTGGCGCGCGAAGGGCTGGCGGTGCTGGTGCACGGAGCGGCCAGCGAGTCGAGCCGGGTTTTCACCTCGGGCGTGCTCGAAGCGCTGGGCATACCGGCGGCGCAGCGTGTCGAGCCCGTGCACGGTGGCCAGGTGATGTTCACCCCCACCGCCCTGCTGTGCCCCGGCTTGCAAAAGCTGCTGGAGGTGCGCCGGGTCGTGGGTCTGCGCAATCCGGCGCACAGCCTGGTCAAGCTGATGAATCCAGGCGCGGGCACCAGCCTGATCGTCAGCAGCTACACCCACCCGGAGTACGCGCTGTCGATGGCCGCCACCTTTGCGTTGACCGGCGCCAATGCCATGCTGCTGCGCGGCACCGAAGGCGAGGCAGTGGCCGACCCGCGGCGCACACCACGCATTGAGCTGTTCCTGCAGGGTCAGCGCCAGACGCTGCAGGAAGCGAAGAGCGGTTCGCTGGAGGCCTTGCCCACGCTGCCGCAGGACATCGATCCGGCCAGCACGGCCGCCTATATCCGCGCGGTACTGGCGGGTGCCAGCCCCGTGCCGACCCCGATTGCGACGCAGGTGGCGCATATCGTGCTTGCCGAGAAACAACTGCAGCAGGAGATGAGACCATGAATCCAGGAACCGTGACCTTGGTCGGAGCCGGCCCCGGCGATCCGGACTTGTTGACGCTCAAGGCCGCGCGCGCGATTGCACAGGCAAGTCTGCTGCTGGTGGACGATCTGGTCAGCGATGCCATCGTGGCCATGGCCAAGCCTGCGGCGCGCGTGATCCACGTCGGCAAGCGCGGCGGCTGCCAGTCCACGCCCCAGGCCTTCATCGAAAAACTGATGTTGTCGGCCGCGCGCGACGGCGAGACCGTAGTCCGTCTCAAAGGGGGTGACCCATTCATCTTCGGCCGCGGTGGCGAAGAGGTGGAGCACCTGCGCGCCGCCGGCATCACGGTGGACGTGGTCAACGGCATCACCGCCGGCGTTGCGGCAGCGACATCCATCGGCGTGCCACTGACGCACCGCGACCACGCCCAGGGCGTGGTGTTCATCACCGGTCACGTACGGCGCGATGGCGTGGCGACCGACTGGCGCGCACTGGCCGCCACGGCGCGCGACGCCCGCCTGACGCTGGTGATCTACATGGGCGTGTCCGGCGCGCAGCGCCTGCAGGACGAGCTGCTGCACGGCCTTGCGGCCGACACTCCGGTGGCACTGATCCAGAACGCCAGCCTTGCGGCACAACGCCAGGTGGTGACCGAACTCGGCCAACTGGCGCAGACCATCGCGCGCGAACAGATCGGCAGTCCCGCGATCATCGTGGTCGGCGAGGTGGCGCGCGCGGCCATGCTGGCAGCCGATATCGCAGGGCCGGCAACCCATCATCTGCCGGTGGCCATCACGGCCCTGGCCTGAGCACCCGACGCACACAGCCGGTCAGGGTTCCGGTGCATGTCACGCCGGTAACCGGGTATCCGCGTCGAATGTTGCAGCCGGTCTAAACTGGCAGCCATGCATACGTTCGATGTGGTTGTGATTGGTGCCGGTGCGGCCGGCCTGTTTTGCGCGGGGGTGGCCGGCCAATCGGGCCTCAAAGTTCTGCTGGTCGACCATACCGACAAGATCGCCGAGAAGATCCGCATCTCGGGCGGCGGGCGCTGCAACTTCACCAACCTTTACACCAGCCCATCCAATTTTCTGGGCGAGAACCCTAAGTTCTGCCGTTCTGCGCTGGCCGGTTATCCGCCCGGTGATTTCATCGACCTGCTGCGGCGGCACGAAATCGGTTACCACGAAAAACACAAGGGCCAGATGTTTTGCGACCGTTCCGCGCAGGACCTGATCACCATGCTGCTAACCGAATGCGCCGTCGGCGGCGTGGTGCATTGGCAGAACTGCCCGATCCATACCATCGCAACCGAAGGCACTGAGCAGCACTACCTTCTGGGCAGTGCCCAGGGTGCGATCCGCAGCCGTGCGGTGGTGATCGCCACCGGCGGGCTGTCGATTCCCAAGATTGGCGCCACCGATTATGGCTACCGGATCGCGCGCCAGTTCGGACTGCCGGTGATCGAGCCGCGCCCGGCGCTGGTGCCGCTGACCTTCGACCCTACCCAATGGACGCCATATGCCGAGTTGTCCGGCCTCTCGCTTCCGGTGGCGATTGAAACAGGCAGCAAACGCGAACGCAGCCGTTTCCTGGAAGACCTGCTGTTCACCCACCGGGGTTTGAGCGGCCCGGCGGTATTGCAGATCTCCAGCTATTGGCGCTCCAACACGCCGATCCGGATCGACCTGGCGCCCGACATCGACCTGCTCAAGACCCTGTTGCGGGCCAAGGGGCTGTCGCGCAAGCTGCTGGGCAACGAGTTGGCGGCCGTCGTGCCCACGCGCCTGGCCGACACCTGGATCCGGCAGGACCAGCAGTTGGGTCACGACTGGCACCGGCCCATTGACCAGACAGGCGACAAGGCCATCGGCGCGCTCGCCGACCGACTGGCGTGCTGGGAGCTGGTGCCGAGCGGCACCGAAGGTTATGCCAAGGCCGAGGTCACGGCCGGTGGCGTCGACACGCGCAATCTGTCGGGCCAGACCATGGAGTCGAGCCAAAGTGGCCTGTATTTCATTGGCGAGGTGGTGGACGTCACTGGCTGGCTGGGCGGCTACAACTTCCAGTGGGCCTGGGCCAGCGCATATGCCTGCGCGCAGGCGCTGTCATCACGGCTATTGAACCAGGAAACAAAAGCACTATAATTTGCGGCTTTGCTGGAAACTGCCCGAGCCGCGATTGCCGCCGCAGGGGTCTCCATTGAGCGAGTTGACAGCAAACCTCAGCCGGGAGGCTCGATCTCTTCCCGACACATTATTGGAACCCAAACGCTAATGACCACCATCCGTGTAAAAGAAAACGAGCCATTCGACGTGGCCCTGCGCCGTTTCAAGCGGACCATTGAAAAGCTGGGCCTGCTGACCGATCTGCGCGCCCGCGAGTTCTACGAAAAGCCGACCGCCGAGCGCAAGCGCAAGAAAGCTGCCGCGGTCAAGCGCAACTACAAACGCATCCGCTCGATGCAGTTGCCCAAGAAGATGTATTGATGGTGTGGCGGGTTCCACCCGCCGCTCCGTGCAAATTGCATGACCCGCGCCCGGTATCCGAGCGCGGGTTTTTGCGTTATTGGCGTTATTGATTCCCCAGGAGCTATACATGGCACTCAAAGACCAGATCACCGAGGACATGAAAACCGCCATGCGCGCCAAGGACGCGGCGCGCCTGTTGACCATCCGACTGCTGCTGGCCGCGTGCAAGCAGAAGGAAGTCGATGAGCGCGTGACGCTCGATGATTCGGCTGTCGTGTCCATCATCGACAAGCTGGTCAAGCAGCGCAAGGACTCGATCACCGCCTTCACCGGCGCCGGCCGGCAGGACCTGGCCGACATCGAATCGGCCGAACTGGTGGTGTTGACGGCTTATCTGCCCGAGCGCATGGACGCCTCGCAAGTGCGCAGCGCCATCGACACCATCGTGGCTGAACTGAGCACCGAACTGGGTCGCAAGCCGGCAGCCGGCGACATGGGCCGCGTCATGGGACTGGCCAAGACCCGGCTGGCAGGCAAGGCCGACATGGGCCAGGTCTCGGCCGCCGTCAAGGCGGCACTGACCGGCTGAGACCGTCCACGCTCCGCGGCACTTGCACAAGTGAAAATGGCCCGCGATGCGGGCCATTTTTTTGCGCCGCTCAGGGCCGCATCAATTGCCAGCGATCTTCATCTTGCCAAGCAGGATGGAGCCAACCGTCTTGGCGCCGTAGTTGTAGGTATCCGCGCCCACCGCCTCGATGGACTTGAGCATGTTCTTCATGTTGCCGGCGATCGTGATCTCGTGCACCGGGTAGGCAATGCGCCCGTTCTCAACCCAGAAGCCGCTGGCTCCACGCGAATAATCGCCGGTCACGTAGTTCACGCCCTGGCCCATCAGCTCGGTCACGAACAGGCCACGGCCCATCTTGCGCAGCATCGCGTCCAGGTCGTCGCCCGGGTCGGTCAGGCGCGAGCTCAGCACCAGGTTGTGGGAGCCCCCTGCGTTGCCCGTGGTGTGCATGCCCAGCTTGCGCGCCGTATAGCTGCTCAGGAAATATCCCTTGACCCGCCCGGCCTCGACCACCGTACGCGGCGACACACGCACGCCCTCCTCGTCAAACGGCGAACTGCCCTTGCCACGCTTGATGAACGGATCTTCCTGGATGTCGACGTGCTTCGGAAACACCTGCTTGCCCAGGGAATCGAGCAGGAAGGAGCTCTTGCGGTACAGGGCACCGCCACTGACGGCCTGCACAAACGCACCCAGCAGACCTGCGGCCAGCGGCGACTCGAACAGCACCGGACACTGGCGCGTGGATATCTTGCGCGCACCCAGCCGGCTCAAGGCCCGCTCGGCTGCGTAGCGGCCGACCTGCTGGCCACTGGCCAGTTCGTTCGCGTCGCGCATAGAGCTGTACCACGCATCGCGCTGCATGTCCTCACCGATGGAGGCAATCGGCGAGACCGAGATCGAGTGGCGCGAACTCGAATATCCGCCGCGAAAGCCATGGGTATGGGCGCTGAAAAAGTGAGACTGCTGCGCCGACACCGCCGCGCCTTCGCTGTTGGTGATGCGCTTGTCGGTTTTCAAGGCGGCCTGCTCGCAGCGCATGGCCAGCTCGGCGGCCTGTTCGCTGGTCACCGACCAGGGGAAAAACAGCTCCAGCTCATCGGCCAGGTCCGACGGCGGCGCGATGTCGGCTGCATCGGGCAGACCGGCCATCGGGTCTTCGGCCGTGAAGCGGGCGATGTCGAACGCAGCCTGTACCGTCTGCGCGATCGCCGCCTCGGAGAAGTCCGAGGTATTGGCATTGCCACGCCGCTTGCCGACGTAAACAGACACCGACAAGGACTTGTCCCGGTTGCGTTCGACGTTCTCCAGCTCGCCCTTGCGCACCGACACGCTCAGGCCGCATGCTTCGGACGCCTCCGCTGCTGCGTCGGTGGCGCCGATCTTGCCTGCATGGTGCAAGGCGCTGTCCACGAGTTGCTCGAAAAAGGGGCGGCTGTAGCTGAAGCCGCTGTCGGCCCGGGTCGTCTTGTGTTGTGTCATCTTGGTTCGTTCACGTGGAAGACTATGATACTTGGCTGACCAACTCCCGGCCTCCTGTGGCCTGAATGCCCGTTTTCATCCATGCAACGCAAAGCCAAAAAAGGGTACTTCGTCTCCGGCAAGTTCGTTACCGAAGGCAGCGAACTCGACCTCGAACTCAAACGCGAGCTCAAGGGGTCGGACACGCCCAGCCGTACCGATCGCAAGCGTGAAAGCGACGAGTTGCAAAAACTCGGCGAAGACCTGTTGACGCTGCGCGCCGAACTGATGGCCCGCCTGCCCCTGTCCGACAAACTGGTGGACGCCATCGCCGACGCCAAAAACATCACCAACTTCGAGGGCAAGCGGCGCCAGTTGCAGTTCGTCGGCAAGCTGATGCGCAAGCTCGACGCCGACACGCTCGAGCAGGTGCGCGCGGCGCTGACAGAGCAGCACAGCGGCTCGGCCAGCGAGACCCTGGCCTTGCACCAGGTCGAGCAGTGGCGTGAGCGGCTGATTGCGGAGGACGACGCCTTTGCGGACTGGGTGACCCGGTATCCGGAGTCAGACAGCCAGCAATTGCGGGCGCTGATACGCCAGGTACGCAAGGATGCCCAGCCGACCGTGGCGGGTGAAACCCCGCGCCATGGCAAGACCTACCGTGAGTTGTTCCAACTGGTGCGCAGCCGGCTGAACGAAGCTCCCGACGACAAGGAAGACGACGATGGCACCCGCAGCCGAACCGACATTTGATTCCATCCGCATCGGCATCGTCTCTGTCAGCGACCGCGCCTCCAGCGGCGTCTACGAAGACAAGGGACTGCCGGCGCTCAAGGAGTGGCTGGGCCGCGCATTGCGCAACCCGCTGCAGTTCGACGCCCGGTTGATCCCCGACGAACAGACACAGATCAGTGCCACGCTGATCGACCTGGTGAACGCTGGTTGCCACCTGGTGTTGACCACCGGCGGCACCGGGCCGGCGCTGCGCGACGTGACGCCCGAGGCAACGTTGGCCGTGGCCGACAAGGAAATGCCCGGCTTCGGCGAGCAGATGCGCCAGATCAGCCTGCGTTTTGTGCCCACCGCCATCCTGTCGCGCCAGTGCGCAGTGATCCGCGGCAACAGCCTGATCATCAACCTGCCGGGGCAACCCAAGGCGATCGCGGAGACGCTCGAGGGTCTGCGATCGGACACCGGGGAGTCGCTGGTAGCCGGCATCTTCGCGGCCGTGCCATATTGCATCGACCTGATCGGCGGGCCTTACATGGAAACCGATGCGGCGGTCTGCAAGGCCTTCCGGCCCAAGTCCGCGCAGCGGCAAACACCACCGGCCAGCTGACGCTGCGGGCTACTTGCCCACGAGCTGGTTGAGCTGGTCGGCCTTGAAATCGCCATCGCGGCAGGCGTCAGAGGGCACACAGCCGCCCTGACTGCCACCTTCGGACAAGGTCCCGATGGCCCGCCACAACATCGCGATCTGGTGCTCCTGCGAACTTGCGTTGTCGATCAGGCCGCGCATGGCCAGACTCAGCGGATCGTCGTTCTGCGTAACGCCATAAGCCGAAAAACCCATCTTGGACGCGGCCGCTTCGCGCTTGGCCTCGCCTTCGGCCTGGATGATGCGAGCCGGATTGCCCACCGCTGTGGCCCCTGCGGGGACCGGCTTGGTCACCACCGCATTGGAGCCGATCTTGGCGCCATCGCCCACGGTGAAGCCCCCCAGCACCTGGGCGCCGGCACCGATGATGACGTCCGCGCCTATCGTCGGATGGCGCTTGGTGCCCTTGTACAGCGAGGTGCCACCCAAGGTGACACCGTGGTAGATGGTGCAGCCGTCACCGATCTCGGCAGTCTCTCCGACCACCACGCCCATCGCATGGTCAAAAAACACGCGCTCGCCAATTTTGGCGCCCGGATGAATCTCGACACCGGTGAGAAACCGCCCGATATGGGAAATGAAGCGGCCCAGCCAGGTGAAACCATGGTTCCACAACCAGTGCGCCGGCCGGTGCAGGATCAGGGCATGCAAACCCGGATAACAGGTCAGAACCTCCCAGGTGCTGCGCGCGGCAGGGTCACGGTCGAGGATGCACTGGATGTCGGAGCGGATACGGGCAAACATGGGCGCTAGTCTAGCCTTTGGAGGCTGCGGCTGTCTCGAGCATGGCCTTGGCGACACCTCTGAGAACGTGGATTTCCTCGTCGGTGATGCCGGCGCGATTGAACAACTGGTTCAGCCGCGGCATCAGCTTGCCCGGTGTGGCCGGGTCCAGGTAGCCCACCGCGGCCAGGGCCTGTTCCCAGTGCGCCAGCAATCCGGCCACCTGTTTCGCGTCGGCCGCGCGCGGCGGCACCACACCGGCCGACGGCTCCACCGCAAAGCCGCCCAGCGCCATGCGCCATTCGTAGGCCAGCACCTGCAGCGCCGCGGCGAGGTTGAGCGAACCGAAGCCGGGGTTGGTCGGTATCGACAAGGCCACATGGCAGCGGTAGACGTCCTCGTTGCGCATGCCGAAGCGCTCGGAGCCGAACAACATCGCCACGCCACCGGGCAACGCGACAGGCCCGGGCGGCGCTTCCGCCGAGACCGGATTGAGCGATTCACCGGCGACCAGGCGTGCGAAGCATTCGCGCGGGGCCATGGTTGGCGGGCCGAAGTCGCGTGGTGTCATGGCGGTCGCGCACAAATGCGTCATGCCACCCAGCGCCTCGTCCAGCGTGTCGACGATGCGGGCCTTGTCCAGCACATCGAGCGCACCGCTGGCGCGCTGGATGGTCTCCTCGCGGCGCAACACATTGGCCCAGCGCGGCGCGACCAGCACCAGGTCGTCGAAACCCATGACTTTCATGGCACGGGCGGCGGCCCCGACATTGCCCGCATGGCTGGCTTGGATCAGTACGAAACGTGTCTGCATGGCGCCAATTGTCTCCGCGCCGCAGTCGCGCAATCCGGTTGCCCCGGACGACCGCATTTTTCATGGGAAAATACCGGGTCCTGCGGATGCCATCGTGCGTCCGGCCAATGCTCCTGATTGCAGTGCGGCGCGCAGCCTGAAGCTTGCGCCCAAACCGAAACGAACAAACTATGCCGTCCCCGAACCTCCACCCGATGGTCAATGTGGCCATCAAGGCCGCCCGTGCCGCTGGCGCCATCATCAACCGAGCCGCGCTCGACGTCGAGGCGGTACGCATCTCGCAAAAGCAGGTCAATGACTTTGTCACCGAAGTTGATCACGCCAGCGAGAAAGCCATCATCGAAACCCTGCTGACGGCGTTCCCGGACCACGGCATCCTGGCCGAGGAGTCTGGCAACGAACATGGAGCGCAGAATTCGGAATTTGTCTGGATCATCGATCCGCTGGACGGCACGACCAACTTCATCCATGGCTTTCCGGTGTATTGCGTCAGCATTGCACTGTCGGTCAGAGGCAAGATCGAACATGCGGTGATCTACGACCCGACGCGCAACGACCTGTTCAGCGCCACCAAGGGTCGCGGCGCCTATCTCAACGACAGGCGTCTGCGCGTGTCCAAACGCATCCGCTTGCAGGAAAGCCTGATTTCCACCGGATTTCCGTTCCGCGCCGGTGACAACTTTCCCAGCTATCTGGCCATGATGGGCGACGTGATGCAACGCGCCGCCGGCCTGCGTCGGCCTGGCGCCGCCGCGCTGGACCTGGCCTATGTCGCAGCCGGTTACACCGATGGATTCTTCGAAACCGGCCTGCAACCCTGGGATGTGGCCGCCGGTTCGCTGCTGGTCACCGAGGCCGGTGGCTTGATCGGCAACTTCAGCGGCGAGGCCGACTTCCTCGAACAAAAGGAATGCCTGGCCGGCAACCCGAAAATCTACGCCCAGCTGGTATCGATCGTCAGCAAATACAGCAAATTCGCCAGTGCCGGTGAAAAAGCCGAGGTCCGCACGCGGCTGCGCAAGAACCTGTCCGGCGCGGGCGCTGCCGCAGCGTCAACCGACAAGGCCGCGCCTCAGGCTGAAACCTCCGCGGTCGACGCACCGCCCACCAGCAATACCGACGCACCGTTCTGACGGAGCGTCGCTGCCGCGAACTGCCCAACAGCTGACACAGCCCGGCATGAACGCGACGATCACCGAACCCAGCCGGCAGACACCGGTGTTCGGCACATTCGACGTGGTGGTACTCGGAGGCGGCCCGGCCGGCATCACGGCAGCGACAGCCGCCGCCCGTGGCGGACGCAGCACCTTGCTGATCGAGTCCTACGGCTTTCTCGGTGGCATGGGCACGGTGGCCGGCGTCACGAATTTTTGCGGTCTGCATGCGAATGTGTTCGGCAACATCGAACAGGTGGTGCACGGCGTGGCCGACGACCTGCTGGCACGCATGCGGGCCCTGGGTGGACTGAACGAGCCGCATCGGGTCTTCGGCGACCGAATCGCGGCGCAGGCCTATGACAACGCGGCGTTCAAGGTGGCCGCAGACCAGCTGGTGCTGGACAGCGGCGCGCAGTTGCTGTTCCATGCGCTGGCCGTGGGCGTGGTCATGCGCGACGAACGCAGCATTGATGCCCTGCTGATCGAAACCAAATCCGGCCGTCAGGCGGTGCGCGCACGCATCTTCATCGATTGCTCCGGTGATGGCGACCTGGCCTTTCACGCTGGCGCGGCCTTCGAAAAGGGCACGGATGGCTTGGGCATGATGTATCCCTCGACGATGTTCCGCGTCAACGGTGTCGACGCCGAGCGTGCGACCGAGGGCGTGCGCCAGATCGGCGTTTTGATGGAACAGGCGCAGGCGCAGGGACGGCGTTTCGCGCGCAAAGGCCCGATCATCAAGCCGCAAAAGAATCCGTCCGAATGGCGCGTCAATGTGACGCAGTTGTCCAATCCCGACGGCTCCCCGGTCGACGGCACGGTAGCGGTGCAACTGAGCGCCGCCGAAGTCCAGGGAAGGCAACAAATCGTTGAATTCTTCGACTTCCTGCGCAGCGCCGTGCCCGGGTTCGAAAAAGCCTATCTGCTGGAGATCGCCCCGCAGGTTGGCGTGCGCGAAACCCGCCGCGTGCTGGGCGACTACCAGCTGACCGCGCAGGACGTGCTGCAGTGCGTAGATTTCGACGACAGCATCGGCGTCAACGGCTGGATGATCGAGGAACACGTGGCCGGCAACGTCGCGCTGCAATGGCAGGACATCCCGAATTGCCGTGGCTACAACCAGCTGCCCTATCGCATGCTGCTACCGCGCGCCATCGACAACCTGCTGGTGGCCGGGCGCTGCGCGTCGATGACGCACATGGGGCAGTCGGCGGCGCGGGTGTCTGGCGCATGCTTCGTCATGGGGCAGGCGGCCGGTAGTGCCGCCGCAATGGCCTGCGACGCAGACTGCGCGCCGCGTGCACTCGACCCACAACAGCTGCGACGGCGCCTGCGGGCGGACGGCGCCTGGCTGGGCGACCGTTGCTGACAGCGTGACAGCGAAACCGTGCGGTCAGGTCACCGAACGGTGTCCTAAACTCGTGACATGACCGTATCTGACACAGCCTGCAAATTTGCAACGCGCCCGCGGCTGCAAACAGCCCATCCCCCTGTTGTTCAAGCATGACGCATCCAATCCCGACCCACATGGCCGCGGTGCTACTGACCGGCTACGGCGGCCTGGACAAGCTGCAATACCGTGAAGACGTGCCCGTGCCCCGCCCCGCTCCGGGCGAGGTGCTGATCCAGGTGCGCGCCGCCGGTATCAACAACACCGACATCAACACCCGCTCGGGTTGGTACAACCAGGCGGTGAAGACCGGCACCGAGGCCGAAGGTGCCCAGTCGGGTTTCGCCGTCGAACATGCCGACTCCGGCGACTGGGGCAGCGACATCCGGTTCCCGCGCATCCAGGGCGCCGACGTGGCCGGCACCATCGTGGCTGTCGGAACCGGTGTGGATGCGCAGCGCATCGGCGAACGGGTGATCTGCGACCCGTATTTCCACGCGCAAGAGGACACGACGAGCCTGGAGAGCACCGGCTTTCTCGGCGCGCACCGCGACGGCGGTTTCGCGCAGTTCACGGTGGTTCCGGCGGGCAATGCGATCACGGTGGCACATGATCTGCCGCTGACGGACGCGCAGCTCGCGACCGTTCCGTGCTCCGGCGGCACCGCCATGAACATGATGCTGATGGCCGGCCTGTGCGCCGGTGACCGGGTGCTGGTGACCGGCGCCTCCGGCGGTGTCGGCAGTTTTCTGGTGCAGATTGCGCGCGCCAGTGGCGCCACCGTGATCGCCATTTGCGGCGCCAGCAAGCGCGAGGCGGTACTGGCGCTGGGCGCCCACCATGTCGTCGACCGCGCCGCCAGCGACCCGGCCGGCGCCGTACGCGCATGCCTGGGTGACGCGCCGCTGACCCTGATCGCCGATGTGGTGGGCGGGGACGCGTTCACCCCGTACCTCGAGTTGCTCGCCACCGGTGGACGGTATGTCACGGCTGGCGCCATTGCCGGACCGATGGTGACACTGGACCTGCGCACCCTGTATCTCAAGAGCCTGTCGTTCTTCGGCTCCAGCGTCTACCGGCGCGACGCCTTGCCGGCTTTGCTGGCGCTGCTGCAGCGCGGCGCCGTGTTGCCGGCCGTAGCGGACGTCCGGCCACTGGCTGACATCTGCCAGGCTCAGCGGGAGTTTTTGGACAAGCAGCATATCGGCAGCAAGGTGCTTTTGCCGCCTTCGCTGGCAAGACCTGCCTGAACAGACCCTCAGTCGGCCGGCAGCCACCCCGATCCATCCTGAATCCACGCACACAAGGAGCACCATGACCCGCAAGACCTACGACCAGTTGCGCAGCGCACGCTGGTTCGCCCCTGACGACTTCCGCTCCTTCGGCCACCGCTCGCGCGCCATGCAGATGGGTTACGAGCGTGCCGACTGGCAAGGCAAGCCGGTGATCGCCGTCATCAACACCTGGAGCGACATCAACAACTGCCATACGCATTTCAAGCAGCGTGTCGAGGATGTGAAACGCGGCATCTTCCAGGCGGGCGGTTTCCCGCTGGAACTGCCGGCGATCTCGCTGGCCGAGAACTTCGTCAAGCCGACGACCATGCTGTACCGCAACCTGCTGGCGATCGAAACCGAGGAGCTGCTGCGCAGCCACCCGGTGGATGGCGCGGTGCTGATGGGCGGCTGCGACAAGACCACGCCGGCGCTCATGATGGGCGCGATCTCGGCCGGCTTCCCGTGCATCTACCTGCCGGCCGGCCCGATGCTGCGCGGCAACTGGAAAGGCAAGACCCTGGGCTCGGGCTCGGACGCCTTCAAGTACTGGGACGAACGCCGCGCCGGCAACATCACCGAGACGCAGTGGCTCGAGGTCGAAGGCGGCATTGCGCGCAGCCATGGCACCTGCATGGTGATGGGCACCGCAGCCACGATGATGGGCATCGCTGAGGCCCTGGGCATGACGCTGCCGGGCGCGTCCAGCATTCCGGCGCCCGACGCCAACCATCCGCGCATGTCGGCCCAGTGCGGCCGGCGCATCGTCGACATGGTCTGGGAGGACCTGACGCCGGCGCGCATTTTCAGCCGCAAGAGTTTCGAGAATGCGATCACCGTGGCCATGGCCGAAGGCTGCTCGACCAATGCCATCATCCACCTGGTGGCGATGTCGCGCCGCGCCGGTGCGCACTGCGCGGTGTCGCTGGACGACTTCGACGCGTTCAGCCGCAAGGTGCCGGTGATCGCCAACATCCGGCCCAGCGGCAGCGAATACCTGATGGAAGATTTCTACTACGCCGGCGGCATGCGCGGCCTCATGGCGCGGCTGCGCGATGGCGGCATGCTGCACCTGGACGCAATGACCGTGACCGGCAAAACCGTAGGTGAGAACCTCGAGGGCGCCGAGGTCTACAACGACGATGTGATCCGCCCGCTGGACAAACCGATCTACAAGGAAGGGGCACTGGCCGTGCTGCGCGGCAACCTGGCGCCCGACGGCTGTGTCATCAAACCCAGCGCCTGCAGTGCGAAGTTTCTGCAACACACCGGCCCGGCCATGGTGTTCGACGACTACCCGAGCCTGAAGAAGGCGATCGACGACCCGGATCTGGACGTGACCGAAGACCACATCATGATCCTGCGCAATGCCGGCCCGCAAGGCGGCCCGGGCATGCCGGAATGGGGCATGGTGCCGATTCCGACCAAGTTGGTGAAACAAGGCGTGCGCGACATGATGCGCATCTCGGACGCACGCATGAGCGGCACCAGTTACGGAGCCTGTGTGTTACACGTATCGCCCGAAGCCTACATTGGCGGCGCGCTGGCGCTGGTGAAAAACGGCGACATGATCTCGGTCGACGTGCCGGCGCGGACCATCCACCTGGATATCAGCGACGCCGAGCTGGCCAGCCGCAAGGCCGCGTGGACGCCGCTGCCCAGACGCTTCGAGCGTGGCTACGGCCACATGTTCAGCCAACACATCATGCAGGCTGACAAGGGCTGCGACTTCGACTATCTGGAAACCTCATTCGGCGCGCCGGTTGGCGAGCCAGCCATCTACTGACCAACAAGGAAAACCCATGGCACTGAATCCCGCAACCCGCGACAAACTCAAGACGGTCAGCACCGCCACCTTGTGCACTGCGCTGTTCAAGCGCGGCCTGCGCAACCAGTTCATCCAGGACGTGCGCCCGCTCAACGCTTCGCTGCCCAACATGGTCGGCGAAGCCTACACACTGCGCTACATACCAGCGCGCGAAGACCTGAACCCGATCACCGTGTTCCAGGACCCGAAACACCCGCAACGCGTGGCAGTGGATCAATGCCCTGAAGGTGCGGTGATGGTGATCGACAGCCGCAAGGACGCCCGCGCCGCGTCGGCTGGCTCGATCCTGATCACGCGGCTGATGGTGCGTGGCGCTGCCGGTATCGTCACCGATGGCGGTTTCCGCGATTCGCCGGAGCTCGCCGAGATGACTTTCCCGGTCTACCACCAGCGGCCGTCGGCCCCGACTAATTTGACGCTGCACCAGGCGATGGACATCAACCTACCGATCGGTTGCGGCGATGTGGCGGTGTTCCCCGGCGATGTCATCGTGGGTGACCGTGAAGGCGTTTTCGTGATACCAGCCCACCTGGCCGACGAGGTCGCCGACGAGACGGTGGAGATGACGGTATTCGAGGATTTCGTCACCGAGGAAGTGCGCAAGGGCCGCTCCATCATCGGCCTGTACCCACCAACCCAGCAGCAGTCCAAGGACGACTTCGCCGTCTGGCGCAAGGCCCAGGGGCGCTGAGAGCGTTCCATCGGGCGAAGCTCAAGCCGCCTGGCGCTGCGGCTGGGCGAACATGGCCTCCATCTGTTGGCGGATCTTGTAGGCATGGGTCGTGGTGTCCACCGCAACATCGGCCCAGCACAAGCTCTGGCCTTTCTTCACCGGGCGCACGACCTTGACGTCGTGCGCCAACCCCAGCGGCAGGCCGCCCAGACGCACCGAGGTGTCGGCAGGCAACAATTTGCCCCACACGGTGTAGCCGCCCTCTCCGTCCAGCATGTCGCCGGGTGCCAGGTCCCGCTTCGCGGTGGCCACGACGTCGGCATTCCAGCAGGTCGCCGCCCCGGTGGGCTCGCCGCGCAGCGCTACCGAGGCCACCGACATGCCGACCTCCAGACCGATCAGGTGCCAACGCTTGTACAGCGTGAAATAACGCCCGCTCGGGTCGGTATGCGCGTTGTACTCCTCGAAGCAGTTCTTGATGTAGTCGGTCTCTGCCTCCACCGTCACCCACACGCCCATGCGAATGTCGTAGGGAATCTTGCGACCATCGGACTCGAGCGACGAGATCACCTCGACCATGCCCTTGCGCTCGAGCACGCCGCCTTCACTCTGGGGCCGGGTCACGAACGGGATGTCCTCGACGCTGGCCGGCGGGTAGAGAAGGCCGTTCGACGGCACGGTGAGCCCGGTGGCATTCGCCACCGCCGTGCATTCGATCGACGGCTTTGAGCCATCGAGGAAACTGTTGAACATCTTGGGATTGAGGCCCCCACGGATGGCCTGCTCCAGCGTCAGGCCGTAATTGCCCCACACCGTGTCCGGCGTGGACTCACAGAAATGCGGCAACCACTTGTGACCGCGACCCGCAGCCACAACCGGGAAACCGCAGGTGCGCGCCCAATCGACCAGATCGCAGATCAGCGCCGGCTGGTCGCCGAAGGCCAGTGAATAGACGACACCGGCTTCCATCGCCTTGCGTGCCAGCAACGGACCGCAGAACGCGTCCGCCTCCACCGTCACGTTGACCACGTGTTTGCCGTGCGCAAACGCCTCCAGGCAATGGTCGACCGCAGCGATCGGATGGCCGGTGCATTCGACGACGACGTCGATTGCCGGATGGCGCACCAGCGCCTGCCAGTCTTCGCCGATGTGGGTGCGCCCGCTCGCGAGCGCGTCATCGAGCGAACGCGCCTGCGTGCGCTCAGGTTCCCAGCCCACGCGTGCCAGGTTGGCGCGGGCCACGTCCGGCGACAGGTCGGCGATTCCGACCAGTTGCACACCGGGCGTGCGCGGAATTTGTGCCAGGTACATCGAGCCGAATTTGCCGGCGCCGATCAGAGCGACCCGGACCGGCTTGCCCTCGGCTGCGCGACGCTGGAGCTGCGTAAAAAGGCTCATGCCGCCTCCTTCATCTCGCCAAACGGCACCGATGTAGTCTGCAAGGCACTGGCCGGCATGCCGTCTTTCCAGGGCACATCGACCGGATAGTCCGTCAGCAGACAGTCGTCGGGCAGGCATGCGATGGGCGTGAAGTCACGGTGCGCGATGTACTCCGGCCGCTTGTGGCGCCGGATATGGTTGCTCACCGCACACAGGCTCAGGTACACGCTGACCCGGTTCCACGGCGACAGGTTGCTGCTCGACGCATGCACCAGGCAGCTGTGGAACAGGATCATCGAACCGGCCGGGCCATTGGGCGAGACGATACCCCCGTTCTTGCCGCCGGCCCGCTCGACCAGTTGGCGGATCAGGTCGTTGTCGACGGTCCACAACGGGTAGCTGGTCGTCGTCAGGTCGTGTTTCGCGTCGATCACGCCCTTCTTGTGGCTGCCGGGGATGAACATCAGCGGGCCATTGAACGCGTTGACATCATCGAGAAAAATGGCGACGTTCATCGCCCGCTCGGTCGGCATCATGTCGTCGTTGAGCCAGGTGCCGTAGTCCTGGTGCCACTGCCACACGTCGCCCTCAAAAGCCATCTTGCCGTTGACCTTGAACTGGTGCATGTAGAGCGGCTCGTCCAGCAACTCCTGTACCGGAGCCACCATGCGCGGATGCCGCGCCAGGCGGGCAAACGGCCCGCTGACCATGTGCGCGGCGAAATTGGTGCGCACCGCGTCCTTGCCCTTTTCGCGCACGTTGTAGGCTTCACGCCGGCTGTACAACTCGGGCACCGCATCGGTGAGTGTCTTGACCTCCTCGGGCTTGAACAGGCCCGGGAAAAACAGATATCCGTCCCGCTCGAATTGCGCGTGTTGCTCTGCTGTCAAATTCATGGAGTGTCTCCTCGGCTCTGGGCCAATACCTGGGTCTGAGTTTCGCTCAGGAACGCGAACGCTGGTTTGCAGGATTCAAAAAAACCCTAACCGTTGGTCACGCTGGCGCCGGTCTGCGCGGCGAGGCCATCTTGCATCGACTGCACGCCGGACACGCCAATTGCGCCGACGATGCAGCCGTCCTGCAGCAAGGGGATGCCACCTTCAAACGGGAACATGCCCTCGAGCGCCAGCAGGCGCACACCGGCCCCACCGGACGGCACCAGAGCGGCGCGCCTTTCGGAACACGACGCCTATTGCAGAACCTGCAGCGCGTACAACGCGATACCCGGCACGAACAGCAACAGCGTGATGCGGAACAGGTCGGAGATCAGGAACGGAATGATGCCAATGAAGGTCTCCTTCATCGGTACATCCTTGGCCATGGAACTGATGATGTAGACGTTCATGCCCACTGGCGGCGTGATCAGGCCGATCTCGACCACCATCAGCGCCAGGATGCCGAACCAGATCGCCTTGGCGTCGGGCGCCAGGCCCCACAGGTCGATACCCATGATGATCGGAAAGAAGATCGGTATCGTCAGCAGAATCATCGACAGGCTGTCCATGATGCAGCCCAGCACCAGGTAGATCAGCAGGATCACCACCAGCACCAGCAGCGGCGAGAGCTCCAGAGAGATCACCCACTTGGCCAGCTCGGCCGGCATCTGGGTCAACGCCAGAAACACGTTGAGCACGTCGGCACCGAGCAGGATCAGGAAAATCATCGCCGTGGCCTGCGCCGCCCCGTAGATGCACTCGAGAAAACCGCCTCCTTTCAGGCCACCCGACACCAGGGCCACACCCCCGGTGGCGATGGTGCCGATCGAGGCCGCCTCGGTAGGCGTGAAGAATCCGCCATAGATGCCGCCGATGACGACCAGGAAGATCAGCAATACCGGCCAGGTCTCGGCCAGCGCCTTGATGCGACCCCACCACGGCATGCGTTCGCCAGCTGGTGCGTGCGCGGGGTCGATGCGCGCCATCACGGCGATGGCCAGCATGTAGCCGACCGCGGCAATGATGCCGGGAATGAAGGCCGCGACAAACAGCTTGGCGATATTTTGCTCGGTGATGATGGCGTAGATCACCAGCGGCACCGACGGTGGAATCAGGATGCCGAGCGTGCCGCCGGCAGCAATGGCCGCGGTCGCCAGGCGCGCAGAGTAGCCATGACGGCGCAACTCCGGCAATGCCACCTGCCCCATCGTGGCGGCCGTGGCCAACGACGATCCGCAGATCGCGCCAAAGCCGGCACAGGCAGTCACCGCCGCCATTGCCATGCCACCGCGCCAATGGCCGATCATGGCGTTGCCCGCCTTGAACAGCGCCTTGGACAAACCGCCATGCGTGGCGAACTGGCCCATCAGCAGGAACAGCGGCACCACCGACAAGTCGTAGACCGAGTAACGTGCGTAGGCAAAGGTCTTGAAGTAATTGAGCAGGGTATCGAGGTCGACGATCCAGATGTAGCCGATCGATCCGGCTGCCAGCATGGCGATGCCAATATGCACACGCAAGGCCAGCATGAGCAGCATCAGCGCGGCAATCAACGCGCCTTGTTCAATACCGTTCATGCCCTGGCTCCACGGACGTGCTGCCAGCCGGTATACATGGCGGCGCAGCCAAGCAGGAAGAACGACGGTCCCATCGGCGCGTAACCCCACCAGGTCGGCAGGTTCAGCAGCATGCTGGCATCGTTGTTCCGACTGAATTCGAAGCTTGCAACGGTAATGCGCCAGGCCAGCGCGAAGGCAAAAATCGCCAGCAGCAACGCAGCCAATGCGTCGAGAATCGCGTTCGTGCGGGGTGCGTTGCGCACGGTAAAGAAGTCCACGATGACGTGCCCACGCACCATCTGGCAGAAGGGCAAGGCCATGGTCACGGCGACAGCCGACATCATTTGCACCAGCTCATAGTCGCCCATCAGGGGTTTGTCGAAGAAGGCGCGTCCGACGATGCTGTAGACCGACATCAGGGCCATGGCCACAAGCATCAGGCCCGAGCAGATCGCGAACAGGCGCGAGATGCCATCCAGCGCGCGCCCCACCCGGTCGGTCGGGCGCGCCTGGTCTGCGAAAGCAGCATCAGCCATGCGTTGATTTCATCGGTGTGTTCTCGGCAGGCGCAACCACCCGCCACAATTGCGGCCGGCAGGCCGGCGACAACCATGGTGGCCACTGCGCAAGAGGATCAGCGCGTGTGCTTCTTGATCAGATCGCGGGCTTCTTGCAACAGCTTCTTGCCATCGCCGCCCTTGGCTGTGACGTCGGCGACCCATTGGTCGTCCAGCGTATCCGTGGCTTTGCGCCACTTGTCGAGTTCCGCGCCCGGAATCACCGTGATCTGGCTGCCTGACGCCACCATCTGGGCCCGGCCGGGAACGTCGGCCGCTTCCTGGGTCTTGCCCATGAAGGCGGAGAAATCCGCGCCGGAATTGGCGTCGAGCACCTTCTTGAGGTCAGGCGCCAGCGACTCGTACTTGGCCTTGTTCATGGCCACGACGAACACCGTCGTATACAAGGCGTTGAACTTTCGGTCGGGTTCCGCGGTGTACTTGGTCAACTCGTTGACCTTGATGCCAGGCGCCACCTCGTATGGAATCACCGCACCGTCGATCACGCCTTTGGACAAGGCCTCCGGCACCGCCGGCACCGGCATGCCGACCGGTGTCGCACCCAGCATCGCCAGCATCTTGTTGGTCAACCGGGTCGGCGCGCGCAGCTTCAGGCCCTTGAAGTCGGCCAGTGTCCTGATTGGTTTGTTGGTGGTGTAGATGTTGCCCGGTCCGTGCACATGCACTGCCAGGAGGTGCGTGTCCTTGAATTCGTCGCGGTCGTACTTGTCGTAATACTCCCATGCCGCGCGGCTAGTGGCCTCGGCATTGGTCATCATGAACGGCAACTCGAACACCTCGATCTTCGGGAAGCGGCCGGCGGAATAACCGGCCACCGTCCAGACGATATCGGCCACGCCATCCTTGGCCTGGTCATACAACTGCGGCGGGCTGCCGCCGAGCTGCATCGACGGGTAGATCTGGCATTTGAGCTTGTTGGCCGATTCCTTGGCCAGCTTGTCACACCAGACGCCGAACATGTTGACATGCTGTGTCGACTGCGGGCCGAGGAAGTGGTGCACCTTGAGTGTCACTTCCTGTGCGTTCGCCGCCAGCGCGACAACACCGATGCAGGCGGCGATGAGGGTCTTTTTCATGTTTGTCATGGAGTCTCCAACGGTTAATATTCCAAGCAGCCAGCGGCACACGGGCCAAATCCCGAGTGTAGGCGCCCTCGCGACATGCGCATCAGGGATTGCCCGCACATTACCTTGCGCCGGATCGCTGCGTCAATCGGCGGGATCGTCGCGTCGCTCGTACACGCCCAGCTTTTGGTGCAGCGGCGTCTCGTCCGCCATGAACAAGAAGCTCGGGGCAGTCTGTGACGGATTGCTCAGTCGAGTCGGCGTGTAACCCGGCACGCAGCAGGTATCGGCCTCAGCCAGATCAAATGACTGATCCTGCAGCTGAACCGTCGCACGCCCTTCGATGGCATGCAAGACCATGGCCGGCGAGCGCGCGGGCAGGGCCAAGGTCTGTCCGGGGCGCAGCATCAGCGCATAAAAACCGAGGATGTTCTGCGCGTGGCCGCCGGTGTGCGGATTGCTGTAGGTGATCTGCACCGTGTCCAGGTCGGCGCGCTCCCGCGCCAGGGTGGTCAAGGCCGCGCGCGCTTCGACCCAGGGATAACGCAGCATCGGGTAGGCCTTGGTGCTGCGCTCGAATACCGGCGTCGGCAGCATGCCGCCGTGTGCATACAGTTCGTCGCCACGGCCCGGCCCCACCGGCTGGCGCTCGCCATTGACGTGGTAGCTCGCTTCCAGGTAATGGACCAGTGGCAGATCGAGTACGTCGAGCCAGATCACCGGATCAACGCCATCGTGCCCGTGTTCATGCCAAAGGCCGGTCGGCGTCAGGATCAGGTCGCCGCGGCGCATCGGGCATTTCTCGCCATCGACGTTGGTCCACGCGCCTTCGCCCTCCACCACCATGCGCACCGCGTTCGGTGTGTGGCGATGCGACGGCGCCCACTCGCCGGGCAGCAGCAACTGCATGCCCAGGTACATCGCCGCACTGGCCTGCATCTTCTCCAGGCCGTGGCCCGGGTTGGCCAGCACCAGCACGCGGCGCTCGGCCTTCTCGATCGGCGTGAGTTCCCCGGCCTGCAGCAGCAGCGGCTTGATGGCCGCGTAGGGCCAATGCGTGGCCCGGGTGTTTGGTCGCGGTTTGTGCGCTGGCAGCACTGCACGCAGACTGGGCCACAAGGGCACCAGGTTCTGCGCCTTCAACGCGGCCAGGTATTCGGCGGGCAGGTCTTCGAGGCGTCCGAGATCAGACATGGTGCAGGCTCCTGGTGCAATCGGTTGGCGATGGGATGGCCGCTCGCAGGTCAATCGGCCAGGCAGTTGGCCACCGTCCAGCCATACAACCACTCCATCGCATCATAAAAACGTTCGGGCGTGCGGCCCTTCCAAAGGTCGTTGCGTACCAGGCGCTCGACGCCCTTGGCGTGGAAGATGCGGCCCATCTCGCGCGACGACAACACGATGCGCGCGGTGCGGGCCACACGCGAACGTTGGTAAAGCCCGAACGCACGCGCGAAATCATTGTCGTGCACGCGCAGCGCCTCACCCAAGGTGACCCCGTCTTCCATCGCCATGCAGGCCCCTTGCGCCAGGTATTGCAGCGGTGCATGCGCGGCATCGCCGAGCAGCACGGCGCGACCGAAGGTCCACTCGCCAATCGGGTCGCGGTCGGCCGTGGCCCAGCGCTTCCAGTCTTTGGGTAACTCGATCAGTTGACGGGCGCGCGCGCAGATGCCCCCGAAGTAGCGCAGCACTTCCGCGCGATCACCCTCCCGTACGCCCCACACTTCCGGGTCCCGGCTGTGGAAGGTGACCACCACGTTGTACTGCTCGCCGCCGCGCAGGGGATAGTGCACCAGATGGCAATTCGGGCCGACCCAGATGCTGGCTGCATTCCACTGCAGGTCCTGCGGGAAATCCGCCTTGTCCACCACCGCCCGGTAGACCACGTGCCCCGATACCCGCGCCACGTCGCCCACATACTGCGCCCTGACCGCCGACTTCACGCCGTCGGCAGCAATCAGCGCGCAGCCGTGGTGCCGACCACCCTTGGCGTCGATGACGGTCACGCCGGTCGCGTCCTGTTCGACCTGCGTCACCGCGGTTGCCGTGTGCACCTCGATGCGGCCGGTTTCCTGCGAACCTTCGAGCAGTGAACGATGGATGTCGGCGCGGTGGATCACCGCGTACGGGTTGCCGAAGCGCCGGCGAAACGCCTCCCCGGTCGGAATGCTCCCCACCAGGGTCTCATCCAGCGCGTCGTGCATCACCATTTCGTCGATATAGACCGCACGGGCGCGGGCCTTCTCGCCAATGCCCAGTGCATCGAGCGCGGCAAAGGCATTCGGACCGAACTGAATACCGGCGCCAATCTCGCCGAGTTCGGCCGCCTGCTCGAGCACCTTCACTGTGAAACCGCGACGGGTAAGGGCCAGCGCGGCCGCCAGGCCGCCGATGCCGCCACCGGCGACCAGCACAGGAAGATCAGATGGGCCGGGATTCATCGGGGCATGGCCCTGGGACCGCTCGCCAGATGCTGCGCCAGCACACGCGCCACGTGCAAGGCTTCTCGCTGGGCACCATCGTGGATCTGGTGCCGGCAACTCGTGCCGTCGGCCACGATCAGCGCATCGGGTCGTTTGCGGATGGCCGGCAGCAGGCTGAGTTCGGCCATCTGCATCGACACGTCATGGTGCCTGGCCTCGTAACCGAAGACGCCGGCCATGCCGCAGCAGGAGCTCTCGATAGACTCGACCTGCGCATCGGGGATCAACCGCAATACGTCGATGACCGGGGGCATGGCGCCGAAGGCCTTCTGGTGGCAGTGTCCGTGCACCAGCATCGGCTGCGTTGCGGCGCGCAGTCGCAATGCGCTGAGCCGGCCGGCACGGTGTTCGCGCGCCAGGAATTCCTCGAACAACAACGCATGGCTTGCCAGGCGGAGGGCGGCGTCGCCCAGTCCCATGACGAGGTATTCGTCGCGCAACGTGAGCAGGCACGAGGGCTCCAGCCCGACGATGGCGATGCCGGCATCCACGAACGGAGCAAAGGTGTCGAGCAAAGACCGCGCGCGGTCTTTCGCCTGTGCCGCCATGCCGGCTGCGAGCAACGTACGGCCGCAACACGGTGCACGGCCGTCGGCCTGAGTCGCTACGTGCACGGCATAACCGGCCGCCTGCAGGACACGGACGGCATCGCGTGCATTTTCGGAATCGAAGTGGCCGTTGAAGGTGTCGACGAACAACACCGCGGCGTTGGCGCCGCGTGCGGCCGCTGCCAGCACCTCTTCGCGACTGGCCAGTGACAGGCCGGGGGCCTGGGCGGCAAAGGTGTCGCGGCGCCAGCGCGGCAGGCTGCGCCGTGCCGACAGGCCCAGCCAGCGTTCGCCCAGAGCGGCAGCGCCGGGCAGATGGTCGCGCAGGTTGAACAACCACGGCAGGCGACTGGCCAGCGGCGCAATGTCGGGCAAGCGGGCGACAAGCCGATTGAACAACGAGATGCCGCGTTCGGCAGCGCGCTGCGCGGTGTATTCCAGTTTCATGCGTGCCATGTCGACACCGGTCGGGCAATCGCGCTTGCAGCCCTTGCAACCCACGCACAGATCGAGCGCGTCACCCACCGCATCCGACGTGAAGCCGCCCTCCAACTGCCCGGACAGAGCTAGTCGCAAGGTATTGGCGCGGCCACGCGTGACGTGTTGTTCGTCGCGTGTCACCCGGTAGCTTGGGCACATCGTGCCGGCGTCGAACTTGCGACAGTGGCCGTTGTTGTTGCACATCTCGACCGCCTTGGCCAGCCCACCGGTCGCGTCGCCGCCGCTGCCGGGCACCGTGGTCTGCTCGGTGAGCGGGTCGTTCTGCACGTTCCAGGCTGACCAGTCGAACACCGGTGTCAACGGGATCGTGCGGTAGGCCGGTGCAAAGCGAAACAGCGACGCATCGTCCATCTTCGGCGGGTCGATGATCTTGCCCGGGTTGAGCAGCTTGGTCGGGTCCAGATGCTGCTTGATCGCGCGAAGTGCATCGTCCAGCTTGGGGCCGAACTGCCAGCGGATCCACTCGCCGCGGCACAGTCCGTCGCCGTGTTCACCGCTGTAGGCACCCTTGAATTTGCGCACGAGGGCGGATGCTTCGTCTGCGATGGCGCGCATCTTTGCAGCGCCGTCGCGCCGCATGTCCAGGATGGGGCGTACATGCAGGGTGCCGACCGAGGCGTGGGCGTACCAGGTGCCGCGCGTGCCATGCCGGGCAAACACCTCGGTCAACGCGTCGGCGTATTCGGCCAGGTGCTCCAGTGGCACGGCACAGTCTTCGATGAAACTCACCGGTTTGCCGTCGCCCTTGAGGCTCATCATGATGTTGAGGCCGGCCTTGCGCACTTCCCACAAGGCTTTTTGCGGCGCCTCGTCGGGCATTTCAACGACGCTGCCGGGCAGGCCGAGGTCGCCCATCAGCGTGACCAGCTGCTGTAGCTGACGCAGCAGCCCAGCGCGGTCGTCGCCGCTGAACTCGACCAGCAAGATGGCGCCGGGTAACCCTTTGAGCGCGGTCTCGATCACCGGCCGGAAAGCCGGGTTGGCGCGCGCCAGTTCGATCATCGTGCGGTCGACCAGTTCAACCGCGCTGGGACAGAGCGTGACGATGTGTTGCGCCGAGTCCATCGCCTTTTGGAGATTGGTGAAGTTGACGACACCCAGCACCTTGGCGCGCGGCAACGGCGCCAGCTGCAGGCGCAGGCGTTCGGTCACCGCCAGCGTGCCTTCGCTGCCCACCAGCAGGTGGGCCAGGTTGACGCTGCCGTCCAGCGTGTAGGGCCGCTCGTTCTGCGGGTGGAAGATGTCCAGGTTGTAGCCGGCAACCCTGCGCAGCACCTTGGGCCAATGCGCCTCGATCTCACTGCGGTGCGCCGCAGCCAGATCGCGCACGAAATCGGCGATGGCTTTTTCGCGCTCGCCCAGCGTGTCGACCGGCCCGAACGCGACCCGCGTGCCGTCGGCGAGCCAGCCGTCGATACCGAGCACGTTGTGCACCATGTTGCCGTAGGCGATGGAGCGCGAGCCGCAGGAGTTGTTGCCGGCCATGCCGCCCAGCGTGGCCTGCGCGCTGGTCGACACGTCCACGGGGAACCACAGGCCGTGCGGCTTGAGCGCCGCGTTCAGGTGGTCGAGGACGAGGCCGGGTTCTACCTCGGCCGTCATCGCCTGTGCATCGACCTGCAGGATGCGGCGCAGGTGTTTGCTGTGGTCGATCACCAGCGCGGCGCCCGTGGTCTGGCCGCACTGCGATGTGCCGGCGCCACGCGCGAGCACCGGTGTGCGCAGTTCGCGTGCGATGGCGAGCGCGGTGGCCACGTCGTCCACGCTGTGCGGCACGAACACGCCGATGGGTTGAATCTGGTAGATCGACGCATCGGTGGCATAGCGGCCACGTGCGGCTGCATCGAACAGCACTTCGCCCTGCGTCTCGGTGCGCAGGCGCCGCGCCAGTTCCGCCGCGTCGGGGCCGGCGCCGCGCTTGATGGCCTCGATGCCCGGTTGCGACAAGGGTGCGTTCATTGGTTAATCTCCGCCTGCGGGCTCATGCCGACTCCCGCACGCCGGGCTGCAACAAGCCTTGCTGCATAAGATCCAGCACCGCGTCGCGCTTGTTCTCCAGATGCTGCACCAGCAAGGCACGCAGGCCCGGACCATCACGCGCGGCCAGTCTTTCCACCATCATCTCGTGTTCCTGCACGGCAATGCCCCATTTGCGCTCGTCGAAATTGGAGCGAAAGCGCAGCGCCTGCAGCCGCGCGTTGACGGTGCGGTAGGTCTGCGCCAGCACCGGGTTGCGCGCCGCCGCATTGATGCTTTGGTGGATATGTGCATTGAGCCGGTAATACGCGGGCAGGTCGCGCCGGGTGTAGGCGGCCAGCATCTCGTAATGCGACGCGCGGATTTCGGCCAGTTCCGGTTCGGTGATGCGCGCTGCGGCCAGTTCGCCCGACATGCCCTCCAGGCCGGCAATGACCTCGAACGCGTCGACCACATCCTGGCGGCTGAGTTGCGCGGCAACGGCGCCGCGATTGGGCAGCAGTTCGACCAGACCTTCGGCAGCCAGCATCTTGATGGCTTCGCGCAGCGGCGTGCGCGACACCTTCAGGGATTCGCTAAGTTCACGTTCGTTGAGTTTGGCACCGGGCGCAATCTGACCCTCGACGATACGCAGGCGCAGCCGGCTCACGACCTCCTCGTGCAGGCCCTGCCGAGGCATGGGAATGACCTCGCTCATAGGAATACCTTCGTGCTTCGCACTGCGGTGCGAGCTTGCTTGGGGCGGCCCGGCGCGGCGCTCATAGGGTTTATACCAATTTGTATGCAAAAAAAACGGTTTCGTGGAACGATACCCGAGTGTAATGGGGTTGACAATCTATTTTGTATGCAAAACTAGCGCCATCAGGAGGTTCGCATGCTGAGTCTAGACAGCCACCCCAGCGGTCGGCATTTTCTGCAGATACCCGGTCCCAGTCCGGTGCCCGACCGCATCCTGCGTGCGCTCAGCCTGCCCACCATCGACCACCGCGGACCGGAGTTCGCCGAGCTCGGAAAAACCGTGCTGACCGGCATGCAGCAAATCTTCCAGACCCGGCATCCGGTGGTCATCTACCCGGCGTCCGGCACTGGCGCCTGGGAAGCGGCGCTGGTCAACGTGCTGAGTCCGGGCGATGCGGTGCTGATGGTCGAGACCGGCCACTTCGCGACCCTGTGGCAGAAGATGGCGCTGCGCCTGGGCCTGGCACCCGAATTCCTGAGCCGGCCCGGCACCTGCGCGGACACCGGCCTGCCGCTGGCCTGGCGCCACGGTTGCGACGCCGACGCGATCAGCCAGCGCCTGCACGAAGACCGCGAACACCGACTCAAGGCCGTGTGTGTGGTGCACAACGAAACCTCTACCGGTGTGACCAGCGACATCGCTGCGGTGCGCCGCGCCATCGACGACGCAGGGCACCCGGCCTTGCTGATGGTGGACACCATCTCGGGTCTGGCCAGCGCCGAATACAAACACGATGACTGGGGCGTCGACGTGGCCATCAGCGGATCGCAAAAAGGCCTGATGTTGCCGCCCGGCATCAGCTTCAATGCGCTATCGCCCAAGGCCATTGAGGTCAGCAAGAGCGCCAAGCTGCCCAAGGCGTTCTGGGCCTGGGACGAGATCGTCGAGATGAACAAGGGTGGCTACTGGCCGTACACACCCAGTACCAACCTGCTGTACGGCTTGCACGAGTCGCTGGAGATGATCCTGGCGCAGGGGCTGGATGTCATCTTCGCGCGCCATCGGCGTTGGGCCGAAGCTGTGCGGGGCGCGGTGCAGGCCTGGGGACTGCCAATCCAGTGCGCCGATCCAACGGTGTTTTCACCGGTGCTCACCGGCGTCGTGACGCCGGTCGGCATCGACGCCGACGGTTTGCGCCAATTGATCCACCAGCGCTTTGATCTGTCGCTGGGCACCGGCCTTGGCCGCGTCAAGGGTCGCATGTTCCGTATCGGCCACCTGGGTGACAGCAACGATCTGACGCTGCTGGCTGCGCTGGCTGGCGTCGAGATGGGTTTGAAGCTGGCGGGTGTTCCGTTGGCCGGCAGCGGCGTGCAGGCCGCGATGGATTCCTTTGCTGCACAACCGGCACCCTCAATCACCACGACATAAAAGGAGACCTCGCCATGACTACACGTCGCACTCTCGCCAAAACCCTCGTCAGCAGCGCCTTGCTGGCCGCATTTGCGCTGCCGGCCAGCGCCCAGATGGAGATCAAGCTCGGCCACGTCGGCGGGCCGGGTTCGCTGTTCGAACTTTCGGCCAACGAATTCGCACGCCGCGCCAACGAGAAGCTCGCCGGCAAGGCCAAGGTCGTAGTGTTTGGCTCGAGCCAGCTCGGTGGCGACAGCGAACTGATGCAAAAGCTGCGCCTGGGCACGGTGGAGCTGGCGATCCCATCGTCGGTGATGTCGTCCGCGGTTGACGCGTTCGGCATGTTCGAGATGCCCTACCTGGTGAAGAACCGCGAGCACATGAAGAAGATCGAGGCTGGCGTGGTCTGGCCGTCGCTGGCGCCGATGGCCGAGGCCAAGGGCTACAAGATTCTGGCGGTCTGGGAAAACGGCTTTCGCAATATCTCCACCAATACCAAACCCATCGTCAAACCGGCCGATCTGGCTGGCATGAAGCTGCGTGTGCCGCAGGGCAAGTGGCGCGTCAAGATGTTCCAGGCCTACGGTGCCAATCCGTCGCCGATGGCCTTCTCTGAGGTGTTTGTGGCGCTGCAGACTGGCGTCATGGATGGCCAGGAGAACCCGCTGACGCAGATTTATTCGGCCAAGTTCCAAGAGGTGCAGAAATTCCTGTCGATGACGGGCCATGTCTACACGCCTGCCTACCTGGTTAGCGGCAAGAACAAGTTCGCATCCTTGCCCGCTGACGTCCAGGCGATCCTGACCCAGGCGGCCAGGGACACCCAGGCCTATGTCTACACGCAGGCCGCGAAACTCGATGACGAGTTGCTCGACAAGATCAAGGCCGCCGGCGTCAAGGTCAACGAGGCTGACAAGGACGCCTTCATTGCCGCCAGCAAGGACGTTTACGAGGAGTTCGGCAAAGAGGTGCCGGAGGGCGGCAAGCTGGTCAAACAAGCCATCGAGCTCGGCAAGGGCATGTGACATTCGGCGCGTCCCGTCTCGGTCGTGGCCCAGGCGGGCTGCGACCATCGGCGACGCGCCATTGACCCACTTTTCACAAGGACCTTGGCCCGATGGCAACTTTTTCGATCGTTTTCGAGCGTGTCCTCACCGCGTTTGTCATCTTCCTGCTGGCCAGCCTGGCGCTGCTGATTCTGGTCGGCGTGGCGTTTCGCAAGTTCGAGATTCCGCTCGTCTGGTATGACGAAGGTGCTTCGATCATGCTCGCCTGGCTGACCTATTACGGCGCCGCGTTGGCCGCGCTCAAACGCGCGCATATCGGTTTTCCGGGCATGGTCAACGCGCTGCAGCCGCACTGGCGCGTGCCGGCCGTGTTGTTCGCCGAGGTCTGCGTGATTGGTTTTTTTGCGCTGCTGACCTGGTATGGCATCCAGGTGCTTGTCATCCTGCAGGGTGACACCATGGTCAGCGTGACCTGGGTTCCGACCCGCTTCACGCAATCGGTGATACCGATCGGCGGAGCGCTGTTCATCGTCGCCCAGTTGATCAGCCTGCCCGAGGTGTTGCGCCAGGCGCGCGGCGCCGGCATTATCGATAACGAGCAAAAACCGGTGCAGGAGGCGATGCAATGATCGTCGGACTGATGTTCCTGGGCCTGGTCGCCCTTATCCTGCTCAATGTGCCGATCGCAATATCGCTGGGCGTCGTCGCGATGTCGGCGATGGTGTATTCGGGCGGCATGGATTCACTGCTCAACTCGGCCATCGTCATGTACACCGGCGCCACCAGCTTTCCGCTGCTGGCGATCCCGCTGTTCATCCTGGCCGGCGCGATCATGAATTCGTCCAGCCTGTCGCGCCGGCTGATCGCGTTCGCGTCGGCGCTGTTCGGTTTCGTCAAGGGTGGCCTGGCGATGATCAACATTGCCACATCAATGTTCTTCGCCGAGATCTCCGGCTCCGCCGTAGCCGACGTTGCCGCGATGGGCTCGATCCTGATTCCGGCAATGAAGAAGAAGGGATACCCGAAGGAGTTCGCCGCGGCGATCACGTCGTCGTCAGCGACGCTGGCGGTGATCATTCCGCCGTCGATCCCGATGATCCTGTACGCGGTGATGGCCGACGCGTCCGTCGTGCAACTGTTCGTGGCCGGCATCGTCCCTGGCATCCTGTGCGGCGGCGGGATGATGGCGCTGTGCTACTGGTTTGCCAAGCGCCGCAATTACCCGGTGGAAGAGGTCTTCGAGTGGGCGAAGGTCAAGCGCACCTTCCGCGAGGCCGCCTGGGCCTTCACGCTGCCGATGATCATCCTGGGCGGCATTTTTGGGGGCGTCGTCACGGCCACCGAAGGTGCGGCGCTGGCGGTGCTGGCCGCCTTGTTCATCGGTGGCGTGATCTACCGCGAACTGGACTGGAAGCACCTGTACAACTCGATGATCGAAGGCGCGAACCAGACCGCCACCGTGATGCTGCTGGTGGCTGCTTCGGCCCTGCTCGGCGTCTACCTGACCGAACAGCAGATTCCGCAGCAGCTGGCAACCTGGCTGTCCTCGATCACCAGCAACCGGTATGCGGTGCTCGGCATCCTCAACGTCTTCTTTCTCGTGATCGGGTTGTTCCTGCATTCGGCAGCCGCCATCATCCTGGTGGTGCCTATCGTCATGCCGCTGGTCAAGGCGGTGGGCATCGACCCGGTGCATTTCGGGCTGATCGTCACGCTGAACCTGGGCATCGGCCAGCAGACACCGCCGGTGGCCAGCGTACTGATGGCCGCGTGCTCCATCGCCAAGGCCGACATGTGGGAGGTCACCAAGGTGAACCTGCCGTTCATCGGCTTGCTGCTTGCGACACTGATGCTGGTGACCTACGTGCCGGCCGTTCCGCTGTTCCTGGTCGACGTGTTCTACAAGTAGCGATGACGACCCACATCTACCGAGACCTTGCATGACCGACACCATCCTGATTGAGCGCGACGGATTCATCGCCACCGTGGTGCTGAACCGGCCAGAGAAGCTCAACGCCCTGACCAAACCGATGTGGCAGCGACTGGGTCAGGCCATGCGCGAACTATCAAGCGATGACACCCTTCGCTGCATCGTGCTGCGCGGTGCCGGCGGCAAGGCTTTCGCGCCGGGCAACGACATCGCCGAATTCGAGACCGAGCGCGGCAACTTCGCGCAGGGCAAGGCCTATGGCGCGATATTGCACGACGCACTGGGTGCCATCGCCGACTGCCGGCATCCGACGGTGGCGCTGATCGAAGGCATCTGCGTCGGTGGCGGACTGGAGATTGCGGCCTTGTGCGACCTGCGCATCTGTGGCGAGAGCAGCCGGTTCGGCGTGCCGATCAACAAACTCGGACTGGTGATGGCGCACGCCGAGATGGCCGCACTGGTGCAACTGGCCGGGCGCGCTGGCGCGCTGGAATTGCTGCTCGAAGGTCGTATCCTGGGCGCCCGCGAGGCCCTGGAGCGGCGGCTGGTGCACCGCGTCGTCGCAGATGACGCGGTGGCTACCGAGGCTTATGCGACCGCGGCGCGCGTCGCGGCCGGTGCGCCGCTGGTGGCGCGCTGGCACAAGCAGTTCCTGCGCGAGATCGAGTCGGGTGAGCCGCTGGACCAAGCACAACGTGATGAAGGTTTCCGCTGTTACGACAGCGAGGACTTTCGCATCGGCTACCGCGCCTTCCTTGCCAAACAGACACCGGAGTTCGTCGGGCGATGAGCGCGGGTTTACCGCTTGTCCCCCGGCCTCGCACGGTTCGTGCGGGATATGCTGCATGAGTGCGCACCATGCTACGGTGGCGGATGCGACCGGCCCCCTGGCCGGCCTGCGGGTACTCGAACTGGCCCAGATCATGGCCGGCCCCAGTTGTGGCGCCTTGCTGGCCGACCTGGGCGCAGACGTCATCAAGGTCGAAAAATTGCCAGGCGGCGACGACACCCGCCGCTACGCCGAACCCAGCATCAACGGCGAATCGGCGGCTTTCATGATGATGAACCGCAACAAGCGGGCAATTGCAATCGACCTCAAGACCGATGGCGGGAAACGCGTATTGCGACGTCTGGCAGAGCGCGCCGATGTGCTGACCGAGAACTACCGCAAGGGCGCACTCGATCGCCTCGGACTGGGATTCGACACGCTGCACGGGATCAATCCGGCGCTGATCTATTGCTCCATATCGGGTTACGGCCGAACCGGGCCTTCCGCGGACAAGGGCGGTTTTGATCTGATCGCGCAAGGCGTCTCCGGCCTGATGAGCATCACCGGCGAGCCCGGTGGCGCGCCGGTCAAGGTCGGTAGCCCGGTCACGGATATGAACGCCGGCATACTGGCGGCCCTGGGCATCGTGTCAGCCTATGTGCATCGGCTCAAGACCGGCCAGGGCCAGTTCGTCGACACCTCGCTGATGGAGGCCGGTATCCACCAGACGGCCTGGCAGGCGGCGATTTTCTTTGCCACTGGCGTGTCACCCGGTCCCCATGGATCAGCCCATGTGCTCGCCGCCCCCTACCAGGCGTTCCCGACACAGGACGGCTGGATCAATATTGGCGGGGCTAACCAGGCCAACTGGGAACGCATAGCGCGTCTGGTCGGGGCGCCGGAACTGATTGCCGACCCACGCTTCGTGAACAACAGCGCACGCATGGTGCACCGCGAGGAACTGGCGCGCCTGCTAGGTGAGCACATGCGCAGTCGCCCGACGCGCGAGTGGCTGCAGGCACTGGATGAGGCCGGCATACCGGCCGGGCCGATCCAGAGCATCGGCGAGATGGCGGTCGACCCGCAGACGCTGGCGCGCGACATGGTGGTCGAACTCGAGCATCCCGTGGCCGGCCGCACACAGGCGCTGGGTGTGCCGGTGAAATTCAGCGCCACGCCGGGCAATATCCGACGACCGGCCCCGACCTTTGGCCAGCACACGCGCGAGGTGTTGCAGGAACATGGCTTCGCCGAGAGCGACATCCTGGCGCTGGCGGCCGAAGGCGCGGTGGCGCTCGACTAGCCGCGAACATGATCTGCGGCGCAGGGCCGCAGACATCACATCCGTCGATGTCGTGCGAGCGCTCTGATCCACCGGGCTGCCGCGATGCCGCTTGGTCGGTACCGACTTACCCGGCCAGGAATGCAGTCGCCATGGCATCCGTGACGGACGGGTCCTCCGCCGATGTAAGCCCGCTCACATCCACGGCGCCCACCACACGGCCGTCGCCGTTCTTCAGCGGGGAACCCCCAGGCAAGGCGGTGAGTTCCGGGTCGCAAAAGTATCCGACCTCGATGTGCTCCCGGTGCAGGCGCTCGAGCAAGGCCTGCGTCGTCGTGCCGACGCGGGCGCTCGACTGGGCTTGTTCCAGGGTGAGATCTGGCATCTGCAGGACCCCTACTCTTGCTTGCCGGTGAAAAATTCGATTGCGGGCAGCACCAGTCCAGCGATCAGCAGAAACGCCAAATCCCATTCCTGCACCTTGATGATGTAGGGAAGGAAGAACATGGCCAGCAGCAGCAAGGCGATGAGGTTGTAGATACGTTTGTGCATGGTGGCCTTTGGATCAGTGGGGGCGATGGCGGTGTTCGGACGCCTAGCCCAGGCGTTGTGCCAGCCAGCGTGCGGTGCGCAACAGACGTGCATCGCCACGCAAGGCGCCCACCAGTTGCACGCCGATCGGCAAACCGTCTTCGGTCTGTAGCAGGGGAATGGAAATGCAAGGCAGACCGGCATAGGTCCAGACCGTGCTCATGACCGGGTCGCCGGTGCTGTCCAGTCCGTGCGGTGCAGGCCCCAAAGTGGCCGGGGTGACGATGGCATCAAAACGATCGAAATATTCGTCGAATGCGCCCGCAGCCGTGTTCATGCGGCCCAGCGCCTCCAGGTAATCTGCAGCCAGGATCGCCCCGCCGCGCGCCATCAGGTCGCGCGTCGGCGCGCTGGCGCTATCACCGCCAGCTGCGACCAGTTGCTTGAGGTGAGCATGCATCTCGGCCTCCATCACGGTCTTGTGCAAGGGCACGGCATTGGCCACGGACGGCGGCAACACGACCTCGGACATGCAGTCCTTGAGTTCCTCCACCAGCGCCAGGAAGGCTTCACGGGAACGCGGATCGAGTCGCTCCCACATCGGCGTGCGCGCGAACATCAATGTGGGTGGCATCGGCGGCTGCTGTTCGCAGACCCGCCGCAGATCCATCGGAAACACTGGTTGTCCGGATGCCAGGTGGTGGCCGCCGATCATGACCTCGCTGACGACAGCAAGATCCTCGACCGATCGTGCAAACACGCCGACCTGGTCCAGCGACGGCGCGCAAGGCAGCACGCCACCGTTGAACACAAGCCCGCGCGAGGGCTTGAAGCCATAAACGCCGCAAAACGATGCCGGCCGGATCACCGACCCGTTGGTCTGGGTGCCGATCGCCGCAGCCACCATGCCGCTGGCGACAGCCGCCGCCGATCCACTGGATGAGCCACCCGGCGTATGGCCGGGTGCGCGCGGATTTTCGGTGATGGTGGGATGCATATAGGCCAGTTCGGTCGTGCGCGACTTGGCCCATATCAGCGCCCCGGCCTCACGCAGCTTGTGCACCAGCAAAGCGTCCACGCTGGGCGTGCGCCCGGCGCTGGCAGCAAAACCATACTCGGTCGGATAGTCCCGGGTGTCGATGTTGTCCTTGACGGCGATCGGAACCCCGAACAGGCGTGGCAGGGGCAGGCCGGCATTCTTGAGCGCATCGAGGCTGTCCACCTGCATGTCGACGATATCGCGCCGGTAATGGGCAAACGCCTTGACCTCCGGCTCCAGTACTTCGTACCGGCCATGCATGGCATCCACATAATCGCGTAGGCCCAGGCTGCCCTGGGCCAGGTGCGTGGTCAGCTCGACCACGCCCAGCTCATGCGCATTTTTTTCTCTGTCTGACAAGGTTGGTCCTTTCACATCAGTTGCACGCGGACGGCTTCGTCCGCTATTTCAGAAATGCCGGGTCCATGACATTCGGATCGCTGGTGTCCACCGGTGTGGCAGGCGCCGACGATTCGCTGTTGTACATCAAGTCCGGCAGATAGTTCACCAACTGAGGTTGGGCGTAGATCAGGCCGAGCGTCAGGAACACCATTCCCAGGAACGGGAAACACCCCTTGAAGATGGTCCACAACTGGACATGCGGCGGCGCGACCCCCTTGAGGTAATAGGCCGACATCGCCATTGGCGGTGTCAGGAACGATGTTTGCAGGTTGACCGCGATCAAGATACCGAACAACAGCGGGTCGACCTCGAAGTGCGCCAACAACGGCAGAAAGATCGGCACGAAGATGATGATGATCTCGCTCCACTCCAGCGGCCAGCCCAGGATGAAGATGATGACCTGCGTGAGGAGCAGGAACTGAATCGTTGAGAGGTCCATCGACAGCATGAATTCCTTGATGACGCTTTCGCCACCGAGGTAGGAAAACACGCTGGAGAAGGTCCATGAGCCGACGAACAGGTAACACACCATCGCCGTCGTCTTGGCGGTCAGGAACACCGACTCCTTGAGCCTCTGCCAGGTGAATGCACCGTAGACGACGGCCAGCACGATGCCGCCCAACGCCCCCATGGCCGCGGCCTCGCTTGGTGTTGCCAGCCCGAACAGGATCGAGCCGAGCACGGTCAGGATCAACGCGGCCAGCGGCACAAAGGCGGTGACCACCATCGTGGTGGCCTTCCAGAAACTAATTTCGTCGACATACGTGGGCTTGGGTGCCAGGCTTGGATTGATCACGACGCGTGTGATGACGTAAACCAAATACAGGCTTGCCAGCAGAATGCCCGGAATCATCGCCGCCGCATACAGCTTGACCACCGACACGCCCGCAGTTGCTGCATAGACGATCAACATGATGGACGGCGGTATCAGTATGCCCAGCGTGCCCCCTGCAGTGATGACACCGGTCGCCAGCTTCTCGTCGTAACCGGCCTTGAGCATCGGAGGCAGCGCCAGCAGCCCCATCAGCGTGACCACCGCGCCGACGATGCCGGTCGCCGTGGCGAACAGCGCGCAGGTGATGAGCGCGGCCACTGCCATCGAGCCGGGCACGCGGCGCAGTCCGACCTGCAGGCTCAGGAACAGTTTGTCCAGGATGTTCGCGCGTTCAATGATGTATCCCATGAACAAGAACAGCGGGATCGAGATCAGCACATCGTTGTTCATGATGCTGAACATGTTCTGCGTGAACAGGTAGAAAATGTTGTTCTCGAAAAACGCCTGTCCCGGTGTGTAGTACGCATAGGCCCCGAACATGATGGCCATGCCCATCAGCGTGAAGGCAATCGGAAACCCCAGAAAGATGAAGGCGATGAACAGCCCCAGCATCAGCAAGGCAATGACGGGATCGCTCATGCTGCGCCTCCTTGTTTGCTGGCGTACTGCTGCTGCAGCGCGACTTCCAGTTCGACCACGTCCTCGTCACGCGGCAGCCAGGCGTTGTCCCGGATCGCGATCACGCAGCGGCACATCTCGGCGAGCCCCTGCAACAGCAAGGTGATGCCAGCGGCGCAGATCAGCAGTTTCAGCGGCCACACCGGCACGCCGATCGGGCTGTTGACGCTGACCTCCTGAATCCGGGCCGCATCCAACCTATAGAAAAAACCGGCAAACACCAGCGCCAGCACGCCTGGCATATAGAAAAGGAAATACAGCGTCAGGTCGACCTTGGCCTGGTTGCGCGGCTTCCATTTGCGATAGATGAAATCGCCCCGCACATGCGCTCCCTTGGACAAGGTGTAGGCACCGGACATCAGGAACAGGGCGCCGTACAAAATGTAACTCATGTCGAACGCCCAGGCCGTCGGGTCGTTGAGCACGTAGCGACGGAATACCTCGTAACAGGTACCACCGGTCAGTACCAGCACCGTCCAGGCAAAGCTGTGCCCGATGGCCTTGGACAGGTAGTCGATGTGGCGGATGAATTTTTCCATGGCAGCTCAAAAAAAAGGGTCGCTGCCGCGAGGGCAACGACCCGTTAACAATTACCTGCGGGTCAAGTGGGCAGCTTGGTCTTGAACACGTGCTCGAAGGCTGACTTGTAGTCGGCGTCGTTGAAGAAACCGTA
>Ga0209702_10001363_pt1 | contig 47005 bp, 29 predicted proteins | sample FRY01_FD_187210 | JGI IMG/M metagenome (GOLD analysis project Ga0209702, IMG submission 187210) | Freshwater microbial communities from Lake Fryxell liftoff mats and glacier meltwater in Antarctica - FRY-01 (SPAdes) (version 2) | ecosystem: Environmental > Aquatic > Freshwater > Ice > Glacier... | reverse complement strand
AATACCTTCAAAATCAAGATTTAGATATTAAACACATTCATGTTCCTAAAACCATAGATAATGATTTGCCTTTGCCAGACCGAAATCCTACTTTTGGGTTCCATACGGCTAAAGATGAAGGAGTTCGTATTGGTAACACCGTTTATGAAGACGCCAGAACCAGCGAAAATTGGTTTGTAGTTTCTGCAATGGGACGTTCAGCAGGTCATTTAGCTTTCGGAATTGCTTCCGCTTGTCACTTTCAAATGATGATTATCCCAGAAATGTTCAATACTACCAAAATAACTTTTGATAAAATCATCAAAATGATTATTTCCTCCATTGTTAAATGTAAAATAAAAGGATTGGAATATGGGGTCGCCTTAATAAGCGAAGGTGTTTTTCATTTTATGGAAGAAGATGAAATTATAAATTCGGGTATTAATTTTACGTATGATGAACACGGTCATCCTGAATTAGGAAATGTAAGTAAATCGCATATTTTTAATTATTTACTTCAACTTAAATTGAAGAAATTGGGTTTAAATATTAAATCAAGACCAGTAGAAATTGGTTATGAATTGCGCTGTTGCAATCCTATAGCTTTTGATCTAACACTTTGCACTTTATTGGGAATTGGCGTGAAAAAATTGTTTGACGAAGGTATTTCAGGTTGTATTGTAAGCGCCAACTCAAAAGGAGACATCACACCATTATTTTTAAAGGATTTTGAAGATCAAGACGGGAAAATTCCGCCAAGATTAGTAGATATCAATTCCGATATGGCACAACTTTTCATCAACAATATGTTCTTTATTCAAGAAAAAGATTATGAAAGTGCACAACAATTTCTGCCCAATCCTAAAGATTATGATTTTAAAAAAATATTAAACTGGAATTAAACAAATAAATAAAATAAAATGAGCAACATTCAAAAAGTATCCAATGCCATAGTACAACAAGGTATGCTTCCTTTGTACTTTAATGCAGATGAGAAAGTAACAATAGAAGTATTAAGAGCTGTATACAAAGCAGGAATTAAAGCAGTAGAATACACAAGTCGTGGAGAAACAGCTTTGAGCAACTTCACTAAAATGGTGGAAGTAAGAAATGCCGAAATGCCTGATTTATTATTGGGAATAGGAACCATAAAAAACCTTCCACAAGCAGAAGAATATTTAAAAGTGGGAGCTGATTTTTTCATCAGTCCAGGTTTTGTGCCTGAAGTAGCCGCTTTCTTAATACCAAAAGATATTTTGTATAGCCCGGGCTGTATGACGCCAACCGAAATTATTGCTGCCGAAAATGCAGGAGTAAAATTCATTAAACTATTCCCAGGAAATATGCTAGGACCTGATTTCTTGAGTGGGATAAAAGATATTTTTCCTAAATTATTATTTATGCCAACAGGTGGTGTAGATACTACAAAAGAAAACATCGAAGGTTGGTTCAAAGCAGGAGTTTCAGCCGTAGGAATGGGAAGCAAATTAATTAGTAAGCAATTAATGGCAGAGAAAGATTATGCAACCATCGAAACGGAAACTAAAGCAGTTTTGAGTTTAATACAATCAATAAAAAACAAATAGATGAAAACAGTAGTTATAACAGGGGCAGGTGGAGTTTTGTGTGGTACATTGGCAAAAGCATTGGCTAAACAAGGCTACCAAATTGCAGTTTTGGATTTAAAAAAAGAAGCTGCGGATCGTATTGCCAATGAGATTAATGCAGCCGGAGGAAAAGCAATTGGCGTTTCAGCAAATGTATTGGAAAAGGAATCATTAGAAGCAGCTAAAAAAGAAGTCAATGAAAAATTGGGAAGCTGCGATATTTTGGTGAATGGCGCTGGAGGAAACCATCCATTGGGAACCACATCAAATCCCTTTCTATTGGAAGAGGACTTGCTAAATACAACCGAAGGTTTCAAAACTTTTTTTGATTTGGATGCCGAAGGAATTAAGTTCGTTTTCAATTTAAACTTTATCGGAACTTTATTGCCGACGCAAGTTTTTTCTAAAGATATGATAGGTAAAAAAGGATGTAGCATTTTGAATATTTCTTCGATGAATGCCTTTACGCCTTTAACAAAAATACCAGCATACAGCGGCGCAAAAGCGGCAGTATCTAACTTTACACAATGGCTTGCAGTGCATTTTTCAAAAGTGGGAATTCGTGTAAACGCCTTAGCTCCTGGATTTTTCTTGACCGACCAAAATCGGACTTTATTGACAACAGAAAACGGTGAATTGACTCCTAGAGGGAATACCATTATTGGGCAAACACCTATGGGAAGATTTGGAGAACCTGAAGACTTAATCAGCACTACGCTTTATTTATGCGATGATGCATCCTCTTTTGTGACTGGTATAGTTATTCCTATCGATGGAGGTTTTAGTGCGTTTAGCGGAGTTTAAAAAAATAGTACTTAAAACATTATACATAAAGTTATGGAACAAACATGGAGATGGTACGGGCCAAATGACCCAGTAAAATTATTAGATGTGAAACAAGCTGGAGCAACAGGAGTGGTTACTGCCTTACATCACATTCCAAACGGACAAGTTTGGGAAGTTGATGAAATTATGAAACGTAAAAATGAAGTGGAAGCTACAGGACTTACGTTTTCTGTGGTGGAGAGCATTCCAGTACATGAAGACATCAAAAAACAATCGGGCAATTATTTACAGTATATTGAAAACTACAAACAAAGTATTAAAAATTTAGCTAGCTGCGGAATTTACACCGTTTGTTACAATTTTATGCCTGTTTTAGATTGGTCAAGAACTGATTTAGCTTATGAAATGCCAGATGGTTCAAAAGCATTGCGTTTTGATATCAATGAATTTGCAGCTTTTGAATTATTTATTCTAAAAAGACCCGGAGCCGAAAATACCTATTCAGAAGCTCAACAGGCAAAAGCAAAAGCAACTTTCGAAAAATTATCGGATGCAGATAAAATAAAATTGCAACAAAATATTATTGCCGGTTTGCCTGGTGCAGAGGAATCGTATACAGTTGAAGAATTTCTTAAAGTATTGAAAGGTTATGATGGAATTGACGCTGCTAAACTTAAAGAAAACTTGTATTATTTCCTTCGTGAAATCGTTCCCGTTGCCGAAAGTGTAGGAGTAAAAATGGCGATTCATCCCGATGATCCTCCTTATCCTATTTTGGGTTTACCAAGAGTGGTAAGCACAGAAGCTGATTTAAAACAACTGCTTGAGTCTATCGATTCTCCATCTAACGGATTCACAATGTGTACCGGTTCTTATGGTGTAATTGCCGAAAATGATTTACCGGGGATTGTTGACCGTCACGGTGATAAAATGAATTTTATTCATTTGAGAAGCACGCAACGCGATGAAGAAGGTAATTTCTATGAAGCCAACCATTTAGAAGGCGATGTAGATATGTATGAAGTAATCAAATCGATTCTAAAACAACAATACGAAACGGGCAAAAATATTCCGATGCGTCCTGATCACGGTCATCAAATGTTAGATGATTTGAACAAAAAAACAAATCCCGGCTATTCTGGAATTGGTCGTTTAAGAGGCTTAGCTGAATTAAGAGGTTTAGAAATGGGAATAGAAAAAAGTTTATTTAAATCGTAACTAATGACAAATCATAATTTTATAAATAACGATTTTCTTTTACAAACGCCCACTGCAAAAATGTTGTATAACGATTTTGCAAAGAAGGAACCTATTTTAGATTATCACAATCATTTATCTCCAAAAGACATTGCTGAAGACCGACAATTTGAAACCATAACTCAAATTTGGATTGAAGGCGACCACTACAAATGGAGAGCAATGCGTGCCAATGGAATTGATGAAAAATTCATTACTGGTGACGCTTCCGATTTAGATAAATTTAAAAAATGGGCCGAAACTGTTCCCTATACATTGCGAAATCCATTGTATCATTGGACACACATGGAACTTCAAATTTATTTTGGCATCAATGACTTATTAAATGCTGAAAATGCTGAAGAAATTTATCATAAATGCAACGAATTGCTGCAAAAACCCGAATACTCCGTTAAGAATTTACTTCGAAAATTAAATGTAAAAGTAGTTGGAACAACTGATGATCCAACAGATGATTTAGCCTATCATAAAAAACTTCAAGAGGATAAATTTGAAATAAAAGTTTTGCCAACTTTTCGTCCAGATAAATTTGTAAATGTCGAAAACCACGCTGAATTTTTAGTTTTTCTTGAAAAATTAGAAGATCGTGTGGGATATTCCATTTCTAATTATGGTTTATTAGTAAAAGCTTTAGAGGAACGACACGCATTCTTTCACGAAATGGGTGGGCGTATTTCGGATCACGGGCATTCTAATTATTTTTTTGAAACTACATCGGTTGAAGAAGTTGGTCAATTGTTTTTACGATTAAAAAACAAAGAAACACTCACTCAATTAGAAATAGATAAATACAAAACACATACCTTGCTGGAAATGGCAAAAATGAACCATAAAAGAGGTTGGACACAACAGTTTCATGTTGGAGCTATTCGAAACAATAATTCTCGAATGAAACAATTATTAGGTCCAGATTATGGATTTGACTCGGTTGGTTCATTAAATAAAGCGGAGAAAATGAGTTGGTTTTTAGATTCTTTAAACACATCAAATCAACTCACAAAAACTATTGTTTACAATCTGAATTCTAACGAAAGTGAGATGATTGCAGCAATGGTAGCAAACTTCAACGAGGGACCAATTGCAGGAAAAATGCAGTATGGCGCAGCCTGGTGGTTTTTAGACCAAAAACAAGGAATGGAAAACCAAATGGAAGTATTGTCCAACTATGGGTTACTAAGCAGATTTATTGGAATGGTAACTGATTCTAGAAGCTTTATGTCTTTCTCAAGACACGATTATTTCAGAAGAATTTTATGTAATCTAATAGGAAATGATGTTGATAATGGATTATTACCTAATAATATGGAATTAGTAGGAACTATGGTAAAAAATATATGTTATAGGAATGCCGCTAACTATTTAAAAATATAAAAATGAAGAACACTGTAGGAAATTACCGCTGGACGATTTGTGGATTACTTTTTTTTGCAACCACAGTCAATTATTTAGACCGACAGGTTCTAAGTATCCTTGCTCCATCACTATCTGAAAAATATGGTTGGACAAATACTGATTATGCAAATATTGCAGCAGTATTTCAATTTGTTTATGCAATATCAATGCTTTTTGCGGGAAGATTTATAGATAAATTTGGCACTAAAAAAGGATATATTATTGCAATTGTTGTTTGGTCTTTAGGTGCAATTCTACACGCATTTGCATTACCCATTGGAAACGTTTTTGCAATGGTAGGGATTCTTGCAGTGCCAGCTTCAATTATAGGGTTTATGGTTGCTAGAGCTGTGTTAGCTATTGGTGAAGCAGGAAATTTTCCAGCAGCAATAAAAGTATCAGCAGAATATTTTCCAAAAAAAGAACGTGCATTAGCAACGGGTATTTTTAATTCAGGCTCTAATGTAGGCGCTATTTTAGCACCAATTACGGTTCCTTGGATAGCAATCAATTGGGGTTGGCAAGCCGCTTTTATTATTATTGGAGGTGTTGGTTTTCTCTGGATTGGTTTTTGGCAAATATTGTATGAAAAACCAGAAAAACAATCTAAACTTTCTGCAGCAGAATTAGCGTATATTAAAAGTGACCAAGAAGAGGAATTAAAAGATGATGAAGAAACCGTTAAAACTCCTTGGATAAAACTTTTAGGGTATAGACAAACTTGGGCATTTATTACGGGTAAATTTTTAACAGATGGTGTTTGGTGGTTTTTCCTATTCTGGCTTCCTAAATATTTAAAAGCCGAATTTGGAATGGTCGATACTGATATTGTAGTTCCTTTGGCCATTTTATATACTATGACAATGTTTGGAAGTATAGGTGGGGGTTGGTTTCCAATGTATTATATTAACAAAGGGTATAATGCTTTTGATGGTAGAATGAAAGCTATGTTTATAATCGCTTTGTTCCCATTAGTGGTTTTATTGGCACAACCTTTAGGGTATTTAGGATTTTGGATTCCAGTTATTCTTATTGGTGTTGGAGCTTCAGCACACCAAGCTTGGTCAGCAAATATTTTTACAACAGTTTCCGATATGTTTCCTAAAAAGGCAATTGCATCTGTAGTTGGTATTGGTGGAATGGCAGGAGGAATAGGTGGTGTTATTGTAACGAAAATAGCCGGAGCATTATTTGATTATTATGAAAAGTTAGGTGATGTCAGAATTGGATACACAATGGTATTTGTTTTTTGTTCTATTGCTTACCTTTTGGCTTGGTCGATTATGAAAGCTTTAGTGCCAAAATACAATCCAATTACTGATTTGTAATTTTCTTGATATAAATAAAAATAGCTGCCTTGAGCAGCTATTTTTATTTATGGATAGATTATTAAAATTAGTTTGGCAATCTCAATTTGTAATTAATTAAATGTGTTTCTGCAATTTAATTGAAGATTTTCTAATTTGTAGTTGAGGCATTAAAATAATATTTTTCTCCATTGTTACATTTTTTGTTTTTCCAATTTGATTTAAAAATAGTTTAGCAGTTACTTTACCCATTTCAATTGGAGATTGATCTACAGTAGATATGGACAATTCCATATATTTTGTAAAAGGTTCATTACCAAAACCAAAGACGCAAAAATCTTCAGGTATATTGATTCCTTGTTCTTTTAATTCTTGTATTGCACCTAAAGCCGCAAAGTCACTTGAAGAGAACACGGCATTTGGAGGTGTTGCTAATTCTAATAATTCTTTCATTGCATTTATTCCAGATTCAACATTACTCTTAGTTTGTATGACATAGTTTTCATTGAATACTATATTGTTATCTTCCAAAGCTTTTTTATACCCTGCAAAACGGTCTTCATAAAGTTGTATACTTCTATTTCCAGATAAATGTGCAATTTTATTACAACCTTGTTCTATTAATTTTTGAGTTGCTAAATAAGCTCCTTGAAAATCATTTATAGTAACTGAACTTGCTTCATCAATATTTAACTTTCTATCAAAGAATATAAGCGGTGTGTTTTTTTGGATAACTTTCTTAATAATTTCACTATTTTCTTCAGTTACATTTGAAATTGACATTAAAATCCCGTCTACCTGTGCATTAAGCAAGGTGTTAATGTTTTCTATTTCCATTTTTTCATCCTCATTGGATTGACAAATAATAACATGATATCCTTCTGCTTGTAATTCTTCTTCAATTCCCATTATTACAGATGCAAAAAAGTTAGTGTTTATTCTAGGAACAATAACACCCACACTATTACTTTTTCCACTTTGTAATGCAAACGCCAAATTATTTTTTTTATAATTCATTTTTTCAGCCGTTTCTAATACAAGTTTAGAAGTTTTGGCACTAATTTTTGGGTTGTTATTTAGTGCTCTAGAGACTGTTGCAGCTGCTATATCGAGTTTTTTGGCAATGTCGTATATGGTTGTTTTCTTGGTCATTGATTAAAATATTGTGAGCAAATATAGTTTTTTTTTAATATATTAATAATGTTATCGATTACATTTATTTTAAATTAATAATTTCAGATTTGGAATCATTTTGTAAATTGTAATTTACTGATAACTTTATTTTTTATTATTGTAATCTTGCTATAAAAATTAGCTAACCTTTATGTTTTCCTAAATATATTAGAAAAAAAACATTTTTTTTTTACTAATAATGTATTTTATTTTATTTTTAATTATTTAATTCGTTTTTATTATTGTAGAATTAAAAAAAATATATAAATTTGCGCAATCGATTACATTTAAAATTATATTTATTATCCTCTGCATTCATAAATAAAAATTTTAAATAAATTTCAATCGATATCGCTTCTAATTAAATATTTTAATAACCTTGAATTAAATTAACCAATTAAATTAACCAATTAAATTATGAAAAAACTAATTCTACTTTTTCTCTTGATTTTCACAACTGTTATTTATTCACAAACTGATAAAGTAAAAATATCAGGTACTGTGTTTGATAGTAAAGGGGAAACATTGCCTAGAGTATCTGTAACATTTGATGCAAATACTGTTTCTACTGATTTACAAGGGAAATATACAATTTACGTAAAGAACTCAAAATCTGTTTTGAAGTTTTCTTTTATGGGATTTGATCCTCAAATCATTGTTGTTGGTCAAAATCTTGAAATTAATGTTACAATGACGGAATCAAAAAATCAACTTGACGAAGTGGTTGTTATTGGTTACGGTACTCAAAAAAGATCTAATGTAACGGGTGCTGTTGCAAAGTATAAAAATGAACGGTTAGACGAAGCTCCTGTTTCTCGTTTAGATCAAGCTTTGCAAGGAAAAATTGCAGGTGTACAGATTCAAAATATATCTTCAGAGGCTGGTGCTGATCCTAAAATTAATATTAGGGGGATAAGTTCTGTAAATGCTGGTGCAAATCCTCTAGTAGTTGTGGATGGTCAACCTGTTCCAGATGGTTTAGCTTCTATTAATATGGCCGATGTGGAATCTGTTGAAGTTTTAAAAGATGCTGCTTCAGCTGCTATTTATGGTTCTCGTGGTGCAAGTGGTGTAATTTTAATAACTACAAAAAGCGGCAAAACGGATAAGATTAAATATGCTTTTAAATATTCCTATGGATTAAAAACACCCTATAAAATATACAAAAAGTTAACTAGTACACAATATGTTCAAAAATTGTATAGTGAATATGCATTGAGAGGTGAAGATCCAAATGATCCAGTTTTAGGTGTAGGTGATCAGGATCGAGCTGCTTATGCAATTGAACAAAATTTCTTAGGAGGAAATGGAACAGATTTTCAAGATGAGGTTCTAAGAGTGGGGGAATTTAAAAATGTTGTACTTACTGCTACTGGTGGGACAAAAGATGTTAAATATTTTATTTCTGGTGGCTATAATCAGGATGAAGGAATGATGTTAAAAAGTAATTCTGAAAGATATTCTTTTCGTTCAAAAATTGATATTAATTTAAGTAATAAAGTGAAGCTTTCTGTAAATTTAAATCCTACATTTAGTAGTGTTGAAACACCTTCACAAAACTTAACAAACTTTACTCGTTTTAACAGTTATTTGCCTATTTATCATACTGATATTACGGCTGCTTGGACAAATCAAAACCCTTTATGGAATGTAAAACCAGGAGATTATTCGCAACCACGTCATTATAGTTCACAAAATTATACTGCTATAATGCCTGATGGAAGTACTTGGACTGGGGTGAATAATACGGGACCACAAGACGGAACAACTCAAAATAATCCGATATCCGATTTATTAATGCAAGATATTAATACTAATGTAACTCGTTTTCAAGGTGGAGCAAACCTAACCATAAATTTACTTCCTGGTTTAGATTTTAAAACTATGGGAAGTGTTTACACCAATTTTTCTAAAAGATTAGATTATTCAAATAGAAATGCTGGTGGAGATGGTATAGTAAGTAGAGGGGTTTATTCAAATAGTACTGTTCTTGATTTGCTTTCTGAAAATACGCTCAATTATAAAAAGGAATTTAAAAATCATTCTATTGATTTGTTAGCTGGATTTACTGCTCAATCAACAAAATCAACAAGAGATCAAACTACTGGTTTAAATTATCCTAGTGATGATATTAGAACATTAAATAATGCGCTGTCAATAGATAAAGCTGGAACTTTTGGCACTGAAACAGAAGTTGGCTTATTGTCTTATTTAGGGAGGATTAATTATGCTTTCAAAAGTAAATATTTGTTATCTGCTAGCCTGCGTGCTGATGGTAGTTCTTTCTTTGGAGAAGGGAATAAATGGGGAACTTTTCCTGCTGTTTCTGCAGGATGGATTGTAACAAAAGAAAACTTTTTAAAAGACGTTAGCTGGATGAATAAATTGACTCTAAGAGCCAGTTATGGAGTTTCTGGTAACAATAGGATTCTTGATTACTCCTTTACAAACTTATTATTTCCAGCAAATTATAATTTAGGATCAGGTTCAGGATCACCTGTTTTAGGTTTGAGCCCTGCTTCAACAATTTTAGGGAATAAAGATATTACTTGGGAAAGTACGTTTCAAACTAATATAGGTGCTGATGTTTCTATATTGAATAATCGAATTACTCTTGCAATTGATGCATACCAATCAAAAACTGATAAATTATTATTGCAACAATCAAATATGGCTTTTTCTGGAGTTCCGTTGTATTGGAATAACATTGGAAGTCTTAATAATCAAGGTATTGAAGTTGAATTATCTACAATCAATATAAAAACAAAAAATTTCAAATGGTCTACTTCGGCTAATATTTCCCATAATGAAAACAAAATTAATGAATTAGGAAATGAAACTTTTTTAAGAACTCAAGGAGAGCGAACCGAAATCTATCAATCTAAAGTAGGTGATCCATTAATTCAATTCTTTGGATATAAAACAGATGGAGTTTGGCTTTCTCAAGCTCAAATTGATGCAGCAAAAGCTGCAGGTTTAAAAAGTGATTTGCCTGCATTATTTACTCCTGGCGGTTTAAAATTAGTTGACGTAAATGGCGATGGAAAAATTGATACAAATGATAGAACCGTTATTGGAAATCCATACCCAGATTTTATTTGGGGTATAACAAATACCTTTACCTATAGAGCGTTTGATCTTAGTTTTTCTTTTCAAGGTTCACAAGGAGGTCAATTAATTAATGGGGATATGAATTATTTAGAAAACAAGCGTTCAAATCCTGCTTATACAGATAATCGTTGGTTAAGTGCTGAGCTTCCTGGAGATGGAAAAACGCCTTATGAAAGAAATGGATTTATAAACTGGGTAATTACAGATTATGCGGTAGAAGATGCTTCTTATTTTGCACTTAGAGATGTAAATATAGGATACACTTTACCTAAATTTGTAGCTAAAGCTCTTCTTTTATCTTCTATGAGAATATATTACTCTGGTCAAAATCTGTATTTTTATTCTGCTAAGGGTTACAAAGGAATAAATCCAGAAGCCAGAACAAATTCCGGACCTGCAAACTCTCTAATTGATGGCTATCAAAGAGGAGGTTTTCCAACACCGAAAACAAGTATTTTTGGTGTAGATATTAATTTTTAATTTTTAAATAAACTTGATTATGAAAACATTCAAATACATAAGCATTCTTTTACTAGCGGGTATAGTAGGTTGCACTGATTCTATTGATTTAACTTCTCCCTCTAATATAGATTCAGCACAATATTACAGCACTTTAGATGAATTAAACACCGCTTTAATTGGGTGTTATAAAGGCCTTCAAAAACCTATTATAGATGAATGGAGTTTAACGGAAACTCGAAGTGATAATACTTGGATGGCAAATACTGGAAGTGCAAGCTCTATCAACTTAGATTTTGCCTCTCAGGATATGTTTTTTCCTATTACAGCAAATCAAAATGTATATAATTATTGGCTTAGCACTTACAATAATATTTATAATATAAATTCGCTTATGAAAGCCCTTGGAGCATCTTATAATGAAAGTTCAGGTGTTTTAGAATACAAAGAGATAGCTATACCAGTTACTGATGCTGAACGTAAAAAAGTTGCTGCCGAAGCTTCTTTTCTTCGTGCGTATCATTATTTTAATTTGGTTCGTTTGTTTGGGGACACTTTTTTTGTACACAATGTTGTAACTCCAGATGAGGCTAAGCAAATGAATCGTGTTCCAAAAGCGGAGATTTATAAATTAATAATTGCTGATTTACTAAATGCTTCCGCAAATGGGGGTGCAACAAGATTTTCTGCTACAGCCTCAGATTTAGGTCGCTCAAATAGTTGGGCCGCTAAGGCATTATTAGCTAAAGTTTATCTTACTTTAGGACGAAAAGTGGATGCATCTTTATTGTTAAATAATGTTATAACTAACAGTGGATATAGCTTACTATCTTCTTATGCAAATGTGTTTTCAGCTACAAATGAAATGAATTCAGAAATATTATTTTCAGTTCGTTTCAAAGGAGGTGGTTTTGATATGGGGAATCCTCTACCTAATAATTTTGCACCTACAAAAAGTGGATCTTCTATAATAAATGGGGATGGACGGGGACTTAATACTCCAAGTATAGATATAGTAACTTCTTATTCATCTACTGCGGGCAATATAGATCTTAGAAAAGATGTAAATTTTGGTGTTTTTGGAACGAGTACTTATTTAAAGTACTATGTTAAAAAATACATTACTATTGTTGCTGTAATAAATGATGCTGACAGCGATTGGCCAGTACTACGTTTCTCTGACGTATTGTTAATGTTAGCTGAAGCCGACGGAAATACTTCTGGAAGCTTATTTCAAATTAATAGGGTTCGTGCTCGTGCAGGCGTAATTGCTTTAACAAATACTGATGTAAATACAACTGCAAAATTTGAGACTTTGTTATCTAGAGAAAGAAGATTAGAATTTGCTTTCGAAAACCAACGTTGGTTTGACTTATTAAGACAAAATGTAACCTTTTCAACTCCTACACTTACCGCAGAAGCAGTAATGGAGGCACATTTTAAATCAGTTCAATCAACTACTTTTTATGGAAAATTTAAAGGTGGTTTGACAACAGATCAAATTTCAACTAATTTGAAAAACAGAATCTTATTACCAATTCCTCAAAGAGAAATTGATAACAATTCCTTCCTAGTAATCCCTCAAAATCCTAATTACTAATTAATTATAAAAAACTTGTAAATCACCCATTATCTCCGTTTTGTAAACTTAGATTTGGGTGTATTTATTAAATGTATTCTGTATTCTAGATGTCTGACTTAAGCACACTAAAGACGACATAAAGATAATAGTAAATAATGGATATAAAAATTTAGATTGGAAAAAAAGCTAATGAAAATGGCGCTTCAAAAAAAGGTGGATGTAAAAAAGAAGAATAAAAAACTTTATTTAATTATGACAAAAACGAGTAAGTTTTCAATTTGCATTTTTTCAATAAAAAGAAATATAATCGTGTTTCTTGTATTTGTAGTTTTATGTAGTGCACAAAAGATTAGCGGACAAACTATTGTTAGCTCTATTGCTGCTTTGCAAAGTACTATTAATTCAGCCTCAAGTGGAGCTACAATCGCCCTTGCCGATGGAACCTATTCAGATGCAATCCTAAGTATTTCCAAAACTGGAATCACAGTGAGAGCACTTAATTCTGGTAAGGTAATTTTTAATGGAACTTCAAGATGTGTTATTTCTGGAAACGATAATACATTTAGTGGTTTTCAATATAAAAATGGGGACATAGGTATTGGCGAAGTAGTCGAAGTTAAAGGGAATAATAATACCATTACACAATGCAATTTCTCTGGCGTTGTTGCAAAAAATTATATAAATTTTGATAGCGGTACAAGCAATAACAAAGTGACTTACTCTAATTTTGAAGCTAAACCTGCAAATCCATATGGTAGCGAACTTGTAGCAGGTTGCATTAATTGTGGTAATGCTGGTCCATCTATCCAAATTAATACTTCGCCAACAGTAATTAGTTATTCCACAATCAGCAGATGTACTTTTTTAAACTTTCCTGGCAACGGTGCCGATTTTGGTAATGAAGCTATTAGAATTGGATTAGGAGCTGAGCAAAATAATACGAGCGCTTCAATTGTTGAATATTGTTACTTTGAAAATACTGGGCCTGGTGATTCTGAATCTATATCAGTTAAAAGTAGATACAATGTATTAAGGTTCAATACACAAAGAAACAATCCAGCTGCTAGCTTTGTTTTAAGATCAGGAAATAACAATTCGGTTTATAGCAATTTTTTTATAAATTCAGGGGGTGTTCGAATAAAAGAAGGAACCAATCATATGGTTTATAATAATTATTTTGAAGGTGCAGGCATCAATAGTTCTTTAGAATTACGTTCGGATGGTGAGGTGCAACCCGACACAATTTATATATATCACAATACTTTTTACAATCCCGGAAATATTCTCTTAAATGCCGGTGGTGGAGGAACAAATATTCCATTAAATGTCAAATTTGCTAATAATATTTTTTTCAAAAACTCGGGCACTATTTTTACAGATTCAAACATTAATGCTAGTTTTGTTAGCAATTTATATTTCGGTGGGGCTCTGCTAGGGCGTGCTTTAATTGCATCCGAATTCACAAATACTGATCCAGCACTTATCTTAAACAGCTCGGGATTTAAAGGCTTAACTGATGCTTCTACTGCTACATTTAATGCTAACGGAACTTATACTTCTCTTGAAGACAATCTTAATGTTAATGATGACCCAACCCTTACATTGGATATCGAAGGACAAACAAGGCCGGCAACAGCTACCCAAAAAAATATTGGATGTGACCAATTAACCACCGGAACCATTACTAATAAACCGCTTGCTAAAAGTGAAGCAGGACCTAATACTTATTTAACTTCGCAAACTATCACCTTTGACGCATTACCTCCTAAATCAGTTAGTGATATTGATTTTTCTCCTGGAGCAACTTCAAGCTCGGGTTTAACCATTTCTTATGCAAGTTCAAATACGGCTGTTGCTACTATAATAAATGGAAACATACATATAATTGCTGCAGGAACTTCTACCATTACAGCTTCGCAAGCAGGAAATGATACGTTTAATGCTGCCACTCCTGTCGATCAAACTCTTATAGTAAATAAGGTAAATCAAACAATTGCATTTGCAACTCTACCTTCAAAATATACTGACGACCCAGATTTTTCGCCTGTGGCTTCAGCAAGTAGTGGTTTGCCGATAACATATAGCAGTTCTAATTCACTTGTGGCAACAATTGTAAGTAATCAAATTCATATTAATGGTCCTGGAACCTGCGTTATTACAGCCACTCAAGTAGGAAATGCTTCATACAACGCTGCAACTGCTACAAAGAATCTGACGGTTATTTGCAGTTGTTTGAGATAAATTAGTTACGAATGCTATACGGAAGCGAATGATTTGAATAAAGCTAAGAAATAACAGTTATCTAGTAATTGAATAAGATTGAGAATGGCGATGACAAAAATAGCTGCCTGAAAGAAGTAGAATAAATGAATGGATTTGTTTAATAAATCATTTTCGTTAAAAATGAATAAATTTTTAAATCATAATATTTCAAATTTAAGAAACCCATTGTTGGTTTTTGTATTTATTGTTTTGCTTGGTACAACAAGTATAAATGGACAAACAACAAATACAACTACAGTAGCTGCTTTACAAACAGCTATTAATTCAGCATCTTCTGGTGCTATTATTACACTTTCCGATGGAACCTATTCAAATGCAATCCTAAGTATTTCCAGAACTGGAATCACAGTGAGAGCACTTAATTCAGGAGGTGTTGTCTTTAACGGAACTTCAAGATGTGTTATTTCTGGAAACAATAATACCTTTAGTGGTTTTCAATATAAAAACGGGAACATAGGTACTGGGAAAGTAGTCGAAGTTACAGGGAATAATAATACCATTACACAATGCAATTTCTATGGCGTTGTTGCAAAAAATTATGTAAAATTTGATAGCGGTAAAAGCAATAACAAAGTGACTTACTCTAATTTTGAATGGAAGCCTGCAAACCCTGATGGTAGTATTTTGATACCCGGTTGTACTACCTGCGGCAATGCAGGCCCTGCGATCCAAATTAACATTTCTGCTACTGTAATAAGTTATTCGATTGTTAGTCGTTGTACCTTTTTGAACTTTCCGGGTAATGGTGGTGACTTTGGTAATGAAGTGATTAGAATTGGTTTAGGTGCTGAACAGGATAATACGAGCGCTTCAATTGTAGAATATTGCTATTTTGAAAATACAGGACTTGGTGATTCCGAAACTATCTCAGTTAAAAGTGGATATAATGTTTTAAGGTACAATACACAACGAAATAATCCTCTGGGTAGTTTTGTTTTTAGAACTGGAAACAATAATTCAGCTTATGGGAACTTCTTTATAAATGCAGGTGGTATCCGAATAAAAGAAGGAACCAATCATATGGTGTACAACAATTATTTTGAAGGTGCAGCTGCCAATAGCTCACTAGAATTACGATCTGATGGGGATGTACAACCTAGCACCATTTATATCTATCATAATACTTTTTACAATCCGGGAAACATTCTACTTAATGCAGGTGATGGGGTAAATACGCCATTGAATGTGAGATTTTCTAATAATATTTTTTTTAAGAACTCCGGCTCAATTTTTAGCGATGCAAATGCTAACGCAAGTTTTGTTAGCAATTTATATTTCGGTGGGGCTGCCCTAGGGCGTACTTTAGTTGCAACTGAATTCACAAATGCAAATCCAGCCCTTAGTATCAATAGCTCTGGATTCTATGGACTGACAGCTTCATCTTCAGCTGCATTTACAGCTTATGGTTCTTATACTCCTTTAGAAGACAATCCTAATGTTAATGATGACCCAACTCTTACATTGGATATCGAAGGACAAACAAGGCCGGCAACAGCTACCCAAAAAAATATTGGTTGCGATCAATTTACCACGGGAACAGTTACTAACAATCCACTTGCTAAAAGCGGCGCAGGTCCAACTTATCTTGGAGGGCCATCACTTGTAAATTCTAAATTTGTTAACGCACTTGATTCAATTGAAATTTTTCCAAATCCAACTAATGGAATGTTATTTGTTTTAACAGCCGATAATCAAATTGCAATACATTCCATTATAATTAATGATGCTTTAGGAAGGACGGTTCTTGACCTTCTTCAAGTTGATGTAAATAATGGCATCGATATTAAAGCCCTTCCTAAAGGGTTATATTTTGTTCGTTTTATGGACAATCAAAACAAATTAATTTCAGTTAAAAAAATAGTTAAGAATTAATATGACAAGAGAAATAAAAAATAGTGTTTTTTTTACGATACTAATTTTCGTTACATCTATTATTTTTTTATTTGGATTCAAGAGCTATACTGAGGTGAAAGACGGTATGGTTTTAATTGAAGGGAATTCAAACATAAAAAGTTTTTGGATAGATGTTACACCTGTTACGGTTGCTCAATTCAGGGAATTTGTTCAACAAACTCATTTTAAAACTCAAGCAGAAAGATTTGGAAATGCTGGCGTTTTCGATTTCAAAACAGGGACTTGGGGATTAGAAGATGGCGCTACTTGGGAATATCCATTTGGAAAAAAGGCGGGTTTGGCCAATGCAAATCATCCTGTTACTCAGGTTTCTTGGAATGATGCAAATGCCTATTGTAAATGGGCTAAAAAGAGATTGCCTACAAGTGAAGAGTATGTTTTTGCAGAAAAAAATGGAAATCAAAATTTTGGTCAAACCTATACTTGGGGAGATGATTTTTTTGAAAATAAAAAATATAAGACCAACTTTTGGCAAGGAAATTTCCCTTTTAAAAACACCGTTGCAGATGGTTTTTTGACCACTTCGCCAGTGGGCTATTTTGGCAAAAACAAACTCGGATTATCAGATATTGAAGGAAATGTTTGGCAGTGGTGTAGTGATGATTCTGAAATGAGAGAAGGAGAAAAAAATCAGCGTGGTGGCTCTTTTCTTTGTGATCCAATGGTGTGTCACGGATTTAAAACGGGCGGAATCTCCTCATCATCAGCAGAAACAAGTCTTTGTCATTCAGGCTTTAGATGTGCAAGAAGTATAAATTAAGATTAGATATTTAAACAAAATGAAAAAAACACTTTTAGTAGTATTAGCATTGAATTTATTGATTTTTTCAATTGATTCAAAAGCACAAAAAAAAGAGACAACTATTGAAAAAGCAAGTATTCAATTGAATTATGCTTTGCAAGAAGTTACCAAAGCAAAATCGAAATCGCCAAATCTGGTTAGCCCAAGATCAATACGTTCTGATACATTATATCTAGTTCCTACCAAGGATTGGACCAGCGGCTTTTTCTCTGGAGAGCTGTGGTATATGTATGAATTGACAAACGATCTAAAATGGTTGCAGAAAGCTAAAGAATATACAGCTCTAATTGAAGGGGAGAAAACAAATGGGAAAACTCACGATATGGGTTTCAAAATGTACTGCAGTTTTGGGAACGGCTTCCGATTAACGAAAGATTCTAAATACCGCGAAATTTTAATCGAATCGGCACATACTTTGACTACAAGGTTTAACGAAAAAATAGGCGCTATTAAATCGTGGGATCATCATAATGAGCAATGGAATTTTCCAGTAATTATTGATAATATGATGAATCTAGAATTATTGTTTTGGGCATTTAAAGAAACAAATGATTCCTTGTATTATAAAGTGGCAGTAAGTCATGCAGATACGACCATTAAAAATCATTTTCGACCTGATTTTAGTTCCTATCACGTAGTTGGATATGATGTAAACACTGGAAAAGCAATTCAGAAAAATACACATCAAGGCTACAATGATGCATCCGCTTGGGCCAGAGGACAAGGTTGGGGTTTATACGGATATACTATGTGTTATCGGGAAACTGGAAAAAAAGAATATTTAAATCTAGCTGAAAACATTGCTAATTTCATCTTGAAAAATAAAAATTTACCTAAGGATTTGGTGCCTTATTGGGATTATAACGATCCTGCAATTCCTAATGCTCCTAAAGATGCTTCGGCAGCAGCGTTAATGGCTTCGGCTTTTTATGAATTGAGCACTTATGTTCCCAAAAAATCAAAATTATATAAAGAAGTTGCAGATAAAATGATGAACAGCCTTTCAACTAAATACAGTTCAAAATCCTTAACAAATGAAGGGTTTTTATTGACAAATAGTACCGGTGACTATTCTTCAATGACTGAAATTAATACGTCAATAATCTATGCCGATTACTATTATATGGAAGCTTTAGTTAGACAAAAGAATTTAAAAAAAAAATAAACAAATTTTAGATTAAGCTATTGTTGAAGAATTGCATCCAAACAAAACCAATACAACATAATAAATTTAATTTAATATTCTAAAAAAATAAAATGAAAAAAACACTAATTACGCTTTGTTTACTAGTATTAATAGTAAATTTCAAATCCTTTGCAGCAACTATTAAAGTAAACACAATTCCAGAATTACAAAATGCAATAAAGATTGCAAAAAAGGGAGACATCATTATTCTTGCTGATAATACCTATGCTAATGCAGGTACAATAAACATTGGGACTAGTAATATTACTGTTTCAGCTGCAACTGCCGGTGGTGTGATTTTTAATGGTAATTCCAAATTTACTATTACTGGAGATAACATTACTTTCAATGGTTTTCAATTTGTAAACGGAACTATTGCAGAAAATGCAGCAGTTCTTCAAATTAAAGGGAATTATAACCTCGTAACCCAATGCAATTTCTCGAATATTATTTCTAAAAATTATATTCATTTTTCAGAAGGAAGTCATCACAATGAATTGACTTATTGTAATCTAGAAGAAAAACCAGCTACAATGAATGCTGGGCCTGGCATACAAATTTCAACTTCATCAACAATAGTTAATCACACAAAAGTTCGTCATTGTACTTTTTTGAATTTTGATGGCGATGGAGGCGATTTTGGAAATGAACCAATCCGAATTGGACTAGGAATCGAACAAAATAATATTAGTGCGGCTGTTGTAGAATATTGCTATTTTGAAAATTTAGGTAAAGGAGATAGCGAAACAATTTCTATCAAAAGTACATCAAACGTTATCCGATATAATACTTTTAACAACAATCAGCAAGGTCAGCTTGTTTTAAGATCTGGAAACAAGACATCTGCTTACGGTAATTTTTTCATCAAATCTGGCGGCATCCGTGTTAAAGAAGGCGGAAACCACATGATTTATAACAATTATTTTGAAGGTGTAGGAAAAACTGGTTATTCCGCTATTCAATTAATGAATTTTAAATTAAACCAAAAAACATTACTTGGAGAACCACTAAATACCATAAAGGTTTATAACAATACTTTTTATGATAGTGCCGAAGTTGATTTGGGCGGAAAGGGTGTAAATCCCCCCAAAAATGTGCAATTGGCCAATAATATTTTTTACAAAACTTCTGGTGCGGCTTTAACAAACGAAAACCCAAATGTCATTTTTAATAATAACATATTCTTTGGTGATGGTGAAATTGGAATTTCAGCTGCTAAAAATGGCTTTATAAAAATAGATCCAAAACTAGCTCTAAATGAAAATAATTTCTATGGATTAACAGCTCAAAGCCCCGCAATAGAAAAGTCCAACGCAAATTATACTATGATTTTAGCCAACACCTATGAAGATAATGATGCAAACTTAATACTTGATATTCAGGGACAAGAACGCTCTGCCGATAAAACAAAAAGAGACATCGGTTGCGACGAGTTTTCAAATGGCAAAATAACCAATCACCCATTAAAGAAAAGTGAAGTTGGTCCATCCTATCTTACAGCAATTTCTAGCGAACCCAAATCGTTTTCATCAACTAAAACCAAAATCGTTGAAGATCCTTCAATAAAAGAAAAAACTACTTTCGAAAATGACTATTTTAGAATTTCAAAAAATATAGTTTCGGAAAACTCTGAAAAATTAGGAACTCGAGTTATTGTAGGTTTATCAAACGTAACAATTAAATGTCCAGGAAAAAACGAAAAAATTAAAAGAGGTGAAATAGCAGTTTATAAAGAGAATGATATCTATAAAATTACAAAAGGAGAATTTTTTGAAATAGTAGTTAAAAAAGAGCATCCAAAATTAACTACACCAGAAAAATGGATTGAACCGCTAAACAATAAAATTGTTTATGAAGACGAGCAATTCAGAGTTTTTGAAGAACGTTTAGTTCCAGGAGATACGCGACCTTTGCACAGTCATCGACAAAGAACAACGGTTAGATTAGATAATGCACAGCTTACAGATCCTAGATTTGAACTAAATAAATTGCCAGGTACTGGAGTTCAAGTGGCAAATACAGCAAAATTTGCAGAAACAGTAACGCACGTAGTTAAAAATATTGGTTCGGTCGATCTAAACAATATAGTAATTGAGTTTAAAATAACTCATTAATAATTACAGTAGTTATGAAGATAAAAACTAGTATAGTACAAACAGTTGCAGCGTTAATGCTTATTTTAAGTAGCAGTATCGTATTGGCACAAAACAAACAAAAACCAAATATTATTTTTATTCTAGCTGATGATTATGGTTATGGCGAAGTAGGAATTTATGGGTCTGATATTTATAAAACACCCAATATTGATAAACTAGCTACTTCAGGAATAAAGTTTAATCATTGCTATACTGCAGCCTTGTGTGGACCATCTCGAGCGATGTTGCTTACTGGTCGTTATGCTTATAGAACTGGTGCGTCAAATCAGGATGCAACTGCTGAATTTACACCACAAGCCGAAACTATGATCCCAAAAATGCTTAAAAAAGCAGGTTATGTTTCTGCTTCTATTGGGAAATGGGGACAATTACCATTAACGCCAACTGAATTTGGTTTTGATGAATACCTTACTTTTAGAGGTTCAGGAATTTTTTGGAATACACAGGCTAAAGGAAAAGATTATTTTCTAAATGGAACTACTTCAGCACTAAAAGACAAAGAATATATGCCTGACTTGATGCATAAAAATGCGGTTGATTTTATGGTAAAAAATAAAAAGAAACCGTTCTTTTTGTACTATTCCTTATCGCATGTTCATACAGAAATTTTACCAACGCCAGATAGCAAGCCCGACAGCAAAAATTTGTATTACGACAATGTTGCTTATATGGACAAAGTTGTCGGAAAATTAATGACTGCATTAGATAGTTTAAAATTAAGAGAAAATACCTTAATCGTTTTTATGGGTGATAATGGTACTGCAAAAGCCTATGCAGATGCCGCAACCATCAATGGAAAAAGATTAGTTGGATCAAAAGGCTCGATGGAAGAAGGTGGTGGATTAGTGCCGCTGATTATCAATTGGAAAGGCACAACTCCAAAAGGAAAAGTAAGCAACTTAATGGTTGATTCTAGTGATTTCTTTCCCACTTTTATGGAATTGACAGGAATAAAATCTAATGATAATCTGCTTGATGGTGAAAGTATTTTACCCGAAATAAAGGGACAGAGAAAGGATCATCGAACATGGGTTTACAACCAGTTGGGAAATAAATGGTATGTAAGAGAATTAAATTGGAAACTGAACCAAGCAGGAGAATTATTCCTTATGACTAAAGCGCCATTTGAAGAAATTTTAGTGCCAACCGATTCTAAAGATACGAACGCAATTGCAGCCAGAGCAAGACTGCAAAAAAGAATGGATTTTTTAAATCCAGCCGGAGGAAAAATTGATACCGGAGATGGAACCGGAAGACAGATCAAAAATAAAAACAAAGGAGATTAAGTATATGAAGTCTAAAACAGTTCTCTTAATATTATTCTTAATGATTTTTGTTTCCAATTTATTTGGGCAAACGTCATCATTGGTTTCATTAGATGCTAATGGAAAGCTAGTATACACAGCAGATGTAAAAGGAAACGTAATTCCAGATTTTAGTGGTGTTGGATATCAAAATAGTGAAGCTCCAATTCCAACTATTCCTGTTGTTTTATTAGTAAATCCTGTTGTTGGCGATAATGTAGCTAATGTTCAAAATGCCATCAATACAGTTGCAGCGTTGCCTTTGCAGGCCAACGGTTTTCGGGGAGCTATTTTGTTTACTGCGGGATTATACAACTTGAGTTCTGCAATTAACGTCACCGCAAGCGGCATTGTTTTGAGAGGTGTTGGTATAACAACTATTTTTAAAGCAACTGGAACGGTGCAATACGATTTGATCAACATAATAGGTGCCTCGAAGAAAATAGATGTGACTAGTACTGAAAAGCAGATTACAGACCTATTCGTTCCTATTGGCTCTAAAAATGTAACCGTACAAAGCGGACACAGTTTTCAAGTTGGAGATTGGGTAAATATCCGCAGAGAACCGAACGCAGCTTGGATTAGTTTGTTAGGAATGGATCAACTAGCCGCTTTAGGAACTGGAGCTACTGATTGGACGCCATCGTCTTATAAAATTAGTTATGAAAGAAAAATAACTGAAGTTTCTGGTAATACTTTGACTCTTGATGCTCCAATTGTAGATCCAATTGATCCTTTGTATGCCAATGGATTCGTGGTAAAATTCACTTCCAATAGAATTGAAAATTGCGCGGTCGAAAATATGAAAATATCCTCTTCTTACACTTCATCAACCGATGAACTTCATGGGTGGAATGCTATTTTTATTGATAATTTAAAAAATGGCTGGGTCAAAAATGTGATTGCTGATTCCTTTGGATATTCTTGCGTAAATATTAGTGGTGGCGCTACTTTTATAACGGTCGATTCTTGTTCGATGTTAGATCCCATTTCTATCATTACAGGAGGACGCAGGTATTGTTTTAATGTGGATGGTCAACGTTGTTTGGTTCAAAATTGTACCACTAGGCGAGGTCGTCATGATTATGTGAACGGAAGCAGAACTCCTGGCCCTAATGTTTTTTACAATTGCACCGCAACAATTCAAAATGCCGATTTAGGGCCGCATCATCGCTGGTCAACCGGTATTTTATTGGATAATATAACTGGTGATGGGCAATTACGCGTTCAAAACCGACTGGATTCAGGTTCTGGCCACGGTTGGTCAGGTTCGCAAATTATGTTTTGGAACTGTAAAGCCGGGTCTATAGTTGTTCAAGATACACCTTCCTTTCACAGAAATTGGGCGATGGGTTGTATTGGCCCAATTACTAACGTAGGCCAATGGACAACAGCACCATTAGGTATAGTCGAATCAAATGGTACACGGATTGCAGCTATTCCGAGTTTGTTTTTGGCGCAATTAAATGATCGTTTGACTACTTTATCGACTCAAGATTCGCCATTAATGCAAAAAACAGAAGAATGTATAATTTATCCCAATCCAGTTACAAATACCATAAATATTCAAGTTCCATATCCAAATGATACCATAAAAATTAGATTAATTTCTACTATAGGAACAATCGTTATGAATGAAGTAGGATTAGTAACGGATATTCAACAACGGTTAAATTCACAATTTTCAACTTTAAAAAGTGGGGTTTATTTCATTGAGATTACAGACCAAAAGAAACAGTATTTTAAAAGAATAATAAAACAATAAAATGAAAACACAAACAAAATTACTTGCCTTAATCGCATTGCTATTAGTAATTGGAAACACATTTGCACAACAAAAAAGCAAAAAACCAAACATTTTATTTATCGCAGTTGATGATTTAAAACCTATATTAGGATGTTACGGAAATGCCTTGGTAAAAACCCCAAACATTGATAGACTGGCAAAAATGAGTACAGTTTTCTCTAGTAATTATTGTCAGCAAGCGGTTTGTGGTCCTACTCGAGCTAGTTTAATGACAGGAAAACGCCCGGATGCTACAAAAATCTGGGATTTAAAAACCCAAATGCGAGACGTGAATCCAGATATTGTCACTTTGCCACAATATTTAGTTACGCAGGGTTATACCACTGTTGGAATTGGTAAAATTTTTCATCCAAGTTCTGCTGATCAAAAAATCGATCCTGTTTCTTGGACCCTTCCTTATATTTTTGCTGATGCCTCAGATTATGCAAATGGTTTGGGTAAGCCAGCAAATGCTCAATATCAATCTCCTGAAACAAAGGAATTTTTTGCAAAAAAATCCAAAGTAGCTGTAGCCGAAAAACCTAAAAAAGACGATGGTGATGATGAAAACCCGACTAGTACAAAAGGACCTTCTTCTGAGTGTATTGATGTTCCGGATAACGCTTATGAAGATGGCGTAAATGCATTACAAGCAAAGGATGAGATTATTAAATTGGTTGAAGCCAAATCGCCTTTCTTTTTTGCGGTTGGTTTTCGTAAACCACATTTACCTTTTGTTGCTCCAAAGAAATATTGGGATTTGTACAATAGAAATGATATGCCTATTGCTAGTTTCCAAGAACATTCTCAAAATGGACCTTTGCTTGCCTATCATAAATCGGGTGAATTAAGAAATTATACAGACATCCCTGAATTTGCCACTCGATCCGGTGATTCACTTCACATTGGATTAAAATTAGAAAAACAAAAAGAATTAGTTCACGGATACTATGCAGCAGTGTCGTATATGGATGCTCAAGTTGGAATTTTGTTGAATACTTTAGAGTCATTAGGGGAGTTGGACAATACAATCATTGTGCTTTGGGGCGATCACGGATGGCATTTAGGCGATCATGATTTATGGCAAAAACATACCAATTTTGAACAAGCCACTCGAGCGCCATTACTAATTGCAGCACCTAGATTTACAGGAGGAAGTTCAGCTTCTCTTACAGAACATCTTGACATATTTCCTACGATATGTGATTTGGCCGGAGTTCCCATTCCCGCACAATTAGATGGTAAAAGTTTGAAGCCCATTATGAAAGATAAAAAAGCAGCTGTAAAATCTTATGCTGTAAGTCAGTATCCTAGAAAATTGAGCAAGGCAGAACAGAAAGAATTAGGATATGAAAGTGGCAAATTAATGGGTTATGCATTTCGTACTGATAAATACCGATTCGTAATTTGGATGAACAATTTTACAAGCAAAATACCATTTAACGCCGATAAAATTTATGCCAAAGAATTATATGATTATACGACTGATCCATTAGAAAAAGTTAATGTTGTAAATAGTCCTGCTTATAAGAAAATTGCGAAGGATATGTATGCTACAATGGAATCGTATTTTAAATCGCAACTTAATTAACTAAAGAATATATCAATATTAATATAGAAATAAATATAATAATTATGAAAATAAATCTTTTATTACTGACAATTTTGCTTTTGTCAGTATTTAATCCAACTAAAGTTCTATCACAAACCAAACAAAAACCCAACATTTTGTTTATCGCTGTGGATGATTTGAAACCATTATTAGGCTGTTATGGAGACAAAACAATCAAGACGCCAAATATGGACAGAATTGCAAAAAACGGAACCATTTTTATGGCAAATTATGTACAGCAGGCAGTTTGTGGTCCTACTCGTGCCAGTTTAATGACAGGAAAACGTCCTGACTATACTAAAGTTTGGGATTTAAAAACTAAAATGAGGGATGTAAACCCTGAAATAGTAAGTATACCTCAATATTTTGCAACCCAAGGTTATACTACACAAGGCGTTGGAAAAATTTATGATATCCGTTGTGTTGATAAAGAATTTGATAAACCATCATGGTCTGTTCCCTATTACAAAACGGATGATAACTATTACTCAAAAGTCACTGGGTCACCAGCAATTAATTACTATCAAAACCCAGAAACTAAGAAACTGGCAGCAATAGCGTTGAACGAAGCTTACGCCAAAGGATTAAAAGGTGAAGCAGCCGTAACTGATGCTTTAGTAAGGGTTAAACCATCTGTAGAATCTGCGGATGTTCCTGACAATGCCTATACCGATGGAGCGCACGCATTAATGGCGCAAGATATTTTGAAACAATTAAGTAAAAAAACAAACGAACCTTTCTTTTTAGCCGTTGGATTTTCAAAACCGCATTTGCCTTTTGTAGCGCCCAAAAAATATTGGGATATGTATAAAAAAGAAAATATGCCAATTGCAAAATTTCAAGAAGCTTCTAAAGATGGTGTCAATGTAGCTTATCATAGTGCAGGAGAATTAAGAGCTTACACGGACATTCCAGCTCTTGAAACATTTACAGACCATAAAAAACCGGGTTTATCATTGCCACTTGACAAGCAAAAAGAATTGATTCACGGCTATCATGCCGCAGTTTCTTATACCGATGCTCAAATTGGATTGGTGCTGAAAACCTTAGACTCTTTGGGATTGACTGCAAATACAATTATTGTACTTTGGGGCGATCACGGTTGGCATTTAGGAGATCATAATTTATGGTGTAAACACAGTGATTTCGAACAAGCAACTCGTGCGCCATTATTAATTTCTGCTCCAGGATTAGCACCTTCAATAGTAAAATCGCCATCAGAATTTGTAGACATTTTTCCGACACTTTGTGAATTATCAAACATTCCAATTCCAACAAATTTGGATGGGATAAGTTTGGTTCAATCCATAAAAAACCCAAAAATTAAAACAAAACCGTTTGCTGTAAGCCAATACCCAAGAAGTGCAATTGAAGGGGAATCCAATCGTCTGGGTTATTCTGATTCGAAATATATGGGGTATTCCATTCGTGATGAAAGATACAGATATACAATTTGGCTTCAAGATAATTATAGAAGTTTCAAACCATTTAGTACGGATTTAGTGGTTGGGGTTGAACTTTATGATTACCAAAAAGATCCAGATGAAACAAAAAATGTAGCCAAAGTAAAACAATATGCTTCAATCGCAAAAAAAATGGATGCTCAAATGTTGGCTTTTTTAGCTTCAGAATACAAGAAAAATAAAGTAAACTAGATAGAAATTTATAAGTATGATTGTAAAAAGAATAAGTACTTTTTTAGCGATAATTTGTTTCAGTTTTTGTTTTTTTCAGGGGCAATCTCAAAATAAAAAAGCAAAAGAAAAATTGTATGGATATGCCGCAAATCAGTATGTGATAGCTTCTCTATTATTTCGGGATAAGTTGAAAAATCAATCAGATTTTGAAAAAAATTGGATAGTCCAGATGTCCCAAACGAATCCTGAAATAAACAGATATGCTCGAATTGAAAATAAAAAACTAGAAGTTCACGATCCTCGGGGATCTACAATTTGGTATAAAAACAAATTAAAAGGTCCTATTATGATTTGTTATAAAGTAACAGTTCCAACCTCTCATAATCAAGGTAATGTTATAATGGCAAGAGACATTAATCAATTTTGGATGGCTAATACTCCAAATTCAAATAATCCTTTTGCAAAAGGAGGATTGTTTGATGACACACTATATGATGGTGATTTCAAATCGTATGATGGGATTCAATCGTATTATGCAAGCACGGGTGGCGGAAATATTACGGTTAACAACAGAACCACTCGAATGAGAAAGTATCCTCGAAAAGTAGATGACAAATTAGTAGATCATTTGGGACTAAATTATCGGGATGAGGTTCCAGAATTTCTGATTGTTCCAAATAAAGAACATCAAATCCAATTGATTGCAGCAAATGATATTGTACAATACATTTTTGACGGGAAAATTGTTTATGAAATTAAGAATGGAGATACGATTGATATATTAAATGATGCTACTAAAAATGTTACAAAAGCGATATGGGGAAAAGCACCTTGGTTTTGTTATAACGAAGGGTTTTTTGGTTTTAGAATGACACGATCTCACCATATTTACAGTGATTTCAAGGTTTTTAAATTAATTAAAAAATAATGTATTTTTTTTGAATAATTATATTATTAAGTATTCATTGATTTTCAAGTGCTATTTTAAAAAAAAAGAGTTAGATTTGTAAAATGTAATCGATTGCAATTAGTTATTTTAAAATAAAATATCAAGTATTTAAAATTGATTAATAAATTTTCAGTACTTAAAAAAGCAAAAATCTAGTTTTCAATATGTACCATTATTATCAATATGAAAAATCAAATTATAGATAAAAAAAAATCAATAAATAGGTACTATTTATTGATGATGTTGTTGGGTTTAAATTGTATTTGTTTTGCGCAAAATACTCAAAAACCAAACATAATCATTATTCTCGCTGATGATTTGGGATTTAGTGATATTGGTTGTTATGGTTCAGAAATTAAAACACCAAATTTAGATTTATTAGCAGCGAATGGCGCAAAGTTCACACAATTTTATAATAATGCGCGTTGTTGTCCTAGCCGAGCTTCATTATTGACGGGTGTGTATCCGCATCAAGCAGGAATTGGTGATATGGTCGAAAAAAAAGTAATAAAAAACAGAATTACTGAAACTCCGTATCAAGGATGGTTGAGCAAAAATACCGTAACCATTGCCGAAGTATTGAAAACGGCAGGATATCAAACCTATATCTCAGGAAAGTGGCACGTTGGGGAAGAACGCCAGGATTGGCCTTTGCAACGCGGTTTTGATAATTTTTTTGGTCTTGTAAATGGGACTAGTAGTTATTATGAATTATTGCCTACACCAAATCATCTTATTCTAGAGAATAATGAACCTTATATAATTCCAGAAAACTTCTATATGACCGATGCAATTTCGGATAAAGCAGTTGGTTATATTGATTTAAATAAAACAACGAACAAGCCATTTTTTATGTATGTCGCATACACTGCTCCTCATTATCCATTGCACGCTCCAGCTGAAGAAATCGCAAAATATAAAAGAAAGTATCTAAAAGGGTGGGACATATTGCGTAAAGAACGTTTTGAAAAACAGCAAAAAATTGGGCTTTTGCCAAAAAATATTCTTTTGTCAGTACGAGAAGCCTCGGTGCCTTCTTGGGAAAGTGTGACCAATAAAGAGGAATGGGATATGAAAATGGCGACCTATGCTGCAATGATTACAAGAATGGATGCAGGAATAGGAAAAATAGTGGCTAAATTAAAAGCTACTGGTAAATTAGAAAATACGATAATTTTTTTTATGGCTGATAATGGAGCTTCAGCAGAAGAAATTTCGGGACGTGTAAAAACAGATGTGGGATCAGAAAATTATGATGCTACCCTGACTAAAACAATTGGCGCGAAAGGCTCTTATGTAGGTCTTGATAAACCTTGGGCTATAATGGGAAATACCCCTTTCCGATTTTATAAGATATTTACTCACGAAGGAGGAATCTCATCTCCCTTGATTGTATCCTATCCTAAAATGATAAAAAAAGGATTTCAAACCAATCAAATAGTACAAATAATGGATATTATGCCAACTTGTTTAGATTTATCAGGTGCTACTTATCCAACTACTTTTAATACCCATTCTATAAAGCCAATAGAAGGACTAAGTTTATTACCAATCATCATGGGGAAAACAAGAAAACCACAGGATTTTTTGGCTTGGGAACATCAAGATTCGCGTGCTATCAGACAAGGAAATTGGAAGATTGTTTGGGCAAAAACAATAAAAAAATGGGAATTATATGATTTAGAAAATGACCGAATTGAATCGAACGATCTAAGTCTAAAGTTTCCTGAACAGTTGAATCAAATGATTACTATTTATGAAAAATGGGCTTTAAAAGTAGGAGTTAAAACAATTGTGAAAAATTAGGATATATGACATTATTTATTTCAAAATTAAGTTTAAAAATAAATATTGGATGCTTTTTATTGGCATCACAATTTATAAATGCGCAGAATTCAGAGCGTTATAAATCAGAAATTTTCAATGATATAGGCACGATTTCAAATGTGCAGTATGGTGAAGCCGTAAATCTTAATAATGAAAGCGAAAAGTTATTGCTAAATATTTATTCGCCAAAATTAGATGAAACAAAAAAGCGACCCTTAATACTATTTATTCACGGTGACGGCTTTCTAAAAGGAGATAAGTCTAAAGGATATCAAATAAATTATTGCAAAAGTTTCGCAAAAAGGGGATACGTTACGAGTTCAATTAATTATCGTTTAGGAATTAATAAAACGAGAACGGATACAGATTTTGCTGAAGCTATGTTTGGTGCTGTCCAAGATGCAAAAGCTGCCGTTCGTTTTTTTAGAAAATATGCAGACGAATACGGAATTGATCCGAATCAAATCTTTATTTTATGCGGTTCTGCAGGTTCTGTGGCGGCTTCACAATTAGCCTATATGGATCAGAATGAAGTTCTAGAAACTATTGATCAAAACAAATGGGGCAATTTAGAAGGGAATAGTGGCAATGAAAGTTTCTCTTCAAGTGTTAGCGGAGTGATTAATTGTTGGGGCGCAATGATTGATATTAATTGGATAAATACGGGAGATGTTCCACTTTTTAGTATTCGCGGAAATGCTGATTTAACGGTTTCTTATGATGGTTCTGTTAGCTATCACGTATTTAAATACGGTAGTAAAAACATTTATGAACGTGCCCTTTCTGTAGAAATTCCAACAAAATTGAAAATTTTTGAAGGTGCGGGTCATAATATCGGATCCGAAAATCAAAACATTGCTCTTGAAGAAGTTAGTGAATTGTTGTATGGATTGTTAAAAAATCCGACTCTAATTACGAGTTCGAATAAAGGGACAACTTCTGTTTTGGATAAAAAACAGATTGTTACTACTTCATTGAATGGAAATAATATTGAATTGTTTGGGAATTTTTCAAGAGATATTAGTGAAGTTATTATCAAATTAAGTTCGGCAAGAAATGAAAAAATTTCAAAAATAACGGATATTTCTAAACTTAATCCTGAACCAAATAGGGTTTTGCCTAATCCATTACCCAACAGAGATATTTGGTATTCTGTTGTGGATTTACGCTTGAATGCAGGCACAAAAGTTGAAGTTGTTCTGAACCAAAAGCCTTCGCTTTGGGGATGGAATTATCATTTTCATAAAGAGATTTGCCTTGATAGTCAGGTTTTAACCATTGACACAAGTCATCTGGAAGACTGGGAAAATTCGCTGTATATTGAACCTGCCAATGTGAATATAAAAGAATTCTATTATTCACAAACTGTACCGCTCATTGCTGGAAAATTAAAATGCCTGATTCAGCCTTTGGACGAAAGTTGGTCGGGAATGGCAGAGATTAGTTATGTCGAAAATAAGGAACGAAAAACGATTAAACAGTCAATTTCTTATCAAAATGTTAACCCAAAAGCTACAAAAGTAGTAAGCACAAATAAATACGAAAATGCCTTTGTCAATTGTGTAGAATACATTTTAAAAGCCCAGAATAAAAACCCAAACAGCCCTATGTATGGTAGTTTGAATTTGTTTTATGACATTGAAGCCCAGAGTTATCGTTCAAATTATTGGCTTTGGGGAGCGGGGCCAGTGATAAAGACTTTATTGGAAGCCGCCAAGTTAAAAAATATTGCCTTTTCAAAAAATGCTCAACAACTGATTCAAACCGCCGATGAAATTGGCAAATCGGGTTTAGAATCTCGCATTATGGATTCAAAACATCCTGTTTATGGCAGACCCATTTCGAGATGGCGGCGTGACATTATTTTGTCTGATTATCGTTATCAATTATGTGATGCAACTTCCAATGCTAATTTCCTTTGGGGTTGTGGTTGGTTGACACTTTATAAAGCCACAAGGAACCCTGCTTATCTTGATGCGTTTAAATTATTGGCAGCAACCACCGATACCCTAATTAAAAAATACGGTCTGATTCCAGAAGATTTTTACTATGATGAAAAAAAGTTTTCGGAACATACGATTGATGAATCTGGATTTGGAACGGAAGGTTTATCAAAACTTTGTGGATTAACCAAAGAACCGTATTACAAAGACTTGACAGACAGATATATGAAAGAACACCTAAAAAAAATGAGCCGTGAAGATGGATTGTGGAAAAGAGGCTGGAATCAAAAGACGGGTTTTCAAACGACCATCAAAATGACTCGTGGCTTAGGTTGGGCAATGGAAGGACTTTTAGCATCACATAGAGCAAATCCAGAAGGTCAATATTTAGCATTGGCCAAAAAAATGGCACACCAAGTGTTACAATGGCAAGCCGAAAAAGAATATTGGACTTTTATTACGGACGAACTGCTTGAAAAAGTAGGTTTTAGTGAAAAAGGCACAGCCCTCTCGAGTTATTTGCTTTACCAATTATTTAATGAAACTAAAGATAAAAAGTATTTATACGCTACCAGAAAAGCCCTAAATTGGTGCATCGAAAATCAATACAACGAACCTGACCGACAGGCAAAGGGCGGTATTGTGGGGCTAACGATACATTCAAACGCAGGAGCCGCATTAAGACCATGGTAACCAATTACTTGCACCTATACTTCTGCTTTTTTTGCATTGGCATTAATTCAAGAAATGCAATTATCTAAAACCCGCAAATGACAAGATGAAAAAAATATTATTATTACTCTGTTCGTTTTTTATTTTGGTGAGTTCCCAAAAACCTATTGCAGAAAAGCCACCCACAAATGTACTATTCATTGTGGTTGATGACCTCAACACCATGATAGGCTGTTATGGTGACCCCAATGTAAAATCACCTAACATTGATAGATTAGCCGCAAGAGGTGTGCGTTTTGATAACAATTATTGCCAATATCCATTATGTGGTCCCAGTCGAGCTTCTTTTTTGAGCGGTAAACGACCCGAAAATTTAGGGATTTACAATCTTACTACCCACGTTAGAAACGTGCTTCCAGAGGGTGTATTTTTGCCAGAATATTTTCGTAAAAAAGGATATTTTACTGCGGGAGCTGGCAAAGTGTATCACAGCTTAAAAATGAACGATGCCCAGTCCTGGGATTTTTATCAAGATGGGCCCAGTCAAGACCCCCAAGAAATTGCGGCTCTCAAAAATAGAGCCGAAGGAACTGATGGCCGACCAGCTTGGCAAATATTGGATGGCAACGGTTCATTGACGAGAGATGGGATGAATGGAAAAACTATTTCAAATTGTATTGAATCAAAATCTAAAGAACACAAGCCATTCTTTTTAGCGGTAGGTTTTCACAAACCCCATTTGCCTTGGACAGCTCCCAAAATATTTTTTGATTTATATGATACTATTAAAATCAAAATTGCTCCAGAGATGGATATGAAGGGTATTCCAGCCATCGCACTGCAAACGGAACTCTCTGGTTTTGCGCAGCCCCGTTCGAGATTGGCAGCCATAAAAGCCTATTATGCTTGCATTTCTTCCACTGACTACCAAATAGGCTTACTTTTAGATCAATTGGATAAACTGAAATTATGGGATAATACGATTGTCGTTTTAGTGTCTGACAATGGGTTTCATTTAGGCGACCATAGAGGGCTGTGGGCCAAATTAAGTGCTTTTAATAACGCTACTCGCGTACCTATGATTTTTGCAGGTGCAAACATTGCCAAGGGTAAAGTAGTGAGTTCGCCAGTGGAGTTAATTGATGTTTATCCTACTCTTTTAGAGCTTTGTGGATTTGAAAAGAAAGCAGATTTAGATGGCACTTCATTAGCCAAGGTCTTAACAACCTCAGTACTAAATGATAAAAAATATGCTAAAAGCATGGTTTACCATTTTGATACAGCAACACGTCAAGACGTATTAGGTCAAACGGTTATCGCTCAAAAATGGCGCTTTACATTATGGAATCAAGGAGTTCAAGGCAACGAATTTTATAAAACTGAAAAGGAAGGTGAATATGTGAACAGAATCAATGAGCCTGGCATAAAGGTTTTTGCAAAAGAAGGCGAAGAAATCATCAAAAAATATCCGCCTGTTAAATCTGGTAAAGCCAACAGGCCAAGAGCTTTAACCACGGCACAAGAAAAGGCTGAGTAAATATTTTCTTAAGACTTATATAAATGAATACTATTAAAATAAATGTGAGTTTTTACAATATATGGTTTGCTTTGGAAAATCGTAATAGATCAAACAAATGAACGATACCATATAGAATAAATAATTTCAATAAAATTTATATTTTAAACGATACTAATAAAAATATTATAAAACCGATTTTGTGAATTACACTTTATTTGCCTGATAGGGACGGTTATTTTGATTTTTGAATGACTCTTTTGCAGTACATTTAAAGTGTTTCAAAGTTTTTAGATGGTGGATTAAAACAAATAAATTATAAAACAACTTATAAAATAAATTATCAAATGAACTTAAAAAATAAGTCTTTTAAAACAGTAGTAATAATAATCCTTTTTACTATTGCGAACCCAGTTTTTGCTCAAAATACAGATCGTTATAAATCAGAAATTTCAACTGAAATAGATACTATTCCAAATGTGCAATATGGAGAGGCAATAAATCTTAAAAATGAAAGTGAAAAGTTATTATTAGATATTTATATGCCAAAATCAGATGTACTCAAAAATCGACCAATGATCCTATTCATTCACGGTGGTGGATTTTTAAATGGAGATAAGTCTAAAGGATATCAGATAAAATTTTGCAAAAGTTTTGCTAAAAGAGGCTATGTTACAAGTTCAATTAATTATCGTTTAGGAATTAATAAAACGAGGACGGATGCTGATTTTGCTGAAGCTATGTTTCGTGCTGTCCAAGATGCAAAAGCTGCCGTTCGTTTTTTTAGAAAATATGCAGATGAATACGGAATTGATCCGAATCAAATCTTTATTTCGGGCGGTTCTGCAGGTTCTATGACAGCTTTACAATTAGCCTATATGGATCAAAATGAAGTTCCGGAAACTATTGATCAAAACAAATGGGGCAATTTAGAAGGGAAAAGTGGCAATGAAGGTTTCTCTTCAAGCGTTAGCGGAGTGATTAATTGCTGGGGCGCAATGATTGATATTAATTGGATAAATACGGGAGATGTTCCACTTTTTAGTATTCACGGAAATGCCGATTTAACGGTTTCTTATGATGGTTCTTTTAGCTATCATGGATTTAAATACGGCAGTAAAAACATTTATGAACGTGCTCTTTCTGTAGGAATTCCAACAAAATTGAAAATTTTTGAAGGTGCGAGTCATAATATCGGACCAGAAAAACAAATCATTGCAATTGAAGAAGTGAACGAATGGTTGTATGGATTATTACAAAATCCTAACCTTACATCTAATTCAAGTTCTGTGTTAGATAATGCTCTAATAAAAAAACAGGTAATTATAGATTATCCGAAAACTATAGTATTAAGGGGTGAAGCTTTACAGAAAAATTATAATGCAATTAAAGGGAATGATACATCGAAAAAAGCATCTCTGAAACATCTTTTGGGAAATGCTGATAAAATTTTGGCTGCAGCCAAATTATATTCGGTGATGGACAAAAAACAAGTTCCCCCAAGTGGCGATAAACATGATTATATGAGTACAGGTCCCTATTGGTGGCCAGATCCTACAAAACCAGATGGTTTGCCTTATATCAAAAAAGATGGACAGCGCAATCCAGAATATTATGAAATAACAGATTCTCAGAAAATGGATAAAGTGGAAGATGATGTTGAAACATTAGCATTAGCGTATTATTTTTCTAAAGAAGAAAAATATGCAGAATATGCAGCCAAATTAATAAAAACGTGGTTTTTAAGCGCCGAAACTCTGCAAAATCCAAATTTAAATTTTGGACAAGGTATAAAAGGAATAAATACCGGAAGAGGAACTGGAATCATTGAAACACGCGCTTTATATCGCATTTCGGATGCTGCTATTTTGTTACAGGATTCTAAAAGCTGGCTTACTGAAAATCATAAGGCACTAAAAAAATGGTTTTCGGATTATTTAACTTGGATGGTGGAAAGTCCAATTGGAAAAGATGAAGCCGATTCAAAAAATAATCACGGAACCTATTACAGTGTTCAAGTAATTGCATTTGCACTTTTTGCAGAGCGACCAGAAATAGCACGTAATGAAGTGGAAATTTTTAAGAAAAGGATGGAAAGCCAAATTCAACCAGACGGTAGTTTACCACTTGAATTAGAACGAACAAAATCGTGGAACTATGTCAATATGAATTTACTAGGGTTTTGCCTTAGTGCACGTTTAGGGGAACATTTAAAAATTGACTTGTGGAATTACCAAACACCACAAGGAAAAAGTATAAAAAAGTGTATTGATTGGTTGATGCCTTATATTAAAAAAGAAAAAACTTGGGACAGAGACCAAATCGTTAAATTTTCATACGAAGAAACGATTTCAGTTTTATTAGGAGCGTCAAATAAATATCCTAGTACTGATTATGCAGCACTTGCTAAAGAAACTGATACTAAATCTTTTCAATCTGATTTTAATCAATTAGTGAATTAGAATTTAAAAAATTAAAAAAATATAATAATAATTAATACTATATATTATGAATGCAAATTTTGAGAGCAGATATGCAATAAGCCCTAATGAGGCTAAACAATTAGATACGAATTCTATTCGCTCTAACTTTTTGATATCCAATATTTTTACAGCGGATGCGATTTCATTTACTTTATCACACTACGACCGATATATTGTTGGTGGGGTAATGCCGCTAAATAAAAAAATTAGTTTGACAAATCCAGACAATCTGAAAGCTAATTATTTTTTAGAAAGAAGAGAATTAGGTATAATAAATGTGGGTGGAAAAGGAATTATAACCGCTGATAATGTTATTTACGAACTTAGTTATAAAGAAGCTTTGTATCTTGGAAAAGGCATAAAAGAAGTAACTTTTGAATCTCTTGATTCGAATAATCCAGCTAAATTTTATTTAAACTCAACTCCAGCACATCATTCGTATCCTTCGAAAAAAATTGCAGAAAATGAAGTAGAAACAGTAGAATTAGGGGCTATGGAAACAGCCAATCACCGCATTATTAAAAAATTATTGGTGAATAGTGTCTTGGAAACCTGTCAACTTCAAATGGGAATGACTGAATTAAAACCGGGAAGTGCATGGAATACAATGCCTGCTCACGTTCACGACAGACGAATGGAAGTTTATTTTTATTTTGAAGTTCCAGAAAATCAAAGTGTTTGCCATTTTATGGGTGAGCCAAATGAAACGAGACACATTTGGATGCAAAATGAAGAAGCCGTTATTTCACCAAACTGGTCTATTCATTCTGGTGCAGGAACTTCAAATTATACTTTCATTTGGGGAATGGCGGGAGAAAATATGGATTATGGAGATATGGATCATTGTATAATTAACGATTTAAAATAATAATTATAAATAAATAATATATAGTATGAATTCATTTGATTTAACAGGAAAAACAGCTTTAATAACAGGAGGAATCCATGGATTAGGAATGGCAATGGCCGAAGGATTAGCGCAAGCTGGAGCAGAGTTGATTATTACTAATAACACACTCCCGCAACTAGAAACAGCGATTGAATATTATAAAAAAGCAGGACACAAAGCAACAGGTTATGTTTTTGATGTTACTGACGAGGTAGAGGCCGAGAAGCAAGTTGCTCTTATGGAAGCCACACACGGAAAAATTGACATTCTAGTAAACAACGCTGGAATCATTATGCGTGTAATGGCAATTGATATGTCAGTTGCTGATTTTCGTAAAGTAATTGATGTCGATTTAGTAGGCGTTTTCATTATGTCTAAACTAGTTGCAAAAAGTATGATAGCTAGAAAATCTGGTAAGATTATCAATATTTGTTCTATGATGAGTGAGTTGGGTCGTGATAATGTAAGTGCTTATGCATCTGCAAAAGGTGGACTAAAAATGCTTACCAAAAACCTAGCTACTGAATGGGCAAAGCATAATATTCAAGTAAACGGAATAGGTCCGGGTTATTTTGCTACCTCACAAACGGAACCTATTCGTGTAGATGGTCACCCATTTAACGAATTCATTTTGAGTAGAACTCCAGCAGGTCGTTGGGGAGAACCAGAAGATCTTGCGGGAACTGCAGTTTTCTTAGCTTCGGATGCGAGTAGATTTGTCAACGGACAAGTTATTTATGTAGATGGAGGAATTCTTGCTACCATTGGTAAACCATCAAACGAATAGTGTAATTTTATTGCAATATTTTACCACTAAAATTTTTGAAAACAGCATTATGAAAATAGCACATTATTTATTTATTATTGGATTTTCTATTAGTTCTATTGCTCAAAATAAAGCAACAATAAGTATTCAAAACCCTTCTTCTTCCGAAAGGAAAGAGGCAGTTGTTGCTGTAAAATGGGAAACTATTTTAGCAAAATTTCAATCTATTGATACTTCAAATTTTGTAGTTTTGAATTTGGTTACTAAGAAACAAATCCCATACCAATTAGAACATAAGGGACAGAAATCAATTCAAAACCTTTTAGTCCAAGTAGATGTTAAAGCCAAATCGGAGTTGCTACTTTCACTCCAAAAAGGAAAGCCCGAAGTTTTTGTAACAAAAACCTATGGTCGTTTTGTTCCAGAGCGAAAAGATGATTTTGCTTGGGAAAATGACAAAATTGCCCATAGAGTTTATGGAAAAGCATTGGAGTTAGACCCAAAACAACATGCCGCCTATGGAATCGATGTTTGGGTAAAACGTTCCAATAAGATGGTGATAAATGAACGTTATAAGAGGGCAACTGCAGCCGGTGCAAATCCTAATGAATACCATATGGATCGTGGGAATGGTCTGGATTATTATCAAGTTGATGCTACTCTTGGAGCTGGGAATATGATGCCTTATGTAAATGACACCATTTTTTATTCTAAATATTATCGAGAATATAAAATATTGGATAACGGTCCGCTTAGAACTAGTTTTCAATTGTCTTTCGAATCTTGGAATGTATCAAAAAAGAAAGTAAATGTTTCGAAAATTATTTCAATTGATGCTGGTTCTCAATTAAGTAGAATGGAAAATGTATATACTTTTGATGACAACAAACCTTTGCCAGTTGTTATTGGAATTCGAAAAAGAATAGACCCCGGTGTTGTCTCCTTAAACGAACAAGAAGGCATTCTGGGCTATTGGGAGCCCACACATCCCGAAGACGGAACAACTGGTGTTGGGGTAGTTTTAGAACATTCAAAAAACGAAATGCTGGTTCGTAAAACAGCTAACGACTACACCCAATTATTAGCTAAAACCGAAGCCAAAAGTAACGAGCCTATAGTCTATTATTCAGGTGCAGCTTGGGACAAAGCAGGAGAAATAAAAAACTCAAAACAGTGGTTTGATTATTTAAATTCTTTTGCTCAGAACTTAAAATACCCATTGATTATTAGTGTAAAATAATACGTAAATAGATAATGAATACGCTTAACAGTTTTGAATTAGATGGAAAAGTAGCACTAGTTACTGGATGTAAACGGGGCATTGGAATGGCGATGGCAGTTGCATTAGCAGAAGCTGGGGCAGACATAATTGGGGTTTCGGCTAGTTTAGAAATTGAAAATAGTGCTATTGAGAAAGCTGTTGTTGCGCTAGGGCGCAAGTTTTATGCCTACCAATGCGATTTTTCAAACAGACAAAATTTGTATTCATTTATTGAAAAAGTAAAAGAAAATCATTGTCAAATAGATATTTTGGTAAACAATGCGGGTATCATCCTGCGTCAGCCACTTGTAGAACATTCCGATGAATTTTGGGATGAAGTTATAGGTGTAAATCAAACGGCTCCGTTTATTTTAACTCGTGAAATTGGCAAGCAAATGTTGCTAAAAGGGCAAGGTAAAATCGTTTTTATAGCGTCTTTGTTATCCTTTCAAGGAGGCGTAAATGTTCCAAGTTATGCTGCTAGTAAAGGAGCCATAGCTCAATTGACCAAAGCATTTTCAAATGAATGGGCAGTAAAAGGAGTAAATGTAAATGCAATTGTTCCAGGATATGTTGCCACCGATAATACGGTTGCACTTAAAACAGATGAAAATAGAAGTAAATCAATATTAGATCGCATTCCCGCCAATCGTTGGGGAAATCCAGATGATTTTAAAGGCCCAATTGTATTTTTATGTTCTAATGCTTGTAATTATGTTCACGGTTCTTTACTCACAGTTGATGGAGGTTGGATGGGAAGATAATCCAAAATAAAACAATACTATTTAGGATCCTAAAAGGTTGATTTTTGTACGAATGGAAATGGTATTAATTTCATTCGTTGATTCGCGTAGAAGTAATAAGAATTATTTATTGTCGCATTATACCTTGAAGCACTATAAGTTAAAAACTAAAGTTTTGCTATTTCGACGAAGGAGAAATCACATAACTGGAGCAACTAATACAATTTTATCCTTTGTCGAAATGATACAAAAGAAAATAAACACGACATTATTTTATTCTCATTTCTTATATTGTTTATTTATATTTAATTAAGCGAAAAATATTTTTATGAAACAATTAAAATCAGTACTATCAAGCCTCTTTCTACTTGCTTTTTTGAATGGAAATGCACAACAATCCAGCCGTTTAAATCAGAATTGGGAATTTCTAAAAGGCGATTTAGGTGGTCTTTGGGAAGCTATTCGTCCTGTAAAAATGGGTGATCCTGAAAGTGTCCCTATTTGGACCAAAGTGACTTTGCCGCATTGTTTTAATGCTACTGATGCTGTTGATCCAGATGTAAATTATTATCAAGGACCTGGTTGGTATCGCACCGTTTTAACTATTGAAAATCCATATTCTAAAGGTAGAATTTTATTGCATTTTGAAGGAGCTGGACAAAAAACAAGCGTGTATGTTTACAATACTAAAGTAGGCGAACACGTAGGTGGCTATGATGAATGGACAGTTGATATTACTGATGCTGTCGCAAAATTTAAACAAGAAGCAGTATTTGTGAGCCAATTTAAAAGCCAAATTCCAATCGAAATTAGATGTGATAATTCAAGAGATTTAGAAATGATTCCCTCAAATTTATCTGATTTTAATTTATATGGCGGAATATATAGATACTTGAATTTAGTTTATACTCCTGAGGTTTCTGTTGAGGAAATATTTGTATTAGCTGAAACAGATTCGGAGAGAAAACAAGGAAAACTGAAAATTTCTACCCAATTTTATAATCCTAATAGTTTGGATGCTGCCATTGTAAAAATCGAAGTCAAAGATCCAAAAGGGAAATCTATTTATAAAAATGAAAAAGAAGTTAAAATCTTAAACGGAGTTTCTGAAATGGGTTTGCTACAATTAAAAAATCCAATTTTATGGTCGCCAGATTCACCTAATCTTTATGATGTTGAAGTTAGCGTTTCCGTCAATGGACATAAGGATGAGCATCATAAGAAAGTTGGATTTCGCAATTTTGAATTCGTAAAAAAAGGACCGTTTTTACTCAACGGAAAACGATTGTTATTAAGGGGAACACACCGCCATGAGGATCATACTGGAGTTGGAGCAGCAATGACTGAAGATATGATTCGCACCGAAATGACGATGATGAAAGATATGGGAGTCAATTTTATCCGATTGGGACATTACCAACAATCCAGAATTGTCTTAGATCTTTGTGATAGTTTAGGAATTTTGGTTTGGGAAGAAATCCCATGGTGTCGCGGTGGATTAGGTGGGGATGTATATAAAAATCAAGCCAAACAAATGTTGACTAATATGATTAAGCAACATTACAATCACCCTTCCATAATTATTTGGGGATTGGGAAATGAAAATGATTGGCCGGGCGATTTCACCACTTTTGAAAAGCCTAAAATTAGAGAATTTATGAAAGAGCTTAATGATTTAAGCCACACACTAGATTCCTCTAGAAAAACAGCGATTCGTAGATGTGATTTTTGCAAGGATATTGTCGATGTTTACTCACCTTCTATTTGGGCCGGTTGGTATCGTGGAATTTATACCGAATATAAAAAAATCACTCAAAAAGAATTTGAAAATGTCGATCGGTTTTTGCACGTAGAATGGGGTGGAGACAGTCACGCCGGACGGCATTCTGAAAGTCCGGATAATGCTTTGAGTAAAATTAAATCAGGCACTGGTGCTGACGAACGTGCTGGAGATGCGTCTCTTTTTGGCGGAAGCGCACGCGTTTCAAAAGATGGTGACTGGAGCGAAAGCTATATTTGTAATTTAATTGATTGGCATCTTAAAGAACAGGAAAATATGCCTTGGTTAAGTGGTGCTGCATATTGGCCTTTTAAAGATTTTTCAACGCCTGTTCGTCCAGACAATCCAGTTCCTTATATGAATCAAAAAGGAGTAATAGAAAGAGATTTTACTAAAAAAGAAGCCTTTTATGTTTTTCAATCCTATTGGACAAAAAAACCAATGATTCATATTTATGGACACAGTTGGCCAGTGCGTTGGGGAGAACCCAATGAAGAAAAAATGGTAAAAGTATATTCAAATGCAACTGAAGCCGAACTATTTTTAAATGGAAAAAGTTTGGGTGTAAAAAAACGAAACGGTCAGGATTTTCCAGCTGCTGGATTACGATGGTTAGTACGTTATAAAGAAGGGAAAAACAATCTGAAAGTAATTTCAAAAAGGGGTTCAAAAATAATCACGGACGAAATTAATCAAGTGTACCAAACAGCAAAATGGGGTAAACCAGCTGCTATGAAATTAGAAAAAATAGGGGAGGACAAAAATAAAGTCACTATTCAAGTAACGGTTTATGATGCTTTAGGGGTTTTATGTTTGGATGCCAAAGAATATGTGAATTTTAATTGCACAGGCGATGGAAAATTAATAGACAATCAAGGAACTTCATCGGGTTCTAGAAAAGTGCAGTTTTATAATGGTAGAGCCCTAATAAGTTTGGATAAAGGGAATGGAAAAAGCGTTGCTAGTGCCAAATCGGAAGGAATGGAAACCGTATTTTTAGAAATTAAATAAGATGAAAATAAGTGTAAAATCAGTTTTTATTCTCTTGATTTGTAGTTTAGTGGGCTGTTCGCCAAAAATGAATCAGTCTCATTCCAACTTTAAAGCTGCAATGGAATCTGTGTTGAAAAATCAAGTTTTAGAAGAAGCAGCTTGGGCAATGCAGCAAGAACCCATAACAATTTCAGCTTCATTATGCTCGAGAAGTGCGGGAGGAAAAAACGATTTTTATTCGGAAGGCGATTATTGGTGGCCAGATACAAACAACCTCGAAGCGCCTTATATACAAAAAGATGGATTGACAAATCCAGATAATTTTGTTACGCATCGGTTATCAATGATTCGTTTTAGTAAAATTATTGGCGCATTGGCTTCGGCCTATAAAATCACTGGTGATATTAAGTTTGTGCAACAAGCGGAACTGCATTTGAATGCTTGGTTTATTAATGAGCAAACAAAAATGAATCCAAATCTACAATTTGCCCAAGCAATAAAAGGACGTTTTACAGGACGTGGAATTGGGATTATTGATACCATTCATTTAATGGAAGTAGCTCAGGGAACATTAGTAATGCAGGACAAAATGAAATCTGAATCCTTGTCTCAAATCAAAAAATGGTTTACGGATTATTTATCTTGGATGATGACAAGTTCCAACGGTATAGAGGAAATGAGCGCCAAAAATAATCACGGTACTTGCTTTGTAATGCAAATAGCTTCTTTTGCAAAATTTACTGGAGACTTTACTTTAATGCAATTTTGTAGCAATCGATTTAAGCAGGTTTTGCTTCCGAATCAAATGGCCGAAAATGGGAGTTTTCCTTTAGAATTAGCCCGTTCAAAACCGTATGGTTATTCTATTTTTAACCTGGATGCGATGACCGCTATTTGCCAAATAATATCCACTAAAACCGATAATTTATGGCAATACAAAACGGCAGAGGGTAAAAATATAAAAACCGCTATTGCTTATTTGCATTCCTATATTGCTGATAAATCAAAATGGACATTACAACCCGATGTAATGTATTGGAAGGATTGGCCAGTAGCTCAGCCGGCGTTCTTGTTTGGAGCAATTACTTTTGAACAAAAAGATTGGTTTGCCACTTGGAAAAGATTGGAACATCAACCGAAAGTGCAGGAAGTAATTCGTAATTTAGCCATTAAAAATCCAATTATTTGGTTAGAGTGATATGATGATTTTATTAGATGAATGTGATTTTAATTTATATAAAATAGGAGGAAAAATTATTTTCTCAATTGGTGATATTAAAATAATTTTTTATGACTAAAATTATAATTTTCATTAACTTTTAGTGTTTTTTTTATTTAAACACGGCTTTTTTGTAAAACCGTGTTTTTTTTCAAGCTATTCTTGTTAAGAAAACGTTATTGTATTTTAAATTAAATTCAACCAAAAATGAATTTTACCGTATTAATTAGTTTTTATTCTGTTTTTTAACTTTAAAATTAGATATATCATAATTATTAGTTATTAAAAAAACATTGTGTATTTTTATTTTTTTATAATAAAAGTATTTCTATATTTGTGTAATCGATTGCATTTTTTATCTAACTAAAAATTAAATATATATGAAAAAAATTACTTTAGTAAGCAACAAAATTTTAATTACTTTTATTTTGTTAGTAACCGGCTTAAGTTTTCAAGTAAATGCCCAAGTACTTGCAACTTATAATAGTGCTGGGATTACAAACGTAGGATTTATTCCTGCTACTCCTGTAGTAACGAACCCAAACAATGGGCCAATTGTAACGGTTAGCGTTGGTCCTCCAAAAGGAGGTGCAGGATACGGCGATATACCTCCTGTAGTTTCTTTCTTTAGTCCAACAGGAACTGGAAATGGTGCAACGGCCACTGCCACAGTTGTAGCCGGAGTAGTTACAGCAGTAAATATTATTAATGGGGGTAATGGCTATATTAATCCAATTTGTGTTATTACACCAGTATTTCCTTGGGTTTGTCCTGCTGATGTTTTTGCGATTGATATAGAAAATTGGGGAGCCGGAGGCGGTGGATCGGGTTCAACCAGTAGTTCTAATTTATATACAGGTGGTGGTGGAGCAGGTGGAAATTATGGTAAGACTACTTTTGCGGTTACTCCAAATGCTACTTATTATGTTTATCTAGGCCTAGGTGGAGAACCGGGTTATCCTAATACTGGTTCTTGCTACGGAGGAAATGGTGGTGCGAGTGCTTTTTCGACTTCAGCAACTATAACCGATCCTAAAATGCTAAACGTAAGTGGCGGTTCTGGAGGTTGGGGAGGTACAACCTTATACAAAACTGGTGTAGGTGGTGGTAACGGTGGTGTCGTAGGGGGTAATAGTGGTTTTAATGGTCTTGCCACTGATGGAATAACTGTTGACACTGGTGGTTCTAATTATAATGCAACCCCTATTATTGTAATTGGTACTCCTTGGGCAGCAAGTACGCCATTAACCATAAATTCTCAAGTATTTAGCGGCGCTTATTTATACACCGTAACTACAGCGGGTACAACAGGAACAAGCGCCCCTATAAACAACTCAGGGAGCGTTACGGATGGTACAGCAGTTTTGACTTATGCAGGAATTGCAGCCCAGGCTCGAGGCATTATGGCTGGAACTTATCCTTCAAGATCTTTAACTTCAATATTTATTAACGCGATGGGATCAGGATACAACTCTATACCATCAGTAACTTTAGCAACTGTAGATCTAGTATCTTCCGCTTGGACAGCTAATGCGACTTTGACTGCTAATTCACAAATTACTAATTCATTTGGCGTTATCTATGTGGTAGCTGTTGCTGGAACTTCAGGAACTTCTGAACCAACAGGAACATTAATCACAGCAACCGCAGCACCCGGAGGTTCAGCTTCTTATGTTTCAAAACTAACAACCACACCAGCTACGGCTAGTTTATCTTCATCTTACAATACGTATAACCCAGTTGATGTTACGGGTGCAACTGCTTTCTATGTTGGAGGAACTGGAGGCGCTGGATCTTATGTAGCTTCGTCTACTGCAAATGCTAGTGGTGGTGGTGGATCATCTGCAGGCACTGCATCTAATGGAAATAACAGCAGTGAATCAACCAATCAATGGACAGCAAGCACAACTTTAAATTACTATTTATCTCAAAAAATATACAATGGAGCTAATGTTTATTCTGTTACTATTCCTGGTACTCCAGGCAACACAGCTCCTACTCATGCCTCGGGTACGGTTGCTGCTACATTCGGAACGGCTTCATTTACATACTTTGGTTTGTACGCAAATTATTTTAAAGGAGGGGTTGCTGTATCTGGCGGTGGTGCAGGAGCTGATGGAAATACAGTTTCAGCTACACTTGGAAAAGATGCTATTGGAGTAGGTGGTGGTGGATCTGGTGCAACAGGCGTCTCTAAAATAGGCGGTAGAGGAGCAATGGGACAAGTAATTATTAGTAAATCAACTTTAAGTACCAAACAGAATCAACTTTCAAGTTTAAAAGTATATCCTAATCCAGTTTCTAACCAATTAACAGTTTCTAATAACAATGAAATTTCAGCAATAGCAATTACAAATTTATTAGGACAAAGTGTGAAAGCATTCAAAATCACTCCTGCAAATTCAATTGCTGTAGATGTTAGTGACTTGTCAAAAGGAATTTATCTTGTAAAAGTAGAATCAGTAGGTAAATCTAAAATCCTTAAAATAATTAAAGATTAATAGGAAGCTTCACATACAATAGGGGAGTTCTATAATTTAAAACTTTGACATTCAATTAATTATACGTATATTTACACGTAATTTTGAATGAAATAGACATGAAATCTGTAAAGTATAAAAAACAAGGAAA
>Ga0209702_10001361_pt1 | contig 47018 bp, 30 predicted proteins | sample FRY01_FD_187210 | JGI IMG/M metagenome (GOLD analysis project Ga0209702, IMG submission 187210) | Freshwater microbial communities from Lake Fryxell liftoff mats and glacier meltwater in Antarctica - FRY-01 (SPAdes) (version 2) | ecosystem: Environmental > Aquatic > Freshwater > Ice > Glacier... | reverse complement strand
GTCGTCGGACAGAACGGTGTATTGGGCGTAGACAGAGGTGTTCCCTTCGGCAATGAAGGGAAGTTGGAGGCCCGATCCCGCGAGGCGCTCGGTGTAACCCGCCGCGACGGCCTGGCGCATCGCGATTTCTTCTTCGAAAAGATCCATCTTCGCGAGGACGATGGCGGCCTGGATCGTGTCGAGGCGACCGTTCATCCCGATGATGGGGTGGTAGTGTTTGCGCTCCTGTCCGTGGAGACGGATCCAGCGCATCCGCTCGGCTAGTTCGTCGTCGTCGGTGAAGAGGGCACCACCGTCTCCGTAGCCACCGAGCGGCTTGGAGGGGAAAAAAGAGGTGCTCCCAATGAGGGAGAGGGCACCCGACCAGCGCCCGTGATGGGTCGCCCCGAAGCTCTGCGCAGCATCCTCGATCACCGGAATCCCGCCGGCCTCGGCGGCGATGCGATTGATCTCGGTCATGTCGCTGGTCTGGCCATAGATCCCCACCGGCATGATCGCTTTGGTCTTTTCCGTGATCGCCGCGGCGACCCGGGCCGGGTTCATGTTCCAGGTGTCGGGCTCGATATCGACGAAGACGGTCGTTGCCCCGACCAGCGCGATGACTTCGGCCGTGGAGATCCAGGTGTAGGGAACGGTGATGACCTCATCGCCGGGGCCGATCCCGAGGGCCATGAGCGCGATCATGAGCGAGTCCGTTCCCGACGACACCCCGATGGCGTGGCGGCAGCCAAGAAAGTCGCAGAGGCGCGCCTCGAGTTCCCCCACTTCGGGGCCCATGACATACTGGCCGTGATCCAGCACCGTCGCGATCCGCTGATCGATGATGGCGCGGATGCGTTTCTGCTGACTCTTCAGGTCGATGAAATCCATGGAAAATTCGGTGGGAGGGGGAGGCTCGTTTTCGCGCCAAGTCTACGCCGGTGAGCCTGCTCCGCCACCGATTTTCCGAGCGCGCTACCCCTTGAGAACCGGTTCCGTGCCCTCCTGAACAAAGGCGAGAAACTTCTCCCGCTGGGCTGTATGATGCGGCGCGAGGTGCTCCCCGGCGGCATCAAAGAGCGCTTCGAGGCGTTTGTCCCAGCTCACCGGCTCCCGCTCAATCGTGCCTTGGAAAGCGGACCATTGGAAGCGTTTCCAATCGAGCATCCAGGCAACGAGGGCGGGGACAAATTTGCCTTTTAGCAGAGCAAAAACCCGCCGCCACGAGTCTTCGCCCGGCCCCGTGAGAAAAGACTCGGCAGGCCGCTCGACCCGGATTTTCACCTCCCAGGGTGGCCAGGACTCGATCGCTTCCCCGAGGAGACGATCCCAGCCGGGATGGGCCACGCCCTGCTCGATGTGCAGCTCGACCTGCCAGGGCGAGACGAGAGCGAGGTCGAAGCCGGCGCTGTCGAACTGCGCGAGGGCCCGGTGGAGTTTGCCGGTGAGGAAGAATAGGTCGGCCCGCGAAACCCCGTCGAGACTGGTCATGAGCGAGGGAAGCGGCAGCCCCGCAGCGAGGTCGCCGAAGAGCACCGTGAAGTCCTCGTCACAATAGACGGAGCGCAGGCGGATGCCGTTGTGATGGGCTTTCAAAAAGGGATGCGAGAGCCGCCGGTTGACCGGATCGACGAGGGAAACGTCGACCCACCGCTCGGGCGGGAGGAGGTAGCCGAGGCGGTCCAGTCCGCCCTTCCCCGAAGTGCCCTCGAGAACAAAGGCGGAAAAACAAGGGCGGCGGTCCGGGTTCCCACTCGGGACGGGCAGCTTGTCAGGGTGCGCCGTTCGCGCCTTTTCGATGAGAAGACGGCTGAGCGGGCCGAGCGGAAATTCCTCGCGTCGCACGAAGGGCACGAGCCGTCCGCTTCCCTTTGCCGCCGCGCCAGGGTCCTGCCGGAAGACTTCCTCAATCCGCCGGAGACGCTCTTCGAGGGCGCAGTCTTTCCCGCTCTCGAGTTCCTTGAAAAGCGGGCGAAAGACCTTTGCTGAAGTCGCCTCCACTTCCGCGAAGGCAGTCTTCCCGCCCTGCTTCACATAGGCATGGACACGCGCCATCTTCTCGGTCCACTTGCGGGCAAGATGGTAGTCGCTGAGCGGCTCCTCTTCGCGCAGGAGAGAATAGGCAGGGCAGAAGCGCACCGTGAGGAGGACTCCATCGGCAGCCACAACATGGAAATCCTCGAGCTCCACATTGGAAAGGAGGCGCGGGGCCACGACAAGAGCACGGAGCGCGGCGGTGACCTCCGTGATGAGAGGGAAAATGGCTGACTCTGACAGGTCGCGGCGGCGCGAGAGGTAGTCCGGCAATGCCTCGCCCTCGATCACCGGGCAGAGCAGGGCGAGTCTGTCGCCACCGGGCTCTTCGAGCGACACCGAGCGCCCCGCGACGACTGCGCCTTTCAAGCCGACAAGCTGCTCGTGCCGCTGCCGCACCGAGCTGAGGTAACCCCGGGGCATTTCCGCAGCGGCGACCGTTTCGAAGATGAGCGAAAAGGTTTCCTCATCGCCGCGAAAACCGAGGGAGACGTCCCAGAACGCCGGAAGGTCACGACCGCGCCCGGGTTGTCGCCCCACTGGTTCGAGGACTAGATAGGGCTGGCCGGGCGCGTCGGACATGGAAATTCAAAATTCCAGGATACCTTGAAATCGTGAGAATTCCCACTGGAATTATACCGACCTAACATCGTCCCCCGCACCGGGGCGATAGCACTTACTGGCCCTGCCAGTTCGTGATGTATTTAGCCGACTCATCCGCATTGTCCGGATTCGCATCAGTAATGGACCAGATATCGTAAGTCGGATTGCGGGTCTTACGCCTTTCGTTGGGGCCGAGATTGGGGACCTGGGCGAGGTAGCGGATGGGGTTGCTGTAGGAATCAATCACCATGTATTGCCCACCGATCGACATGGCACGGGGCTCCCGGGCTTCGCGATTGGTAAAGTAATCGATCTTGGGCACATAGACTTCTTCGTTTTTCTCAAAATCCACTTCTCCATTGAGATCCCAGTCACCCGAGAGATGTTTGTAGAGTATCGAAGCGCCCTCGATCCCCGCCCTGTCGCGTTCACTGTGGCCGTCACCGGTGGGTTCGTTGAGCGGGTAGCTGCCATTGTCGATCTGGTACTTCGAGAGCCCGCTCTCCAACTCGGCGATGAAAGTCTCGACTTTCCCCCGATTGATCCGGCTCTGGATACCGGGAAGGGAACCAATGAGCAGGCCGGCGAGGATCACCATGATCCCCACCACGACCATGAGCTCGATCATGCTGAAGCCGCCGTTCCGGCGGGAGGCTGGATGTGATTTCATGTCTCGACTGTATCAGAGAGAGGGACAAAACGTCAATACAATGTAAACACTGAATTTCCAGATTTGTCCCTTCCTGGTGAATTTCTTAGCCGGCCTGGTTGTTCATCTCGGTGATGATCGTGATCATGGGCATGAAGAGCGCGATAACGATCGTTCCCACGATAGCAGCGAGGAAGACGATCATGATGGGCTCGATCATCGAGGTCATCGCGTCGACAGCGTTGTCCACTTCATCGTCGTACACATCGGCGATCTTGAGAAGCATGTCGGGGAGCTGACCCGTTTCTTCACCGACGTCCACCATACTGATGACCATGGGAGGGAAAATGCGGCTCGCCTCGAGCGGAGCGACGACGGACTCCCCTTCGCGGACCGCTTCGTGAACCTTCTCGATCGCGTTGGCGATGACGACGTTCCCTGCGGTGTCGCGGGTGATGTTGAGCGCCTGGAGGATGGGCACGCCGCTCGTCACGAGGGTGCCGAGGGTTCTCGTGAAACGGGAAATGCCGCCCTTGAGCTGCACCGGACCAAAGACCGGGATGAAGAGTTTCATCCGGTCAATCGCGCTGCGGCCGACTTTCGTCATCGCGAAAACCTTCCAGCCGCCGTAGAGGACGGCAAGGCCGATCGCGATGATGAGCCACGAGTCCTGCACAAAGCGACTGATCCCGATGACGAACTGAGTGATCCCCGGAAGAGGTTTATCACCAAGCATCTCGGCGAAGATCTTTTCGAATCGGGGCACGATCACCGCCATCAGGAAAATAAGGATGGCGACCGCGATGACGATAACGATGATGGGATAGACCATCGCCGCGACGATGCGGTTTTTCAGCTTCTGGGCCTTCTCCTGGTACTCGGCGAGACGGACGAGGACGAGCTCGAGGACCCCGCCTAGCTCACCGGCCTTGACCATGTTGACGTAGAGTTTATCGAATACCTTCGGGTGCTGCCCGAGGCTTTCCGAGAAAGTGGAGCCCCCCGCGACGGAGTCGGCGAGGTGGTTGATCGTGCCAGCCATGACGCGGTTTTTTTCCTGCTTGCCGAGCACGGAGAGACCGCGCAGGAGCGGGAGACCCGCATCCACGAGAGTGGCGAGCTGGCGGGTGAAAATCATGAGGACCTTGCCATTGACGCGACCGCCCGTCGTCATCCCCTTCTTCGCTTTGGTGCTGGCTTTCGCGCGCTTTCTCGAGGCGCTGGAGACACCGCCCTTGCCGGCGGCCACCACCTGGGTGGGGTAGAGCCCGCTCTTGCGAAGCTGACTGATTGCGTCCGCCTCATCGTTTGCCTTGATCGACCCCGTCGTCTCCGACCCCTTCGCATCCAAGGCAATGTATTCAAAGTTTGCCATAGTATTTTCTTATCGTGTTTTCGTTGGAAATTTTGCTGAGATTAGCTCTTCTCCGTCCTCTCTGTCGATGGAAAAAACGGGAGTCTTCGCATCAGGTGTATTTGAGGACCTCTTCAATCGTGGTGACTCCTTCGAAGATGTTGCGGAGTCCGTCCTCGCGCAGCGTCCGCATCCCGAGTTCCTGGGCTTTTTGCTTGAGCACCACCGTCGCGGCCCGCTGGGCGATGAGATCGCGGATCGGGTTCGACATGTCGAGCAGCTCAAAGAGACCTTGACGCCCTTTGTAGCCGGTGTCATTGCACGCGTCACAACCCTGTCCGGTGAAGAACTCTTGTCCGCCGGTATCGGCAGCAGAGAGTCCGAGCTGTTTCAGGACAGCGGCCGAGGGCTTGTAAGCGACCCGGCAGGCGGGACAGATCCGGCGCAGGAGACGCTGCCCGAGCACTCCCTCGAGCGTCGCCGCGACGAGGAAAGGTTCGCACCCCATGTCGATGAGACGGGTCACCGCACCGGGGGCGTCGTTGGTGTGCAGGGTCGAAAGGACCAAGTGCCCGGTGAGGGACGCCTGGATCGCGATCTGGGCGGTCTCGAGGTCACGCATCTCGCCCACGAGAATACGGTCGGGATCCTGACGAAGGAAGGCGCGGAGAACCCGCCCGAAATTCAGCCCGATCGCTTCGTTGATGGGGACCTGCATGATCCCGTCCATTTCATACTCGACGGGATCCTCGGCCGTGAGCAGTTTGGAGTCCTCGGTATTGATGCGGCGGAGACAGGCGTAGAGGGTCGTCGTTTTCCCCGCCCCGGTCGGCCCGGTGCAGATGAAAATGCCGTTCGGTTTCTCGATCGTGTCGATGATGTACTCGTAGGTCTCCGCCGGGAGATTGAGCATCTCGAGGTTGAGGTTGATGTTCGACCGATCGAGCACCCGGAGCACGACACTCTCTCCGAAAATGGTCGGCAGGGTCGAAACCCGCATATCGATGGGCTGACCGTTGATCTCCTTGGTGATCCGTCCATCCTGCGGCAGACGAGTCTCCGCGATGTTGAGCGAAGACATGACCTTGATTCGCGAGACGATCGCCTGCTTCAAGTGCTGCGGCGGCGGCGCCATCTCGTAGAGGGCACCGTCAACACGGTATCGGATTTTGAAATCGTCTTCGAAAGGCTCGAAGTGAACATCCGAAGCCTTTTCCTTGATCGCCTGGTAAAGGACGAGATCGACGTATCGGATGATGGGGGCTGAGTTCGACTCTTCTTCGAGATCATCGGCCGAGAGCGACGCCACTTCGGCGCGGATCGCAGCGAGGGCGTCACTTTCCCCGGCACCGCCGGCAGCCGCGGCTTCTGCGCCGGCAGTTCCGCCGTAGTAGAACTTCTGGATCAGCTCTGCAATCTGCTCCGGCGGAGCTACCGCCGGGACGATTTGCTGATTGAGCGAAAAGCCGAGTTCCTCAAGATTCTGGGGATCGAGCGGATTGGCGATGGCAACCTGCAGACCCTGGTCGAGGAACTGGATGGGGAAGCACTGGTACAACTTCGCGGTCCCTCCCGGCACGGCGCGGAGGACCTGCGGGGCCGGTTCGAAATCGGTGAGGTCATAAAATTCCCCGCCGATGTCCTGCGCGACCAACTGGAAGAGCTGGTCCCGCTGTAGCAGGCCCATTTCTTCCACCGCGTAGGTGATATCGTGTTCACTGCCGTAGGCCGCCGCGATGTATTCTTCTCTCTGGGAATCATCGATCAGACCCCTGGAAATAAGCAGATCGATTACACTTTCAACCGTCATATAAGCTCAAAAAAAGTAAAAATTCGTTTCCCTGTCCTGATCAGTCATTGTCCGCCATGGTGACCCGAATCACTTCGGAGGCGGTCGTCATGCCCGAGAGCACCTTACGCACCCCGTCCTCACGCAGAGTCCGCATGCCGAGCTCCCGCGCCCGCTTGCGCAACCCGCTGGTGGACTCGTCGCCATTGATGAGCAGTCGCACCTCTTCGTCAATGTTGAAGATCTCGAAGCAGCCCTTCCGGCCCTTGTAGCCGGTCATGCGGCAGGTCCGGCAACCGGCACCCTGACGAATATCCGCTTTGGCGAGCTGCTCCTCAGTGAGATGCAGGGCGCGGACATCTTTCAGCGAGATCTCCCCCGGCTGGCCACAATCCTTGCAGATGAATCGCACGAGACGCTGGGCCATGATGGAGCGCACCGCACTGGCGATGAGGAATTTCTTCACCCCGATGTCAGCAAGACGAGCCACTGCCGAGGGCGCATCATTCGTGTGCAGGGTGCTGAAAACCAAGTGACCGGTAAGGCTCGCGTTGATCGCGATCGAGGCCGTCTCGAGATCTCGAATTTCCCCGATCATGATGATGTTCGGCGCCTGGCGGAGGATCGCTCGCAGGGCCGCCGCGAAAGACATCCCGATGGACTCCTTCACCTGGACCTGGTTGATCCCGGAGAGCAGATACTCGACCGGGTCCTCAACCGTGATGATCTTGCGGTCCGGCTTGTTAATGGAGTTGAGACAGGCGTAAAGGGTCGTCGTTTTCCCCGAACCGGTCGGGCCGGTCACGAGAATGATGCCATCGGGGAGGCGGATGAGCTCCTCGAAAGTCGCCTGGTCATCACTGAAGAATCCGAGCTGGGGCAGACCGATCGTGAGCGAGCTCTTGTCGAGAATCCGCATGACGATGCTCTCACCGCAGCTCGTCGGCACGGTCGAAACACGAAGATCGAGGTCACCGGCACCGAACTTTGCCTGGATACGGCCATCCTGAGGGAGTCGCTTTTCCGAGATCGCCATCGACCCGGTCATGATCTTGATCCGGCTGACGATGGAGGGGAGGAGCCGGAGCGGGTGGCTCTGCACCTTGTGAAGGGAACCATCGATGCGGTATCGGACCCGCACCTCATGCTCCATCGGCTCGATGTGAATGTCAGAGGCACGGTTCTGATAGGCTTCCTGGAGGATCTGGTAGACCATCTTGATGATGGGGGCGTCGCCGCCCTCACCCGATGAGCCTTCGGTCACCGCGATGGCATCGGCGTCGAGCCTGCTGATCTGCTCGGCGTCGAGCTGCGAGGCGTAAAAGTCGAGCTGGCGCTGCTTGATCGCACTGTCGGAGGCGACAACAAATTCCGGCTCCACCGAGAGGACGTGGCGAACCGAGTCGAGCGAGTCGAAATCGAGCGGATCGGTCACCGCGATGACGAGAGATCCATGACCCTCGGCGACAGGCACGATGCGGAAACGGACCGCCACATCGGCAGGGACACGCGAGGCGACGGCCGGGTTCACATCGAGACGCTTCAGATCGATATAATCCATCCCCGCGTTTTCCGCGAGGGTCTGGGCGATCACCTCGTCGGTGAGAAGATTCAACGAGAGGAGCGCCTGGATCGTCGTTTCCTGCGACTTCTTCTTGTGTTTTGCATCTTCGAGAGCCGCCGGGGTGACCAGTTGGGCTTCCTGCAAAAGTTCCAGGAGATAGGGTTCGTTCGTGTACAAGACTAGAAGGGGAGTTTACAGGTGATTAGATCCACGGGAAATTGCGAGCCAGCGCGACCGAAACGAAGCCATCTCACGACGCCCGGGGCGGAGAACCTAGAGGAATTGAAGAGGGACGGGAAGCAAAAAAGAGTGAAATCAGCAATTTTCACCCAGCCGCCACTATTTTTCACCCAGCCGCCACTATTCCAACCGAAAAGCATACCGCCCCGACGCCACCTCCACCACCGGAGGCAGGCCGACGTTTTCAAAAAAATCGTAGCCCTCTTTCAGATTCACCCAGAAATCGAGACACGACGGATTCCCCTTCCAGGCCTGCTCCATGCGCTTGTCAGTCATGCGAAAAGGAAAGATATTGATGCGCAGGATCTTCTGACCGCCCTCAAGACCCGCCTCGGCCACGGCGTAGGCCTCCTCCATATCCTGCGGCGACAGGGCAAAGGCACCCGCCGAAGTCGCTCCACCGTGGATCATGAGGTCGCTGCCCGTGTATCCGCAGTCTGCATCGTAGGAGTTCGGAAAACCGAGATCGATTCCGAGGTGATGCCGGGTCTCGGGCCTCATATTTCCCGAAGAGGCAAAATAGAAGCCCTCGGGCGCCTGACCGTCGCCCTCACGCAGCTTCGGCCCGGGTTTGCCCGCACAGTGAGTGAGGCGGAAGACCTTGAAGAGAATGTAGTACGGCTCGTGCCTGCTCTTCATCCAGAGTTCGAGCTCCGACTCCTCCTTGAAAACGCGGAGGTAGACCGGATCCCCCAGCTCGAGGCCGAGATCGGCGAGCTCCCCGCGCAGCCTTTCCCCGGCGTCTTTCGTGATGATCTTCGTGCGGGGGGTCGTCGGCACCTTGCCATTACTGAAGAAGGGCACCTTCTCCCCCGACGAGGGGGAAAGGAACCCCTGCATGATACGCTGCGTCTGCGCCGCGAGGGGATAGGGAGCGCGCTCCGACGAGATGGGGACGACCGCCTCCACGACAGGGGGATCCGCCTCTTTTTCACGGAAGCGACCCTTCACCCTGTCCGAGAGCGCCGAGAACCCTTCAGAAAACCGCCCCGAACGTTCCTCTTCACCTCGCCCCTCGAGCCAGTCCCGCACCAGCCAGGGCGAACCGATGCCGACGCCGAGCAGAAAAAGGGAAATGAAGAGACGGACGGACATTTTTTAAAAGATTAGCAAAATATTTTAAAAAATCAAGAATAGTTAATTATCAATTTCACCCAGGGGCGGCGGCCAGATTGCCGCTTGGCTTCCCCTCATTCCCTTATAGCTTGCACGCACCATGAGTGACCACGGAGAAGAAGTGCCTGCCATCGGAGTCATCGGAGGCTCCGGACTGTACGAGATCGAGGGCCTGAGCGGGGTGGAAGAGCTCCGAGTCGAGACCCCCTTCGGCGAACCTTCTGATCTCATTGTGCGGGGCAGCCTCGCGGGACGGCAGGTCTGCTTCCTCCCCCGGCACGGGCGCGGGCATCGTCTCCTCCCGACCGAGTTGAATCACCGGGCCAACATTTGGGCCCTGCGCTCGCTCAATGTGCGCTGGATCATTGCGGTGACCGCAGTAGGATCACTCAAAGAAGAATACCGTCCTCGCGACATCGTCCTGCCCGACCAGTTCTACGACCGCACGAGCCAGCGCGCCCACCACACCTTCTTCGGCGAGGGCATCGTCGCACACGTCGGCTTCAGCGATCCCATCTCGGGCGGACTTCGCGAACTGCTCTTTGAAACCGCCACATCTCTCAGGAAACCCGTCCACAACGGTGGCACCTATGTGAATATGGACGGCCCCGCTTTTTCCACCCGCGCCGAGTCCGAGACCAATCGCAAGCTCGGCTTCGACCTCATCGGGATGACCAATCTCCCCGAAGCCAAGCTCGCCCGCGAAGCCGAGATCGCCCTCGCCACCCTCGCCATGATCACCGATTACGACTGCTGGAAGATCGAGGAAGAGGCGGTCAGCGCCCACTCCGTGATCGAGCATGTCCAGGCTAATGCGGCGACGGCGAAAGCCATCCTGCAGGCCCTCATTCCCCGAATTCCCACGGTCCCGGACTGGCCCGAACACCGCGCCCTCGACTCAGCCATCTTCACTGATCAGGCCATCTGGCCAGAGTCCACCATCGGAAAACTGACTCCCATACTTCAAAGATTTTTAAAATATTAAGATTTTTTGCATTTCTGAGTTGCAGTTTTATAAAATTTTATTAAGTTTGCGCGTCGCGAGACAACTCATTTCACCGTCCATCTTCGATTGAAAACGCTTCCTACCTCTATCCTTGCTGCCCTCCTTCTGCTGGGGACGAGCGTTTCCGTGACCTCCTGTACGCCAGGTGGCAACAAAGGCAAAACAGCCGAAGCCGCGCCCATCGGTGGAGACACGGCGGGCCCCCAGCCTCTCCCGACCTCAGTGGGAACAAAGGACTCCTATTCACGTGTCGCAACAAGCCTGCCCTTCATCGCCCTGACCTTTGACGACGGACCCCACCCCCAGAACACCCCCCGGCTGCTCGACATCCTGAAACAGCGCAACGTGAAAGCCACCTTCTACGTGGTCGCGACCAATGCGAAGCGCTACCCCGAGATCATGCGCCGCATCGTCGCCGAGGGCCACGAGATCGGGAACCACACCGTCACTCACGGCAATCTCGCAAAAATGTCCGAGGCCGGCGTCCGTCAGGAACTTACCGCCGCCCACGAGGCCATCGTCGCCGCCACAGGCGTCGCTCCCCGTACGATGCGCCCGCCCTACGGTGCGATCACCACGGCGCAGAAAGCCTGGATACGGCGCGACCTCGGTTACCCCACGATCATGTGGTCGGTCGATCCCGAGGACTGGAAAAAGCCCGGCGTTTCCACGGTGACTTCGCGCCTCGTCTCGGGAGCCTCTCCGGGCGGGATCCTCCTCGTTCACGACATCCATTCCCCGACCATCGATGCCATGCCGGGGACCATCGATCAGATCCTCGGTCGCGGCTTCCAGTTCGTCACCGTGACCCAGCTCATCGCGATGGACGGCAAGGGCTAAGATCCGGGAAGAACGGCTGAAAGTGACTTTCCCTCCTCGGTAAGTGGGTCATATTGGTCGGATTGACTGACACCGCTTTTCTACAGAACCTCGGGCTGATCATTGTCACAGCCGCACTCTTCTCACTGGCGGGACGGCGGGTCAGGGTGCCGTCCATTGTCGCCTTTCTCCTCGGCGGCCTCGTCCTCGGGCCCATCACTGGTCTGGTGTCGGAATCAGAGGCGCTCAACCTCCTGACCGAGTCAGGTATCGTCCTTCTGCTCTTCCTCGTCGGTCTCGAGCTAACCGTCGAGCGCATTCGCGAGGTGGGAAAAGTGGCGATCCTGGCTGGCTCTGCTCAGATCCTCATAACTTCACTGATGGGCTGGGGCATCTCCTTCGGGCTGGGATTTAGCGCCCTGCAATCGGCTCTGCTCGCCGCCTCACTCACCATCAGCAGCACCGTCGTGGTCGTCACACTCCTCGTCGAGCGCAACGAATCCTCCACCAGCCACGGGCAGACGGTCATCGGCATCCTCCTCGTGCAGGACATCTTTGTGATCCTCCTCCTCACCGTCCTGACCGGTCTCGGCGGCGGGCGGGAGGCAGATGCCACTGCCATTACCGCCGGGCTGCTCAGGGCCTTCGGCGGGATGCTCGCCCTGATGGTGCTGATGCTCGTATCGGCCCGCTACCTGCTCCCCCGGCCTTTCAGCTGGGCCGGCAAATCGCGGGAGACGATCTTCATCTGGAGCCTCTCATGGTGCTTCATCGTCGTCACCGCCGGCCACTTCCTCCACCTCTCTCACGAGATCGGCGCCTTCCTCGCCGGGGTCAGTCTCGCCCAGTTGCCGCACAGCCACGACCTCCAGCGCCGGGTGCGCCCGCTCATGAATTTCTTCGTCGCGATCTTCTTCGTCACCCTCGGCATCGGGATGGCCCTCGATGTGCCTTCGGCTCTCTGGGGCAAAGCCCTCGTCCTCTCCCTTTTTGTTCTCGTGGGGAAATTTCTCATCCTCCTCTTCATCGCCGCGAGGTTGAAGTTCGACGCGAGGCGGGCTTTTCTCTCCGCCCTGCTTCTCACTCAGATCAGCGAGTTCTCGTTCATCCTCGCCGCCGTCGCCAAAAAATCGGGCCTTCCCGTGGGTGACACCGGCACGCTCCTCGGACTCGTCGGTACGATCACGATCACTTTTTCCGCACTCCTCATCGGGGCCCGCGAGCCGATCTTCGCCTTTCTTACGAAACGTGGTCTCCTGCGCGCCTTCCCCCCGTCGCCGGAGGCGAAGGAGTCCGATGCCGTTCCCCTCTCCGGCCATATCATCGTTATCGGAATGAACACGCTCGGTCGCGAACTCGTCCGGCGGCTCGCCGCCAGAGGTGAGATCGTCGCCGCCGCTGACACCGATCCGGTGAAGCTCCGCGATCTCCCCTGCATCAAAGTTCTCGGCGACGCCGAATCTCCCGCCGTCCTGCGCGAGGCCGGGCTCGGCACTGCCCGGCTTCTCGTCTCGACGTTGCACATCGAATCCACCAACGATCTCCTCGCCTACCGCTGCCGCGTCGCCGGCGTCCCGGCGGCGATCCATGCCGTCAACCTGCGCGAGGTCACTCACCTGCTCGACATGGAGGTGGCCTACATGATGTCGCCCAAGGTGGACGGCATCCAACTCCAGAACGCGGAACTCCTCCGCAGAGGCATGATTCGAAAATGACCGGCCTCGCCCTGCTCCTGCTCTCCTCTGCGGTGGCCTTTGCCCTCGCGCAGCGCTTTCGTCTGCCGCCGATTCCGCTCCTCATCCTCCTCGGCTTCGCAATGTCGCGTTGCGGGATTGAAATGGATCGCGCCGCTCTGAATCAGGTCATCGATGTGGGACTGGCCTTCCTCGTCTTCGCCGCCGGAATCGAGCTGAATCCCTCGCGTTTCACCGGGCAGACCCGTGCGATTCTCTGGATCGGCATCGTCCAGTTCGTCGTGACCGCTGTCCTAGGATACTTCCTCGCCCGCGCCATCGGCTTCGACGACGCTGCCTCACTCTACCTCGGCGTCGGACTCTCCACCAGCTCAACCCTCGTGGCGGTGCGGCAACTCTATCGCTTCCCGGGATCCCTGCGAACCTACGGACGGCTCGTCCTCGGCGTGCTCCTCGTTCAGGATGTCGTCATGATCGTCTTCATCGTCCTGCTCCCCCGCTTTGCCGGTGGATACGGAGACCTCGCCTCCGGGTTCGCCGCGCTGGCGATCATGGCCGTGACCGCGACGGTCTGCCAGCGATACCTGCCGCGGCTCATGGCGAAACATGGACCTCCCGATGAGGAAACGATGCTGCTCTGCACTCTCGGGATTCTCTTCCTCTTCTCGGGATTCTCCCACTGGATGAACATCAGCTTCATCGCCGGAGGATTCGCGGCAGGGTTCGCCCTTTCCGGATTCCCCGTCAGCGGCGAAGCCCGCGGGGTCATCAGCTCGCTCAATACCTTCTTCGTCGCGCTCTTTTTCAGCGCCCTCGGGGCTCAGGTTGAGCACCCTGACATGGACACTTTCCTGAAAAGCCTCGCTTTCGCCGCCATCGTCCTCATCGCCACCCCGATTGTCGTCACCATCTTCGCCGAGTGGAAAGGCCACCTCTCCTCACGCAACGCGATCACCGCCGGTCTCCTCCTCGCCCAAACAAGTGAGTTCTCCATCATTCTCGCCGTCTACGGGGAGCGGCTCGGACAGATCAGCGGGGAAACCGTCTCTCTCATCGCCCTCGTCGCCGTCATCTCGATGACACTCACCCCTTTTCTCGCGACGGATGCGGTGGCGCGCCGCCTCCTCCACCTGCACCCGCTACGGCGACTCATGAAGACCGATTCTCAGCTCAGTGACCACGTCGTCGTGCTCGGATACGGATCGGCAGGACGCTGGATCATCCGCCCTCTCGTCGCGAGCGGCCTGCGCATTGTCGTCATCGATCAGGATCCCTCCGTCATCGCCCAGTTGCGCAAGGAGGGCCATACCTGCATCCGCGGAGACGCTTCCGATAAAAAGGTCCTCCTCCGCGCGGGTGCCGACAAAGCCCGCTTCATCCTCGTCTCACTCCATCAGGTCGCCGAGGTCGTGAAAGTGATCGAGCACGTCTGCTCGAGCGTGCCCGTTTTCGCCCGGGTCTTCGAAGAGGTTTCCGCCGCGAAGGTGGAGGCGAGCGGCGGTATTCCCATCCTCAATTCGATCGCCGCAGCAGATCGATTCATGGAGTGGTTCGAGCGTGCCATGGCGGCAAAGAAGGAGGCGACCGCCGGGAACGAGCCGGCCGCGTCACCGTGAATGCGACAATAGCGCCACGACTCACCCGATTACCGTGATCGCTATGCGACGCTTTCGCGTTTGAAGATCAATACCTCCTGACGCATTCCCTTACTACTTCGGCGCGGGACGTGCTCGTGGCGATGGGCCAGAGTGCGCCCGAGGCAGCGGTCGTGGAGGAGAAGGTAGTGAAGTGAGAGGGCGGGGGGATGACCCGTCGATTTCCACTTATCACGGTCTGGTTATGCTCGGTTTCAACAAGGTGTCTTTATTGAGATTTGTTCCCGCCGCCTTGAAATTTGTCACCTTCAACGAACGCGGACGAGCTTCGACTTCGACGCCGAGAGATTACCCGAAGCATCGTAGGCGTGGACTTCGATTAAGTTGCGCCCCCGTTCGAGGCGGCGGATGGTTCCGTTCCACGAGGCCCGTTTTGCCAGTTTCAATCGCGACGTCTCCCACGGACCGCGGTTCAGCGACCAAGCCCAGCCGAGGAGCCGGTGATTGTCGAGCGCGGTTCCCGCGAGTTTGATCGAGCGCCGGGACTGTGTCGTCCTGCGGTCCAGCGGCTCGTGAATATGAATCTTCGGCGCGGCATCCTCGTTTCCCTGGATCGCGAGGACGCGGATATTCCGGATCGCCCAGGTCAGCGCCCCTGCCTCGTGGCGGCCAACATGAAGAAAGCGGAACTGAACCGAGGGACTGGACCAATTCGGCGGCAGCTCGATCGAGAGGGGCCGCCAGTTCCCTCGGTCCTTCTGCGGGTAAATCTTGCCAAGGGTTGTCCACCCGTTCCCGTTCAGAGTCGCCTGCACGAGGATCTCTTGTTGGGGGACGTGGTAATATTGGTCGCTCCAGAAGTCGAATTCCAGGAAACCGCCGATCAGGAAGACGAGCGGGCTCGTCGTCAACGAGCGCGCTCCCGCTCCGGAAAACCAAAGCACGTTTGGGGCGGATTCCTCCCGGTCCGGAGCCAGGACCACACCGCTCCGCTGCTGCCATGGTGCCGAGAGTTCGCCGCCCGCCGGGGCATCGAACACCCTCCGCATCCGGTAGGCCATGGCGGAGGATTCCGCGCCCGGATGGGACGTGCCTGATCCATTGCGCGCGCGGACGCGGTAGCGGTAGACCTTAGCAGGGATAACCCCGAAGTCCGTCCAGGAATGCAGGGTGCCCTCGACGATGGCGACCTGCCGCCAGATCCAGTCCTCCCGGGTGCGCTCGACCAGAAACTCACTCGCGAGCGTCGAGCGCGTCCACAGCACCTCCAGACCCGCGCCCGCGACATTCGCGACAAACGATTCTGCCGGAATCTGCGGGGGAGGCAGGGGACTCGTCCGCAGCGTCAACACCGGTGAATAGGGCGCTTCGCCGGATGCATTCACCGCCTTCATCCGGTATTGATACTCCGTGTCCGGCTCGATACGGTGGTTAGTATAGGTGGCCAGAGTTAAGTTTGACCCGCCCCCAATCACGATCACACCACCAGACCCGTACGACGAGGACGGAGGCGGGGCGAAGATCCGTTCCGGCAGCAGGATGGCGGGGGGATTGGGCCGGGGCGTTTGATTGGTATGGTCTCCCGACCTCAGCGGAAATCGGCCCAGTTCGGTCCAGGCGCCGTCGGCGGTTTGGCGGGATTCCAGGACGACGGTAACGGCAGCGGGCTGTGGTCCGAAGCCGGGAATTGAATTCACCCCCCACGGCACCGTCCATTGGATTGCTGCCCGATCCCAATCGACCCAAAAAGTCCTCAATTCCGCCACCCAGGCGGGTGCTTCCCCGGGCGTCCCCTGCCCGAAACCGGACGCTCCCGAGCCGAGCAGCAGAAGGCACGAGGTCGCGATGGGCAGGCAAGTTCTCATCCGGGTGCTTCGTGAAGGAAAGGAAGCGAGTCCAACGGCAGACTGGGATGTCTGCCTCACCTTGTAGACTTGATCGGAGCTTTGACCCGGGGAGGCACGACACTCTATCTGTCGTGCCGAGACCACCCCAAAGTTACCTATTGAAATTATAAATGCGGGAAGTAAATTGGCGCCATGTCTCCCGTTGCCTCTCCTGCGTCGTAACCATCTTGTGCTTCACAAAACGGTGCCTTTGGTGTATAATTTGCGATCATTGAAACTCGTTAACCCCATCCTTGAGTGATGAATCCCAACTCCACATCGACTTCCGCACCGGAAAGCCCACGGCCATCATCGGACCGCAGGTCAGCGACGGGATTCGAGCCGCTTGCCATGCCCTTAACCTCGGACGAAAGAGCGGACTCCAGGCGGCGTTTGGAGGCACTCCACCCTGCGGAGCGGTTTCAAATGATGTTTGGATCGATCAATTCACCGGACGACTCGCTGATCGAGAAGTCCCTTTAATCGATCTGGAGGTCCTTGGCTTCCGACACGAGGATGGGTTTCTGACGAACCGCTTGCTCACGCCGCTGCCCTCCGGGGCCGAGGCGAGTCCGTTTCTCGATGAGGAAAACGGTGTCGTCTACAAACTCTTCGACCTCCGACCGGGCGGAGCCATGGGGAAAAAGCTGTGCTTCCAGTCCCGTTCTCAGGGATTCGAAATTGAGGGCACCGACGCCCGCTGGAGCGATATGCTCGATAAGTTCATCGTTCTCAATCATGGCGGCGGGCACCCGACAGAGTTGACGGGAATTTCCTCCGATGGCTGCTACCTCATCGCCAAACAACCCCTGGCCCATCCCTTTGTGGATTATCGCAGCGACCTTGCCGCCGCCGAGGTTTCCATGTGCGGAATCGTTCCCGTCGGCGGCGGATTGCGCCAGCACCTGTTCGTGACCTCGATTGACGGCGTTGAATGGCTCGTCGGCGACCTTCATTTGCGCAATATCATGCGCGATAAAAACGGAGTCCCCACCATCATCGATGCGCTCGTGGGCGAGGTCACCCTTGCGGCCCGGAGAGAGCAGGGTTGGTTGAGGGTCGCGTGTGAGGAGGCGCGGGTCTTTCGTCAGACCGGCGCGAGGCCGGCGACGTGGGATGAAGCGGTGGACGATGGGGAGTTGTGAGGGGGAATGTCGATACGCCGGTGGCTCATGTTGCAAAACGTTCTGTTTCAGCCAGGGTATTCTGTGGCTGGCCTCTGTGAGGCCGGGGAGCGTGCCAGAAAAACAAGCTGCATCCACAAAGATCAAGGATGCCGTGAATCCAACGCGGCCTCACAGAGGCCACCTACAGGGCGGAAGAGATTCTGCACGCTTCCTCCCGTAGCGAAGGTGGTGACACCTTCGGGCGTTGGTCCGGCCGGGGACGAATCCCGCATGAGCCTGTCACGCTCACATTTTCATTCCCCGTTCGTCTTCAGCCTGATACGACAACGTGATCATGCGCTGCCTTTACCTGCTTGTGGCTCTTCTCTGGCCGGGGACATTTGTCTCTCTGCACTCCCAGACCGGGAAGGTCGCCCCCTTCACCGGTGAGCCTATCGCCGCCGATGCTGATGCGAGTGATCCTTCAACCAGTCAGATCGTGACCTTTGTCGGAGCCTGGAGACGGGAAGAGGATGTGCCGACCTTGCGCGCCCTCCTGGACCATCCCGATTACCGCGCCTCGCAGGTGTCGTCCTCGAAAGAGCCTATAAAGTACGAAGCCCGTGACTCCCGGGTGCGCCGGGCCGCGCGGGATGTGCTTGCGGGGACGGGGGCGTGGTGGTGGTGGAGAAGGGGGATTCGAAATTCAGGATTCTAAAACCGACCCCGCGCACTCTCGGTAAACTCAGGATTCTAGAACTGGTACCCCTCCTGAACCTTACATTGAATCCTTCCTGCGATCGAGCTCTCATCCTCTCTCAAGGGGGCTGGTGGCGGGGAATGCTGTATGGCCGGACTATTTCAAGGAGGTTGCTTTCGGGAGTGGCGTCAACGCGAATAGCGCCCATCTGTGCCCATCTGTGTTAAAACGAGGAACACGGATTCGCTTCGCTCCCACAGATGCGCTTCGCTCTCACGGATTTTCACAGATGAAGCGCTGGGGAGAGAGAGTCGATGCGAATGGCCGCGAATAGCGGTGAGCTCCCCCGCCTCATCTCCTTGTCCCACCAATGCCCCGTCAACCCGTGACCCGCCAACTCATGATTGACTTCGTTTCACTCCGTCTACCCGGTTGACTTCACTTCATTTCGTCTATCTACGCTGCGCTTCGATTCGCGTGTTCCAGCCCCGCCTTCCCCCACAGCTCCGCAAAAGCCCCGCCCCTCTCAATCAATTCCCCCGGCTCCCCTTGCTCCAGAACCATCCCGTCGCCCATCACTACGACAGAATCGGCGTGCCGTAGGGTGCTGAGCCGATGCGCCAGCACAAAGCTGGTGCGTCCGGCCATCAGCAAACGCATCGCCTTCTGGGTCCTGGCCTCCGTCAAGGGATCGATCGCGCTCGTCGCCTCATCCAAAATCAGAATCCTCGGATCGGCGATGAGGGCGCGGGCGAAGCAGATGAGCTGGCGCTGACCGAGAGAGAGGCCCGAGCCGCGTTCGCCGACTTCGGCATCGAGGCCGTAGGCGATGGATTCGATCGTCTCGAGGCAGTCGAGCCGGGCGAGGGCTTCGCGGACTTCTTCGCGACCTGCGCCGGGTTTCACGACGCGGATGTTTTCGAGGATGCTGCCGGCGAAGAGGTGATTCTGCTGCGGCACGATCCCGAGGTGGGCGTGCAGCCAGGGGCTGGAGAGATCGCGGGTGTCGGTCCCATCGATGAGGACGGCTCCGTTTTCGGGCAGGTAAAACTTGGCGATGAGCCCGGCGACGGTGCTCTTGCCGCTTCCGGTCGCGCCAACGATGGCGACACACTGACCGGCGGCGGCGGTGAGGCTGACGCCACGCAGGACGGGCCGGTCGGCCTGATAGGAAAAGGTGACGTCGCGCAGCTCGACGTGTCCGGCGAGGTGGGTGGGGGTGACGGGGTCGGGTTTGTCCTGCCAGTCGGGTTCGGTGTCGAGGATGGCAAAGACGCGCTCGGCTCCGGCCATGGCGGTGAGGGCCTCGTTGAACATGTTCCCGAGGATGGTGATGGGGCTGAAGAAGAGTCCGGCGAGGAAGAAGAACTGGACCATGCTGCCGAGTTCCATGGGGTGGGCGGGATCGAGGACGTGGCCTCCGCCGATGACGACGAGGAGCGCCATGAAGATCTGTCCATTGAGCTCGAGGAGCGGTAGAAAGGTGCCGGTCGCGCGGGCGGCGACGAAGTTGTAGTGGGCGTGATCTTCGACGAGGGCGCGGAAGTGGTCGGCATTGACCCGCTCGCGGCTGAAGCTCTGGGTCACGCGGATGCCGCTGACGCTCTCGGCCATGGTCGCGGTGATGCGGCTGAAGCTGTCACTCTGGCGCCGATAGGCCTCGCTGAGACGTTTGCGGAAATAGAGATTGAGACCCCAGATGACGGGGGCGATCCCGAGAACGAGGAGAAAGAGTCGCCAGTCCTCGAGGATCATGAGGACGGCACAGCCTATCATTTGCCCGGCCGAGACGAGGGAGACAAAGAGGACATTTTGCACCCCGACACGGACGTTTTCGGCATCGCCGGTGAGGCGGCTGATGAGGCGTCCGACCGGCTGCCGGTTGAAGTAGCCCATCGTGAGTCCGAGCCAGTGCCGGAACATCGCCGAGCGCAGATCGTGGATGACGGCCTCGCCGATCTCGAGCGCCCATTTGATGCGGTAACGAAAGGTCAGTTCGGTGAAGACGGCAAAGGCGGCGAAGCCCGCGACCGCCCAGGTGAGCTGGCCGAGATCGCCGCGGGCGACGGGGCCATTGATGATCGCCCCGATCGCCCAGGCGAGAACAGGCAACTGGATCGCCCTCGCCCCCACCGTGAGGAAGAGGCTGATCATCTTGCGCCGGTAGACCCCGGTGAACCCGAGGAGTCGCCGGATGAGTCGGAAGGAAAGCGGCGCCTGGGCGGGCTCGTCTTCATCGCCCCGGGCGGCGCGGACTTTCGAGAGCGTCCGGCCATCGACGATGCCGGCCACGGCAGGCCGGGCGGACCCGTCGGATTTGTCGGATTTGTCGGGCTGGGGCGAAAACCGCTTTTTCAAGCCGCCACCTCCTCTCCCTCGCGACTCTCTGCCAGGATCGCGTCGCGGTAGTAGCCGGGCTGTGCGCTGAGCTCCTCGTGGGTGCCGACTGCGGCGATGCGACCGCGTTCGAGGACGATGATGCGGTCGGCGCGCCGCACCGTGCTGAAGCGGTGGGCGACGATGAAGGTGGTGCGTCCGGCCATGACGCGGTCCATCGCGGTGAGGATCTCCTGCTCGGTGCCGGCATCGACGGCGGCGGTGGGGTCGTCGAGGATGAGGATCGCGGGATCGAGGAGGATGGCCCGGGCGAGGGCGAGGCGCTGGCGCTGGCCGCCCGAGAGATTGGCCCCGTTCTCATGGAGGAGGGTGTCGTAGCCGAGCGGCAGCTTTTCGATGAACTCGTGGGCAGCGGCGAGGCGGGCGGCTCGCTCGATCGCCTCGGGCGTGGCTCCGGGACAGCCGAAGGCAATGTTCGCCGCGACGGGGGCGCTGAAGAGGAAGCTCTCCTGAAAGACGAGCCCGACCTGCCGCCGCACGTCGTCGAGCTGCCAGTCGCGCAGGTCGCGGCCGTCGAGGAGGAGCCGGCCCTCGTCGGGGTCGTAAAAGCGGGGGATGAGCTGGATGAGCGCCGTTTTTCCCGATCCGGTCGGGCCGACGATGGCGATCTTTTCCCCCGCCTTCACAGTGAGGGAAAGGTCGTGGAGGACGGTGCTCTCGGGCTTGAAGCGGAAGGCGACGTGGTCAAAGACGACCTCGCCCCGCGCGCGCTCGAGAGGGGCGGCGTCTTCGCGATCAACGATTCCGGGCTCGGCGTCGAGGATCTCGTAGACACGGTCGGCTCCGGTGAGGGTCTGCTGGAGACTGTCGGCGACGGTGCCGATGGCGTTGGCCTGGGCATTGAGCTGCTGGAGGACGCCGGCAAAGAGGATCAGCCCCGTGCCGACGGGGATCTCGCCCCGCACCGCGAGCCACCCGCCGTAGCCGAGGAGAACGGCGAGGCTGAGCTGATTGAGCAGTGAGACGAGGGGGAAAAGGATCGTGAGCTTGCGGAAGACGTTGTCTTTCTGATCGCGGACCGCGCCGTTCGCTTCGAGGAATCGGCCTTCGGCCCAGGACTGGAGTCCGAAGCTCTTCACCACACCCATGCCGCGGGCGAGCTCTTCAAAGACGAGGACGAGACGGTCGACGCGCTTGCGGCCCTCTTCGTAGTCGGGCCGCAGCCAGCGGGAGAAGAGGATCACGACGAGACCGAGGACGGGGAGAAAGGCGAAGCAGGCAAAGGCGAGTCCGGCATGGATCTGGACGAGACAGAGGAGGTAAAAGAGAGTCGCGAGGATGATGTTGAGCGCCTGCACGACGACCCCGTCGATGAAGAGCCGCACCGATTGGGTGTCGCCGGTGACCCGGTTGATGAGCGAGCCCGTCGCGTTCGCGTCGAAGAAGCGGAAGCTCATGCGCTGCATCTTCGCGTAAATGGCGGAGCGCAGCTCGACGACGATGCGCCCCTGGCCGAGGCGGTTTGTGCTCACGGCGGTGAGGTAGCCGAGCCAGGCGCGGATCGCGGCGGCGGCGAAGATCCAGAGGCCGAGGATGAGGAGGACAAAGCGCGGTGACCAGTCCGTCGGCGGATGCCAGCCGAAGGGGAACTTCGCGGCGGGCGAGCCCGGCTGGACCTGCTCGCGCAGGAAGTCGATCGCGACCCCGACCCCGCCCAGTCCCGCCAGACCCAGAGCGAGCAGGCTGACATTCAACAGGACGAGCCCGAGACAGCGCCAGCCGTAACGACTCGTGAGCCGCAAGAGACGCCCCAGCAGGTAGCGCTGGCGGCGCGCATACGGGCGCGCCGTGCTGCCGGAAGGAGGCGGAGGAGTCGGGGGCATCGCCTATGATGACACGCGGGCGGCGTTGGGCAAACGGGGAAAGAGGCAGGTCTAGCAGCCTGTCGGACTTATCCCGCCCGGCTGCGGAAATCGGGGATTCGGCCCGAATTTCCCCTCGTTTTCGTCATTTGTGTTCACACAAACTCCTCAAACTCATGAGAATTCTGACTCGAACCCCAATTCCCTCGCTCAGACGCTCTAAGTCCGACAGACTGCTAGTTCTCGTAGTGGTGCCGTCCACGCCACCACTATTCTCGAAGCAGATGGAGTCCGCAAGGTCAGGAGCTACGTCCCGAAGTAGCGATCCCCCGCGTCGCCCAGTCCGGGCACGATGTAGGCGCTCTCGTTCAGGCATTCGTCGAGGGCGGCGGCGTAGACGGGGACTTCAGGATGGCGGGCAGTGAAGGCGGCGAGGCCCTCGGGCGCTGCGATGAGACACACGAAGCGGATCCGCGTCGCGCCCTCGCGCTTGAGTTCATCGACGGCGTCGGCGGCACTGCCTCCGGTCGCGAGCATGGGATCGAGGAGGATGACCTCGGCCTCTGCGAGATTTGGCGGAGCCTTGAAATAATAGCGCATCGGCTGATGGGTCTCCTCGTCGCGGTAGAGCCCGATGTGACCGACGGCGGTCTCGCTGAGAATTTCGGTGAAACCATTGAGCAACCCCACCCCGGCGCGGAGGATAGGGATGAGGATGAGAGGCCGGGCGAGAGCGTGACCCTCAGTCTGGCATAGGGGCGTCTCCACCGTGATGGTCCTCGTCTCCAGCTCGCGGGTCACTTCAAAGCACATCAGCCTCGCGACATCGTGCAGCGCCCGGCGAAAGGTCGCCGTGTCTGAACCGACCGAGCGAATCCGGCTGAGTCGTTCGCGGATGACGGGATGTTCGACGAGGTGAAAGGCCATGTGGCCACTATCAAACGCCCTGAGTGCCGCCACGGCAAGAGGGAATCGGAGCGTAGCGAACACACGAAGTGGGTAGACGGCGCGAAGCAAAGTCACCCGGAGTGATGGAGTGATGGAGTGATGGAGTGATGGAGTGATGGAGTGATGGAGTGATGGAGTGATGGAGTGATGGAGTGATGGAGTGATGGAGTGATGGAGCGTAGCGGAACCGAAGGTAGCCGGAGTGAAACGAAGGCAAATGGACGGAGCGAAGCGAAGTCAACTGGAGAAGACGGGCAGCCGGACCGGTGGCTGGCGGTTCGGAATCTCTTTGGTTTGCGAAATTGAGACCTTGAGGAGACCTTTATCCCACTTCCCCTGCTCACGGGAGAGCAAGCATGAAAACAATCCCAACACTCCTCGAAGAGATCGAAACATCCCGTAACGTGCGGATTCTTTATGCAGCCGAATCAGGGGGTCGTGCCTGGGGTTTCGCTTCTCCGGACAGCGACTACGACATCCGTTTCGTTTTTACGCGGGAAAAACTTTCTTACCTTTCAGTGCGAGAAGAGTTCGAGTCTATCGATCTTCCGCTTCAGGGGTTGCTGGACGCGGGCGGCTGGGATATTCGGAAGGCTGCCCGACTCCTGGGAAAATCGAACGGTGCGCTAGTCGAATGGCTGCACTCTCCAATCGTTTACCGGAACGAAGACGGATTCCGTGAACGCTGGCAGGAGTCGGCCCGCGCGGTCTTTTGCCCCCGTTCTTCCCATGCACATTATCGAGGGCTGGCGAAACAGATGATCTTCGGAAAGTTGGATCGTGAGGAAGTGCGCGCCAAGGACTACCTCTACGCTCTCCGCGCCATCCTCTGTGCGCGTTGGGTGGCCGGCGGAAAAGGGATTCCTCCCGTTCCCTTTCCGGATCTGGTGATGACGGCTCCGGGGGATCTGCAATCAGTCATCCCTGACCTGCTTCGCCACAAATCGGAGTCCGCCGAGGGCGAATTGATGCAGAAGATTCCCGCCCTCGATCTTTACCTCGGAGAATTTATCAATGACGAAGTCGATATCCCGGAAAGTGATACGGACATTGCTCTCCTCGATAGCCTTTTTCGCAATGAAATCGCCGCCCGCCCGCCTCGAGTCCCGGTCGGTGATTTCACGGTGGATCGGGTGAAAAAGCTCGACTTGCTCCTCTTCGACACCATCGCCGGGAGTCACGCTTACGGCACTGCAGTTGCGGGCTCTGATGAAGATAGGCGAGGCGTCTTTGTTGCTCCCCGCTCTTTCATCGGAGGTCTCGACCGCATAGAACAGGTATCCGATGAACGGAGCGACCAGGTCTACTACGAAATAGGTCAGTTTTTTACCCTGCTTCTCAAGAACAATCCCAACGCGCTTGAGCTTCTCGCCATGCCGACCGAGTGCGTTCAGTTCGAGCACTCGCTTTTCAGACTCATCACCCCCGATCTCTTTCTCTCGAAACTCTGCGGGCGCACGTTTGGCGAGTATGCGATGGGGCAGATCAGGAAGGCGCGCGGCTTGAACAAGAAGATCGTGAACCCGCAGCCCGAGACGAGGCGGCCGCCGCTCGACTTTTGCCATGTCCCGCAGGGACAGGGAAGTGTCCCCGTCCTGGAATGGCTCGGCTCACGATCGATCAATGCGCAAGAGTGCGGTCTCACGGCGGTGCAACACACCGCCGGACTTTATGCCGTGTACTATGAAGCAGGAGCCGATTACCGCGGACTCGTCTCTCCGAAGTCGCCGGACGCGCTTGTATTCAGCAGTGTAGCGATCGCGGCGGAGCCGATTGCCTGGATGCATTTTAATCAGGACGCCTTCCGGGCCCATTGCAAAAATCACCGGGAATACCGGGAATGGGTCGAGTTGCGAAACGCGGAACGTTACCACACGAATGTGGCTCACGGACGAGGGTACGATTCGAAGAATCTCATGCACACCCTTCGTCTTCTCGAAATGGCGGGCGAGATCGCCAGAGAAGGGATTCTGAGAACGAGGCGTCCCAATCGGGAGTATCTCCTGCAGGTTCGGGCCGGGGAGTTTGAATATGATGAACTGGTCGACAGGGCCGAGGGTTTACTGAGTGAAGTCCAGGCCGAGTTCGAACGGTCCTCATTGCCAAACGAGCCTGACCGTGATGCCGTGGAAGCTCTGCTTATTGAAATCCGAGAGCGCTTTGCCTGACCCATTGGGGGCCGGACCGCGGGCGGCCCGCCCGCCCCATTGCATTGGCAGCAGGGCCTGTGAAGCCGGCGGGACGCCCGCGGGCCGGCTTCTTCAACCCTCCCGACGCCTACCCCAGAATCTCCCGAATCACTCTCCCTGAAACATCGGTGAGCCGGAAGTCCCTGCCCGCGTAGCGGTAGGTGAGGCGCTTGTGATCCAACCCTAGCAAGTGCAGCATGGTGGCGTGGAGATCGTGCACGCTCACGGGATCTTTCTCGGCTTTGAAGCCGAACTCGTCGGTCGCGCCGTGGACGGTCCCGCCTTTGATGCCACCGCCGGCCATCCAGACACTGAAGCCGTAGTGATTGTGATCGCGTCCCATCTGCGGTTTGCCGGCGCCGCTCAGTTCGACGGTGGGAGTGCGCCCGAACTCTCCGCCCCAGAGGACGAGGGTGTCTTCAAAAAGCCCGCGCTGTTTCAGGTCGGTGAGGAGCGCGGCGATGGGGCCGTCGATCTCTCCGGCGAGATTGCGGTGATTTTTCTCGATCTCGTTGTGGTTGTCCCAGGGCTGACCGGCGCCGTGCCAGAGTTGCACGTAACGCACGCCCCGCTCGAGGAGACGCCGGGCAATGAGGGTCTGGCGACCGTGGACACCGTTGCCATACATCTCGCGGATGTGGGCCGGCTCTTTGGAAAGGTCAAAAGCGTCACTCGCTTCGCTCTGCATGCGGAAAGCGAGCTCGTAGGAATGGATGCGCGCATCGAGCCGCTCGTCGACCCTGTTCTCGCGATGACGGGCATTCCAGCGGGCGAGGAGGTCGAGCTGACGGCGCTGATCGCCCGTCGCGATGTGAGGGTGATCGATGTTTTCGATGAGGCGGCTGAGTTCCTCGTGCTTCGAATCGACGTAGGTGCCCTGAAAGGCGCCGGGGAGGAAGGCGGACTGCCAGTTCTCATTGTCCTTGATCGGCATGCCGCCGGGACACATCGCGATGAAGCCGGGCAGGTTGCGGTTTTCCGATCCGAGGCCGTAGAGCGTCCAGGCCCCGAAGCTCGGTCGCGCCTGGACGGAGTCGCCGCAGTTCATGAGCATGAGCGAAGGCTCGTGATTCGGGACCTGGGCATACATCGAGCGGATCACGGCGATGTCGTCGATGTGGGCGGCAGTCTTCGCGAAGAGCTCGCTCACCTCGATGCCGGACTCGCCGTAGCGACGGAATTCGAAAGGCGAGGGAAAGGCCGCGCCGGTTTTTCGCTCCGTCGTGAGGGTGGTCGCGAGCGCTTTGCCGGCGTAGCGGGCGAGGGCCGGTTTCGGGTCGAAGGTATCGACATGCGAGGGACCGCCGTTGAGGAAAAAGTGGATGACCCGCTTCGCTTTTCCCGGAAAATGCCCGCTCCGTGAGAGCAGCGGATTCTCCGCCGCGCTAAGCCCGTCGTCACCGAGAACACCGCTCAGGGCGAGCGACCCCAGGCCGAGGGCGGAGCGGTGGAGGAGATCGCGGCGGGTGGGAAACATGGGGTTTGAAGTTTCAGGTTTGAAGTTTCAGGTTTTGATTCAGTCTACGAAGAGGAATTCGTTGGAGCAGAGCAGCGCCTGTGCCAGTTGTTCCCAGGCGGTGAGGGGAAGGGAGGCGTCGGCCGGAAAATCGGATTTTGCGTTCCACGCCTTGGCCGGGTTCTCGAGGTCTTCGTGTTGATCCGTCAGGGCGATTTCCCAGAGAAACTGGTCGCTGTTGAGGCCGGTGCCGATGTCGACGAGGAAGTCTATCGTTTCACCCGCTTCGACGGCAAGTGTGGCGACATTCAGGTCGGTTGATTTGGCATGGATCGTGGCCGAACCGAGCAGGCCGACACGGGAGCTGACGACAAATCCGCGGATGCCGTCCCCGGCGGCGGGTTCGTGGGTGAGCTTCGAACGGATCGCGAGGGTCATCGCGCGGGGTGCCGTCCAGCGACGGATCGCGGCGTGGTTTTTGTCATTGCCGGGGTGGCCTCCGGTGGCATTGAGGTAGACCCAGCCAAGTTTCGGATCGGGCACGGCCGGTCCTCCCTGCCAGGCACCGTTCGTAAAATGGGGCAGAGCGGTGAAGGCGGAGATACGCTGCGCTTTTTCGTCCATCGTTCCGTAGCCGTAGCTCCAGTCGGCGGCGGTGGGCGGAGCGGTAAGCAGCTCCGGATCTGTGGCCGCCTCGATGAGGGCGAGGGACTCGGTGATCTCGGCATCTGAAGGATCGCGCTGTACCGTCATGCGAAAGAGCGCACGGACGCGGTCGGGTGGAGAGCTCACCCCGGCACTGGCATCGGCGACGGCGCGGGTGCGATCGAGGACAAAAGGATCGTTGAGAAAAAAGAGTGCCTGCTGCGGCACGGTCGTCTCGCTGCGCTGGGGGATGTGCAGGTCGGGATTGGCGAAGTCGAAGATCCGCAGGACGCCGGGCACGAACTGGCGATCGACTTTGCCATAAAGTGCGCGGCGTTTCATGTAGGGTGGCTTGAAGGCCTGGACCGGTTTGCCCCCGAGGCGACGATCGAGCTCTCCCGAGGCGGCCATCATCGAGTCGCGGAATTCCTCGTAGCCGAGACGGTGCGGGTTCATGCGCCAGCGCAATCGGTTGGCGGGATCGACGGCGAGGGCTCGCTCCCGGGCTGAGGCATCGCCGGGCCCGCCGGAGGACTGGCGATAGGTCGAGGAAAGGAGGAGGCGGCGATGCAGCGACTTCAGACTCCAGCCGTCCTGAATGAACTGCGCGGTGAGCCAGTCGAGCAACTCCGGATGCGAGGGCGGTCCGGCGCGGATGCCGAAGTCGCTCGGGGTATCGACGAGCCCGCTGCCGAAGTGGTGCGCCCAGACCCGATTGACGATGACCCGGGCGGTCAGCGGATTATTCGGATCGGCAATGGCCCGGGCCAGCTCGAGCCGACCGCTCCCAATGGAAAAAGGCGCGCGCTTTTCCCCGGAGAGGATTTCGAGAAACTGCCGCGGCACGGCCTCCCCCTGCGTGAGCGGATTCCCCCGCAGGAAGATGCGCGGCTTGATGGGGAGGGCTCGGTCCGCGAGGGTGAGTGCGGCTGGAATCGCCCCGGGAGCATTGAGGATACCCTGCACGACGGCATTCTCGAGCTTCCAGAGGGCGTTGAGGGATTCGCTTTCAAAATACGTCTCCACATTCACGACCGGTCCTTCGGGCACCTCGCAGGGAGATCCGGAGCCGCGGGTGACGGCACGCAGCACGGGATCGTCGACGCCTTCCTTCAAGACGGTTGTGTAGCGGGTGATGACCTCGTCGAAGTCCTTCGGCGGCGCGGCAAAGGCTGCTGCGATCCGTGGATGGGATCCGGCAACAGTGACGGTCGAGTACTGATCCGGCGTCGCCGCGCGGTAGGCGTGCCAGTGAGCGAAGATCGGATCATTTTTCTCCCCCGCCCGCCGCAAATAATCGCGCCACGCATGAACGAAGGCGGGGAGGAGGTCAGTCTTTTGAAAGATCTGGTCAAAGCCGTCGGCCGGGTACTTGTCGAGTTCGGTCTGCGCCTTCAAATAATCAGCGAGACGTTCGCGGACCCGGTCCGCTGCCTCGAGACGGAACTTTGCCATCGTCTCGTCGAGCGCTTTGATCCGCTCTTGCTGGGCTTTTCCAAAGTCCTGACTCCCGTCCGCGAGCGTCACGAGCTTTTCGATGCTGCTGTCGAAGACCCCGTGGAGGGCGTAGTAGTCAGCCGCCGGGATGGGGTCGTATTTATGATCGTGACAGCGGGCGCACGAGACGGTGAGCCCGAGCATGCCGCGCGTCACGACATCGATGCGGTCGTCGATGATGTCGTGTTTCACCCCGAGGAAGCGACGTCCGATCGTGAGGTATCCCATCGCGGCGAGGTCGCCGGGCCTTTTGTCATCGATCTGATCGGCGGCGAGCTGGAGGAGTAAAAACCGATCGTAGGGCAGATCCTCGTTCAGCGCGGAGACGACCCAGTCCCGGTAGGTCCAGGCGTGCGGCCAGTTCTTTTCCTCCCGGGCGTAGACGTAGCCCTTCGTGTCGGAGTAGCGGGCCACATCGAGCCAGTGCCGCGCCCAGTGCTCACCATAATGGGGCGAGTCGAGAAGACGGTCGACGAGCTTCGCGTAGGCCTGCGGATCGGGATCGTTCGCGAAGTGCGTCACCTCCTCAGGCGAGGGAGGCAGGCCGGTGAGAGTGTAGGAAAGTCGGCGAATGAGCGTGCGACGATCGGCCTCGGGCGAGGGCGAGAGCCCGGCGCTCCCGAGGCGGGCCTGGATGAAAAAATCCACGGGATCGACCCCGTCTTTCGGCAAATCGGGCTCGCGCAGCGGCTGGAAAGCCCAGTGGCGGCGGGCGGCGTCGGCCCTGTCCCCGGCGGAGGCGACCGTCACATTCTCCGGCCACGGCAGACCGAGGGCTATCCAGCGGACAAAGGGCTCGACTAGTCGGGGCTCGAGCACACACGAGGCGGGCGCCGTCGATTGCCCGCCTATCGTGTCGAGGAAAAGTCCGCTCGCGAGCGGGACGGAGATCGCCGCGCGCGAGTCGAGGCGCAGGCCGCCGTCCGCTTTATCAGGGCCGTGGCAGGAGACGCAGCGGGTCGCGAGGAGGGGACGTATCTCTGACTCGAAGAGCGCCTCCCCGTCTTTCGCGATCACCACGGTCGAAAAGCCGAGGCTCGCCGCCCACGCGAGGGGCCAGACCCACGATCGGGTCAGCCGGCAGGGCGAAGGTCTGTTTCCGTCAACATTCATGCGTTGGCCGCAGGCCCGAGCCGACGGTCAAGTCCGAGGATACGGGGCCGCCGCTCTCCGGACCAGCCCCGTGATCGCCGTAAACGAGCCAGAGATCCCCCCGCCGCAGTCCCACCTCCTCCTGTTGCCCCCACTTTTCGGAGACAAATCCTTTGCCCCAACCCCGGCTTTCTCTAAAGTGACAGGCTCACCTCTGCCCGCCTGCCCGCCCGATGCCGACCGACCCCTTCATCCACCTTCATTTGCACACCGAATACTCCCTCCTCGACGGAGCCGTGCGGATCAAGGAACTGATGAAAAAGGCCGAGCGCTGCAAGATGCCGGCGGTCGCGATGACGGATCACGGGAACATTTTCGGGGCGATCGATTTCTACCAGCAGGCGAAAAAGGCGGGGATCAAACCCATCATCGGCTGCGAGGCCTACCTCACCCCTCCCGGAGTGGCTCTCTCGGACAAAAAAGCCGAGCCCATCGCCGTCGGGAGCAAGGCAAAACGGAAGCGTAACTCCCACATCACCCTGCTCGCCTCGACGAACGAGGGCTACGCGAACCTCATGAAGCTGACCAGTCTCGGTCACCTCGAGGGCATGTATTACAAACCCCGGATCGACAAAGAAGCGCTCGCAGCGCACTCCGCCGGGCTCATCTGTCTGAGCGGCTGCATCAATGGCGAGGTCAACCAGTTCATCCAGAACGAGGACCTCGACAGCGCGCGCAGGAGCCTCGGGGAATTCGTCGATATCTTCGGCAAAGACCGATTTTTCCTCGAAGTCCACGACCACGGCTTCACCGAGCAGGCCACCTGCACCCGGCAGATGCGGGAGTTCGGCCGGGAGTTCGGGCTCGGCCTCGTCGCCGCGAATGACGTCCACTTTCTCAATCAGGCCGACCACGACGCCCACGACGTCATGATCTGCATCGGGACCGGCTCCCTCCTTATGGATGAGAATCGGATGAAGTACTCCCCCGAGGTCTACTTCAAAACCACCAACGAAATGGTGAAGCTCTTCAAAGAGCTCCCCGACGCGATCGCCAACACCCTGCGTATCGCCGAGATGTGCAACGTAGAGATCCACCTCGACTCGACCAGCTCGGAAAAGTACCCGCAGTTCGAATCGCCCGACGGCAGCCCGCGCGAGGCCTACTTCCGCAAAGTCTGCCTCGAGGGCCTCTCCTGGCGCTACGGCGAGAGAGCCGGGACCGACGAGGAGCTCCGCACCCGTCTCGACTACGAGATCGGCGTAATGGAGAAAATGGGCTTCGTCTCCTACTTCCTCATCACCTGGGATTTCGTGAAATGGGCAAAGGACAACGGCATCCCGGTCGGTCCGGGGCGGGGCTCGGCGGCGGGATCGATCGTCGCCTACGTGCTCGGCATCACCGACCTTTGTCCGCTGCGTTTCGGGCTCATTTTCGAACGATTCCTCAACCCCGAGCGGGTCTCCCCGCCCGATATCGACATCGACTTTTGCCAGACGCGCCGGCCTGAAGTGATCGACTACGTCCGTCAAAAATATGGCGAGCGGGCCGTCTCGCACATCGTCACCTTCGGCACCCTCGGGGCGAAGAGCGTGGTCCGCGACGTCGGCCGCGTCATGGGTCTGAGCTACAGCGAGGGAGACCGCGTCGCGAAGATGATCCCGACCGAGCTCAACATCACCCTCGCCGATGCGAAAAAGAAAAACCCCGAGCTGCGCGACGAGATCGAGAACAATCCCAGCATCGCCGAGATGTGGCGCTATTCGATCTTTCTCGAGGGCCTCACCCGCGGCACCGGCATCCATGCGGCGGGCATCGTTATCGGGGACAAAGATTTAACGAACTACATCCCGCTCACCCGAGGAAAAGAGGGCGAAGTCGTGACCCAGTTCGCGATGAGTCCGCTCACCGATCTCGGCATGCTTAAGATGGACTTCCTCGGTCTCAAGACCCTGACGGTGATCCAGGACGCCGTCGAACTCATCCAACTGCACACGCCCGACTACGTCCTCGACAACGAGAGCTTCGACGACAAGGCCACTTTTGAGCTGCTCAACCGGGGAGAGACGACCGCCGTGTTCCAGTTGGAGTCCGGTGGCATGATGAACCTCTGTCGCCAGTTCGACGTGACGCGGATCGAGGACATCATCGCGCTCATCGCACTCTACCGGCCGGGGCCGATGGACCTCATTCCCGACTTCATCGAGCGGAAAAAGGGGAAGAAAAAAGTCCAGTACCTCCACCCCCTCCTCGAAGAGGCGAGCGAGGAGACCTACGGCATTCTCATCTATCAGGAGCAAGTCCAGCGCGCCGCCAATCTCCTCGCCGGCTACTCCCTCGGCGAGGCTGACCTTCTTCGCCGCGCCATGGGGAAAAAGGATCTCTCGAAGATGATCCAGCAGCGGAAAAACTTCGTCGATGGCTGCAAGTCGGTCAACAACATCCCCGAAAAGCAGGCCAACGATATCTTCGATTTGCTCGAAAAATTCGCCGGCTACGGCTTCAACAAATCGCACTCCGCCGCCTACGGGCTCATCAGTTACCAGACCGCCTACCTCAAGGCCAACTACCCGGTCGAGTTCATGGCCGCGGTCTTGAGCAACGAGATCAACAACACCGAAAAGATCTCCACTTTTGTCGCCGAGTGTCAGCGCATGGGCATCGACATCCTCGCGCCCGACGTGGACCGCTCCATGCTGAAGTTCGTCCCCGAAGTCCAGGCATCGGGAAAAAAAGCGATCCGTTTCGGCCTCGCCGCGATCAAGAACGTCGGCCAGGCGGCCATGGCCCTCGTCGTGCGCGAGCGCAAGACGAACGGAGGGTTCAAGTCTCTCGAGGACTTCGCCGGCCGCCTCGACAGCAAGTCAGTGAACCGCAAGATCCTCGAAAACCTCATCAAGGCCGGGGCCTTCGACTTCACCCTCGAGCGCCGCGACGAGATGTTCTCCCGGGTCGGCCAGGTCATCGCCGGCTCGAGCGCCGCGCAGAAGGACCGCGCCACCGGCCAGGCCTCGCTCTTCGACATGAACGAGCTCATGGCCGCCGCCGCCGTGCCAGATGTCATCGAGGAAGACCGCGTCGTCTGGAATCAGCGCGAGTATCTCGCCCACGAAAAAGAGCTGCTCGGCTTCTACGTCACCGGCCATCCTCTCGATGAGTATCGAGGAGTCATCGAGAAAGGGAAATTCTCCACCGTCGCCGATCTCCAGCAGATGAAACCGGGGAAAAAGGCCGAGCGTTTTGCCGGTATCATCGGGGAAGTGACGGTGAAATACACGAAGCGCGAGAGCAAGCCCTTCGCCATTCTCATCTTTGAAGACTTCACCGGGATCACCGAAGTGATGGTCTGGAACGAGACCTACCAGAAGGCCAATCCGCTCCTCGTCAAAGGCAGCGTCATCGAGATCAAAGCCAAGATCGAGCAGGACACCCGCTCCGAGATGAACCGCCTCACCGCCGAGGAGATCAAGGCGATCGAATACGATCCCAATGCCGTCCTCCGCTCTGTCACCCCGCCGCAGAGAGGTCAATCAACTGGGTCAGGTCAGGCACTCAACCCTGTCGGGTCGAACCCTGTCGGGTCGACAAACGGGAACGGACGCAGCGGCCACCACGACGCTCCGCCTTTCGCCACGCCCGTGCTGGTGCGTCTTGATGCGGTGCGCGATACCGTCTCGGTCCTCGCGACCCTGCATACCGCCGCGATGGATTTCCCCGGCGACCGCCCGCTCCATCTCCAGGTCCGCCGCGCCAACGGCCAGTGGGTCACTCTGGAGGCCGGTCACCGCTACCGCGTCTCGGATGAGTTTTTGGAAGCCGAGGGGATTGATGCGTGGCTGGTGGGGGAGGGGTGACGCCTTTTTCATTTCTCCTGAAGATGAGTAACAAAAAGTTCAGCATTAACCCACTTCATCCTAGGCAAAAGCGACCAAACGCCAATCGACAAATAATCCGACTTGCCGTAGAGTTTCAGGCATGACCACGATTTCTATGGAACTGCCCGATGCCTTGGCTGACGCACTGAAAGCAGCCGAGGCGGAGACTGGAGCAGACGGGCGCGATCTGGCCATGGCGGCGCTGCGCGTGTTCCTCGGTGAGCGCCGCTTCACTCTGACAGACAAACAACAGCGAGAGGACATCGCCGAAGCTCTTCGTGAAGTGGGACTTGACGCCTGATGCACTGGATCGCCGACACCGGTCCCCTGCTGCATCTACATCAAGCCGGGCTCTTGGATCTTCTCAACTCCGGGGAAGATATTAGGACGACTCCTGCGGTCGTGGCAGAGTGGGAGAGTAAAGTTCCGGGGGCAAACCTACCGGAATGGGTTCGTGTCGAAAAACCGGGGCCAAATGCGATCCGGATCGCAAAAAGTTGGCGTGAGGAGGGTCTGCTGGATCGAGGTGAAGCGGAATCACTTGCGCACGCTGTTATTGGTAAAGCCGCAGGTTACTTAACTGACGACACCGCTGCTCGAGAATTCGCTCGTGAAGAAAACTTGCTTGTGCGCGGATCTCTTGGCGTATTGCTCATGACTGTGGCGCGCAATCGCTTATCGGCCGGGGCTGCCAGAACCGCCTGGCACCGGCTCGCTCACGACTCGACTCTTTGGATTTCTCCGTCGCTGCGCCGCGAGGTGGAAACAGCACTCGAACGCATCCTCACTCAAAATAACACTTCGGAGTAGCCGTAAGTCCCGAAATGCTGGAAAATCGCTCAAAAGATCGCTTTTTACAGTGGTCTAATCTTCGCCTTAGTAGAGAGGCATCTCTCCCCCCTCACTTCTTCCCAACCGCCGTCTTGAACCGCACCACCGCATCCGCGATCGAGACGGCGATGCGCTGGCGGTGCTCGGGATCGTTGATGAGTTTGCCTTCACTCGGGCTGGTGACGAAGCCGCCTTCGAAGAGGATGGCCGGCTTGTTGATCCCGCGCAGCACGTTGAACCGCGCCCGCTTGATCCCGCGATCGACGGACTTGAGCTCGGAGATGACGTGGGCGTGGACGGCCGTGGCGAGGGCAATGTTCTCGGCGTCGCGCACGTTCCCGGTGAGGAGCGAGTTCCAGGGGCTGCTGCCGTCGGTGGAGCTGGTCCCCTGGGGGGCGAGGGCGTAGGTCTCGATCCCGTTGGCGGTCTTGGCCCCCGAGGAATTGAAGTGCATGCTGATGAAAATGGCGTTTTTCTCCCGGTTTGCGATCTCGACGCGCTGGCCGAGGGTCAGGAAAATATCTTCGCGCCGGGTCAGCAGGGTTTTGAAACCGCGGGCCTGCAGCTCCTTCTCGAGGCGCAGCACCATGTCGAGGGCATAGTCTTTCTCGCGGCCGTAGGGGCCTTTCGCCCCGGTATCGTGAGCGCCGTGCCCGGCATCGAGGACGACGGTATCGAAGAGGATGGGCTTGCGGATGTAGCTCGGCCGCACCACGGGATCGACGAGTTTGGCGAGATCGACGGTCGAGAGCATCGCCATGCCGCCATTTTCGATCACGGGGAAGCTGAGGTTGAACTTGATGTTGTTCACGTAGATCGACTCGGAGCCGATCTTCCAGGTCATGATGAGGCTGGGGTGCTTGAAAATCCGATCTTTGTCCTGCTTGGCGAAGCGATCGAACTGGTAAAATTTCGCCACATTCTCATCCGAGACGTATTCCCGTCCCGCGAGGTTGTAGACATCCCAGTCCTTGGCGAGGGCGGACGAGGCGGACGTGAGAATGAAAACAAACAGAGCCAAAGCCGCCAGGGACGGGGTGGAGCGGTTCTGTCTCGCGTGGGATCGCATAAAAATTGGGATGGCCGGGGGTCTGCGCTGCGGGAATAGGACGGAAATATTAATCTCTTACCACATTCAACGCAATCTGCGAAATGGGAATTCAGTTTTACAAAGAGGGCCCAAGGGACAAATAGTTTCGCCCCTCCTCTGCGAGGCAAAATTTATGGCGGAAGAAATTTCAAAAGGTTATCAGCCCGGCGATGTCGAGACTCAGTGGTACAGCCGCTGGATCGATGCCGGATGTTTTCGTGGCGACGAGAGCGCCGACAAACCGTCCTACTCTATCGTCATCCCGCCTCCGAATGTCACGGGGATTCTGCACCTCGGTCACGTTCTCAATAACACGATTCAGGATGTCCTCGCCCGCCGCGCCCGGATGGAGGGCAAGGACGTGCTCTGGCTGCCGGGGACCGACCACGCCGGCATCGCGACGCAGTCGAAGGTCGAGCAGAAGCTCCGCAAAGAGGAGGGCAAGACCCGGCGCGACCTCGGACGCGAGGCCTTTCTCGAAAAGGTCTGGGAGTGGAAGGAAGAGCACGGCGGGATCATCATCCAGCAGCTCAAGCGCCTCGGCTGCTCGTGCGACTGGGACCGCGAGCGATTCACGATGGACGCGGACTACAGCCGCTGGATCTCGAAGGTCTTTGTCGATCTTTTCAACGAAGGACTCATCTACCGCGGCAAACGCATGGTGAACTGGTGTCCGAAGTCGCTCACCGCGCTGAGCGACGAAGAGGTCATCATGAAACCCCAGAAGTCCAAGCTCTACACGATGCGCTACCGCGTCGCGGGGACCAAGGACGGAGGCGGCCCCGACCAGTGGATCGAAATCGCAACGACCCGCCCCGAGACGCTCATGGGCGACACGGCCGTGGCGGTGAATCCGAAGGACAAACGCTACGCCGATCTCATCGGGAAGATGGTCATCCGTCCTTTCCCCGAGGCCGAGATCCCCGTCGTCGCCGATGACCATATCGATCCCGAATTCGGGACCGGCGTGCTCAAGGTCACGCCGGCCCACGACAAAAATGACTTCGCGATCGGTCTGAAGAACAACCTCGAGATCATCGACGTTTTCCATCCCGACGGCACTCTCAATGCCTTTGCCGGGCCCGAGTTCGAGGGCATGGACCGCTTCGAGGCCCGCGTCAAAACAGCGGAAAAGCTCGAGTCCATGGGGCAACTCGTGAAGGTCGAGGACTACGAGAACAGCGTCGGTTTCAGTGAGCGCGCCGATGTCCCGATCGAGCCTCGCATTTCCATGCAGTGGTTCCTGAAATACCCCTGCGTCGAAGAGGCCGCTGCCGCCGTCGCAAACGACGAGATCCACTTCCGCCCCGACCGCTGGAAGAAGACTTTCGCCCACTGGATGGAGGGCATCCAGGACTGGTGTATCAGCCGTCAGCTTTGGTGGGGACACCAGATCCCGGTGTGGTATCGCAAAGAAAACGCCGCCGACATCCAGGCCCGCGAGAGCCTCGACGCGACGAGCGCCGGGGATGACATCTACGTGGGAATCGATCCTCCCGGTGACGCCGATCAGTGGATCCGTGACGAGGACGTCCTCGACACCTGGTTCTCGAGCTGGCTCTGGCCTTTCGCGACGATGTGCAAGAGCGACGAAGAGTCGAGCCCGACCCTGAAAAAGTTTTATCCCACGACCGATCTCGTGACCGGGCCTGACATCATTTTCTTCTGGGTCGCCCGCATGATCATGGCCGGGTTCCGCTGGCAGGGAGAAGTGCCTTTCAAGAATGTTTTTTTTACCAGTATCGTTCGCGACAAGAAGGGGCGGAAGATGTCGAAGCAGCTTGGCAATTCGCCCGACCCGCTCGATCTGATCGCCGAGTTCGGTGCTGACGCTCTGCGTTTCGGTCTGATGCGTATTGCCCCGATGGGGACGGATATAAAGTTCGACGAAGACCAGATCGTGGAAGGCCGCAACTTCGCCAACAAGCTCTGGAACGCCGCCCGCTACCGCCAGATGCAGGAGGGCGCGGTCGAGACCGGGCCGGTCGACTTCGGGTCGCTCTCGATTTACTCCATCGACATCCTCGCCCGCCTCGATCAGCTCGAGCGGGATATCGCGATGGCCTACGAGGACTACCGCTTCAACGAGATCGCCCAGCTCCTCTACGACTTCTGGTGGAGTCACTACTGCGACTGGTATCTCGAGTCCTCGAAGGGCGACTTCTTCGAAGAAGGCAACCCCGCCGCCCGCGCCTCGACTCTCGCGACGATGGACCTCGTCCTGAAGCGTTTCCTCCTGCTCGTGCACCCCTTCATGCCGCACATCACCGAAGAACTCTGGGAAAAGATCGGCTACCGCGAAGCGGGTGATCCGGAGTTCCTCATGCAGACCCGGCTGCCGGCCGGCGGAGTCCTCGAAGGTCAGGACAAAGACGCCATCGCCAAAGCCCGCGCCAAAACGCAGGCCGTCTACGAATCCGTCGGCCGCGCCCGCAATCTGAAGGCCGAATACGGTCTCGGGGCGAACAAGAACGTAAAATTCATCATCGATCCCGAAGGCGGGAGCTTTGACCAGGCCGCCGTCTTCCAGCGCCTCGCCGGAGCCGGTGAAGTAATCGTCTCCCCCGGATTCAAAGCGGAAAAAGGCCTCCCCGTCGCCCTCACCGCGATCGGGAAAATCTACCTCCCTCTCGAAGGTTTCATCGACGTCGAAGCCGAGCGCGCGCGCCTCGGCAAAGAGCTCGACAAAACCCAGGACGAGCTGAAAAAGGTCAACGCCAAGCTCTCCAACGAGAACTTCGTGACCCGCGCTCCCGACGAAGTCATCAAGGAAATGAAAGAGCGTCAGAAACACTGGCAGCAACGCGTCGACGAACTGACGAGGATGATTGGTAACCTGGGGGTTTAGCAATTTAGCAGGTAGCCAATTAGCGATTTAGCTAAAAGGCCAAACCGCTACTAGCTAAACAGCTAAACAAAATGGATCTAGGACTCAAAAACAAAGCCGCCCTCGTGATGGCCTCGAGCGGCGGGATCGGGCTCGGGGTGGCGAGGGAGCTGGCCCGCGAGGGCGCGAGGGTGATGCTCTTTGCCCGGTCCGAAGACAAGCTCGCGGAAGCGGCCGCGTCGATCGAGGCCGAGACGGGAAATCGTCCGCTCTTCACCGCCGGCGACATCACCGATCCCGCGGCGATCGAGGGAGTCGTGGAGCGCACCGTGACGGAGTTCGGCGGACTCTGGGCACTCTTCAACAACACCGGCGGACCGCCCGCCGGTGCGTTTACCCAATTTGATGACGCCGCCTGGCAGTCGGCCTTCGAGCTCACCATGCTGGGCTACGTGCGCACGATCCGTGCCGCGCTGCCGCATCTGAAAGCGGGAGGCGGAGGCCGCATCGTGAACAATACCTCCGTCTCGACAAAGCAGGCCATCGACGGGCTGCTGCTCTCGAATGTCTTCCGCTCCGGACTGGTGGGATTGGGGAAATCCCTCGCCCGCGAGTTGGGCCCTGACCGCATCCTCGTCAACACCGTCGGCCCCGGTCGCATCGACACCGATCGCATCGTGCAACTCGACACGATCTGGGCGGGCAAGGCCGGGATCTCCTACGAAGAGCAGCGGGCAAAGTCCCAGGCCTCGATCCCGCTGGGAAAATACGGAGAGCCTGCCGAGTTCGGCCGCATCGTCGCCTTTCTCTGCTCCGAAGCGAACGCCTACCTGAGCGGGCAAAATATCCTGATCGACGGCGCGATGGTCGAGGCGTATTAAATTATCCTCCTCAGGAAGAGCCTATCCCATCAATCCGCCCATCGTCCGGGTTGCCAGAAGACCCCGTTTCGGATTACCGTTACCGCCATGCTCCTCTGTCGTGCCGCAGCTCTCGCGCTTTTCCTCCTCGCCCCGGGAGGCTGCCTCTTCGCGAACGAGCCCGAAGATCTCAGCTTCGCCGAACTCGATGCCCCCGAGCACGACTATTGGAAACGTCCGCTCAATGACCCATTTACCCTGCTGAAAGACGATCTCGAGCAGGGTCGGCTCGACCTCGATGTGTCGGGCGAAAAAGCCTACCTCGAGAGTCTCCTCAAAGCCCTCAAGATCCCCGCCTCGACCCAGATGGTGGTCTACTCGACGACGAGTCTCCAGCTCAGCCTCATCTCGCCACGCACTCCGCGAGCAATCTATTTCAATGAAGATCTCTACCTCGGCTACGTCCAGGGCGGCCGTATCGAGATCGTCTCGATCGACCCCGAGCTCGGCGGGATTTTTTACATTTTCGACATCCCGCGCAACGGCAACCGCCCCGTCGCGGAACGGTCCGAACGGTGCATGAAGTGCCACGCCGACGAGGACACCCACGAAGTCCCCGGCATCGCGATCAAGTCCGTCATCCCCGGTCCGACCGGAGGCAGCCTCGAGAGCTACCGCCGCGGGCTCACCGGCCACACCATCCCGATCGCCGATCGCTTCGGCGGCTGGCATGTCACCGGGGCCGACGAGGTGAAACCTCACTGGGGCAATCTTATCGGGCGTTTTACTCCCGAGGGCATCGTGACGACACCCCTGCCGCCCGGTGAGCAGTTCGACTGGAGCGTTTTCCCCGTCGCCACGAGCGACATGCTCGCGCATCTGCTCCACGAGCACCAGGCCGGCTTCGTGAACCGTTTCACCCAGGCGCACTACCGATTGCGAACGGCGCTGGCGGACGGCAAAGGAAAGCTGAGGCCCGAGGATCGTCCCATGATTCAGAGTCAGGTCGACGAACTCACCCGCTACCTGCTCTTCGCCGGGGAGGCCACTCTGCCCGCACCGATCGCGGGCGACAGCCTGCTTAAAGAAGACTTCCTCGCGAACCGACGGGCCGACAAAGCCGGAAACTCGCTCAAGGACTTCGATCTCGAGACGCACCTGTTCCACAACCGCTGCAGCTACATGATCTACAGCCCTCTCTTCCGGCAACTCCCCGCCGGATTCAAAAAGCTCGTCTACACCCGCCTCGGGCGTGCCCTCGCGCTCTCGCCGTCGGACCCCGACTACGCCTATCTCCCGAACCCCGAGAAGACGCGGATCAAAGCCATTCTCAAAGAGACCCTGCCCGATCTCCCGCCGGATTGGTGATCATAAAAAAAGCGCTCCCGCAGACTGCAGGAACGCTTTTTAAGAGAACTTCCCGGAGAACCGGGAAGGCGGGAATCAGCTCTTCTTCTCGGGCTTCTCGGTTTCTTTGCCAGCCTGGAGCCAGCCCGAGAGACCTGCGGAGAGGTGCTTGATGTTCTTGAAGCCGGCAGCTTCCGCAGCGGAGGCGCCTGCTTTGTAGGCCGAACAGGTCGGGCCGCCACAATAGGCAACGACGAGCTTGTCCTTGTTGTCACCGAGGAGACCGGCGATCTCATCCTTGTTGGCGCGGAAGTCGATCGCACCGGGGATGTGGCCTTTTTCGTAGGTGGCGGAACCGTTCACGTCGAGGACGATGACGTCTCCCTTTTTGATGGCGGCTTCGAGTTCGCTGATGCTGATGTCGGGGTATTCACCGGCAAAGGCGAAGGTGGCGAACAGGGCGCAGGCGAGGGTGGCGAGTATTTTTTTCATGGTTTTCGTTAGTGTATTTCTTAATTTAATCCTTATCGCCGCGACGTCGCGGCGTGGACCGGGCCGAACGATAGCAATTTCACCATCGCACGACAACAGGAATAGAGGACGCGATTGAGCGGAAAAGCTTACCTAATTTTCTGAATCCGGCTTCGTTTAGGGAACGTCCCGGGATCGGAGAGGGTCAGGTTCCCCACCCGACCCTCTTTGGTCGGGAACACGTACTCGCGGTCGGCGTTATCCCCTCTATACTGCGGGCATGAAATGGATCCCCGCCACTCTGCTCGCCACTGTTACCACCGTCGCGACTGTCGCCACGTTTACCTTCGCCGCCGACGGTCCCGATCTGCCGCTCGTCGATCTTTCGGGTGATACGGCCCGTCACGTCGTCATCGCCGCCGGCACGGAAGAGACCTACCAGGGACATCCCACGACCCTGCTGATGCCCGATCAAAAGACGATCTTTGCGGTCTGGTGTATCAATCACGGCGGAGCCGCCGGCCCCATGGCGAAGAGCGGCGACGGCGGCCTCACCTGGTCCCGACTCGACGAGACCCTGCCGCCGGGCTACGCCACGCACCAGAACTGCCCCAGCATTTACCGACTCATCGATCCCGCCGGGAAGGCGCGCATTTGGGTTTGGTCGGCCGCCCTCGGGACCCGCAGCGGACCCGGGATGCCCTCGATCATGAGCGAGGACGAGGGCGAGACCTGGCGCGAGATGCCGCCGCTCGGCTTTCCCTGTGTCATGACCTTCAGTAGCATCGTGCGCCTGGACGACGGCCGCTATCTCGGGCTCTACCACAAAGGACCCGATGGCGCGGACAAAGCCCCTCTCGAGGTTTTCCAGACCATCACCGCTGATGGCGGGTTCACCTGGTCCGAGCCGCACGTCGTCGCCTCGGTGAAGGACAAAAATCCCTGCGAGCCCTTCGTCTTCCGCTCGCCCGACGGAAAAGAGCTCTGTTGCCTCCTGCGCGAGAACACGCACACAGGACGCAGTCTCATGATGTTCTCCCGCGACGAAGGTGCCACCTGGAGCACGCCGGTCGACACGCCCTGGGGACTCAGCGGTGATCGCCATATCGGCGTCCGCCTCGACGACGGCCGCTGGGTCTTTGCCTTTCGCGACATGGCGCCCGAGAGTCCCACCCGCGGGCACTTCGTCGCCTGGGTCGGTACCTATGATGATATCGAAAAGGGCGAAGGCGGAGCCTACCGCATCAAGCTGCTCCACAGCCACGCCGAGCGAGTCAGCGATTGCGGGTATCCGGGAGTCGAACTGCTCCCCGACGGCACCATCGTCGCGACGACCTACGTGAAGTATGCACCCGGGCCCGAAAAGCACTCCGTCGTCTCGACCCGCTTTAAAATCGCTGAGACCGATGCGATGCTGAAGCAGTAAATGCATCGCGGAGCGAGAGCCCCGGGCGGAACCGCCAGTGCCACCATGAAGCGATTCCCTCTTCTCTTTTCCCTGCTCCTCGTCCCGCCGACGTCGGCCCTCACGCAGGGGCCGATCACTTTCCCCGTCGATGGCGGCATTGTCGATGTGCGCAACTACGGGGCTACGCCCGATGACGACATCGACGACACGAAAGCGATCCAGGGGGCGCTCGATGCTTTTCCCAATGGCAACCGTATCGTCTATCTGCCGCCGGGCGTCTTCCTCGTGCGCGACACCCTCACCTGGCCGGCCGGCGAGAGCGCCGGCGTCGCGCAGAAGCGCACCATCCTCCAGGGCGCGGGCGAGGGCCTCACGACTCTGAAGCTGCCACAAAACACTGCCGGCTTTACCGACGGAGGCAAACCGAAGGCTCTCATCTGGACGGGGAGCGCCCCGGCCCAGCGATTCCGCAACGCGGTGCGCGACCTCACCATCGAGGTCGGCCCGAAGAACCAGGGCGCGATCGGCCTGCAGTTTAATACGAGCAATCAGGGCTCTCTGCGCAATCTCACGATCCGCTCGGTGGACGGCTCGGGGAAAATCGGCCTCGACCTCGGCCACTGCGACGAGATTGGGCCTTTGTTAGGGAGAAATCTCACGGTCGATGGCTTCGAGATCGGGATCAGCACGAAGTGGCCGGTAAACTCGAATACCTTCGAGCATGTCACCCTGCGGAATCAGCGTCGCATCGGCTGGTGGAACTACCATCAGATGATCTTTATCCGCGACCTCATCAGCGAGAACCGGGTGCCCTCGATCTTCAATGAAAAGGACTCGTGGGGCAGCGTGACCCTGCTCGACGCGCACCTTCACGCCACCAATCCCGACGGTACGAATCCCGCGATTTACAATCAGGGTCAGGTCTACCTGCGCAACGTAGAAGTCCTCGGCTACCGCGTGGCCGTCAACAACGATGACAAGGGTCGCGACAAAGGGGACATCAACCAGCCGGGTCTCGTGATGGAGGACACTTCGCATCGGAACGTGGTTTCCCTCTTCCGCGAGATCAAGGACGGCACCTTTGCCACTGCGGGCGAGGTCGCGCGCCTGCCTGTGAAGGAGACTCCCCTCGTCGCCTGGGGGGATCCGCAAAAGGACTGGGTCAATCTGACCGACTTCGGAGCCGATCCCACCGGCGCAAGTGATGCCAGCGAGGCAATGCAGAAGGCGATCGATTCCGGCGCGACCACGATCTACCTCCCGGGCGGGGCAAACTACCGATTCGCCTCGGGGGTCGAGATCCGGGGTCCGGTGCGGCGTATCATCGGACTCGAAGGACGTTTCATCGCGGACTGGAAAACGGGCGGGAGCGCCCCCGTCTGGAAGCTCGTCGACGGGAAACATCCCGAGAATCTCCCCGACGCGCCCGTCGTCATCATCGAGCGCAGTGAAAATGAGAGCGGTGGCCCCGAGATTGTACTCCGCCACGAGAGCGCCCGCACTCTCGTGGTCAGCTCGACGACTGGCTTTACGGTCGAAGGCTATGGCAAGGGCGACATCTTCCTCGAGGACTTCTGCGGTCACCTCGACCGTGTCGCCCCCGGCCAGAGCGCATGGTGCCGCCAGCTTAACAGCGAGCGCGAGGGCACGAAGTGCCGCAACGTCGGCGGTAAACTCTGGATCCTCGGGATGAAGACCGAGAAGACCGGCACTCTCATCGAGACCACCGGCGGGGGCATCACCGAAGTGAACGGGGCCTTTGTCTATTCGAATACCGGCTGGAAGGCGAACGAGCCCGCCTTTCTCATCGAGGACAGCACCGTGAATCTCTACGGGATCAACGAACGCAATTTCAACCGTCACCCGGTCACCCTCTGGGTTCGCGAAAGGCAGGGCGCGGAGATGAAAGAACTGACCGAGTTGCCGTGGATCTACCTCAGCCGTTGAGCAGGCCTTGCCATGATGAAAAGCCCCCTCTCCCGGTTCATCGCCCTCGCGCTCTCCCTGCCCATCCTGCTCGCGGCGGAACCGCGTCGCATCGACCTCGCGGCGGATTCACCCCACCTCTCCAGCGACGAGGTGCCCTTCCTCCACGAGGTCATGACCGAGCACCGCCTCAGCGACGACAGTCTCTCCCTCGTCCCCGTCGGGGGGCCCTACGAGTGGACGAAAATCGGACCGACAGACGAACCCTTTCGCCTCAATGTCAGGGTTGGGGAGGGAAATTACGACCACGCCACCCTCTCCATCTGGAACTGGGACAACCACCTCGTGCAGCAATGGCGAATCCCCGCCGGAGCAGAGGACCTCGTCGAGATCGCCATCACCGGTCTCGGCACCTACCTGATCACCCTCGACGGCTGGCGCGAGGGCGCCTACCGCGAGCGGCTCATTCGCAACCTCGCCGTGACGACCGACAACCGCGAGGCCCGCGACGCCTGGAAAACCGATGAGTTTTTCGTCGGCATCTGCGCCTTCCCGGGGCGCTACCACTGGAAACCCGGCGGACAGCCGACCCTCCCGGCAGGACTAACAGAACAACAGGCCCGCGACCGCGAGGCCGGGCTCATCGCCCGCCTCGGCCTCCAGGTCGTGCGCACCGACGAGTCCCTCGAGATGGGCCGCCGGAAGAATGCGGCGGGCGAGTCGGAATACTATTTCGACTTTTCCCGCATGGACGCCGCTGTCGGATCCTACACCTCGCGGGGATTCCAACTCGCCCTCCAGACGATGAACGCAGCCGACTGGGCCGTGCTCCCTCAGTATGATCATCACGGGAAAAACCGCTGGCGCTACCCGCACCTTGAACATCCGCAGCGCGCCTACCTCGCCGCCCTCGTCGGTCGCTACCGCGACCGGTCCCGCTTCGTGCAGATCTCCAACGAGCCCGATCAGATCGGCTACTGGTCGGGCACGAATGAGGAATTCGTGACCCAGTTCATCTTTTCCCGCGACGAGATCCGCCGCGTCGCGCCGGAGCTGCCCATCACCAACGGCGGTTACTCCCTCGTCGACGAGGCGAAGTGCGCGTTCTTTGTTAACGAGCTCCACGACCTCGTCGATTTTCCCGCCTACAACGCCCACGGCAATCTCGAGGACTACAAACGCAGCTTCGCAACGATGCGGCGTCTCCAATCCGAAGCCGGCGACACCACCACCCGATGGGTCAACACCGAGACCGGCTACAGCGCCTGGCGGCTCGAGCAGGAACGACGCCAGGCCCAGATCGACGCGCAGAAGGCGCTCTACTCCTGGGCGAACGGCCACGCCGGAGTGCTCCTCTTCTGCTCCCGCATGACCCGTCCACCCGGACGCGACGGCACGCCCGATTTCGGGCTGCTCGACTACCAGTATTGCCCGCGCTTTGTCTACGGGTCCATCGCCGCCCTCACCGGAACCCTGAGCGGAGCCTCGTTCCGCGAGACCCTGGTGGAGTCAGACGACGTCCATCTCTATGTCTTTGCACGAGGCGGGGACCTCATCGCCGCCGGATTCTCGATCGGAGAAACGGCCAGCACCGCGACCATCAGCACCGATGCCACCGAGATCATCGCCATCGACGAGATGGGCAATGCCCGCCCCCTCGACCCCGTTACGACCTTCGATCTCCCGCTCGACCACTATCCCCGCTACTGGCTTCTGCGCGGAGCGACGGAAGTGGGACTGCCGTAGGCGACCGTGGCCGGGGCGCCTCCCATTTTAAATATCAGAGTTTGGCAGAACGTGGCACTCCAAGGTTAAAGCCGCCCTCTTCAAAGCCCTCGACAGGTCAGTTGGTAAGGCAGTTGCCCCTTAACCAATCGGCCCCCGGTTCGAACCCGGGCCGGGGTACCATTTTCTCGGGTTCGATCCCTCCCCGCCTTTGAGTTTCTCCCGGTGAAAGACCGTTCCGCCTCAGGCCGTATCAGATGACACCGATGAAAATTCAGAACCTTTCCCGCAGACGCCTGCGCTGGATCCTGCTCTCCAGCATTCTCCTCCTGGCAGCCTTCACCATCTTCATCGCAGGCAGTCAGGGGACGATAGAGCAGAGCGGCGCAGGCCGGATCTACGGGGACGTGGATGAGATCCCCCATCGACCCGCCGCCCTCGTTCTCGGTTGTGCCAGGACTTTGTCAAACGGACGGCCCAATCTCTATTTTCGCTACC
>Ga0209702_10001357_pt1 | contig 47087 bp, 33 predicted proteins | sample FRY01_FD_187210 | JGI IMG/M metagenome (GOLD analysis project Ga0209702, IMG submission 187210) | Freshwater microbial communities from Lake Fryxell liftoff mats and glacier meltwater in Antarctica - FRY-01 (SPAdes) (version 2) | ecosystem: Environmental > Aquatic > Freshwater > Ice > Glacier... | reverse complement strand
AGTGTCGGCTTTGCCTCTCTTTTTATTTTGCGAAGCGATAGCCAAACGGCTTTGCCGAAATTTGTCTATCAGTCAATTGTCCGCCCGAAAGTTTGATGGTTGCACGGTCGTTACCATTGCCGCTAACCGTGAAATAGGCGCTGAAAGCGCTTATTTGATGTTAGCGGCTGTAAGTCCTTTATTCGGAGGATAAAGCCCATTTCAAACTACAAAACAGTCTAAAAAAGCACAAAAAATTCTCAGCGCATAAAATTCTCTAAATGCGCCAAAAAACAAACTCATTTTTTTGTACGTAAAATTCGTAATAAAAGTTACGAGAAACCTATGGTCGTGATACCCAACGGTCATGACGTGAAGTTCTAAAAACAAAACGGTCAAAAGACATTGTGGTCGTGACACCCAGCGGTCATAACATGAAGTTCTAAAAACAAAACGGCCGAAAATACATTCTGGTCGTGATACCTAAAATATTTTAAATTCACCAAAAAATTTGAGTCGCAGGAAACGTTTTCTTAAACTCAAATTTTTTTTCTTTGCACCCAGTGGCCGAACAGTTTCATATCAACAAAAAAGTCTAAGCTTTAAAAATTCCGGCTACAGATTTTTTCTGGATGTGTCGATAAAAAGATGTTTTCATAATGAAAAACATGACTTTCTTTTTTCCTTTTTCACTTATAGCCGCTAACTACCTTATACCCGAAACAAACTTTCGCAAAGCCACCCATTTTTAGGTGTATACGCGAAAGTTTGTTTCGCTTTTTCCGCTTATCCAAATGTATCAAAATAAACTCATAAATCATCAAAAGGACTTTTTATTTGTTGAATACTTTTTGTACTTACGTGCGTGTAAATTTCGGTTGTTTTGCTACTACTGTGCCCTAATAATTCTTGAATGTAACGCAAATCAGTCCCGCTTTCCAACAAATGTGTGGCATAGCTATGGCGTAACCAATGCAGGGTTACTGGTTTTGTAATTCCGGTTTTTACCAAGGCCTGCTTTAGTATTAGTTGCAAACTGCTTGCGTCATAAGGCTTTCCTCCTACTTGCCCTTCAAACAAATAGGTTTTTGGCTTACCGGTTTTGTAATATTCTCGCAGCATTTCTAAAATTTTTGCGCTCAGTGGCACTATAAAGTTCTTGCATTTTGTCGTTACCCCAAACCAAATAGTCAAACCATAATTTTTTAATACTCTCAATATCATCAGGAATTTGAGCACATCTTACTTCGACATTTGATTTTTGTTCCATAGTTACTGTTTTTTCGATTTTGTCTGTTCGCCTTGCAGCTAGCGCTAAATATAAAACAGCGTTGGGCGATAGGTAAAGATACAATTTGCGGATTGCTAATTAGCAAAATCGCTTTGCGATTATATAACTTTCTCCTTTCGGATAAAATCGCCAAAGCGATTTTGTGGGGTTTCAAATAACCACAAAAGCATCGTAACCTATTGACGAACAATGTTTTTTATATAATGTTGGCACTCGTTTTTTTATTCATTTAATGTCCATATCAGAGCTTTTTCTTTTGTAGCTCTAAAGATTGTATTGTGTTGTTCATTAGGTTCGTCTGAATACTTCCATATCAATCCAAGATTCAAATCTTCCAATTTTTTATTTAATTCTCTCGTATGTGTAGATATATCAACTGCATCAGAACCTGCAAACCAAAGTTTCTTCTTTTGTTCGTAATTTTCTTTTGTTAACGATTCAAAGTTTTTAACTAAATACTGTTCGTTATACCATAATGCTGGATCCATCGCGATATAATAGTCAAACATATCATTATCCAAGAGAAAAGTTTCGATTACAAATATTCCTGCGGCAGATTCTCCAATAATAGCTCTTTTATCTTCTGTCCGATACCTTTTATTTATTTCGTTAAAAAGTTCTTTTTTTATAAAACTTCTAAAATTCTTTGAGCCACCTGGATTGGGTACAATTTTTAAATCATATTCAATTTCAGTTGGTCCTGATAAATCTCTTCTTCTCTCCGTGTTTTCAATGCCAACCAAAATGTATGGCGGGATTTTATTCTCTTTAATCAATTTCGCTAAAGTATTTGCTATGTGAGGAAAATCTTCTTTTATTCCTCCGTCAGGCATATAGAGAACAGGATATGATTCATTACTATTTTCATACTCTGGAGGAGTCCAAACATTTATTACTCTTGTTTCTCCAACTTGGTTGGATTCTATTTTAAAAGTAGCGTGATTTGGAATTACATCTTGATTCTGAGGTTTATTTCCACAACCTAAAATGAATAAGGACATTAATATTAAATAATTCATATTTCTCATTTTTCTGCTTTTTTTTTAATGAATGCCAACGTTGTTGTGTCGAGTAGGCAAGGGGAATTTCACCCCGAGCCTCTCACAGAACCGTACGTGATAGTCTCCCATCATACGGCTCTTCTAAGGTGATATACAAAAATAGCTCATCCTTTTTCAAGTTGGCAGACTGTACATCAAATTAGCTAACCCCTTTGCTCCACTCCCATTACATGAGCTTCATCACTACTACGGGTTAGTCCGCCCCTGAGCCAAACATCGCTATTCTGCCTCTAGTTTGTGCTATTGTGCATTTCACTTTGCATCTTAACTCAGGTTCCCGAGTTCCGTAAATAAGCCCGAATAATGGTCATGCCTCCTAAATGATCCCGCACGTGCGGGACCGCCCAGCCAATAAACAGGTAGCCGCTGAACTTATAATGATTGTCATACTTCAAACACTTTTGACAGAGTGTAGCACTTTCTCGACACTTCATCAGAGGTTCATTTGCATTCATCTCCATTATCCATACCTGACCACGCTCTTGACGCAGCCTTTTCCATAACGCTCAATACCTTGGCTCTTTACCAAAGCACCTTATGGTGGTTTACTCATATATTGTCTATTTTTTATCGGTATTCGTGAGGTCACTCCGCTTAGTTGATGCTCTCCCCTGTAGGACAACACCGATGGGTCGGTTCCACCATCTTATAAACAGTTGCGTAACGAATTTCAGCCGTTCGTTACTCTTGGCACACATATGAAGCGTAGCATCCCGCAGAGTGCTATGATTTCATATACAGTGTTAGTCGCTTTTTTCTTTTTTCGTTGATATTATATAGTTTAAGATTGGTCTTTTGGTATTTTCCTCTCTTTCCAATCGGATCAAACCACCTTCAAATGTCCAATCAAAAGTCACTTCATTCTCACCATAAACAAATTCCTTTTTCTTGGATTCTAACTCTTTCATATTGTCATATCCAAAATATTGTGTAATTGAATCAATAAGAGTTTCAGATTCTGTGTAATAAATAAACCTTGAAAGATTCTTAAAAACCTTTCTGAATGTCAGAACAAAGCCTTCCTGTTCAGGATAGTTGCTATAGATTACGTAATTGAAGTAATTAAAATAGAACTTAGGCAATTTGAAAGCATACGTTTCTATGTTTTCTACCTCTTCAGTAGGGTTTATTTCTACCACCGATTCCTTGTTACAGAATCCAATTGCTTCGTTAAGAAAGTCCTCTTTATTTTCAATATCATCAATCACTTCGGATAACTCTGAAATCAAATGTTTTGGTTCAATAATTTTCGTTGAAATATTGAACTCGTTGTAGAGGACTTTTGATTTAATCCTTAGTTTTTTATCTATCGCTACGAAATAATCGCAATGAGCTCCATAAAACGAGTGTTCACCATCAGCTTGTATATTTTGCATATTGTCAGTAGGCTTAGGCAATTTGTCAATTTTATATCCAATCATATCAAGCATCAAATATGCGGTGGTGTAGTATTCGTATTGATTGACAGGTTCTTTTTTATGTTTAAACGTAGTCTCTACATATTCGAGATACGTCATTTTGGTTCCGAGCTTTAATAAGAAATCGTCAATGTTCTTAATAACTTCATCATAGCTCCAATTACCAGAGTTATATTCAAGTTTGAAACCATAGTCAGCCATGGATTTTCTGAAGTCCTTGTAATACTCACCATCTTGCAAGAGTTTTTGAGAAAAAGGTCCAATATCCTTCATTAAATCCCACATCGTTGAGCTGGGTTTAAGGTTTGGAAACATCTTTTTCATAATATCTCTGTTTTCTTCTGTAATGTCAATCCCAGAAGGTTGCAATTGAAAAAGAGACTTCATTAAACCACCCATTTTTCCCAAGCCCATTTCTTCAAGCGATTCGTCAAGGTCTTGAAATACTTTTTCCATATTCATTAGTTCGGATATGTCCTCTTTATCCTTTTCGGTCTCGAAGTATTCAGTTGGAGTTCCAAATAAAGGCTCAACGCTGTCCTTTCCCCATCTCAATAAGTGTTTATCAGAAAGGAATTCTAAAGTGTCCAAGTCCACTTTGAAGAGCTGATTAGTTGGATTATAGCTTTTCATCAAGTCGGTGAAATGAGCTGGTGTATATGGGAATTGCAGATATTTCTTGTGCTTAGAAATAAAAGATTTGAGATCCTTAAATTCAGGCTGTTTAAGACTGCTTATTACATTCCAATCTAAGTAAACTCGAATCATTTGTTTCTGTTGCTTTTAATTGCGACTATCGGGACCATATATGTTGCGTGGCCGTGTGCGTTTGGTTTTAGCGAATGCAATATACTGACTCGTCCTGAAAAAAGTTTACAGTGTTGGCTCTTGAAAATTCATTTTAAAAAGGCACGGGAATATAAATATTGAAAGCTGCACCTTTGCCTTCTTCTCCGTCAGCATCTATAAATCCGCCATGCGCTTCAGCAATTTTCTGACAAATGGAAAGACCAATACCGGATCCAGTGTATTGCTGGCCATGAAAACGCTGAAACATTTTGAAAAGGTCATTTTTATAAGCTGGGTTAAAACCAACGCCGTTATCGGCTAAGGTAATTTTATAATAATCGTGTTCAGTACTAGGCCAACTGTCCTTCATGGCTTTTTCATCAACAATTTTACTGCTGATAACTATTACAGGAGGTCTTTCTTCTTTGGTAAATTTCAAGGAGTTGTTTATCAGGTTTTCAAATAATTGTTTTAACAGAAAGTTTACGCCTTTTACCACTGGTAGGTTTTCCCATTGCAGGCTCCCTCCTTTCTCTTCTATGCTTTCCTTGAGGTCGGCCCGTATTTCTTCAAGTATAACATTCAAATCACTATTCTCCAATTTTTTCTCTTCATTTATCACTTTTGTATAGGAGAGCAGGGAATCAATTAGGTCTTGCATGCGTCCTGCTGAACTTTGCATACGCATGATGTTTTTTATTACCAATTCCGGTATACCAGCTTGGTGTTTTTCTAAAATAATAGAAGCATACATCTGAATTTTGCGAAGAGGCTCTTTTAAATCGTGAGCGCTTATCCAGTTCATATTGGTAAGTTCCTCGTTAACTTTCTTGAGCCTTTCGTTTAGGTTCAGGTAGCGGAGTTCTTCCGCCTGCATTTCGGCTAAATGAAACTGATGTTGAATATAAGAGCAAATTACAGAAGCTGCATTGATTTCAGGCTTTTGCCAAACTGCACTCTGACCTTTAACGGCCTCTTTCCACAAAGCAAAAGATTTGCGTGGAGAAAGGCTTTGGTTTCCTGCATCTATGTTCATGGGTTTTGCTGGGTCGCCGCCCCAGTTCACTGTTTTTTCCAACTCCTGCCTTGTCCAAGCTATGCCATTTTTAGTTTCCTTGCCTATTGGTAGGTACACCACTCCAGCAACATCGCTACCTAAGCCCGCAGCCTGGGGATAGCTGTCGGAGAGCTTTGATGTTTGAAAAGGGCCATTGTCAATTAAAGTGTTAAGCCAATTCATTAAATCATTTAATTTTTCATCTTTCGGCAGCGGCCCATATTTATAAAAAGTATCTTTATAAGCAATTACCACGGCATCTGCATTCAATAGATTTTTTAATTGAATAAGGGTTTGTTCTTCTGCCAAGCTTTGCTCGTTGCCAACCATTATTTTGTGCAGATCATCCAGTTTTTTTTCTGTTTGTTTTACCAAGTCAAATTCGTCGGCCAGTTGTCGCACATCAATTTGCGAAGAAAGAAAAATACCCTGCAGATGCGCCGCAATCCGAATGTAATAGGGAATGTGTTTAGGTGTGTTGTGATGGCAGGCAATCAGTCCCCATAGCTTACCATGATTAATAAGAGCAATGGTGAAAGTGGCGCAAACACCCATGTTAATCAAATACTGAATATGCATAGGTGAGGAACTTCGCAGGGTAGAAAGCGTGAGGTCAATGCTTTTATTATCCGCATTTTCATCTAAAGCATAAAGTGGCACATTGCTGAGCTGCACATTGGTAATCATGCGTATGCGATTCAGTAAAAAAAAATCTCTCGCCTGAACAGGAATATCACTGGCCGGATAATTCAAACCCAAGTATGGCTCAATGCTGTCTATTTTGCTTTCGGCAAAAACTTGCCCGTTGTTATCCTTGTCAAAGCGATAAATCATTACCCTATCGTAGCCGGTAATCTTTCTTGTTTCATCTGCCACATCTTGACAAAGCATTTGAAGATTGTCGGCTTTTTCTGTGGAGTAAGCAAAGCGTTTTGTTTGAAAAAAAAGATCGGGCAGTTCAAATCCTTCTTGGATAAAAGGTTCAAACTCCATTATAATATTTTCTTTTGTGGAAAAGGCGGTTACATGATAGCTTTTATTTCCAAAGCTAAAAGCAAAAGGTTTTTCTGCCTCTTCTGCTTTTGCAGAATAAGCGGCAAAAGAATCGGTATCTTCTTTTTTAAGAAATTCGGATAAAGGCATTCCCAGAACTTGGTTCAACGGCCTATTAAACAGCACAGCGCAGTTTTCACTACAATACTGAATGATATTTTCGCTTCTATTCAATGCCAGCAAATAACCATAAGGCTGTATACTACCCGGAATATGAATTGCTTCTGATTCGCAATTGGTAATGTTTAGCGTATCATTATTGGTAATATTTTTAAGATTCATGCTGTGTAATTCTAATTGAAGTAGTGTCAAACCAATTATGAAGTATGCTGAACGTTTGCGAGGCACTTTTAATAACTTCTTCTTCCACGCCAGATGATGCTTTGCAAAATGTAGTTAAAAATAATTTCCACCGGCTGCCAGTTTCGGGGCCATAAGCTGTAAAATACAAAGCTTTATTAGCTACAGCATTAATACCTAATGCTGCTTGTAAATGCTTGTAAATAAAGGCGCCTCCCAATACCGATCCTTCAAGCACATACATGCCACCAAGTGCTGTAGCATTTGAATGATAGACTTCTGCAAAAAAATGGTCAGGCATGGAAGCAATACAAGCCTCATCAATGCCAAGCATGTGGAGGTCGGAAACAAGTAAATGAGTTTTGCGTCGTTCTTCAATGTCAGCAATGCTGTGTTGAAGTATAGGGAATACATTGCTTTCAAAACCCTTTACAAAGCCATAAAGAATAGAAAGGTAAGCCGCATAATCAGCAGAAGTGACATGCGGACTTAGCAAATTTCTTGATGCTGTGTTTTCTTCAAGCAATTTGTGTTGATGTGCTGTGCGGCTTCGTAAACTTTGTAAAAACATATACGATCAATCTTGGTATTTATGTGCTACCTATTCTCTAATGCATGCCAGTTTTTGTGCAGACAGGCCCGTACGCTATTTTTGAAATCATTATAATCAGATGATTTCGTCAAGTAAAAATCAGCGCCACTATCGTAGGCAGCTTTTATCTGATCCTCGAGAGATGAAGTAGACAAGATTACCACTTTAATGCTTTTCCAGAGTTGGTTTGATTTAATTTGCTGTAAGCATAACATGCCATTTTTTAAAGGCATGTTTAGATCCAAAAAAATAAGTTCAGGATACACTTCTGCGCTCTCCAACATTTTTATCAACTCAATGCCATTGGCCGCAACTTGAAGATTTACGTCCAGAGAAAGGTCAGCCAATACATATTTAAAAAGATCCACATCCTCTTCATCATCTTCACCAATCATAACTCTTTTTATATACATTTTTAATTTATTTTTAGAAATTGTAGCTGTTTTATTTCAATGATTTCTAAGTAACTATATGCATTTTATGTCAGTTTATCAGGATTTTTTTTTACATATATAACGATTATGCTCTGTTAAATTATCTCTCTTGGTATTTTTTAGGCCTTTGAATTAAATTTATTGCTTTGTGCAAAAGCACAATATAAAACTGCGAGAAATCTAAATAGACATATAACAAAAAAACATTTGAAAATATCTCATATAAATACTAAATTATTATATGTAATAGCGCCGTTGTAAAATGATTATGTTGAGCCAAATAAATTTTACTCAAAAATTTTATAATTAAGCAGTCTGAATAAGCTATAGCTGCTGCATTTCTCTTTCTTTCCTGATTCCCTAAATAAACCAAAATCCATTCTGCGCTTATCTGCGAAATCTGAGGGAGCTCTTATTTTTCCTGATTTCCCAAATAAACCAAAATCCATTCTGCGAGAATATATATTCCATTCAATAACGCAGTCCCATTCTGCTGAAAGTAATCCAAAGGATTTTGGTTTACCAGTCAAAGTGCAGCAGGCTGTAACTGTCATTACAGCTTAATAGTACCACTTTACAAGTTGATTAGTTTGTTCATTGTATGATTTCCAATAGTATAGCTCTTGACCAAGAAATTAATGGATATACAAGAGATAATTAAAATCATTAAATTAGCACTCTAAGGCCATTCCATAAGAAGAATTTCAATTTAGCAGGAGTTTATCGGAAATCAGTAAAAGCTAACTTGGAAAATACTGAAAAGTCTCGACTATGTCAAAAGAATCTACTCCCCTTCAGTGATGACGCTTTAACCACTAATTTCTAAAAGTTCCGGCAACAAATGCTGCGGAACATCGCAAAATAGAAATGGAAAAACGGATCCCCAATTTTGAATCAGAAGTTAATAAGATTGAACAACTACTCTGATTATCAATTAAATAACGAAATTATTAGCCTTCTGCACTTATTCGTAAATTTGCCACAGTATTTTTAGAACCGCATGGAAATTCAAGCTCCTTATAAACCAGTCAATAACGTAAGAATAGTAACTGCTGCCAGTCTGTTTGATGGACACGATGCCGCCATTAACATCATGCGCAGAATCATACAATCTACAGGATGCGAAGTGATTCACTTGGGCCATGATCGCTCCGTGGAAGAAGTGGTAAATACTGCCATTCAGGAAGATGCACAGGCTATTGCAATGACCTCCTATCAGGGCGGACACATGGAATATTTCAAATACATGTATGATCTACTGAAAGAAAAAGGTGCCTCACATATCCGAATTTTTGGTGGTGGTGGCGGTACAATTTTGCCTGAAGAAATTAAGGAACTTCAGGAGTATGGCATAGCAAGAATCTATCATCCTGACGATGGCAGATCCATGGGATTGCAAGGAATGATCAATGATTTGGTAAAACAAAGCGATTTTCCGGTTGGAAAAGATATTGGAAATGCACTTGAGCATTTGGCAGAGAAAAATGCCGGTTCCATTGCGCGACTAATTTCAGCAGCCGAAAACTTCCGGGAAGAACATCAAGGCGTTTTGGATGAAATTAGAGAAAAAGCAAAATTATCCGATGTTCCGGTTCTCGGAATTACTGGAACCGGTGGATCAGGAAAATCATCTATGGTTGATGAGATTGTGCGTCGATTTTTGGTCGATTTTCCAGATAAAGACATCGCTATAGTATCCGTAGATCCTTCCAAACGCAAAACGGGCGGTGCTTTATTGGGTGATAGAATACGAATGAATGCCATTCGAAATCCAAGAGTTTATATGCGCTCTCTGGCTACTCGTCAAAGCAATCTCGCTCTGAGCCGATATGTGAAAGAAGCCATCGACATCCTCAAAGCAGCCAATTTTGATCTGATTATTCTGGAAACATCCGGAATTGGACAAAGCGATACAGAAATTACGGATCATAGCGATGTTGCTTTATACATCATGACCCCTGAATATGGCGCTGCCACTCAGTTGGAGAAAATCGACATGCTCGATTTCGCCGATGTAATTGCGCTTAATAAATTCGATAAACGAGGGGCCTTGGATGCTCTTCGGGATGTGAAAAAACAATACAAACGCAATCATCAACTATGGGATTTGGAGGATGAAAAGGTTCCGGTTTATGGAACCATTGCTTCACAATTCAACGATCCGGGAACCAATTCACTCTATCGCAAAGTAATTGATATCATTACTGAACGCACAGGCAAAGAATTCAAAAGCGGATTTAGTTTTAGTGAAAAAGAATCCGAGAAAATATATATCATTCCTCCTCAACGCACCAGGTACCTCAGCGAAATTGCCGAAAGCAACAGACGATATGATGCGGATTCGTTTAAGCAGGCTGAAGTTGCCGACAAATTGTACTCCATCCTGAGAACCATTGGAACGCTTGCAGCAAAAGATTTAAAGGATCCGGCTGATCTTGATTCTGTTCAGGATTGGAATAATACTACAAGCAAAAACCATGAATTAATCAAGGTTTTACTTGCTGAATTTGATCGATGCAAAAGAGATCTGGATCCGCATATTTGGTCGATGTTAGCAGGTTGGAAAGAAGAAGAAAAGAGATACAGCGAGGAGTTTTACATTTATAAAGTAAGAGGAAAAGAGGTAAAAGTTCCCAATCACAGTTTGAGTCTTGCTCAAACTAAAATTCCCAAAGTTGCACTTCCGAAATACAGAAGTTGGGGCGATAAAGTGAAATGGGCATTGCAGGAAAACACTCCTGGTTTTTTCCCATTTACTGCCGGTATTTATCCTTTCAAAAGACAAGGTGAAGACCCAACCAGAATGTTTGCCGGAGAAGGCGGGCCAGAGCGCACAAACAGACGTTTCCATTACGTTAGCAAAGGATTGCCTGCTAAGCGATTATCAACGGCTTTTGACAGTGTTACTTTGTATGGAAATGATCCTGATTATCGTCCGGATATTTATGGTAAAATAGGGAATTCAGGTGTTTCTGTTTGCTGTTTAGATGATGCCAAAAAACTCTATTCAGGATTCGATTTGGCAGATTCTATGACTTCAGTTTCGATGACCATTAATGGGCCGGCACCCATGTTATTGGCATTCTTCATGAATGCAGCAATTGATCAACAATGTGAGAAGTATATACGTGAAAATAATCTTGTTGATGAAGTAAATGCTAAAATTGATGCTAAATTTATAAATATCGGAATTGAGCGTCCCTCCTATTCCGGAAAATTACCGGAGGGAAATAACGGATTAGGCTTAATGCTTTTGGGTGTAACAGGCGACGAAGTTCTGCCTGCGGATATTTACAATCAAATCAAAGCAGAAACCCTGAAATCTGTTCGCGGTACGGTTCAGGCCGATATTCTCAAAGAAGATCAGGCGCAAAATACTTGCATTTTCTCGACAGAATTTGCCCTAAGACTCATGGGCGATGTGCAGCAGTATTTTATCGAAAAGGAAGTGCGTAATTTTTATTCCGTTTCCATTTCCGGTTATCACATAGCTGAAGCAGGAGCCAACCCAATAACCCAACTTGCCTTTACATTGGCCAATGGCTTTACTTATGTGGAGTACTATCTCAGCAGGGGCATGGATATTAATGCATTTGGACCAAATTTGAGCTTCTTCTTCTCCAATGGTTTGGATCCTGAATATGCGGTAATTGGACGTGTAGCCCGACGTTTATGGGCAAAAGCACTCAAATTAAAATACGGGGCAAACGAACGTGCTCAAATGCTCAAATATCATATCCAGACTTCCGGTAGATCATTGCATGCTCAGGAAATCGACTTTAATGATATTCGCACAACATTACAAGCGCTCTATGCCATTTACGATAATTGTAATTCATTGCACACCAATGCTTATGACGAGGCTATTACCACCCCAACGGAGGAATCAGTTCGCAGAGCAATGGCCATACAATTAATCATCAACAAGGAATTGGGCTTAGCGAAAAATGAAAATCCTATGCAGGGTTCATTCATTATTGAAGAACTTACGGATTTAGTGGAAGATGCTGTACTTGTAGAATTTGATCGTATTACTGAACGTGGAGGCGTGTTGGGCTCCATGGAATCAATGTATCAACGAGGTAAAATTCAAGATGAAAGTCTGTACTATGAAACGCAGAAGCATGATGGTACCTACCCTATTATTGGCGTAAATACTTTTTTGAGTTCTAAAGGTTCGCCCACTATTATTCCGCAAGAAGTGATTCGTGCAACCAATGAAGAAAAAGAACAACAAATAAGCACGCTAATAGCATTACACACAGCGGGAACTGAAAAGTGTGAAAAAGCACTTATGGCTATTCAGAATGCTGCCATTCAAAATGAAAACATCTTCGAAAAACTGATGGAAACAGCTAAAATCTGTAGCCTAGGACAAATAACCAATGCTTTGTTTGAAGTGGGCGGGCAGTATCGGAGAAACATGTAATGGCTCATAAAGAGCGAAATCGACTGATTGTAATTGGCGGCGGTGCAGCTGGCTATTTTGCGGCAATAAATGCTGCCGAACAATGTGCGAATCTTGATGTGGTTATACTCGAGAAATCGAATAAAACACTCAGTAAAGTGCGCATTTCGGGTGGAGGAAGATGCAATGTAACTCACGCCTGCTTTGATCCGGATGAATTGGTGCTCCATTATCCAAGGGGCGAAAAAGAACTTACCGGACCTTTTCACAGTTTCCAACCCGGTGATACCTTTGAGTGGTTTCAAAGCAGAGGTGTAGAACTTAAAACAGAAGATGATGGGCGAGTATTTCCCTTATCAAACCAAAGTTCCAGCATCATTGATTGTTTCAATAAAAGTGCTGACAACGCCGGATTACGAGTTTGTTTGCAAAGTGCATTGAAGCAAATAATTGTTCCTTCCACAGAGCAAGATAAATGGAAAATCATTTTGGAAGATGGTAATCAAATGGACTGCGATCATTTGCTAATTGCCACAGGAAGCAGCCCTGCCATGTGGGATGTAATTCGCAGAGATACCAAACACAGTATTATTGATCCGGTTCCTTCACTTTTTACATTCAATATAAGTTCCGGTATTTTGAAAAATAATCCTGGAATTGCAATGCCTAGTGCCATTATCCGAATTCCTGATGTCAATTTAGAAGAACAAGGTCCGGTTCTTATTACCCATTGGGGACTCAGCGGTCCAGCCATTTTGCGAGCATCTGCATGGGGAGCGAGAAAGATGAATACCCTAAATTACCATTTCGATTTATACGTGAACTGGTTAGGAATGGAAATGGAAGAAATTAAAGCTGAAATTGAACATTTCAAATCGGAAGCAGCACGCAAAAGCATAACTGGAAATTGTCCTTTTGCCATGCCTTCAAATCTTTGGAAATCCATTTGTATCGCATCTACTATAGCTGAACGATGGGCAGATATTTCGAGAAAAGAAATGGATTTACTGGCTCAAAATTTAGGCAATTGCCTATTTCTAGTGCGTGGAAAAAGTACATTTAAAGATGAATTTGTAACGGCAGGGGGAATAAATCTCAAAGAAATCAATTGGAAAAAAATGGAAAGCAAATTTCATCCAGGCTTATATTTTGCAGGAGAAGTGCTTAATATTGATGCCATTACCGGCGGATTCAACTTTCAGGCAGCATGGACCACAGGATGGATCGTAGCTAGAAGCATAGAGAATAAATAATTAAAATTAATATAACTTAATTCTATATGATATTAAGCTTCAAACTGAGTAGAAAAGTATTTACTCAAACTTTGTTTTATATGAATTATAGTCGACCAGTAATGCTTTTACTTCAGATTTTGGGACTTGGTTTGATCGGATATTGGCTATACAATAAAATACAAAACTCAGGAAATATACCTTCAATTGCAAATTTCATTTTTGGCTTGTATTTCTTGCTATTTGTACCATTAATCATTTTTCTAAGAGCATTGAGGATGAGCAGAGCAACTTCCAGAATAATGGAGAATGTTCAAATGGAACTTGATAAGGACGTTTTCAAAATTAATGGAGAAAGCTATAAGCACGAATACACCTGGAACAAGATTGTAAAGGTGAAACAAACATCATTTGCATATTTAATATATGTTTCAAAACTTCAGGCACATATTATCCCAATGGAAGCGCTTAGTACACAAGAAAAATCATCATTAAATGCTCTTTTTCGGCAGCTCAATGGCCCTGTAATCAGACTTAAAAAGAACTAGTGCAAATAAGATCCAGCATTGATATCAATATTGGTGCCCGCAGCATGATCAGCCAATCCACTAGCCAAAAACACAACGGAAGAAGCTATGTCTTCGGGTCTGTTAATATTTTTTAATACTAAATCTCCGCTTTCTTCTGCATCACCATACTCATCAAAAAAGCTGTTGGCCATATCTTTACGAACAACACCAGGTGCCACAACAAAACACATTATTCCTTCTTTCCCAAAATGACTTGCTATTGATTTACTGAGACTAATGAGTCCACCCTTGGAGGCTTCATAAGCGAGGTATTCGGGAGCATCTCCTTTGAAAGCGGCTCTGCTAGCGATATTGATAATTCTTCCTCCACCATGATCTCGATAATGTTTAATGGCTGCTTTGCAAAGTAAGGCAGGGGCTCGTAAATTCACAGCGAGCGTCATTTCCCAATTATCTTCAAAACTTTCTGAATCAATGGGAGTTGATATCGCCATGGCAGCATTGTTAATTAGGATATCAAGTTTGCCAACACGAGCAAGCACTTGCTTAAACAATTTGCGGGTGGCAACAGGGCAAGACAAATCTGCTCCAATTGCAAAAGAGTTGTTACCTATTTCTTTGGCTAACAATAAGGCTTTTTTTTCGCTATTGAAATAATGAATGGCAATACAAGCACCTGAAAGCGCAAGTTGCCTGGCAATGGACTCTCCTATTCCACTACCGGCACCAGTTACCAGCACGGTTTTTCCTCTTAAATCAATTTTCATATCTGTTTCACTGCTTGCACTTTCACCCTGGAATTGAGCAATACTCCTATAACTACCAGAGCTATTCCTACCATACTTAACCAATGCAGTTTCTCCTGAAAGATAAAAAATCCAAAGATTATAGCATAAAAAGAACCAATATATTTATAAGGTGTAATTTTTGAAGCTTGTTCCAAATGAAGAGCTTTAACCATAGCAATTTGTGCAACTTGAGTTAAAGCCCCCATCCCCAAAAGCATAAGCCATTCTATACCAGCAGGTTGTACCCAATCGAAATATGACCAAACCCCCATTACTGGAATGGCCAGAAGCGGAAAATATAGAACTACCACCACCGGATGATCTGTATTTCTGCATTTGATAATAGCGTTGTAAGCAAGTGCTGCGAAGAAAGCCGATATAATTCCAACAACCAACCATATTATCGAAACGCGATCATCCAATCCCTTGATAAGAATTACCCCGGCAAATGCGATGGCAAAAAACAAGAACTGTATCGGTTTTACTCCTTGTTTATTAATGAAAATAGCCAGAATAACCGTAAACATCGGACTCAGGTATTGTATAGTGGTGGCGCTGGCTAATGGCATGTGTTTGATAGTGAGAAAGAAAAGTGTAAGTGCCACAATCCCGCAAAGTCCACGAATAACTAGCCAAAACTTGTTGTTACCTAAGACCGCAATTCCTAAAATTTTAATATGAACAACGCAAAATACAAGCGAAATTAAGGATCTGAAAAATATAAGTTCATGCGCTGGAATGCGCGGCATCAACTTCACAAGAACATTAACCAGAGCAAAGGCACTAACGGATAATATGATGTAGCGTACTCCAGAACTAAACATGAATCAAAGGTAAGGTCATTGGAGTTTCGAAGCTTTAAAAAAAAGAGGCTGTCCGATTGGAATGGCAGCCTCTTTTTTTTACTAAAAATCTTTATTAACGGAATACAAAAATATGTCCGTTGTATTCTCTTGGAGCTACTTCATTAGCCGGTTTAACTGAAAGGAAATACACATATATTTCATCTTTCACATAGTATTCTCCACTCTCGTGCGAACCATCCCAAGCCATGTAAGGATTGTCTGTTTCAAACACTTTTTCGCCCCAGCGATTAAATATTTTCAAGAGATACTTATCAGGATCGAAAGCATTACCCTGTGGCAAAAAGAAATCATTCTTACCATCATTATTAGGAGAGAATGAATTGGGAACATAAAAAGAGAAATCATCCGGTTTGAAGTACGCTATTATTGTATCAGGAGCCGTAAAAATGATCGACACATCCGAATCAATGAAAGATGGGAAAATTGGATTTGCTGCAGACTCCCAATTCACAAAAAGTTGATACAAAGCAGGACTTTCATTGAAATTAATAGGTACATCACCTTGCAGTTCTCCGGTCCATTCATTATCAACTAAGAAATCGTCATCCACTTTCACAAATCCTGCAAACGGAGGTTCAACTTTTACCGTGATAGTATAATGACTGAGCTCTTCATAAACGGCAACAATAGTGTCATTGGCAGAAAGTAAAAGAGTGATATCCAGATTGGTATCATTAGGATTGATGATATTATTATTTACTTCCCAATGACTGAATATGAACCATTCATCGGCAGGAACAGTAGAGAATGCATAATCAATACTTCCTTCGTATTCAGCAACAGAGGGCAGAGAAGGGAAAATAACGCCATCCATACTCACTGTACCGGCACCTGCAGGTTCTACATCCACTGTTAATTGATAGTGTTCAATTTCGGTAAATACTGCATAAACAGTATCGGTAGACAAATACGTAATAGCAGTTAGTAAGCTAAGGTCATCCGGATCAAAAGTATGATTGAGGCTTTCCCAATGATCAAAAACAAACCAAGTATTTGGACTTGCATTAAGCGAGATTGGCGTATTGATTGCGGTCAAAATAGTTAAAGGATAAACTCCAAGCACAGCACCGTCAACGCTAATATCACCCGCACCGGTCGGAATTACATCATACATTACAAGTTCTGGATCAAGATCTTGAACAAAATATGCCGTAATAGTAATGTCACCTTCTGGGTTGATAGTAATCTGCGGATTTGTTGGATCATTAATCACCAAGGTACCCTCGTTCACCTCCCAATTCAAGAAAAATCCACCATAAGTAGTGAGCGCCTCCAAATCAATCGGGATTGGAATGTAATAAGTGCCGTCCCAAGGTGAATCAGGATAAGGAATAGTAATGGTATTGATTTGCACATCGCCCATTCCTTCAATGATTATAGTGATAGTAATAGCTTCCACATCATAACAATCTTCCATTCCCTCCACAAATTCCTCTGAGCAACGTTCCAAAATATAATCTCTCAACTCTTGCACATTCGCTTCCCAGCCTGCAACGTTTCCGCCCCATCTTTGAGTTTGCCTGAGCATTTCCGGCTCAATAAGAGCTATCATACTGTCTAAATGCGAAATCATAAATTCACATGAAAAAATCGAATTACTCAAATCGGCGTAACGATTTACGTAATCTGCAGTGAACTCATCGTTATTAAAAAGAGCGTTTAAAATAGGAACGTGACCTTGCCCACCTGGATCGCCTAAGCTTTCCGGATCACAAGGATCAGCATCCGGACTTGTATCAGGAATACCGGTGTAATTGATGTAGTGACCAAAAGTAGCGTCGCTATCCCATAAAACGTATCTCCATCTTTTGGCATCTCCATCCGGATGAGTACCTCTCCACCAAGCGGTATTCCAGTTGAGCCAGTCCATACAAACGGTGTATGAATTAAGAATAAAATAATCGATTAAGCTACCGGTATTAAACTGAGAGTTAGCATAATCGTAATTAGCCTGAACAGACATGTCATTTCCGGTAATGAAATCACGCAGGGTGTACCAATCAGTGCCGCTACCATACTCTTCCCAAGTGCCTCCCCAAGTTTTGAGGAAATCTACATAGTGTCTTGGTTGATCGTAATAGTAATCGGTGTAATCGAGGTCATCCGCTTTTTCGCGGAATTCATAAACACCCCAATAATCGCCATTCACATACAAAATGCAAGGCTCATATGCGCGTTCATCAAGTTTCATATTTCCCATTATGGAAAGGCTATGAACATAGGAATCGCGGATATGCGCGCCATCGGCAAAAGGGTAATTATCATTGGCGGCACATTTCATTATTAATCGCTGAAAACCTGTGCGATCAGTATCTCTGAAAATGGGGTATTCAATTTCGTCATCATAACCCAATTGATCTCTCACGATATAGTCAAATCCGCGCTGATCATAAGCATTAGAGTCATTTCCGTGCTCATTTGCATCCCCTTCAACTTCGTATTCGAAATTTCCATTGGAATCGAATAATTCGAAAGTTGTAAGTGGCTCTAAGCCCCATCCGCCACCATTGAGTAAATCATCAATTTCATCACTGGAAACAGATACAACAGGCAAAGTATGAGTATCGGCTCCAAGAAAATAAGTATTGGTTTCAATAAAACTTGGAAGTACCTGCGCATCGTTTGACAATGCTATGGCTTTTACAACGGTTGTTTCCGTGATGTTTATGGGAGCACCATAAACCGGAGATGCCGCAGTTGGATAGGATCCATCCAAGGTATATCTTATAGTAATTCCGGGTTGCGGAGTGCTTAAAGTCAAATTGAATGATGCACCTACATATCCAGCTTGAGCGCTAAACTGTGGTCTAAGGGCATAAGCCAAATATGAACTTCCACCGTTTGCAGTAGTCGGCGTTGGATTAGTAAATATTTTCCAGTTAGCGGCACCATCCGTAACTCTGCCCCAACTATGATTGGCTTGATTAGGAATATCAATGGTGAAACTGTCCAATATGTTACCGCCCTGATCATTGAAGAAAATCGTTTCGCCGTTGGTTTGAGTAATTTTGAAATTGGTTGCCAAATAGCCGTTCATTTCATTATCTAACTCAGAAGGACAAAGGATTACCAATCGACCAAAAGCTGGAATACTTGATCCCGCTGGAAAAGGCCACTTTGTAGGATTGTTAGGATTATCGCTCAAATGATAGCCACTCAAATTAAAAGCGGCGTTGCTTGTATTGAAAAGCTCAATCCAATCTTCGTACTCTCCTGTTTGCCAATCGTTGTAATTGGCTGCACAAACCTCATTTAGAACTACTTGAGCATTTGCTTGATAACTAAAGGCCCAAAAAATACTCAATATGGCTACAATCTTTTTATTCATGCAAGATTTATTCTCTAACAATTATGACGCTTTATAAGCTGAAATGGTTGCAAAAAGAATGTATTTAGGTTCAACATTATTTGGGCAACAATCAACTGCATATCAACAACTCAAACAAAATCACTCAATTACTAATCTTCCCGAAGCAGAATTTTCGCCACTAATGCGATAAAAATAAGTTCCACTTACAAGATTCTCACGATCTATTCGGATTTCAGTTCCTTTAACCCCTACAAAACTGCGGACCACTCTTCCCGTAACATCTACCAATTCAATGGTATGCGCTGATCTCGCAGGATTGCTAAAACGAAGGGTACTAAAATCATGGAAAGGGTTTGGATAAGCAGAAACTGCATTATCGAAGCCGTTTTCAGCAATTCCAACACTACTCACACAGCCATCTACTATGTAATTCAAGGTGTTGTGGTAATCTTCGTTCACAATATCTATAATCTCCGAAAGGCAAATTTGTTCCATCTCATTCATAAAATAAATCCTGCAAAGTGGAACCCATTCATAGTTTTTGGCGATGGTTGAATCTTCATAAGATAAGCCAATTACCATGTTTCCACCCAAAGCAAATGAAGGGTCAATGGGGTAATTTATAGGATCATATAAAGAAACCACATCAATAATTTCAATACCAGAAGTCACAAACTGATAACCTACAATTTTGTTGAATGGATTAAGAACATGGATGTCAAGATAGCTATCCAACCAGTTCACGTCGCCAATGGTAAAATACACAGAATCAAATGGATTGGTGATGTCATCTGCCGGGAAATCGCATTTGCTGTGCACGCCTGAACTGTCGGGGTGCTGATGTGCCACATTGTAGAATTGACAAAGCGCCATGTGAGCAGCATCGGTAACATTAATATCGTCATCCTGATTAAGGTCATTACAGGTAGTTGGTTCAATATCATTTCCCAAAATATGTTGCACATAACTGAAAGCATCAGCATACTCCTGCGCTCCATTTGCATCCAGATCACCCATTAGGGCAGTGCCGTTGCAGTTGCCATTGCAATCTGAAAGTGCCGGGCCATATTCAACTCCTTCACAATCCACAAAAACCGGACATCCTTCAACCATGTTAACTTCAAAGCCATTGCTCCTATCAATTTCTATACAAACCTGTGCCCAGTTATTATCATAACTATTTTCATATCTGCCTAATGCATCGGGAGTATAATCCCAATTTACGCGAACAATCAAAGAATAAATGCCATCTTCCACATTGGTCACATCTAACCATTGGCAATTGAGACCCGCGCCATAAATATCTCCGCAACCGGCTGAAATACCCATATTTCCACATCCAAATTGAGCAGTACCTCCGTCTGAACATTCCAAATCAAGCACGCAGAAGCCATTTTTAAATCCAATAGGAATCAAGTTGTTATTCAAATCAAATAAATCATAACGGGCATAGCCTTCGTAATGCCAGTGATTATGACAATTATCAAATTCGAATTGACCGGGATTTTGGTTTCCGGCTGGTCCGATGTAATAATCGATATCGCCAATATTCTTAATATGAGTAGTGAAACGGATGATTTCACGAGTCCCAAATCCATTTAAACAACCTTCATTGATGTAGCAATCAGATTCATTCACATCAAGCGTAGTGGCGTACAACGACGAGGTAATAGCTTGCTCTAAAACAATCAAATCAGGACCTGTACAGTTTGGATCGCCGGGGTAAATACAAGAACCATCATCCATTACTGCAAGTGGGGTGTAATTGCAACCTGATGGATCCATGCAACCCACCGGAGGACCGCTGAACGAAAATAACCAATTGATTACATTATCGGCGCAATCATCATTGGTATCTCCTACCCTAATATAATAAGTATGTCCAGCTTCTAACAGAGCATTTATTTGAGCCTGTTCACCGCATCCACCTTCATTATCATCAAAATAATTGCTCGCTTCATTGGTATCGTCAAAATTATTCATGTCGCAATAATCATAGATCCAAAGACGAGTGTCGCAAGTATTGGATTCACAAGTAGAAAGAAAATACATTCCGGTTACTTCGGGTGTAAACACATACCAGTAATTAGCCCATTGTGCGATGTGAGATCCTTCAATGATTGAAATAGGCGAAGTGCAAGAAAATCCTTCCGGACAATTAATATCTACAAATTCACCAAAGCCATAGTTATTGCCACTTGCTACCTCTACCCCATCAATATAAAGCCAGTATCCCCCTGGGCTAAATATACCGTCGCCGTAGCTATCATGAATACTAAACACGAGACAAGATCCTTCATCAACACATACTTGAGATCCTACAGAAGTACCTGAAACTAGTTCATTGTTATCGATGTCGCTGAGTTCCCAGGAAATCTCATTTGGATAGGCATCAGAAATGATTAGAATTTCTACATCCACTTCGCCTGCTCCGCATTGAGCGAATATAAATTGACTGGAACTAGCTAATAGCAAAGCTAGTATGCTGTTGTATAAGTGCTTCATAAATAAAATATCTTGCAGATTTGGCTAAAGATAACAAAACTTATGCTGAGCTATGTAAATCAGTTAACAAGGGACTATTGAAATGCCATGCATTAAAATTGTCCAAATAAAAGTTCTTTTAGTAATTTTGACGCAAATCAGAAATACAATGTCGGATCATCACAAAGAAGCAGAACAAAATGAAATAGGTGGACCTGTGCTATTGAGCATAGTATTGTTGGCAATTGCCGTTATCATCATTTATTTTTTGGGCTAATATAGCTCTGCCTTACATTTTCAGAAGGTTCATTTTCATTATTTGCTCTCTGGCAATTCAGCCGGTTCTAATACTAATTGCATTTCTCTGAGCAAATGCCCTGCTTTAGCGTACTTATCTATTACAAACAATACGTAGCGAATATCAACCATAATATTTCGGCATCTGTTGGGATCAAATAATACATCGCTCATGGTGCTTTCCCAACTGCGGTCGAAGTTAATTCCAATCAACTCCCCTTTTCCATTGAGCGCCGGACTCCCTGAATTACCGCCAGTTGTGTGAATTGAGCCGCTGAAACAAACAGGCAATTTCCCATCTTCATTGGCATATACACCAAAATCCTTTTTCTTAAAAATGTCAATCAAATCTTGAGGTAAATCGAATTCAGGATTTCCTGGTCGATATTTTTGTAAAATGCCATCGGAGGTGGTAAAGGGCAAATATTCTTCACCATCCCAAGGAGAGCTACCTTCAATTTTGCCATAAGCCAATCTTAAGGTAGAATTGGCATCATACCAATAGGTTTTGTCTGGAAATAATTCCATCAAGCCTCTTACAAAAACCTGCATCTGTTCTTCCATCAAGCGATTAAGGAGGTCATAACTTGTTTTGCTCTTTTCGTTATAATCACCAAGAACATCAGAAGCCATAAGGAATGCAGGATCTTTTTTCAACTTTAAAGATGTTCTTTTGTTGAATTTATGGAGTGCTGCCATGAGCAAAACGGAATCGGCAAAAATACTTTGATCAAATACTGATTTGCTCATGATTTCACTATTACCGTTTGCCGACTTATACAATCCTGCCAAATAATCGGATTCCAAATCATCTTTGATGCTCGACAAATACAATGGCGCTAAAGCTCCCATCATTCCTAAATCAACATTGCGATCATAATCTTTGAAATGAGCTCTGGAAGCTGCTTTCAATTCGGTCAGAACATTTGCCAATTCTCCTTCTTCATGGTTTTGGCCTTTATCGTACCAAGTAGAAAGAATTTCGAAATTCTTGGCGAATGATAGTATTGCGGGACCGTAATAATAGTATTCTACCAAACCGCTTCGGGCCATAGTGAAAGGACTGATTAATTCTTGCAAAACCAATAATGAATCAAGGGCTTGTACATATTCAAGCTTCCCTACATTTATAGCTTTTTCACGGTAGAGCCTTTCTTGCTCTACTTTTCGCTCTACGGCATTGTAGAGGCTCAGTCCTTGATTTTGACCGATCCATTTTTTCCATGCATTGGCAATGGAACTTTGAGTGCTAGCATATTTGATTCTCAACTCATCGCTACTGTACATTGCAGCATTGATTATAGCCAAACTTTTGTCGCGCATTTGGATTCTAACTGGGTTCAACTCTTCAATAAGTTGTTTTACGGATGCCGAAACCAAGTACTGTTCCGTTTTGCCCGGAAATCCATATACCATGCAAAAATCACCTTCTTCAATACCCGAAAGTGAAATTGGCAAGGCATAATCCGGAGTATATGGCACATTTTCAGGAGCATAATCTGCGGGTTCATTGGCTGCATCAGCATATATTCTGAAAATACTGAAATCTCCCGTATGTCTCGGCCATACCCAGTTATCGGTATCACCTCCAAACTTTCCAATGGCCGAGGGAGGGGCACCAACCAATCGAACATCACGATAGGTTTTGGAAACAATCATGAAATAACTATTTCCATAGTTGAAAGGCTTCACTTCTGCTTGATAAATGGTGCCTGCTGTGGCCCTTTCAGCTATACTCAGCATTGCGGCCTTTCTTGCAGCCATCGGATCAGAGCTGTTTTCCATGGCGTCAAGTACCATTTTGGTAACATCATCGATCCTCACAATAAAGGTAGCACTGAGGTCCTTATTCATCAATTCCTCTTTCATATTCATCGCCCAAAATCCGTTTTTCAAATAGTCGTTCTCGACAGAACTATGGCTTTGAATTTGAGAATATCCGCAGTGATGATTAGTAAAAATTAATCCTTTATACGAAACGACTTCAGCTGTGCATCCACCACCAAAAAGTACGATCGCATCTTTTATACTTGATTGATTAACAGCATATAACTGCTCCACAGGAATTTCGAGACCCATACTATAAAGCTCATCCTCATTAAGCGATTTGAGCAAGGATGGGATCCACATGCCTTCATTGGCAGATATTTTAACACTAATGAGCGCTATTAGTAGTAAAGTAATAATCTTATTCATCGTCCTGATTTTGCTTAAAAAGGAAATAATAAATACCATAAGTAAATAACACTCCCAATATTGAGGGAAAGATCAAAGTCCATAAAGGCTTCTTTTCAACTTCGGGAATATCGTCGTTCAAATGCCACAGAATAAAAGGCCCGAAAATCATGAAAATACCTATGGCAGCAAAGATATAATTGTAAACGCGAGAAACCACCATGGCTGTTTTGTAGATAGGTGTATTCACAAAATCATCAAACTGTTGCTCCGATGCTTCTATAGCCGTTTGTCGGGCTCTTTGTTGATATTTATCAAACCATTCCTTGTATTCTGATTCCTTTCTCATCAACAGATCAGATCGATGAACGGCTTGCTTTCTCTTGAAATCATAAGCCACTTTGCTTTCATTATTCGACAATACCTGATATGCCTCGAGAATCTCAATAAATCGCTGTTTAGATCCTTCCGTTTTATTCACATCCGGATGCTCCGTTTTTGCCAGCTGTCTAAAGGCTGCCTTCACATCGCTGGCATGTGCCTCCTCCTGGACTTTGAGAATTTTGTAATAGTTTTTCAATTGCCGAAGGACTTGGATAATAACTCAGGTATTTCGGAAAAACGCAGAATATTCTCAGAAATTTCAGGAAATAGTATTTTGATCGATTCCGGATTCTTAATTCTATCCCTAAATCCTTTTTTGCGCAAAACGATGAAACGTCCTTGATGTTCGGCTATATATGCTTTTGTATGCTTGTAGGAGTTATTGCACAAGCACTCTCTTTCCTGAAACAAACTAAAATACCAATCTCTTGTTTCCATTGGCCAAGCCAAAGCAAAGGGCTGTCCTTCTTCTTCTGTAAGATGTAAAACTTTGAAATCTCTTTGATTGATTTTTCCGGATTTTATGTTACTCAAATCAATCCAACGACTGCTAGGTCCTGCCCTGAATTTTAATTCTCGAAACCCAATATTCTCGCGCAAACGGACTTCACCCTGAATCAATGATCCATCGCTCATTAACATTTCAGCAACTTGCCATTTCTGAGCTGAAACCAGAAAGGGCATCATTAATAAAATCAGAAGCGCCGTGTTTTTCATTCCTTGCAAGCAGGCAAGTTAGAAATAATAGCAGAAAAATCCGAACCTGTCTCTAAATTCAACATAAGTCCAAATTTCATGTAAAATGAAAAATTGTGAAGCGGGGAGTTAACAAGATTTAGTTTCTTAGGCATACCTTTGAAATTCACAATCATGCAAGGAAATGTCGAAATTAATAGATCTGAGAAGTGATACTGTTACTAAGCCTACTGAAGGAATGCTAAATGCAATGATGAAAGCGGAAGTTGGTGATGACGTGTTTCGGGAAGATCCAACAATCAATGCTTTAGAAGAAAAATTAGCTTCGATGTTTTCACAGGAAGCAGGACTATTTTGTCCAAGCGGCACCATGACCAATCAAATTGCAATGCAAGTTCACACACGCCCGGGCGACGAAGTAATTTGCAGTGAATTGGCTCATATATATTTGTATGAAGGTGCCGGGATGGCAAAAAACTCAGGCTTATCGGCAAAGCTTTTAACAGGTGACAATGGAAGGATTTCAGCCTCTGATATTGAATCGAATATTAATCCGTCTGACAGTTATTACCCAAGAACCAAGCTAATTTCTATCGAAGATACTTGCAATAAAGGGGGTGGATCCTGCTACCAGTCTAGTGAAGTAATGAAAATAAGAGGACTTAGCATTAAAAAGAAATTGGGATTTCATTTGGATGGCGCAAGGGTTTTTAATGCTTTATTATTCCGGAATCAAAGTCCCGGGGAGTACGGAAGGTTGTTTGACAGCATCTCAATATGTTTATCTAAAGGATTAGGTGCCCCTGTGGGTTCTGTGCTTCTTGGTAACCGCGACTTTATTAAAGAAGCTCATCGTGCCAGAAAAGCATTTGGAGGCGGAATGCGCCAAGCAGGAATTCTTGCAGCAGCTGGATTATATGCCTTGGATCATAACGTCGCTCTGTTGCATGAAGACCATTTGAGAGCCAAAAGATTGGCATCAGCATTATTAGGAAATACGCAAGTTGCTAGCGTAATTGAGCCTCAAACTAATATTGTAATATTTCAATTAATAGAAGGAGTTACTTCCGATTTATTCTGCAAAAAACTTCAGGAACGCGGGATTTTGGCACTCCCCTTCGGAAAGGATAAAGTGCGATTTGTAACCCATCTGAGTTTAAAGGAAGAGGATATTAAGTACTGCGAGCAAATGCTTGCTGGTATAAGAGTTTAAAGAATTTATTCCGTTGAGTTTAATTCAATAAACAGCACATTGTGTGCAGAATAAATTGTCCTGCCGATTAGCGTCAAAGATAATCTCTTAATCTGTGTGAAACCCAAGCATAATATTTACAAATAACATTAAATCCAATCTGTTAAAATTTGCGAGATCTGCGGGAAACCCTTCCCTGAATTTACAAATTACATGAAATAAAAAAAAGGCTGTCGCACGTTATTGCGACAGCCTCCAAAAATATAAAATATGGTTTCTTATTCCACTGTTAATTTGAAACTCAATTCAGCTTGTTCAGCCTTAAGATTGGCCAGATATAAACCGGATGAAACGGCCGATAAATCAAGAATAATAGAGCCACTTGCGATTGTTCCTAATTCAAAACTTTGAATCAATCTGCCGCTTAAATCAGTTAAATCTAAACTAGCTTTTGTTATCGCTGGTAAACCGGATAATGTTACTAATTCACTTGCCGGATTCGGATAAACTAAAAAATCTACAAAAGCATTTTCTTCAATTCCCACACAGGTCGAAACCGTAACGATAATCGCATCGGTGTGCTCACAGCCAACATTATCAGAAGCAGTAAGAATTAACACATAAGTTCCAACGCCATCATCTGCTCCGTTTACCACAAAAAACTGATTCTCACTTCCGTCTTGCCATTCATAATCCAAGCCGGCTGGACCCGACACAAGTATTTGTTGATTAGAACAAATGGTGGTGTCTGAGCCTAAGCTGAAAGTGAAAAGTTCTTCATAACCAACTTGCACATTCTGGTTGAATTCACAATCATTATCATCATTTATTGTAACAGTGTAATTTCCGGCAATGATATCCGAAATTGATTCACCTGTTGCTTCAAATCCATCAGGTCCTTCCCAAAAGAAAGTATAAGGCTCTGTTGCACCGCTAGCAGAAATACTCGCAGTACCATTATTAGAAGTCTGACAACTCGGTTCATCTAACGTTAAACTCACACTTAATGGTTCAGGAACACTAACCGTATAAGTTCCGCTTGCCATTTCTCCACAAGATGTCAATATTATTGCATTGTAATCTCCTTGTTCTAGATCAGTAATTTGAGCCCCAGTTTCCGAAAATCCATTGGGACCGGTCCAAACAACAGAATATTCCAATCCAGTTCCATAGGCATTAAGAGCAATGCCTCCAGTGTTATCTCCTTTAACATTAGGACAATCCACATTATCAACAAATGCATCAAGAGTTACTCCTCCATCCCAAGTCAAAACACTCAATGCGGCAATTCCTGATTCTCCATAATAGCCATCGACTTGAATTAAATAAAATTCTCCGGGATTTAAGCATGAGGCATACATTGCGGAAGCATAGACGTTTGCACCTTCGCATCCATCTTGTTTATCATCATTTGCCGATAACAATTCATAAGTATCATAATCTCCACATTCAACAAATCGGTACAAAGCCATTTGAGTATCGAAATCCGTCCCTTCATTACAAGAACTTATTACCACTGCCCCGCTCTCAGGAGCTTGAAATGTAGCCCACACAGATCGGGCAAGTCCACCTTCGCACCATTGTCCAAAAAGCTGACAATTGCCTCCTGCCGGTCTTGGTTCTGTTACCAATGCAATCGCTTCGGTATTATCAACTGAAACAATAGTACCATCAACCTCAATCAATTCTGCTCCACAAGGAGAATCATATACAGGAAAATTGGGCTCCGCACCTGCTTCAAATGTCCAGGTATCTCCTTGCCCACCACCGATATACAGATGTGTCAATATTCCATTTTCATAAACCTCAAAGGTTAATCCTCCATCACCCCAATCATCAATGAACACCAGATCAAAAAGTTGACCGGTGCTGAGACAAATTTCTCCCGTTTGGTAAACGGCATTATTATCATAGCCGCCGGCTTCAGCATTTTGCTCACCGGCACCATCACAGCCAACTGTAATATCATTCCCCCCCCAGGCAATCGTTCCATTTCCACAACCGTTGCCAGAAGCAACAATTTCCCAATAGGTTTCGTAAGCCCAAGGATCAGTATAAATTGTTATTTCGACTGTGGTCTCATTGGCTTCGCACTGTGCATAAGCCGCTACAGTCAGCAGATTAAGCGAAAGTGAAAGCAAACTTGCGTTGAGTATAAATCTCTTCATTTTTAAAGTACGTTGGTTTCGATGCTAAAGTACGAAATTGAAATAGGTAATTAAAGTGATTCAAGTCATTAACTTTGCAACTCAAATTATATAGGCGCAATGGTTCAAGCAGGGTTAATGGTGAAAATGATGGTAGCCCGAAAGGAAAAAGAAGGCATATACCTAGCAGATCCTGATTGTGAAGTGTTTCTGCCAGCAATGGAATGTCCTCACAACATCACAGAGGGTGATGTAATGAACGTCTTTGTATTTCCCAACACTGATGGCGAATTGGAAGCTACTGTAAAAGAGCCCCTTCTAATGCTCAATGGCGTAAAAAAGTTGCAGATAAAAGACAGCACTCCTATCGGTGCTTTCGCCGATTTAGGAATACGTGTTGATCTTCATTTGCCTCCCGGTGAGCAGCAATTTAAAGTAGAGGATAAAAAGTACTATGTGATGACGATGCAGTTTGATCCTGAGCGAAACAAACTCTACGGCTCCACCAGAATTTCTCGTTATATCCCATGGCACACAAGGGGGTACGATCGAGGAATGGAGGTTGATATCATCATTCTCGAAAAAGAAGAAATAGGTTTCAAAGTGGTGGTCAATCAGAAAACCTTTGGTTTTTTGCCCTTTTCCGAAACTTACAGACAGGTTAGAATGGGGGAATCATACAAAGCTTATATCAAGAAAATTGAACCTAAAAGTTTAATCCTCAGTTTGCAAAAAGAAGGTCTTGAGTTAATTGAAGATGCTGCCGAAAGAATTTTGTCGTTTTTGAATGATAACTCAGGTTATGCCCGATTGAATGACGACACTGATCCTGAAGAGATTAAAATGCGTTTGCACATGAGCAAAAAGGCATTTAAAAAAGGCATCGGTTACCTTCAGAAAAGAGGAAAACTTGTAATCACAAAAAGAGGTATTAAACTCACCAAATCCGATACTCCTGAATCTACATTGAATACCGAAGAATGATCGCTATTATTTCGCCGGCAAAATCGCTGGATATCACTAGAAAAAGTCTGTCAAATCTACATTCTGAGATATATTTCCCTAAAGAAGCCGATTTGATAATGGCTAAATTGAAAAAACTCAAGCCAGCTAAAATAGCCGATTTGATGGATCTCAGTGCTGATTTATCAAATCTCAACTTCCAACGTTACCAAGATTGGACTACAGCTTCCCAACCAGTATCCTCTTTTCAAGCCATGTTTGGCTTCAATGGTGAAGTTTACAGGGGTTTGGATGCATCAAGTATGAAATCTAACGATGTGAAATTTGCTCAAGAGCATCTCAGAATTCTTTCTGGCCTCTATGGAATGCTTAAACCTCTCGATCTTATTAGCCCCTACCGATTGGAAATGGGAACTTCATTCGCTATTTCTGCAAAACATAAGAATCTTTATTCCTTTTGGACGGAGAAAGTAACCGAAACGCTTAAGAATGAATTACAAGGTAAACCCTTAATCAACCTCGCTTCACAAGAGTATTTCAAAGTTCTCGACTTCAAAAAAATCGAATCTGAAGTCATTACACCTTCATTTCTGGATGCAAAAGGTGCCGACTATAAGTCAATTCAAGTTTATACCAAAAAGGCCAGAGGATTGATGGCCAGATACATTATTGATCATAAACTCAAGAAAACCAATGACTTGTTAGCCTTCAATACTGATGGTTATGCATTTAATGATCGCCTTTCAAAGGGAAACAATTGGATTTTTACACGGGGATAAGTATTTTAATTGTACTGTCGAGCTTATCTTATTAACTTGCGCGAAATTTCAAAACTCCATGCAAAAAGTAATATTTAGCAGTTTGCTCGTCCTCGGAATGGTTATGGCCGGCTGCGCACAAAAAACAAAGAAAGCTAGTAAGGAACTTACCAGCGAAAATGATTCACTTGGCTACGCTATTGGTGTTAGTCTTGCTGAAAATTTCAAACGTCAAGGATTAGAAGAACTCAATATCGACCAGCTATATGCTGCGATTGAAGATTTCAGAAAAGGCGAAGCTCAAATGACAATGGAGCAAGCAGATTCTTGCGTACGTCTCATTCTTGATGGTCGTCAAGCTGCTAAAGATGTTGACAACAAGGTGATTGGCGAAAAATTCCTTGCTGAAAATGCTTCAAAAGAAGGTGTAAAAACCACTGCTTCTGGTTTGCAATACACTGTAATCACTGAAGGTACTGGGCCAAATCCAGCTGTAACTGATAAAGTTACTTGTCATTACCACGGTACTTTAATAGATGGTGAAGTATTTGACAGCAGCTATGATCGAGGAGAGCCTGCAACATTTGAATTAAATCGTGTAATACCAGGTTGGACTGAGGGCCTTCAACTTATGAAAGAAGGATCTAAATATCGTTTCTTCATTCCGCAAGATTTGGCTTATGGCGCTAATCCACGTCCGGGTGGACCAATCAAACCATTTTCTGCTCTTATTTTTGATGTAGAACTTATTAAAGTATTGCCTCCTGGAGCAGCTCCGGTGCAACCTACTAAATAATCAAACTCTTCTTTTGATAAAGAACCGCCCCTGAATGGGCGGTTTTTTTTGCTTTTGACAATTAAATTTTATCAATATCAAAATACTGATTTTCAGATACTTGGATAGACATTAGGGATTTAAGTAAAAATTATTTTGAAACCTTAAATCGAAATAGATAGTAAGAGATGATCAACGGACCAAATCCGTAGAAAACATGAAAACCTTTCTTATTATCTTCAGCACAGCTCTTTCAATAGGGCTAATCTCCTCAAAGGGCTATGCACAAGCCCAGCAAGAACCTTGCGGTTCAGGAATCCTGCATGACCATTTAATGGAGCATGACGCGCAATACGCCAGATCAAGGCATAATGCCGAATCTCGAATCATTCAATTTCAACAAGACGGTAACTATCGCGATGAAGAAGTTTTCTCGGTGCCTGTTGTTGTTCATATTATTCACGAAGGTGAACCTATCGGACAAGGTAGTAATATCACTGATGAACAAGTATTTAGCGCTATAGTAGCACTGAACAACGATTTCAGACATGTTGAAGGCACCAATGGATTTGGTGACGGTGAAGATGTAGGAATCGAGTTTTGTTTGGCCGCCCGAGATCCAAATGGCAACTCAAGCAATGGAATTGTGAGGATTAACGGGACTGGAGTACCTGATTATGCTGAAGAGGGAATTGCTTCCGTTAATGGAGTGGGTGCTTCCGAAACGGCAGTTAAAGCTCTTTCAACTTGGCCGCGCACCGAATACATGAATATCTGGCTCGTAAATGAAATAGAAGATAATAACGGCCTAAATGGAATTCAAGGCTATGCTTACTTTCCAACTAACAGTCCTTTAGACGGAATCGTAATTCTTCATAACGCCTTTGGAACTGTAGGCAATTTGAAACCCAATACCAATCTTAACAGAACCACATCCCACGAAGTAGGGCACTATTTCGCACTGTATCATACTTTCCACAGTACTAATAATTGCAATGTTGAAGCCAATTGCAACACTGCTGGCGACCGCGTTTGCGATACTCCTGTAACTCCACTTCAATCATCATGTGGCAACCCTGCTTGCAGCGGAACTCAACAAGTGGAAAACTATATGGATTATACTTCAGAAATTTGTCGGAATATGTTCAGCCAAGGGCAAAAAAACCGCATGAGGGCTACTATTCTTTCAAGTCGTTCTAGCTTGCTTCAATCCCTTGGCTGCATCCCTGTTACTGACTATGATGCAGCAGTTACGGCCATCAATCATCCCGTTGGCTCCTTATGCAATGGAACATTTCAACCGGAAATTCAAGTAAGCAATTATGGCTCTTTTGCTGTAACGTCGCTCACCATAACTTATGGCGTAGTTGGAGAGGCAGCTGCAACTTATAATTGGAATGGAAACATCGCAAGTGGCAATTCCACTACCATTACTCTTCCAAATTATACCACTGGAGTTGGTGAGCATTCATTTTTCGCTGCTTCATCTTTACCTAGTGGTTATAATGATGAATACCTAAACAATGATGAAATGGATGTCAGCTTCGTAATTGCAAATGGAGCTGGAGCTGTGCTCACATTCACCGTCGACTATTTCGGAAGCGAAACCACTTGGGATATATTCGACTCAGGAGCTGCTTTGCTCCTTTCTGGCGGACCATACATCGATAATCAACAAGGAACAGTTTTCGTTGAAAATCTTTGTTTAAGTACCGGATGCTTTGATCTAGTGGTATACGATGAATATGGCGATGGAATGGGCTTTACGAATGGCAATTTCCAATTGCACGATTCTGAAGGAATCCTATTAGGTTCAGGAACTGGGAATTTTGGAGATGAAATCACAGTTAATTTCTGTTTGGAAGCTGAAGTACCAGTAAATCTTCCAGTTGCTGCTTTCATTGCATCGGATCAAACCGTATGTACCAGCACTCAAGTCGATTTTACAAGTCAGAGCCAAAACGCAAGTACTTGGAGTTGGATTTTTTCAGGTGGATCACCGGCATCCTCAACCCAACAGCACCCACAAAATATTACGTATGCAAATCCAGGCTCTTATGCTGTTACGCTAACCGTTGAGAATGCAGAAGGAACTGAAAACACCCTCAGCCTCAATTCGTACATCAGTGTTTCTGGCGGACCAAGTTTAAGCACCAGTACCGATGCGGTAAATTGTAACGGACAATCCAATGGCAGTGCCGCCGTTACCGCAAGTGGTTATTCTCCTTTTACTTACTCATGGAGCAATGGCGATCTAGATGCAAACGCTGGTAATCTCAGTGCAGGTAATTACTCTGTAACCGTAACAGATAGTTATGGATGTTCTACTAATGCCAATGTGAGCATCACTCAGCCACAGGCAATGAGCTTGAGCTTTTCATCAACCAATGTTACTTGCAATGGAGGAAACAACGGTAGTGTGAGCGTTACTGCAACTGGCGGAAACGGCGGATACACTTACAATTGGACAGGACTTGGCGCTAATCAATCATACAGCAATTTGACCGCAGGAACCTATACCGTGACCGTTACTGATTCTCAAGGCTGTACGGCTAGTGGAAACCGAGTTATTACGCAGCCACAGGCAATGAGCTTGAGCTTTTCATCAACCAATGTTACTTGCAATGGCGGAAACAACGGTAGTGTGAGCGTTACTGCAACTGGCGGAAACGGCGGATACACTTACAATTGGGCAGGACTTGGCGCTAATCAATCCTACAGCAATTTGACCGCAGGAACCTATACCGTGACCGTTACCGATTCTCAAGGCTGTACGGCTAGTGGAAACCGAGTTATTACGCAGTCACAGGCAATGAGTTTGAGCTTTTCATCAACCAATGTTACTTGCAATGGCGGAAACAACGGTAGTGTAAGCGTTACTGCAACTGGCGGAAACGGCGGATACACTTACAATTGGACAGGACTTGGCGCTAATCAATCATACAGCAATTTGACTGCAGGAACCTATACCGTGACTGTTACTGATTCTCAAGGCTGTACGGCTAGTGGAAACCGAGTTATTACGCAGTCACAGGCAATGAGCTTGAGCTTTTCATCAACCAATGTTACTTGCAATGGCGGAAACAACGGTAGTGTGAGCGTTACTGCAACTGGCGGAAACGGCGGATACACTTACAATTGGACAGGACTTGGCGCTAATCAATCATACAGCAATTTGACCGCAGGAACCTATACCGTGACCGTTACCGATTCTCAAGGCTGTACGGCTAGTGGAAACCGAGTTATTACGCAGCCAATAGCCATTCAAATCAATCTTCAGGCATTCGATGCTTCTTGCAATGAAACACATGGAAGTGCACAGGTTAATCCAACAGGGGGAACAGGCGCATTAAGCATAAACTGGAGCAATGGTTCATCTGGAAACAACGTTCCGAATTTGAATCCGGGCAACTACACAGTAAGCATATCGGATCAAAACTCATGCACTGTACAACAGAATTTTAGTATAGAACAGAGCAGCAGCTTAAGCGTTAATATTTCAGCTTTCGATGTCCTTTGTAATAACGCAAACAACGGTACTGCTCTTGCTTTAGTTGGCGGAGGCCTGGCTCCATATACCTATGAGTGGAGCAATGGCTCACAAAATCAGGGTATCACCGGCTTAGCAACTGGAACATACAGTGTGGAAGTGAGCGATAGCAATGCTTGTATAGGTAGTGCTATTGCTTCAATAAGCGAGCCTACCGAACTAAATGTAATTACTACACAAACTAGTCCTGAAACTTGTGAACTCAATGATGGCTCCGCAACGGTTAGCGTTACCGGGGGACTTGAGCCTTATATTTTAACATGGTCAAACGGCTCTGATGCTTACACTGCCGATGGATTAACAAATCAATCCTATACTGTTAGTGTTACTGATGCCAATGGCTGTGTTGCTCAACAATCTGTATTTATAGAGATAGATTGCGAACAGAGCATTGCTGGCCCGCGTTTGGTAGATGCAGACTGTGGAGTTGAGCACTTGCAAATCAATGATATTGTGACATGCGAATCAATCGAAGGCGCGAGTATGTACCTGTGGAGATTTGAAAGTATTTCGGCTGGTCTTTTGGCGGAGGAATATACTATTGGCGGTAATACTCAATTCATGCTTCAAAATATTCCAAATCTGGTTTATGGAATCACCGTAGAGGTAAGAATTAAAGCATTGGTAAATGATGAGTGGACTGCCTTTGGAGAAACTTGTTTGATTTACATGGATGATGTAGTTCCTTATACTTCGCTTACCAAAGCTGACTGTGGAAGTGCTGATCTTCAACAAGGCAGCATGCTAAATTGCATCAATGTTTATGGTGCAGATTTATATCAATGGATTTTCACCGACTTGGATGGCGCAACCATTACAGTTGAAAGCTATATAAACAGCATTGAGATTGATTTTAACGATGGCTTTGTACCTGGTGGCAATTACACCGTTCAGGTGTTCGCATTGATTGGTGAGATTTGGAGTCAGGAAGGCCTAAGTTGTGAAGTTGGCTTTGGCGATGCTGTTGGCATAAACGAAGAAGGCACAGCTTCACTGGTTATTTATCCTAATCCGGGAAATGGATCAGAAATATTTTTACAAGCCTATAACCTTTCAGAAGAAACTAACGTATCAGACCTTGTGATCTATGATAGCAACGGCAAGATCGTAGAAACATTTGCCCTAAATCATCCGGGAAGGCGTTCATTCAAAACCGAGCACCAATTTAGCTCTAGGCTTTCTGCGGGTATGTACTTTTTAACCTACGAGTTAGGTAACAACAAGTACCAGCAGAAGATGATTGTCAGATGAAATAGGGTGGAGACCATTTAATGGTCAACAAGAAAGGCCTGTGTCACTCAAGTGTGAGCAGGCCTTTCACTTTTTACTTTATTTTAAATTGAACTTCACGGAGAAGAAATTACAGCTTCGATGCAAAACTGTTCTTCGCCAAGCGTAAAGCTTTGCCATTAATAAAAAATTCCATTGTTAAACACTGACTCTTTTTTCTTCGTCTAAAAATGATTTCACATACCTCAAATTCACATAAAATAAAAGGCCTGCTTCACCATAACGTGAGCAGGCCTTTTTATTTAAAATTGATTTCTTTTACTCTATTGGCCAAATAAGGTCCGTATGCAATTTGTTAGGATCTGTAGCATTACTTGGATCAGTAACATAGCTCTCATAATATGCAAAACGCGGCCTCACCCCTACGCATGTTGCATAAGTCATGAATTTACCCCACTCCGCTTCTAAATTATCATAAGCACCAATATAGGTATGCTTTAGTGCCTTTCCTCCAGGAATTACTCCAATATTTAGTCCATTTTGGGGAGTTGCCACACCAAAATATGGCATTGCCACCTCTAAATCCATTGTTCTGCTTGCCTCATCAAAATGGTGTGAAATGGAGATAGGACTACCTGCCTTACTGAGCTTATTTGCAGCCATATAAGCACCAATTTCTGCATAAGCTGCTGAAAACATTTCCTGAGAAATGGAATCCAATGGAGTTGTAAATCGCTTACCGATGTAGTTCAATTCCTGAATCTCAATAGTTTCTGCTTTAACTATCTCTACCTCAAGAGCTTTCTTAGAAAGAAGTTCTAGTCCAAGCTCAAAATCCTTACCTACCATAGCATCCATTCCTCCCATAAATCCCATGATGACATTAGAAGGAAAACCGTTTCGGCCAAACATTCCCCATGTTACTCTTGTGCTATCACCCAAACTTTCTACCCTCACAAAACCATCTGATTCCGACTCAAAAGGCTTTATAAATTTCAAATGGTAGGTAATTTCAGTGTCCGTTAAAGTTGTTGCCGTCATTTCGCCCTCACCTGTCATTTCAGGATCACCTTTCCATGACCACATGGCACCTGCAGCCTTCTGATTTTCAGAATATTCGGCGGTAATGGAGGAATCACGTTCTTTCCATGGCGACCAATTATTCCAATTGCGGAAATCTGCAATTTGCTCGTACACTACACCTGAACAAGTTGGTATCACTACTGAACGCTCCAGTTTGTAATCTTTCGGCATGATCAGGCCTGCAATTACTGCTACAGCAATCAGGATCACGATCAGAATTAATAATCCTTTGAGGAATTTCATAGGGTTAAGATTTTGGTTTTGAGAGCAAATGTAATTATTTCTCAAAACCATCCTAATGCACTACCCCTTTATGTATCAATAGCTTAGGATTTTGTTTGAAAGAAATGCCTTCAATTCCTTTTCTTTGCTCAAATGTGAAGGCCATGAAATTACCCTTAGAAAATAACATTGTTGTGCTTGGATTGCTCATCTGCACCCTTGCGCTTTTATTTTCTGCTGCAAGCTCTAACAACAAAATTTTAAAAGGGATTTTCAAATTTTTGCCTTTGCTGCTCCTATGCTACTTCATACCGGCATTATACAATACCAGCGGACTAATTTCTGCGGAAGTCAGTAAACCTTTGTACCAAATGGCTTCTAGAGTTTTGTTGCCAGCCAGTTTGGTTTTACTCTGTATTAGTATTGATCTGAAAGCGGTTATCAAACTAGGGCCAAAAGCCTTAATCATGTTTTTCACTGCAACTTTAGGAGTAATTATTGGAGGCCCGGTGGCACTTTATCTGGTTTCATTGATTGAGCCGACTTTATTGGGCGGTGATAGTCCGGATGCGTTATGGCGAGGACTATCAACCATTTCTGGCAGTTGGATAGGTGGAGGAGCAAATCAAACAGCAATGAAAGAAATTGCCGAAGTAAATGATCAACAATTTCCATTAATGTTAGTTGTGGATGTTGTAGTTGCAAATATTTGGATGGCAGTACTGCTTTTTGGAGCTGGGATTTCATCATTCCTCGATAAAAAACTTAAAGCAGATAACAGCTCAGTGGAAGAATTGAAGTTAAAAATTGAAACTTATCAAAGCAGCGTTTCTAAAGTCGCTAGTTTCAAAGACTTGATTACTATAGCAGCTGTGGCATTTGGTGCCGTTGCTTTGTCACATCTACTAGCCGACATTTTGTCTCCGGCTCTTACCAATACTATTGATACCGAACTAGCTGTTAATCCTGAATCCTGGATGATTTATATTACATCATTTGGTAGCAGTTTTTTCTGGCTTGTAGTTTTTGCCACCATAATTGGTGTTAGCTTGTCTTTCACTAAATTCAAGCAATTAGAAGGAGTTGGTGCAAGCAAAATTGGAAGTGTGTTTTTATATATCCTAGTGGCTACAATAGGCATGGAAATGAATATTTTGCAAATGGTTGAAAAATGGTCGGTTTTTAAATATTTGTTTCTCATTGGTTTAATCTGGATGTTGGTTCACATCATTATTCTGATTATCGTTGCCAAATTGATCAAAGCTCCGTTTTTCTTTGTTGCAGTGGGCAGTCAAGCTAACATTGGAGGTGCAGCCTCCGCTCCCATTGTGGCCTCAGCATTCAGCCCTGCCCTCGCTCCTGTTGGGGTATTATTGGCTGTATTAGGCTATGCCGTTGGAACATTTAGTGCAATACTTTGTATGGAGATTATGCGCGCTATCAGTTAAGGCGCTTAGCGTTATAATGAAAATATCTTGGCATCCTTGCTATGCTCATCCATTGCCAATAGGCCATAGATTTCCTATGCAGAAATACGACCTTTTACCGGGAGTTTTGCTGAAGGAAGGCTATATAGCTCATGGCGATTTACATCAACCCGAAGAGATTTCTGATGAATTATTGCTAAAAGTCCATTCTGCAGATTATCTCTGCAAACTCATTGAATTAAGGCTCGATCGACAAGAAGAAAGGAGAAGTGGCTTTCCTCAGTCAACAGCCTTAATCAAGCGTGAAAAAATAATTATGCAAGGCACTGTTGATTGTGTTGATTTTGCTTTTAATGATGGCATTTCACTCAATGTAGCTGGAGGAACGCATCATGCTTTCCGTGATCGCGCAGAAGGATTTTGTTTGTTAAATGACATTGCTCTTGCGGCTGTTTATGCCAAAGAAAAATACAAGCTAGATAAAATTTTAGTTGTTGATCTTGATGTGCATCAAGGAAATGGAACTGCCAGCATTTTCGCGCAGGATCAGCAAGTCTTCACTTTCAGTATGCATGGCAAAAACAATTACCCAATGCACAAAGAAACAAGTGATATGGACATTCCTTTAGAAGATGGAACTACTGATGAAACCTATTTGATATTGCTTAGAGATACGCTTGATAAAATTCTAACAAATTTCGAAGCGCAATTGATCATTTACCAATGCGGGGTTGATGTTTTGGCCAGTGATAAACTAGGCAGAATGGCATTGAGTATTGACGCTTGCCTTAAGCGCGATGAATTGGTTTTTCAAAAGGCTCAAGAATTGAATGCCCCAGTGGTTTGTGCTATGGGTGGCGGCTATTCTGAAAACATTGATATTATTGTAGAAGCACATGCCAATACATTTCGATTGGCATCAGATATCTGCTCCATTTCTTACTTCAAAAAATGACCTAGTGTATCTTTCTTAGTTTTAAGATAAGCTTGGTTCTCTATACGGGGGGCTACAATCACCGGACAACGTTCTACTACTTCTATTCCTGATCCTTCAAATGCACGAACTTTATCTGGATTATTGGTAAAAAGCTTCACTTTCTTAATCCCAAGTGACTTCAAAATGGCAATCCCTTCTGTGTATTCGCGTTCATCGGTATGAAAACCCAATGCCAAATTGGCTTCTACTGTATCGAGACCTTCGGAATCCTGAATATTGTAGGCTTTCAATTTATTCACTAAGCCTATACCCCGCCCTTCCTGACGCAAATAAATCAGTATTCCGCCTTGTTTTCCAAAATAATCTAAACTATAATCCAACTGCTCACCACAATCGCAACGAACTGAGCCAAAAACATCGCCGGTCATGCACTCCGAATGAATTCGAACATTAATCGTATCCGACTCTTTTATCGAATTAAATAAAGCAACATGAGGAAAATCTTTAAAGCCACTTTCAAATACTGCCATTTGGAAAGGCCCGTATTTGGTAGGTAAAGTACTAGTTGTGAGAGCTTTCAATATGAAAATGCGGGAAAGAGAGATTTTTCGCCCCGCAAAGGTACAAAAATAAAAAAGAGCAAAAGATTCAAACACAAAGGCAACTTTATCAATATAATCAGTCTATGTTAATGAGCGCTTAACATTAAACAACTATGAAATTATCATGCATTCTTTTGTTGTGCTTAGTGCTCAGCTTAGATTGCTATGGGCAAAATTATGAGAATTACACACTGAACTCTGGCATCTTTCATACGTATACTGGCACTTTCGGCTGTGGCGGAAGCGCCTTTGATTGGGATAAAGACGGTTTGCCCGATCTAACGCTTTGTAGAAAAGATCAACACCCACTATTTTATCACAATCTGGGAAATTCGTTCGAAGAAGTGGGGCCTTTCATTGAAAATTCCGGAGATATGAAATCTATCAGCTGGGTTGATTATGACAATGATGGCGATCCTGATATTTGCGTTAACCAATTTAGCGGATCTTTTGACCTCTATAAAAATGATGGCAATTTCAATTTTACTAATGTTAATGAAATCGCAGGCTTTCCTCTAACTGCTAACTACGGCACGGGGCACTCTTGGATTGACTATAACAACGATAGCTGGTTGGATTTATACATCTGTAACTACAATGCTTTCGGTTTTGTTACTAATTATTTTTACAAAAATAATGGTGATGGAACCTTTAGTGATGTGACGATGGCTACTGCTCTCAGCAACGGTTCACGATACACTTTTCAATCAACATGGTGTGATTTAAATCATGATAATTATGCTGATTTACACGTGATCAACGATAAAAATACACCCAACTCTTTATACCGAAATAATGGAATTAATACTTTTAGTGATTTAAGCGTGACATCTGGCTTAAATGTTATTATTGATGCCATGTCTAATACTATTGGTGATTACGATAATGATGGAGATTTCGATATTTATGTAAGCAATAATTCTCAAGGTAATAAGCTTTTTAGATCACTTTCAAATTTTGATTTTGAAGAAGTAGCTGATGAGCTTGAGATTGCAGTAAATACCATGTGTTGGGGCTCTGCATTTACTGATCTCAATTTAGATGGATGGAAAGATTTAGTTGTAACAACCAGCCAAATTGGAAATGTTTACCAAGCCAATAAGATGTTTTTAAATAATCAAAATGGAGGTTTTAGCCCTATAACAAATTTTTTCTCTTCGCTTCCCACCAATTCATACTCTCTGATATATGACGATTTTGACAATGATGGAGATATTGATCTGGTTTGTATAAATGGCTCTCCGCAAATTAGCCATTTTTGGAAATGCTCTCAAGTAAATGGTAATTATGTGAAAATAAGTCTACAAGGACTAATTTCAAACAAGGATGCAATCGGAAGTAGAATTGAACTGTGGTCATCAGGACAATACCAGCAAAATTTCACATTTTGTGGCGAAGATTTTTACTTTCAAAGCAGTCAATATGAGCATTTTGGATTAGGGAATTCAGAAATTATTGATAGTATTCTAATATCTTGGCCAAGTGGACACAAAGACCTTTTTTTAAATCTTGATGTAAATACCACTCATCATCTTATCGAAGGAAGTTCTCTGTTAGCAACAGTTAATGCACATGGAATTCAACACTTTTGCGAAACTGATAGCTTCTATATTCACCCTACGGATGCATTCGATAACCATACATGGAGCAATGGGCTGAGCGCGGATTCTATTTTAATCTCTGAACCAGGAAATTATTCCTATTGGAGTGTGTCAGACATAGGAATTCCTGTCTATTCAGATACTGTAGAATTTAACGAACATCCCATTCCCGAAATCAATCTTCTTATCACCAATCCTTCCTGTTTTGGTTCCAATGATGGAATGATTGAAGCCATTGTAAACGGTGGTATAGGACAAATAAATTACTTTTGGGATAATGGCGCTTCTGAATTTCAACTGATTAATCTCAATTCAGGAATGTATTCTTTGATTATTATTGATTCCATCTCATGCACAAATTCGGCAATAGCTGAATTGATTGAACCAAGCGAACTCCTTTTAGATGCGATAATTGAAAATGCCAAAAATGATCAGAATGGTTCAATAAATACTAACGTTTCTGGCGGAGCTCCACCATACCAATATGAATGGGATTTTGGCTCCAGTGATGCTTCTATTTTCGATCTCCACAGCGATTGGTATCAACTCACTGTATACGATTCAAACAACTGCACTGCAACGGGTAATTATTTCGTGGAAAATATAATTGTTGAAACAGTCATTGAAAATGACGACAAACCTTCCATCTACCCTATTCCTGCTGATGAATTCATTCTTATAAATAGTAAACATAAGATGCAGTCAGCTTGTATTTATGATATTGCAGGAAGAACAATCAAAAACTTTGATCTATTGAATGGTGGAAATGTGCTAAATATATCCGAAATTCATGTTGGCATTTATATCCTAAGATTGATGAGCAATGGAGAATATCATTCCTTTCAAATTTCGATTACCGATTAATATATGCAGTTCAAATATCTTATAATACTTCTTCTCTCTGTTTTGAATGGTGTGTCAAATGCCCAATCATTCATTGAATCGTCACAACAATTCAATATAAGTCACTCTTATGTTAACGCCTTTTATGGGGGCGGAGTGAGCTTGTACGACTTTGATCAAGATGGTTTGGATGACATCACTTTAGCCCAAAATACTTCCCCCATTCATTTTTACAGAAATACAGGTGATGGATTCGAACAACTTTTTTTGATTCCTCTAAATTTAGGAATTGTGAAGGCGGTCTGTTGGTTCGACTACGACAATGATGGCGATTTAGATTTTATTTGCACCTCCTTTCAAGGCCCTACTCGTCTTTACAATAACGATGGAAATCTAGTGCTCACTGAGGTTTCCGAGCAAGCAGGCATAATGCCAACGGCTCACAAAACTTTAGGCTTGGCTATCGGTGATTACAACAGGGATAGCTGGCTGGACTTTTATGTTTGTAATTACAACTATAACGATGGAATAACGAACAGTTTGTTCCAAAGCAACGGCGATGGTACCTTTTCTGAAACAACACTATTAAGTGGAACTGGCAACGGAGCCTATTTTACGTTTCAGGCCAATTTTACCGACTACGACCATAATTTATGGCCTGATTTAGCCGTGATTAATGATAGAGTAATCATAAATTCTCATAATTATCTCTATCGAAATAAAGAAGATGGCACATTTGAAGATGTGAGTTATGAATCACATTTTAACCTGAATATCAACAGTATGAGTATATGTCCCAATGATTTTGATATGGATGGTGACTTAGACTATTACATTTCGAATACTCAAGCGGGAAATCTATTGATGCGAAATGATGATGGTGTGTTTACAGATGTAGCTGGACCTACAAATATTACCGTACAACAAGTGAGCTGGTCTGCAACTTTTCTTGATTTCGATAATGATAAGGATGAAGATATAATGGTTGCTACCGCCCCACTGGTTGGTGCTGCTACCGTGAATTATTTTGGATTAAACTTGGGAAATGGGCAGTTCAGTCAGCAAAATGGAATTGGAATCCAAACCGATCTTTCCATGAGTTATAGCGGTGGCCGAGGTGATTTGAATAATGATGGCTATCCCGATTTTGTTTGGAATAATTCCGCCCCCCACTCAAGTCGTGTGTATATGAACACCGCTGCTAATAATAACTATGCTGGAGTGGAACTGCAAGGCACAATTAGTAATTCAGACGCCATTGGAACTTGGATAAACTGTTGGATTGAAGGCCAGAAATTTGTAAAATATACTTCGGCTTCTGAAAGCTACCTTTCTCAACATAGCCACAAATATATTTTCGGATTAGCTGGAGCTGATCAAATTGACAGCATGATCCTCGAATGGCCAAGCGGTTTAATTGAAAAGCATTATAATATTAGTTCCGGCGCATACCACCAATTCATTGAAGCTCAAACAATTAATCCCTCAATCAGTGTTGATGGCTCGTTGAATATCTGTGAAGGTGATTCAGTCCTTTTGAGCACCAACGCCATTAATCCGCTTTGGAATAACGGAATTCAAAATTCATCTTTTTGGGTTTATGAAAGTGGAACTTATTTTGTGCATTCAGAAATAATCGACGGCTATTTGCTTCAAAGTGAAGCAGTAACAATCAATGTAAACGAATTACCTTCCTTTACTGTTGCTAGCACAAATCCGGATTGTTTTGGTAATGATAATGGCACCATATTATGCCAAGACATTGTCGCTGTGGATCCGTATTTTTTATCTGTAAATGGAATTGCGGTGCAAAACCTAGTTCTAAATCTCGGTGAAGGCAACTATTCAGTGATGCTTCGTGATTCAAATAATTGTAAAGCAATTTATGAGATTATACTCGAAAATGAATCTATCATTGAATACAATCTAAGTTCCATTGATGCATCTTGCTTTGATGGAAATGATGGAAGTGTTTTTATCGAATTTATTTCGGCAGAAGCACCTGTGATATTTTATATAAATGGGCAAGAATCAGAATTGGAAAATACAAACCTCAGTCCCGGCGAATATGAGCTCTATTGGATTGATGAAGTTGAATGTTTCGGCAGTACTTCTGTATCCATTTCATCACCTGAAGAAATCATCATAAACTCAAGCGTGACTGCAAGTGACGGTGATAACGGGCAAATTGAACTGATGATAACCGGAGGAATTCCTCCTTATTTCATCTCATTAAATGGAGAGGAAAGTACGGAAATAATTTCGGGGCTCAGTCCAGGGAATTATTCCATAGAAGTTACTGATATCAATGAGTGTTCCGCATCAACTATAGCAAATGTCCCTCTGTATATTTCTGTGAATGAATTGAATTCAAACATATTCAATATATATCCAGTACCATTTAATGATTATTTGCAAATAGAGCAATCTTCTTCAATCATATCTACTTTGCAATTACTAGATTTATCAGGTAAACTAATTCTTGAATCTCAAATCGAATCTCTAAACATCCAATTAGACACCAGATCTCTAGCATCAGGAACCTATATTCTCAAAATCTCAAATGTAAATTACCAAGGCTACTTCAGGGTCTTGAAAACAGAAAATTGAGAACGCTGGAATCTTATGTTGAATGCGCACTAATGTCTATTCTGTAAATTCCTATTGATTTTTATTTTATTCTGTGTCCATTTTGCGGGGTTATTAATAATGTATCTTGAAATATTTTGATGTGCTTGTTCGCTTCGTATGATGCGTTCGTAATAATTGCGTTGCCACAATTTACCAATCAATCCAATCAATCCCAAATGTTTGGTAACCGATGATTTAAATCCCCGAACAATTGCGCCAACATTGTTGGATGGTCCGCGCAGCAGAGGCGTTTTGCAAACGCCTCTAACTCCCAGCAATTGCAATTCCGTTTCAACCGAATGCAATTCCGTTGCAGCCGAATGCAATTCCGTTGCAGGTGAATGCAATTCCGTTGCAGGTGAATGCAATTCCGTTTCAACCGAATGCAATTCCGTTGCAACCGAATGCAATTCCGTTGCAGGTGAATGCAATTCCGTTTCAGGCGAATGCAATTCGCCTCTAGTGCCCAACAACCTTATAATTCCGTGCATGTGGTCGGGCATAATAATGAATTCTCCTAATTCAACATTGGGCCGCAATTCGGGTGTTTTTAACCAAGCATTATGTGCTATTAGCCCGTATTCATTCAATATCATTTTACCATCTACAACTTTGCCAAATCGGTGAAATCTGTTTTGACAACATATTGTGATAAAATATAAACCCGCCTGAGAATAATCATATCCTTTTAAACGAATTGACCTACGTTGATGAAGCATATCGTACATTTTCTATAATTTTTGTCGGGGCGTATTGCATACGCCCATTTATGTCGTATTGTTTACGCCCATTTATGTCGTAATGTTTACGCCCATTTATGGCGTATTGTTTACGCACGTTTATGGCGTAATGTTTACGCACATTTATTATGATCGGGCGTATGCGATCGGGCGTATGCGATACGCCCCTGCGATCGGTGCGATACGCCCCGATTGCGAATCTACATTATCACCTATTTGTATCCGTGTCTTTTACGTTTAAAATGAATATTGATTTTTCAGGCCAAAATGAACTGAACAGATTATGCGAAATCAACAGGCAAAACCTGGATTTGGAAATAGATTTTGGATTTTCAAATTGAATACTATCAAGGCTAATATTAGGATGATAGAATGCAGATGCTTTGAATTTTAGATTTGTCCAATGTGATGACATTTGAAGCTCAGCCTACCCTTGCTGAATTTTAATCATAATAATACTCCCAAAATCAAGCAATTTTATGATCGCTCAATTCCAATTTTCCAATAAAAAAACCCGGCCAAATAGACCGGGTTTTAAATTTATTTTGAAATTTCCTCATTACGGACAAACAGTTCCAAAGACAGCTAACAATTGTAACAAGTCACCTGTATTGACAAAACCATCAAAATTCAAATCGCCCAAGCAAGTATTGTAAGAGCAAGAACCATCATCTGTGTTTGCACAGCAATTGTAATTATTAGCAAATGGATCTGTGCAACCATTTACAATTCCTTCACAAGTCCCATTGTCAACATTGGCAGAAGGATCATAATTAAATGCATTTGAATCAGTACATCCAAACACTGTTGCTATACATGATCCATCATCCGTATTCGCAGCAGCATTGAAGTTGATCGCTGTTGGATCAGTACATCCCAATACTTCGGCAATGCAAGAACCATTATCTGAATTAGCACCTGCATTATAATTGATTGCTGCCGGATCGGTGCATCCGAATACTGTTGCTATACATGATCCATCATCCGTATTCGCAGCAGCATTGAAGTTGATCGCTGTTGGATCAGTACATCCCAATACTTCGGCAATGCAAGAACCATTATCTGAATTAGCACCTGCATTATAATTGATTGCTGCCGGATCGGTGCATCCGAATACTGTTGCTATACATGATCCATCATCCGTATTCGCAGCAGCATTGAAGTTGATCGCTGTTGGATCAGTACATCCCAATACTTCGGCAATGCAAGAACCATTATCTGAATTAGCACCTGCATTATAAT
>Ga0209702_10001356_pt1 | contig 47138 bp, 38 predicted proteins | sample FRY01_FD_187210 | JGI IMG/M metagenome (GOLD analysis project Ga0209702, IMG submission 187210) | Freshwater microbial communities from Lake Fryxell liftoff mats and glacier meltwater in Antarctica - FRY-01 (SPAdes) (version 2) | ecosystem: Environmental > Aquatic > Freshwater > Ice > Glacier... | reverse complement strand
CACAAGTCAAATAACGAGCTGGTGAAGTTCCTGAAGTCCTTTATCAAAACCTATAATCAGAGCTGTGGACCCTATGTGTGGACGAAGGGGCCGGAGAAACTCCGCAAGATTATAGATCTTACGAAATCATTCCAAAACGAAACGCACACTCATTAACAGGACGATGCACTAGTGAGGGGAAAGGTGCTATCGCCTGAAGAGAGCAGACTCACTGAGAGCAGGGCTCTTTGATTTTAGTAAAAAGGGCACGATATTTGGCAGTGATGTGGGGTAGGGCTTGAGGATTGGGGGAGAGGTCGCTAAACGAGCGGCCTGAACATCACCTATCCAGACTTGCCGGTTTCGCGGCGGAGGGACGAGATCCTGGAGGCCTTGCGGTCTTCGCAGGTCATCGTGGTGGTGGGCGAGACGGGATCGGGTAAGACGACGCAGCTTCCGAAGATGGCGGTGGAGCTGGCGCGGGAGATGGGCTTTGCAGGACGGATCGGGTGTACCCAGCCGCGGCGCTTGGCGGCGACTTCGGTGGCGCGCCGGGTCGCGGAGGAGCTGAAGGTGGAGGTTGGCAAAGAGGTCGGTTGGCAGGTGCGCTTTACGGAGGTGTGCTCGAAGGACACCGTGGTGAAGTTCATGACGGACGGCATTCTTCTCGCGGAAACGCAGGGGGATTTATCGCTGAAGCAATACGACACCATCATTATCGATGAAGCTCACGAGCGTTCCTTGAACATCGATTTCCTGCTGGGGTATCTCAAGAGACTGGTGAAGAAGCGGCGTGATTTGCGGGTCATCATTTCGTCGGCGACTCTTGATGCGGGGCGGTTCTCGGAGTTTTTTGAGAACTGTCCGGTGGTGCAAGTGGAAGGACGGGCCTTTCCGGTGGAGGATGTTTTTTTGCCGGGATACGATGGTGAGAGACTGCGCGATCATGTCCTCCGCGGGGTCGATTTTGTCACCGATCTCGATCCCGATGGCGATGTCCTCGTCTTCCTCCCGGGCGAGCGTGAGATTCGCGAGTGTGCCGAGATGATTGAGGGCGCGGGCTTCCCGAACACCGAGGCCGTGCCGGTTTTTGCGCGGTTGAGTTTGGCGGATCAGGAGAAGGTTTTTCGGGAAAGCGGGAGGCGTCGGATCTTCCTGGCGACAAACGTCGCCGAGACTTCGTTGACCATTCCGGGCATCGTGAGTGTCATCGATAGCGGGATGGCGCGGGTGAGTCGATTTAGCCCGCAACGGCAGGTGCAGAGTTTGCAGATTGAGATGATCTCGCAAGCGAGTGCGCGGCAGCGGCGGGGTCGCTGCGGGCGGGTGCGGGAGGGTATCTGTGTGAAACTTTATGATGAAGAGACGTTGGAGATGGCATCGGAGTTCACCGATCCGGAGATCCGGCGGAGTGCGCTTTCGGGGGTGATCTTGCGGATGCTTTCGCTGAAGCTGGGGGATGTCCGGGATTTCCCGTTTATTGATCCCCCGGGGCCGAGGTCCGTCAATGAAGGCTGGGCCACGTTGGAGGAAGTGGGGGCGGTGGCCTTGAGGGGTCGAAGGTCGAAGGGCGGAACGTCGAAGGATAGGGTTGAGGACGTGGTTGAGGACGGGGAGAAGGAGGGGAAGGAGGGGAAGGAGGGGAAGGAGGGGAAGGAGGCCTCGGTTTTGACGGAGACGGGGTGGCGCTTGGCGAAACTGCCGCTCGATCCTCGTTTGGGGAGAATGTTGGTCGAGAGTGAGAAACGGGGGGTCTTTGGAGAGGTGCTCATCATTGTTTCGGGCTTGTCCGCGATGGACATTCGCGAGCGGCCGCAGGGGAAGGAAGAGAAGGCGGATCAAGCGCAGTTGGGGTTTTTGGATCAACGGTCGGACTTTGGGGTTTTCCTGAACCTATGGAGTGGCATTCACGATTTCAAAGGGGCGAACGGGAAGCTGCAGGCGAACCAATTGCGGCGGTGGTGCGAGAAGCATTTCTTGAGCTATCGACGGGTTCGTGAGTGGTTGGGGATCTATGCCGAACTGAAACGGAGCTTTCGCAAGAGCAATGCGGAGGGGAAGGAGATCGCGACGGCGGCCGATGTTTATGCCGAGGTTCACAAGTCCATTATGACGGGGATTCCGCGTCAGATCGGGGTGTGGGATCAGGAGAAGCGAGTTTATCACGGAGTCTCGAACCGGCAGTTCGCAGTCTTTCCGGGGTCGGGGCTTTTTAAGAGCAAGCGGGCCCTTTGGGTCTTGGGGTTTGAGTTGGTGGAGACTTCCCGGCTTTGGGCGCGGAAGGTGGCCGAGATTGATCCGAAGTGGGTTGAGGAAGTGGTGCCGCATCTTTGCCGGAGCAAATATCACTCGCCCTATTGGAACGAGCAGCAGGGCGCGGTTTATGGGACCGAAGATGTCGTCATGAGCGGGTTGACGATCGTGGAAGGCCGGCGGGTTTTCTTTGGACGGGTGAACCCGAGGGCGGCCTTTGAGGTCTTCGTGCGGGAGGCTTTGGTCGATGGGCAGATGCGGGGGAGCAATGCGGTGCTCCAAAACATGCAGTGGTTGAAGGAGGAGATTTTTAAGGGCGAGAGGAAGTTGCGGAGGGTGGGGTATCTTTGGAACGAGGTCGCGGCTTATGATTTCTTCTTCGAACGCCTCCCGGTGTCGGTGAATACGACAAAGGAATTTTTCAAACTCACTGAAAATCCCGAGGAGGCCGGCAAGTTGATGGTGCGTTTTAGTGACCTGATTTGGGAAGAGGGTGTCGAAGACCGGCTTCGCCTATTTCCGGATGTCGTGGAGCATGCCGGACGCAAGTGGCGCGTGAATTATGTCAGTGATCCCGAGGCCGATGATGATGGTCTGACCTTCGAGGTGGGGATTGATGATTTGCTTCGTTTTCCGGATTATCTCCCGGGGTGGGGCGTGCCGGGAATTTTGGAAGAGCGGGTGGAGTTGTTGGTCCGGAGCTTGCCGAAGGATTGGCGCCGGGAATGTCAGCCGGTGGCAGAGAAGGTCGATGGGTTCCTGGATGAGTGGGAGAACTGGGAGCCGCAGGTTGATTTGGTGGAGGCGGTTTTGGAGTATCTGCGACAGAAAACCGGGCGGGCGGGCATCGAAGGGATCGAGCCGGACCGGCTTCCGCCGAACTTGCGGCCCAAGGTGCGGGTGCGGGATGAAAAGGGGAACGTCTTGGCTTTTGGCGAAGATGTCCGCGAGCTCAAAGAGAAGCTGGCCGCTCTGCTAAGGGCGCGTCGTGAGGCGGCCGCGAACGAAGAGTGGGAGATGACGGGCGGCGAGGTTTGGAGTTTTGACGAGATGCCGGAGGAAGCGGAGGGCGGGGTCTTTCCGGCTTTGGTCGATGAAGGGGAAACGGTGGGGATGCGGGCTTTCCTTGATCTCGAAGAAGCGACGGAAAGTCATCGGGCCGGGGTGGTGAGATTATTTCTCTTAGAGCATGCCGAACACGGGAGTTACGTAAGGAAGAACTTTCCGCTGAAGATGGCGGGGCGTTTCATGTTGCCGCTTTTGCCGGATGGAAGTTTGCATGATTTTATGCGAGTGGCGGCGGAAGGTGGTTTGGGAGTGATGCCTCGGAGTGAGGCAGAGTTCGCGGAGGCCTCGCAGCGTGGTCGCGGTGACTGGTATGGCTGTGCCGGAGTGATCGGAGAGGCCATGGAAGGGATGGCCGATGCCGATGGACGGGTGCGTGAGTGGATGGAGCGGCATCGACAGGATCGGCATCTCGGGGAGGTCGTGCTTCAGTTCGAAGAGCAACGGGCGTGGCTTTTGCGAGGAGGTTTTGGCTGGAAGGCGGGGTATGATCGCCTGAAGCGGTATCAGCGGTTTTTCTTCGGGATGGAGGAGCGCATTCACCGGCTGGAGAGGCAGCCTCTCATTCGCGATGAGGAGAAGCAGGATCAATTTTTACCGCTCTGGGATGAGTGGCAGGCGCAATGGCACGTGAGGCCGGAGGCGGTCCGGATTTGGGAGATCGGCTGGATGTTGGAAGAGTGGCGACTTCAGCTCTTTTCGCCCGGGATTCCGCATCTCGGCAAGGTGAGTGCGAAACGGATTGAGAAGGCGCTGGGGTTGTGATGCTGAAAGAGTCACGGGGGCTTTGTGAAGACAGAGGTTCGTAGAACGCAGAGGGCACCGTCGTTTTTGAAGCTTGGTTGAGGGCGAGAAATTTTGAATCGCGAGGTAGGCATGACGGAATCCCAGGTCTTTCCGGCTGGAGAGGCCGCAGATTGGGACTTGGAACCCCTGATATAAGGGGTCTAGACCTATAGCCATGTTCAGAGAGTCTAAATTCGGTTGGCATCACCCACAACCTACTCTCGGATAGGTCTTTGGACGAAAGCAGCGGTCGCAATAGCTCAAATCCGTCATGCCTACCTCGCGGAGAGCCGTTTTTTTGAGCTTGGAGACTAAGGATTTTCCAGAAGATCAGCTTTGGTTTTTTCGAGTTTGGCCAAATGAGCCCGCTTCTCTTCGGAGTTGAGAGCGCTGTCGCTCAAGGCCATGATGAGGGATTTGTTGCCTCTTTGGAGAGAGAGCACCAAGCAAAGTAACAGGATGGCGGCGACCCCACACCACTTCACAAGTCGTGGGCGGCGTCTTGAGAAGAACTTGAGTTTATGAGCCACTTTGGTGGTAGCGTTATGGAGCTAGTTGTCTTCGAGGCGTTCGATGGTGGAGGTGAGGACGAGGGTGTGCCATCTCCCGTCTTGCTGGGTGGATTGGATGATTTGGGGTTGGGTGGATTCGCTGACGATCCTGGTTTCGAGGAGGCGGTCAGTGGGCCAGGCGGGGATTCGTGGGTCCGGGTCGGTGAGATACTCCTCCTTTTGAAGTGATTTTTGAGGTTCTTCTGCTCCGAAGGGATCGCTGTCGCCTGCATTGCTTGTCATGGTCAGGAAGGTTTGGAAGGCAGGAGGAACGCGGAAGGCTCTGAGGGTTTTTCCGGTTTCGGGATCAGGGAGGCCCTTTTGAAAGAGTTCGTGGTGGAGGTTGATTTCCTCTTTTCGTTTGAGAGGTTTGCCTTGTTCGTCGAGAATGAGATCGCTGATGTGGACCATCCCTTGAAGAAGGATGTGGGGCGTGATGGAGAGGGTCAGGAGTTTTTGGGTCTTGTGGGTTTTTCCGAGGGTGAGGGTTTGGCGTTTGTCATTGAGAAGGTTGAAGCCGGTTTTGAGTTTGAGTGTTTGGTTCCTGATTTTTCCGTCAAGGGTGAGTTGGAGATCGATGAAGTGATTCTCACTGTATATCTGGGGTTCCCACTCGACGCTTAAGGTGTTTGCGCCTTTGCCGACTTTTCCAAGGGTCTTCTGTCCGGGTAGGCTGGTGGCGCTTGTGGCAAAGATGAGGGTGTCTTCTTCGTGGAATTCGAAATTGAGTTCGACGAGGTTGAAGGAGCCTTCTTCGGATATCCGGATGGAGCGTGATTGGAAGAGCCAATGACTGGGTGCGTCACCGCTGACGATGATGCGTCCGGTAGTTTCGTTGTAGATGGCGTGGTCGAGTTTGCCCTGAACGTTTTTGAGTTGTTCTTTGTAGGTTTTGAAATCGTAGAGGGTGTCGCCTTGGCGGAAGAGGGGGCTTTGAAATGGGGGCTTTTCGAGGGGTTGGGGTGGCGTGAAATCGATGGGGAGGGTTGAGGGACCACTGCCGCTGAAGGGATCGCGTTTGTTTTGGGGATTTAGGAGATCGTGTTCGGCAACGTTCCATTGCCAGAGTTGGTCTTTCCCGATGAAGTAGGCGCGGGTGAGGGTTTCTGCCTGGGCGAGGGCTTGGAAAAGCAGGCAGAGGAGAAGGGCACGGATCATAGATCGCGGGATGATCGTCAGCGGCCAGGAGAAATCAAGTTGATTCTGAGGTGGGGCACGCTCCGTGGGCCTACGAGAGGAAGTTGGTGCCGAGGATTTTGACGAGTTTCTCGGCGGGTTTGGAGAGTTTAGTTCTGCTCTTTTTGAGGAGGAAGACGTTCCGCATCGGAGCGGGGGAGGCGAAGGCGCGGATGGTGATGCCGGGACGTTCGCGATCACGGACAGCGAGTTTGGGGACGACGGCGTAGCCGAGGTTGGCGGCGACCATGGCGAGGGCGGTCTCGAGTTGATCGCATTGCAATCGCGGGGCTCCCCGTGAGAGGCGGCAGACTTCGAGGGTTTGATTACCGAGGCAGTGGCCGTCGGAGAGGTGAATGAGTTCGTGGGAGTTGAGGTCGGTGGGCTCGGGGGCTTCTTCGCGAAGGGCCAATTGATGTTGGCGGGGGAGGGCGAGGAGGAGGGGCTCGCTGAACATGAGTTGGGTCTTCAGGGCGAAGCGCTTTTGGTCGTCGGCGGTGACGTCGCTGAGGATCGCGAACTCCATGACCCCTTCGGCGATGAGGCGGACGAGGTCGGGCGTTTTTGTTTCGCTGACATCAATGGTGATCGCGGGGTATTGGCTGCGGAATTCCGCGAGGAGAAGTGGCAGTAGGTAAGGCGCGAGGGTGGGAATGATCCCGAAGGAAATGGAGCCGGTGCGGAGTTCGCCCCGGGCGGCGAACTGTTGGAGGAGGTTATCTTCCTCGGCGAGGAGGCGTTCGGCGTGCTGAAGGAGGAGGCGTCCGGCATCGGTGGTGACAACGCCGCGTCGTCCCCGGGTGACGAGTTGTTCATCGAGCTGGGTTTCCAGATCTTTGATGCACTGGCTGATGGCGGGTTGGCTGATGCCGCATTGGCGGGCGGCCCCACTCATGGACCCGGCCGCGATGACTTTTTTAAAGTAACGGAGTTGCTTGAGGTCCATGCCGGAATCTTGGCCTCGAAAATGAATTGGGCAAGTGCCTGACTACGGAAGTTCGCGAATGCGGAGGTTTTTGAAGTTGATGGGCGAGCCTTCGGACTCGAGGCAGAGGTAGCCATCGGCCGGGTCGCAGTTGGTTCCGCCGGAAACTTCCTCGCCGTTGACCCAGAGGCGGACTTCGCCGTTGATGGCACGGATGTAGTAGTGATTCCACTCGCCGACTCCTTTGGTGAGGCGTTTGGTGGGGAAGCTGCGGGATCCGGTGGGAGCGACGGGAGGGAAGGGCTTCATTTTGGCGGGTCCGGTGGGGAAGACGTCGCCGTGGGAGGTGAACCAGTCGGAGGGGGCGCCTTTACTTTTTTCCCAGTTGGTTTCGTAGCCGAGGTCGAGGACTTGGACTTCGATTCCGTTGGGTAACCGGCCTTTTCCGGCGGCGAGGTTATCGATGGATTCCTGGCTGGCCCAAGCGAAGACCCCGGAGTTACCGGCGGATTTGTTGTGCCGCCATTCGCAGACGAGTTCGAAGTTTTTGATGGTTTTGGTGGAGCGGATGACTCCGACGGGACTGCCGGTGCAGGCGACGGAGTTGCCATCCCAAGTCCAGGTGTCTTCATCGCAATTGACGTTCACGAAGTCTTCTCCGGTAAGGTCGCGCCAGCCTTCGCCAATGCCATCGATGAAGGCCTTTTTGAGTTCGGGTGTCTCTGCGGTGGTTGGTTTTTCATCCGAGCGGCTGAGGGTGGCAAAGACGGCGAGGCCGAGGAAGGCGGCACCGAAGGCTAGGCGGGTTGGGAGATATTTTAAAATCATAATCTTGCAATACGGAGACGAGAACGCATTCTTAGCAGATTCCACTACAAAATCGACAATAAATCATGAGCGCAAATTCTACATCATATACGCGGCGCAAATTCGTCGGCTTTGGACTCGCGGCGGTCGCGGCATCGACAACGGGAGCGCGGGCACAATCGCCGAATTCCAAACTCAACATGGGAATCATCGGATCGGGTGGACGTGGTGGAGCGAATCTCAACGGAGTGAAGGGTGAGACTATTCACACCTTGTGCGATGTGAACCGCAAGACCTTGGCAGCGGTTCACGGACAATTCAAAGGCGCGAAGATCACGACGGATTGGCGCGAGGTTGTGAGCAATCCGGAGATTGATGCGGTCGTGATTAGCACGGCGGATCATCATCATGCGCCGGCGGCCTTAGCTGCGATGCAGGCCGGGAAGCATGTTTATTGTGAGAAGCCACTTGCGCATACCGTGCAGGAGGCGCGTTGGATGCAGGAGGTTTATTTGAAGAACCAGGACAAGATTTCAACCCAGATGGGAACACAGATTCATGCCGAGGATAATTATCGTCGCGCCGTTGAGCTGATTCAAAGTGGGGCGATCGGGAAGGTGAAGGAGGCGCATGTTTGGTGCAGTCGCTCGATCAGTGCGATTGGCGAGGTGGTCTTGCCGGGAGAAGAGGTTCCGGAGTTTATGGATTGGGAAGTTTGGCTGGGACCGGCTGCTGAGCGCGAACACAATTCAGGATACTGGGAGGGAGGGAATTTGAATTGGAACCGTCGTTGGGATTTTGGAAATGGGGTGCTGGGTGATATGGGAAGTCATCTCATTGATTTGGCCTGGTGGGCGCTCGAGTTACGCCACCCGACTCGCATCAGCTCAGAGGGTCCGGATCCCGATGCCGTCTCCGCGCCACCTTGGCAGGAGGTGACGTGGGAGCATCCCGACGATGTGAAAGTGAAGTGGTATCACGGGCCGGAAGGAATGCGTCGCCGGAGTGAGGCTCTTCAGCCTCTGGTGGGTTCGGACACCGAGATCAACAAGTGGGAAATCGGAGTGGCCTTTGTCGGTGACAAGGGAGTGCTGGTGTCTGACTACGGGAAGAATGTTCTCAGTCCGTCAGCGCAGTTTAAAGACTATCGCTTTGAAGGGGCTCCGCTTGAGAAATCACCGGGGCACTACAATGATTGGCTGATCGCTTGCAAGGGCGGACGGAGGTCGCTTTGCAACTTCGATTACGCGGGGAGTTTGATCGAACACAATCTTCTCGGGAACCTAGCGCACCGGGCGGGCAAGGCCTTGGATTGGGATGCCAAGGCATTCAAGTTCACGAACGATGAAGCCGCGAATAAGTTGCTGACGAAGAGCTATCGCAAGGGCTGGGAAGTGAAGATTTAGGTGATCCCTAAGAGCCCCCAGAGAATCCTGGAACCAAGGATTCTCTGGGGGCGAAGGGATATCTGACCAAGCAAAAAGAGCATCATCAAACCGTGCCGCAGAGGTTGACCTTGATACCGAGGGTGTGGGCGAGGGTGGCTTTCGCTTGGAGGCATTGGTCGGCGCTTTGGGCGTCGTTGGCGTAGGCGACCTGGATGTGATTGGCCTGGTGTTTGGCCATGAGTTGGTCGCGAGAGACGCCGTAGGTGACGGCGTGCATGATGGGCCACTCTTTGGTGGTGCTTGCGAGGCGGCGGCGGGTTTCTTCTTTGGGGAGTTCGAGGGCTGCGCCGCGTCCAATGTCCATGTGGAGTTGCTCGTTTTGGACGTAGATTCTTGACCAGATGATTTCGCCGGGTTTGGAAATTCCGTGGACGGAGGAGCCGCCGTTGGGGAAATAGAGGTAGGGTTGGCGGTAGCCGTGGGCGCCCTTCCAGCCGCCTTCGAAATGGGCGGGGGGCGCGGCTCCGCTGATGAGGAAGACCCAGACGAATTGGCCGTTGTAGTCGGCTCCCCAGCGGATGTCGTGGAGGGTGTTTTCGGGCGGTTGGCCGAGGGCGTTGTGGACGCGGTGGGTGAGGAGTCCGTCGAGGCCGGCGCATTCGTCGACTTCATTAAAGTGAGGGAGTGGTTGTCCTTCGTGGAGGATGCGTGAGCCATCGCGCGAGGTGACGGGTGGGCGGTGGGAATTGTTGAGCATGCCTTCGACGAGGTCGCTGGCGGGGAGGAGGTCGTTGAGCCCTTGTTGGTATTGGATGCCGATGGTGTCGCAGCCGAAGTCATCGGCGAGGCGCATCGCGGCGAGATACATTTTGCATTGAAGGTGGATTTGTTCGTCGGTGAGTTCGGATTCGGGATCGCTTCCGGTGTGGAAGGTCATGCCTTCGCGCTCGAGCCAGTGGCGGACCGCTTGGGCTTCGGAGTCGGGAACTTGGTTGGTTTCGTGGAAGAGAGCGGATTGGCTGAGGCGTTCTTTGAAAACGCCGCAGGCGTGGAGGGCGTGGTCGGGGATGATGGCGTTGAACATGCCCATGCAGCCTTCGTCGAAGACGCCCATGATCGCTTTGTCGGTTTGGAGGGAATGAGCGAGTTTTTGGCCGAGGGTGCGGGCGGTTTGGGTGGTTTCGTGTTGCTCGAAGGGGCGAACGTGGGAGAGGTCGTGAGTGATGGTGCCTTCGGTGAGCCATTGGCGGAGTTTGGTTTGGAAAAAGTCGTCGATGAAGTTTTCGGACCAGAGGGTGGAGTAATTGACGCCTGCTTTGGTGAGGGAGCCGTTGAGGTTGAGCATGCCGACGAGGCCGGGCCACTGGCCGGACCAGTTGGCGACGGTGAGGATGGGGCCACGATGGGTGGTGAGGCCGGCGAGGACGTGGTGGGAGAATTGCCAGACCGCTTCGGCGACGATGAGGGGGGCGTCGGGATCGATGCTTTTGAAGACCTCCATGCCGTGTTTTTGGCTTTTGATGAAGCCGTGGCCGTCGTCGGTGACAGGGTGGGCGCGCTCGATGGTGAAGCCTTGGGCGGCGATGGCGGCGGTAAGCTTGGTTTCCATGTCGTGCTGGGCGGGCCAGCAGGTGCGGTTGGCGACGAGGCGGAGATCTCCGCTGGCGATGAGTTGAATGGGCTTCATGGTTTTTGGTGGAAGTTTTTGAGGCGATGGAAAGTGAGGAGCAGGAAGAGGAGAGTCTTCATGAGTGATGATCGGCGAGGCGGCGGTAGTCTTGGTAGAGGGAGTGGTAAGCGGCGGAGTTTTGCGGGGAGTAGGTGGTGAGGGTCGCTTGGGAGGTCATTGATGCGATGGCCTCGTGGGTGGTGGGGAAAGCCCCGGCGGCGAGGGCTCCGAGGATGGCGGCTCCGAGGGCCGGGCCTTGGGTGGTGGAGGGGACTTGGATGGTTTCGCCTAGGACGTCGGCGTAGATTTGGACGAGGGCGGGGTCGTGATGGGGGAGGCCGCCGGTGGCGATGAAGCGGGTGACGGGGAGGCCTTTTTCGCGGAGGAGTTCGACGATCCAGCGGACGCCGCAGGCGGAGGCTTCCATGAGGGCGCGGTGGAGGTGGGCGGGGCCGTGGTGGAGGGTGAGGCCGGTGAAGGCCCCGGTGAGGGCGGCATTCATGTGAGGAGTGCGGCAGCCGTTGAACCAGTCGAGGCAGCGGACGCCATCGGCTCCGGGTGGGAGGGCGGCGGCTTCTTTGGAGAGGCTGGAGAAGTTTTCCTGTCCGGTGAGGCGGCGGAGCCAATCGAAGGCATCGCCGACGGCCGCTTGTCCGGTTTCATAGCCGTAGAAGCCGGGGAGAATGCCGTCTTTGACGATGCCTGCGATGCCGGGGACGTCGCGGTTTGCGGTGCTATTGAGCATGTGGCAGGAGCTGGTGCCCATGACCATAACGAGGGTGTCGGGTTCGGCGGCACCGGAGCCGGGGACGCCGGCGTGCGCATCGATGATGGCGGCGCTGACGGGGGTGTTTTCGGAAAGGCCGAAGCGGGTGGCCATCTCGGGAGTGAGGGTGCCGGCGGGGGTGCCGGGGGCGAGGAATTGTCCGGGGAGTTTTTGGGCGACGAGGTTCGGGAGATCGGGGTGAAGGGCGGCGAGGTAGTCGTGAGAGGGGAACCCGTCTTCGGCGGACCAGAGGCCTTTGTATCCGGCCTGGCAGGTGGAGCGGACTAGGGTGCCGACGAGTTGCCAGACGAACCAGTCTCCTGCTTCGAGCCAGATTTCGGTGGCGGCGGCGACATCGGGCGCGGTTTCGAGGGTTTCGAGGATTTTTGGGAAGAGCCATTCTTCGCCGATGAGGCCTCCGTAGCGGGAGAGGAAGGGTTCCTTGCGCTCGCGGGCGATGGCGGTCATGCGGGCGGCTTGGGCGATGGCGCCGTGGTGTTTCCAGAGTTTGGGCCAGGCTTGGGGATTGGGGGTGAATTTTTCCTGAAGGCAGAGAGGGGTGCCATCGCGAAGTACGGGGAGCATCGTACAGCTGGTGAAGTCGACCCCGATGCCGATGATTTGAGCATTGGATTCTGAGAGGGCGGAGCGGGTGGCTTTAGCGGCGGAGTCGAGCCAATCGCTGGGGTGTTGGTGGGCGGACTTGGGGGGGAGGGGTTCGGTGGAGCCGGGGAGGTGGTCGAGGATTTGGCCGTGGGGGTATTGTTCCTCGGCGAGGGCGAGTTGGTGGCCATCGAGGGAGATGATGATGGCGCGGACGGATTCGGTTCCGAAGTCGAGGCCGAGGGAGGATTTGATCATGGTTGGTGGATTTGGTCCGCAGATTTCGTAGATGGACGCAGATTGGTTGTGGGGGCTTGCGAAGCCAAGCGGCGAGGGCGCCGCGACTCCTTTATTTTTTGTGGTAGAAGCGGCCGTCTTCGGCTCCGACGAGGAGTTCGCGTTTGCCGTCGCCATCGAGATCGATGGTAGAGGGGCTGGAGGTGTGACCGGAGACTTTTCGTTTGGCGAGGGAGCCGATGTTTTTGAGGATTGTTTTGTTTTTGAAGGTGCCTTCGTTGCGGTAGAGTTCGGCGTTGGTGGAGTTGACGAGGAGGTCGAGGTCGCCATCGCGGTCCCAATCGACGATGGCGATTTTACGGCGGCCGCTCTTACCGGCGATTTCGGCGTTGAGGCGGATCGGGTTCCCTTTGGGATCGAGGAAGATTCGTTGCCCGGGGAGGAGGGAACGGGTGCCGTCGGGGTTTCTACGACGCTCGAAGAAGGCGAGGTATCCTTCGTGGTCGAGGACGATGAGGTCTTGGTCGCCGTCCTGGTCCCAGTCGATGGCGGTGGGCGTGATCATTTGGACGTGCATGGTGTGCGGGAGGCGTTTTCCGGCGGCGTATTTTGGTTCGGTGGTGGTTCCGGTGTTTTGGAAGTAGGTGAAGCCATCGAGGAATTCGCCGCAGAGGAGGTCGAGGTCGCCATCGCCGTCGAAGTCGACGAGGTTGGGGGAGGGCATGCCGTAGACGTCGACGGGTTTGCCGTCCGCTTCGATTTTACGAGGTTCTTCGTACTTGGGTTGATCGTTGGTGCCGGAGTTGCGGAGGAGATAGACCCAGCCGCGCAGGGGGCCGTTGGTCCAGTGGCCATTGTGGTCGTAGGCGTTGTCCCAGCCGTATTCGCCCCAGTAGCCTTCGCCGACGATGAGGTCGTGGTTGCCATCGCCATCGTAGTCGGCCATTTTCCATTGTTTGGCGCGCACTTGGCCGGGGCCCTTGGTGAGTTGCCCTTGGTAGAGTTTTTCGGTCTTACCGAGTCCCTTGCCGACGAAGTCGAGGGCGTGTTCTCCGGGGAGAAGGACGACGGGTTTTCCGTTGGGGTATGAGGCGTGGATGTTGAAGAGGCCTTTGCCGATGCGGACGGCTTTTTTAAAAACGGGCATTTTTGAGCCGCCGGGGTTTTCGAAGAAGTAAGTGCCGTTGTAGGGTTTGTCGGGGCAAGAGACGACGAGATCGAGATCACCATCGTTGTCCCAATCCATGGGGAGGGGCCAGGCCCAGAGTCCGACACCGAGGTCGACGGTGAGGCCGGGGTGGTTGTATTTGAGGGGTTGAAGATCGGGCTCTTGGGCAGCGAGATTGGTGGCGAAGAGGAGTGGGATGAGTTTCTTCATGAGCTTGGGGTGAAGGAGTTGAGGAGGATTCCTTTAAGAGGGGTCATGGGATGGGGATTGTTTTTTGACGAAGAAGGTGAAGAGAGCTCCTACCACGAGGGTGGTGATGACGCCGATGACGGGAGCCATTTGGGCATGGAGGACGGGCTCGGACTGGCCGCCGAAGAGGTCGATGATTTTGGGCCAGGAGATCCAGCAAATGGCGGTGATGCCGGCGAGGGTGGCAACGATGGCGGTGCGGTTTCCGGCGGCTTTGTTGACGAGGCCGAGGAGGAAGAGGCCGGTCATGCCCCCGCCGATGATGCCGGAGAGGGTCCACCAAATCGAGAGGGCGCTGTCGGTGACTTGGACGAGGTAGAGACCGAGGGTGGTGCCGAGGATTCCCCAGAGGATGGTGCCGAAGTAGAGAGCTTTCATGGAGGCGTTTTCGCTGGCTTGGGGATTGAGGAAGCGCTTGTAGAAATCGTTCATGATGAGGGTCGCCGAGGAGTTGAGGCTGGTTGAGACCGTGCTCATGGCGGCGGCGAAGATGGCGGCGACGAGGAGACCGCGAAGGCCTTGCGGGAGTTTGTCGGAGATGAAGTGTGGGAAGACGCGGTCGCCGACGTCGGTGAGAGTGAGAGTGCTTTTGATTTCGGCCGCAACGGGGGAATCGGAAGGGAGATTTTGCTGGGAGAGTTTTTGTTGGGTGACGACATCGTAAACGGCATTGAGATCGCCGGGGGCTGCGATGGCGAGGGGTTTATTGGTGAGCGTTTGTTCGGCGCCGTAGTAGGAGAAGAGGGTGGTGCCGATGAAGAAAAAGAGGGCGCTGACTGGGATGTAAAGGAGGCTGCCCATCCAGACGCTGCGTCGGGCTTCGGCGTCGGTTTTGGAGGCGATGTAGCGTTGGATGTAACTCTGATCGATGCCGAAGTTGCGGAGGTTATCGACGAAGCCGAAGAGGAAGATGACCCAGAAGGTGGAGTGGGTGAAATTGGTGAGGGAGAAACTGCCGAGGGAGAATTTATCGTGTGCGTTGGCGGTTTCCATCATGCTGGAAGGACCGCCGGGGGAGGCCATGAGGAGGACGACGAGGCAGATGAGAGCGCCGCCGATGAGGATGAGGGCCTGGATGGCATCGGTCCAGATGACGGCGCTGAGTCCGCCGATGAGAGAGTAGAGGGTGACGCAAACTCCTGTGACGATGAGGATGGTGTAGATGTTCCATCCAAAGATGACCTGCATGGGTAGGGCCATGAGGTAGAGGACGACGGCGATGCGGGCGATGTGGAAGAGAAGGTAGAAGGAGCTGGTGAAGATGCGGGCCCAGGGGCCGAAGCTGTTTTCTAACAGTTCGTAGGCGGAGACCGCGCCGCTTTTGCGATAGTAGGGGAGGAAGTATTTCACCGCGATGATGGCGACGAAAGGAATGGAGAGGGAGAAGGCGAAGGCGTTCCAGTTGGAGGCGAAGGATTTGCCGGGGAGAGCGAGGTAGCTGATGGAGCTGACGTAGGTGGCAAGAATTGAAAGTCCGCAGACCCAGCCCGGGAGCGAGCGGTTTCCAGCGGTGTATCCTTCGATCGAGCGGGTGCGGCGATAGAAGAAAATGCCGATGGCCATGGTCCCGCCGAAGTAGAGGACGAGGACGAGCCAATCGAGAAGCTGGAAGGGTGAATCGTGGGCGGGCATTGGAGAAAGGAGATCGCGGGCTTTGGCGGGGTGACAATACTACCAGAATGACGGGTCTTAGATGTTGTCAATAATGCGCCAAATCCACCCTGTTTTGCGATAAGAAGCCGCGACTGACGGGCTTGTTTTTGATGGTGCCCTTCCCGTCGATCTTTTGGGGTGCGGAGCTGGGCTCTCATGGACGGTGGGATCAGTAAGTCAGTCCCAGATCGTTGTCCCTGATCTCGGCCAATTTGGCTTTCATTTGCTTGCGGAAGCGCGCGACGACTTCGGCGTATTTGGGGTCATCGGCGAGGTTGGTGTATTGTTTGGGATCCTTTTTCATCTCGAAGAGCTCGAGGCCCTTGTTGCCGGTCTCACCGTATTGAATGAAGGCCCAATCGTGTTCGCGGAGGAGGAAGCCCTTTCCGTTCACGCTGAAGGCAGCGTCGCGAACTTCGTGGGAGGGGTCGTCGAAGACGGGTGAGAAATCTTGGCCTTGAAGACGTTTTGGGACTTCGAGTCCACACAGGCTGGAGAGGGTTGGATAGAGATCTAACAGTTCGACGAGGGAGTGGCAGACGGCGGGCTTCTTGCCTGGGATACGGATGATGAGGGGGACGGCTGCGGATTCGTCGTGCAGGCTGACCTTGGCCCAGAAGTCGTGTTCGCCGAGATGGTAGCCGTGGTCGCTGGTGAAGATCACGATCGTGTTGTCATCGAGTCCGGCGGCGGTGAGGGCATCGAGAACCTGGCCGACCATGCGGTCCATATAAACGACGGAGGCGTAGTAGCCGCCGACCGCTTTCTTCTGTCGCCGAAGATCCATCTTCATGTTCACACTTGTTTTGTAGTTCATGCCCATCTTTGGGATGTCGGCCCAATCGTCTTTGACCTTCTCGGGGAGCTCCATTTTTTGGTAGGGAAGGAAGGCTTGGTAATCTTTCCGGGGGGCGACGAAGGGGACGTGTGGGCGGACGAATCCGACGCCGAGGAAGAAGGGTTTGTCTTTGTGTTGAGCGATGAGTTCAGCGGCCTTCTTGGCGGTCTTGCCATCGGAGTGGACGAGATCGTCGCCATCGGCTTCGACCACGACGAAGGTGTTTCCTCCGACGGGTCCGGGCTTCTTGCCATCGGGATTGCTCTCGAGAGTTTCGCCGTCACCGGGAGCCCGCCATTCGGGACCCATGGAGTTAAACCGTTCGGTCCATGAGGCGGGATCGTCTTCGCCATCTGTTCCTTGTTCGATGTCGCCGGGAACGCCCATGTGGAAGATCTTGGAAACCCGTGCGGAATAGTATCCCGAATTTTTAAAATGCTGGGCCCAGGTGGCGCGGTCCCCGATCATGGGGCGCGGGGTCTTGTAGCCGAGCATCTTGATGGCGTGGGGATAATATCCGCTCATGAAGGAGGCCCGTGAGGGCCCGCAATAAGTGCCTTGGCAAAAGGTGTTTGTGAACCGTGTTCCCTGAGTGGCCAGTCGATCGAGGTTGGGAGTTTTGCAAACGGTGTTGCCATAGCAAGACAGGGCGGTGGCGGTGAGGTCGTCTGAAATGATGAAGAGGACATTCATCTTTTCCTTCGCCCTAGCTGAGCAGGTGAAGAGTAGGATGAGTGCTGGGAGAAGGCGGGTCGATTTGTTCATCGGTGAAAGCGGCTTATCCAAGGATCTCCTTGATGACCCGGGCTTCTTCCTCGACGCCGGTTAGGCGTTGATCCAGTCCTTGGAATTTGAAGGTGAGCTTGCGGTGATCGATGCCCAGACGATCAAGGATGGTTGCGTTGAGGTCGCGGATATGGACCGGGTTTTCGATGATGTTGTAGCTATGATCATCAGTCTTGCCGTATTCAAATCCTCTCTTCACGCCGGCTCCGGCCATCCACATCGAGAAACAACGCCCGTGGTGGTCGCGCCCGTGGTTGTCCTTGGTGAGCTCTCCTTGTGAGTAAATGGTGCGTCCAAATTCTCCGCCCCAAACGACCAGAGTGTCATCCAACATCCCCCGTTGATCGAGGTCCTTGATGAGGGCCGCGGCCGGTTGATCAATGTCTTCGCATTGCTCTTTGATCTTGGATGGCAAGGAACCGTGCTGATCCCAGCCCCGGTGAAAGAGCTGGACATAACGCACCCCCTTTTCGGCCATGCGACGGGCCAGGAGGCAGTTTCTCGCGAAGCTTCCGGGTTTGTCGACCTGCGGTCCATAAAGTTCTTTGACGTGGTCGGGTTCACCTTCGATATCCATTAATCCAGGGACCTCGGCTTGCATGCGGAAGGCTAATTCATATTGGGAGATCCGGGCCTGGATTTCGGGGTCCGCAAACTTGTCGTAGTTGAGTTCGTTGAGTTCCTTGAGGCTGTCCAATTGTCCTCGTCTGGCATCACGACCAAATCCCTCGGGATTCTGCAAATAGAGGACAGGTTCACCGGCGCTGCGTAATTTCACACCCTGATGTTTTGCGGGAAGAAAGCCACTGCCCCATAAGCGATCGTAGAGGGCTTGCAATTGGCCGCGACCTCGGGAAATCATGACTATGTATCCAGGCATGTTTTCGTTCATCGTTCCCATCCCGTAGCTCAGCCAGGAACCGAGCGAAGGTTTGCCCTGCTGTTGGGATCCGGTGTTGATGAAGGTGATCGCGGGATCGTGATTCACGGCTTCGGTATGCATCGACTTCATGATCGTGATCTTGTCCACGATCCCGGCGGTGTGAGGGAGGAGGTCTTTGTTGACCCAGGTTTGGTGTTCGCCGAATTTCCCGAATTCGAACATCGGGGCGACGCAGGGGAAGGACTTTTGGCCGCTCGACATTCCGGTCAAGCGTTGCTCTTGGCGAACGGAATCCGGAAGTTCGGTGCCATGGAGTTTTCGCTGGATGGGCTTGTAGTCAAAGAGGTCGATGTGGCTGGGACCACCGGACATGAACATGTAAATCACGCGCTTCGCCTTACCTGGAAAGTGCGGCATATTAGGGAGCCCGCCGTAGCTTGGCATGCCCGCGCCCATCGCAGAGCTTAAGAGGCTGGGACTGAGAAGAGTGCTCAAGGCCGCCGCGCCGAGTCCGTTTCCATTTCGCAGGAGAAATTGACGGCGGTTCTCAATGATGGGGTCAAAGTAGTTCATGGCTTTTGGAAGTGGGTGCTAATTTCGAGTGAGCGACTCATCGAGGTTTAAGAGGGTTTGGGCTACGACGGTCCATGCCGCGTGTTCGATGGCATCAATGGATTCGTCACGCGGGGATTCACCGGCGGACAGGAATTTTTGCGCGGACTCTGGATCTTGGCGGAACTTTGCGCGGTTCTCTTCGAGGAGTTTTGTGAGGATTTCGATCTCTCGTTCTGCCGCCGGACGTGCCGTGGCGAGGCGATAGCCTAGGTCGATCCGCTTGCTTGGATCGGTCTCTGCCGATTGAATGAGCCGTTGCGCAAAGGCGCGCCCGGCCTCTACAAATTGGGGATCGTTGAGAGTGACGAGAGCTTGGAGAGGGGTGTTGGTGCGCTGGCGTTGGATGACACATTTTTCGCGGCTCGGAGCATCGAAGATGAGCATGTTGGGCATCGGGGAACTGCGTTTCCAGTAGGTGTACATGGAACGTCGATAGAGCTTCTCGCCTTTGTCTTGTGGGTAGCGCAGGCCGCCATTGAGACTGACCTCGTTCCAGATGTTTACGGGCTGGTAGGGCTTCACCCCGGCGCCCCCAATTTCGGGATTGAGCAATCCGCTGATCGCGAGGGCCTGGTCACGGATGAATTCGCCTTGCAGTCGAAAGCGCGGGGCTCGCGCGAGGAGTTCGTTCTCCGAATCTCGTTCGCGGTGGAGCGACTCTAGGCGCGAGCTTCTCCGGTAAGCTTTCGAGGAGACTAGCTGCTTGATCATGCCTTTGACGTCCCAGCCGCTTTCGACAAAATCAAGGGCGAGCCAATCTAACAGTTCCGGATGAGTGGGCGAGGTCCCTTGCGCTCCGAAGTCTCCAACGGAGCGGACCAATCCTTCGCCGAAGAGGATCATCCAGTAGCGGTTCACGGCGACGCGGGCGGTGAGAGGGTGGTTGGGGGCAATCAGCCAGTTGGCGAGCCCGAGACGGTTGGCTGGAGCATCCTCCGGCATGGGAGGCAGGGCTTTCGGGACTCCGGGCTGGAGGGCTTCGTCCTCCCTGGGTGAGTCGTAGGCCCCGCGATCGAGGATGTAAGTCATGCGCATTTTGTCGGGAGGGTTGTCCTGCATGACCATGGAGGTCACCGGCGTCTTATCGAGGTCGGCATGTTCCTTGAGGGTTTTTTGGTGGGCCTCGACGAGTTTTTTGAAACTCTTGTCTTCCGTCCCGAGATAGCGAGCGAGCAAGACACTTCTGTCGCTGTCGTTGCGCTGTTCTGCGGGAGTCGTTAAAATGCGGTTGACCGGGTCTCCTTCCGCGGCGGCGACGATATCGGTTCCTGCAAGGGCCCGATCATAAATGCGGAGATCATCGACTTCGCCTTTCCAGTTGGATCCGGTTGAGCGACTTCCAATTCTGAAGGGCTGGCTGGTGGCGATGGTTGCGCTGAGAGAGTCAGCCTGCACTTGGTTCGCGGAATGCTTGCCGTCGATGTAGATCTTCACTCCGGCGGCCTTGTGGCTGCCATCGTAGCTCAAGACAAGGTGCTGCCATTTGCCGGGCGTGAGCACCTCAGCGGAGACTACCTTGAGAGCATTTTCCTGCCAGGTGTTGACGATGTGGGTTCCGATGCGGCCATTTTCCATCCAAAGGTCGAAGCCGCGGTAGGCGGCCTTGTCGTCCATCTTGGAAAAAATGGCACCGCTGGGTTGGCCATCCGGCTTCACCCAGACGGAGAAACTAAAGGGTTTATCGTACTCCAGGTTCACGGGTGCGTCGGTCTTGAACTGGGTGTTTCCATGCAACTTGAGCGCCGTTGATCCGTCACGATCGGTGACTTCGAATTTTCCTTTTTCGGCGGCGACGATTGAGCCACTCACGCTATCTCGGAAGTCCTGTGCCGAGGCCTCGATCGGGAACCAATGCCGCAAACCTGCGGGTTGTTTTTTCTGGTCGTCTTTGGATGCGCTCTCTTCGGCCTGCTTGAGCCAAGCTGCGAACTCCGAGGTCGTCGGGATCTTGGCTCGATGCGCTTCGAGCTTTTGCTCCGACCCTTCGATCTCCTTGTGAAGTTCTGCCAATCTCGCGTTCCGCGCTTCGTCGCGGACTTCGACCACAGGTGCCTGATTGCCATTACGCGTTTGCATGCCGGGATCGGCGGTGTTGTTGAAGTAGGCGAAGAATTGGAAATACTCCTTCTGCGAGATCGGGTCATATTTGTGGTCGTGGCATTGGCTGCATTCCATCGTGAGGCCCATCCAAACGTTGGCCGTGGTCTGGACCCGGTCCGCGATATATTCGACCCGCAGTTCTTCGGGGAAGGCTCCGCCTTCGTCACTCGTGGCGTGATTGCGATTAAATCCGGACGCGATTTTTTGGGAGACGGTGGCGTCGGGAATCAAATCCCCGGCTAACTGTTCCACGGTAAATTGATCGAAGGGCATGTTGGCGTTGTAGGCCTTGATGACCCAGTCACGCCAAGGCCACATGTCGCGTGGGCCGTCGGCATGCATCACGCTGGTATCGCCGTAGCGGGCGGCATCCATCCAGGCCAATGCCATACGTTCGCCGTAGTGCTCGGAAGCTAACAAGCGATCAATCAATTTTGCGTAGGCCTCAGGTGAGGAATCATTGACGAAGGCTTCGATCTCCACGGGCGTTGGAGGAAGTCCGGTGAGATCCAAAGTGACCCGGCGAATCAGGGTTTGTTGATCCGCCTCCGGCATGGGCTGCAGTTCTTCTTGGGCGAGACGTTTGTCGATAAAGTGATCGAGCGATTGAATGTCGGCATCGCGTTTCGCCGGAACGAGCGACCAATGGTCATCATACACTGCTCCTTCCGCGATCCAGGTTTCGAGAATTTGGATTTGCGCGGGGGTCAGCGTTTTATGGGCATCGGGCGGAGGCATGAGGTCCTCTGGATCGTCGGTTTTGAGCCGGGCTACGATCTCGCTTTTTTCGACATTCCCCGGAGATAAGACACCGGCATCGAGGGCATTTTCTCGGTCATCGAGGCGGAGGTCGCCTTCGGCTTTGCCCGGACCGTGACATTTGAAACAGGTATCCGAGAGGATGGGCCGAACATCGCGATTGAAGTCGACGGCATTGAGCGGCAAGGAGCCGGTCAGAAGGGCTAGAGAGAGGAGTCCTTTCATGTGCGTGCAATTGAGCCCACGAAGAACAAGAGAGACTTCATGGGGAAGTGGACGAAGAGCCCACGTATTGAGGAGACTTTACGGATCATGTCCGATAAGTCATGCACCTTTTTCTGGGATCATTCGACCATCCCAGTGGTAGGGGGCGCTCTTCCGCGGAGGCCAGCGAGCGATGAAGGGGACGTTGATGCCGCCTTCAAAGAGGGTGCTTTTGTAGCCCTTACGACCGGCGGTGATGCCTTTGGCGGCCCCGGTGGCGGTGTCGTAGGAGAGATTGAGGCACAAGGCTAGGAAGAGGATGATTTTCACCGGGGAAATTAGGGAATGATTCTAGCGCGGAGGCGGAAGTCTTTTGAGGGGGAAGAGTTAGCGGAGACGATTACGATTTGGGGATCTCGTTGACGGTGTAGTAGGCTCTCGTGTGGAGGAGGGGTTTTTGGTCGGCGCTTTTCATGGGGGCGAGGTCGAAGTCGTGGATGTGACTTTCCTGGAGGCCGTCGACAATGAGGTGAACGCTGAGGCCGTCGGCTGAGACGGTCGCTTTTTTGATGACGGGGGTGGTGTGGTCGACTTCGGGGCTGCCGTAGCCGGCCCCGAAGTGATGGGTGTAGGTCCCGAGGGTGTAGGTTTCGACCTTGGAGGCGGTGGTGGGATCGACGGGGAGGGTGAAGTTGAGGAGGAAGCCATCGGGGCGGATCTTGATCTCTTTGATCTCGAAGGGAGTCTTGCCGGACCAGTCGAGGCGTTGGATTGCGAAGGGTTTTTGGCCGCGCACGGGCCATTGGGTGTTGGTGGTGAATCCGCCCGCGATGAGTTGGCCTTTGGGGGTGAACTGGACGTTCATGATCCCGGTGTCGAGTCCTTCGCGGAAGGGATAACAGGCACCTTGCCAGACCCCGTTGATCTCCTCGGTGGTGGCACGCATGATGAGGCTGAGGGTGTAGTCGCCGAAGAAGAATTGGTCTTCGAAGGGTCCGAATTTCCCGTCGGTTTGATCGAGTTGGAAGCCGGAGATGGAGCGGCCCATTTTGATGTAGGGAAAGAGGATGGCGGGAGGAACGAGCTCCTTGACGCGCTTCTTTTCGATCTGCATGCGGGAGTTTGAATTGGGCTCGCGGGCGGGGGCCTCGAGTCCCTCGACGAAGGGATACCAGTTATAGCTGGCGGGGTGTCCGAGGAAGTGGTCTTGCTTGAGATGTTTGAGCGAGCAGGAGCCATTCCAGGGACCCTGGCTTTCGATGGTAAACATCACGCCTTCGGCATTGGCGGCGACCCCGGCGGGGCTACGGAGGCCGGAGCAGACGGGGATCATCGTGCCGTCGGGAGTGACTTTGAGGGCCCAGCCCCGGAAGAGATTATTCGATTTGTAGGAACCGCTGAGGCCGAGGGCGACCCAGATGTTGCCATCGGGATCGTGCTTGGAACCGAAGGCGAATTCGTGACCTTCGGCGTAGCCCCAGTTGTTGGTGAGGGCTTCGAATTGGTCGGCGGAGCCGTCGCCATCGGTGTCTTTGAGACGGGTCACTTCACCGAACTGGGTGAGGGTGAGGGCGTCGTCCCGCCAGGAGAGTCCGAAGATTTCATCCTGACCGCTGGCGAAGAGTTTGTAGGTGGGATTGGGCGGAGAATCGAAAGCACCGGAGATGAGATAGACATCACCGCGCCGGGTTCCGACGGCCAGTTTTTGATTGGGAAGGACCTCGAAGCTCCCGGGATGCATCGGCACCTCGGAGGGGATGGCGATGTTGATGAGCGGGTAATATTCCGCTTCCGCTTCGGCAGTGCCCCACATCGCACCGAGGTCTTCGGCAGGGGAGAGGAGAGGGAGGCCAAGGGTCGCGAGGGAGAGTTTGAAGAGATTTTTTACCATCGGTATTCGAGGTTGAGGGTGGTCTTGCCGGCAGGAAGGGTGATGGGGAGAAGGAGTTCCCGGGGGTCGCCCTCGCGGATCTCGCCGCTGATTTTTCCGGCGAGGCGAAGGTTGAGAGAATCGATCTGCCAGCCATTTTCGGCGGAGGTGATCTCTTTCCCGGAGGCGGCCCGGAAGTAGAATTTTTCCTGGGGTGACGGAGCGGTGAAGGTCATGGTGCGCTTGAAGTAAGCCTTGCCGTCTTCCTCAAGTTTGTCCTCGAAGAAGTCTTCGATCGCGATTTCACCGTAGTGGTAGAGGAAGGTGGGGCGCTTGTTTTTGTCGAGACGATAGCCGCGGTATTGGTATCCGTGATCCTGCGGGAAGGCGTCGTTGGTTTTCCCTTTGTAAGGCCAGGGGGCGTCCATGTCGGTGAGGCGATGGAAGGGGATGCCGACGGGGAAGGCGATACGGTTGTCACCCCGGATGTCGAAGCGGCCATGATCGATGGTGACGAATTCCTTTTGCCAAAGGTGGCGGAGGTTCATTTCTTCGGTGTCGAAGACGAGGCTGAGGCGTTCGGGGTATCCGACACCGATGCCGCGATAGCTGGCGGGACCGCGACCGCGGCACATCAGGGTTTCGTTGGCGACGCGGAGTTCGTTGGACTGGCGGGAGAGGCCACTAGGACTCTTGGCGCGTGGGCCATCGGAGAGGTAGGCCCAGAGGGCTTCGATTTGTTGGTCGGTATCGCCGTTGAGGACTTCCTTCCGAATGGCCTGACCGCCGGGCCAGTAGCTGGGCATGATGACGGTGGGGTGGAAGCGGGAAGGTTGGCGCATGTAGTGGTGGAACCAGTTCTTCTTGAGTCGTGAGGTGGTGTGAACGATGTCGAGGGCGCCTGCGCCGCCGGATTTTTGGCCATTGAAATTGTGACAGGCGATGCAGCTCAGGCCGTCTGCTCCGATCATCCCGTAGCCGGCATCCTTGGACTCGCGGATATTGACGATTTCGGGGAAGGTGGCTTTTTCGAGCGAGTCGATCTTTTCGAAACGGTCGAGGAGGTGGCTGACATTTTTTTCGCCGAACTGCGGCATGCGGGTGTTGAGGTATTCCCGTTGGCGCCCGCCGTGGAGGAGGACGTCGGTGAGCCACGATTTGGTGAGCTTGGCTCCGACGTGCGTGAGGGGTGGAGGGAGGCGGCCCTGGTCGCCGAGGGCTTCGGCGGTGCCGGTGAAGTAGGGATTGCGGTCGGGAGAAATGCCGCCGAGGCCTTCGCGGTCGTGACAGGCGAGGCAGTTGAGGGCGGTGAGGGTTTTGTCGACGGCTTGTTGGTCGGTGAAGGTGATCGACTCCGCCTTGGGCAAGGCGAGGGCGATGAGTTTTTTCTGCTCTACGGTGAGGTCGAAGTGAGGAGAGGTCGAGCTGTCCGAGAGGCAGCCCTTGTCGGTAGCGAGGGCGGAGAGCGGGGGTGAGTTGTAAGGAGTGGCGGCGAGGTCGTCGTGGCATTGGGCGCAGCCGAAGTTGCCAAAGTGGGCCTTTCCTTTTTCGGCAAGGACGGGGTTGACCTTGAGGGGCTTCACGACGGGGAGGGGTTGGTCGGAGGTGGCGAGGAGAGAGGAAGGAATGGTTTGGCGGGTGAAGCCGGGGCCTTCCATCTCGAAGTTGAGAAGGGCGTTTCGTCCGGTGTGGAAGTAGGTGAACTCGATGGGGTTCCATCCGGTTTTGAGGGTGGCGGTGCCCTTGAGTTTTTTGACCCCGCGTCGATCGCTGGGAGCTTCGGTGAGGATTTCTTTTCCGTTGAGGAGAAGGGAGCCGCCGTTCATCTCGAGGTGGAAGGTGTAGTCGCCGGGCTTCTCGATCTTGAGAAATCCATTGAAGCGGATGGCGGTGTGATGAGGGACATTTGCGTTTCCTCCTTCGAAGGGGGTGAGGGAGAAGTCGTTGACTTGACCGGCCTTGTCGGGTTGGACGTCACCGGCGAGGCCTTCCCAGACTTTACCACGCCAAGTGGTGTAGGCGAGGTGGCCGGGGACGCGGGTCTTTTGGAGAAGGTAGTGGGTGATGCGGTCGAGATCCTGGCTCGGAAGCCCGAGGTCGGGCATGCGTCCGGAGGGGCGGACGGTGTGAGGGCGTTGCAGGAATTCGCGGAGACTCTTGTGGGAGTATTTTTGGGAGAGGTCGCCGAGGGGAACGGAGGTGCTGCGGAGGTGCTCTGCGCCTTCGGGATCGCGTGGCGAGTGGCAGGCGACGCAGCCCACGGAGTGGAAAAGTTGGTTTCCCTTTTCGGCGGCAACGGCATCGGGTGCCTCTTGTTGGAAGTCCGGGCCTTTGTTGAGGGAGACGAGGTAGTGGGTGATTTCCTGGGCGATCGTTTGCTTTTCGTTCTCGTCGAGATGGTTGGGAAGGCCGGGCATGGGGGTGCCGAGTTTGACCGAGTGGGGCGAGGCGATGAAGGCCTGCAGGTAGTCGGGATTCACGCGGGAGCCGACGGAAGAGAGGCGGGGTGATTGGCGCGAGGCGGAGGTGAGGGACTCGTCTGCTTTGTGACAGGCGACACAGTTCAATTCCTCGAGGAGGACGCGGCCTTTGAGAGCGGGCTCAAGCTGGCTCGATTCGACGCTGGGAAAAATGACTTGGGCGTGGCTCCAAGTGAGGGTTGAGAGAATGGCGAGGAAGAAGGGGGCTCTCATGGGTGACGGAAAGGCTGGGGTTTTGGCACGTTGGGCAACGACGGTCGGAGATTAGCACGCCGGTGACTGTCAATGAAGCCAACAAACTTTTTAATACAATGAAGAGTTCCTCATAGATGAGCAGCTGGGGTTCGGAGGGTATTACCCACGGAAGAGCGGGCTGCGGGTGGCTGACGTTTCATTTATTAATAAAAAATCGCCGGGGCTTGGAAGCCTCCGGCGATTGTTGGAATGGGTGAGCAGGAGGCCTTTCTATTTGAGCTCCTTGATTTTGAGGTTTTTCCAGGCGGCGGTGAAGGGGCCTTGCTTTTTGCCGATGCCGTGGACCTGGAGGCCGAGGTGGCCTTTGGGGTGGGTTTTGAAGATTTCTTCGTCGGTGAGATCGGAGACTGCTTCTCCGTTGATCCAAGTTTTGATGTTAGCTTCGTTGGCGACGATGCGGAAGTGGTTCCACTCTCCGTCCTTCATGAGGGTGTGCGGGATGAGCTTATCATTGGGCGTGAGCCAGCCGCGACCGGTCGCTTCGCCGTAGATGTAACCGGACTCGGCTCCTTTGTCTCCGCTGGCTTCGATCTCACATTGAGGTCCGAAGATGCGGCCACCGTAGGCGTCTTTGTCGACGTCCTTGAGGAGGGAGCGGAACATCACTCCGGAGTTGAGGGCGTCGTGGACCTTGACCTCGAATTCGAGTTCGAAGTTGTCGTATTGGGCATCGGTGGTGAGGAAGCTGTTCGGGCTTCCTTCTTCGGTGGTGCCGACGATGGCGTCGCCTTCGATGGTGTATTTCGCTTTGCCACTTTTGACGGACCAACCGTCGAGGTTTTTGCCGTTGAAGAGGGAGGTCCAGCCGGAGCCGAGTTCCTTGATCGCGATGTTGCGATACCAGACTTCATCGCCGTGGTCTTGGAAGAAGAGGCGGCCGGTGGTGTTGGCGGCAAAGTCGGGATGGCCTTTGAACTTGGACTGGGCGTGGGCGGCCTTCCATGGGTCGCTGCCGACGGTGACGTCGACGACAAGCTTCCCGTTGAGGTAGTGTTGCAGGTGTCCACCTATGGCGACAACGCGGGAGGAGTTCCATTCGCCGACGGGCTTGACGGTGCTTTCGTCGGAGTTGGGAAGGAGATCGTAAAGAGCGCCCGCGCGGTGGGTGGGCTTGGTCCCATCGGCGTGCTTGGGATCGATTACCTGATATTCGAGTCCGAGGTTTTGGTTGCCGTATTGAGTGACGCGGTATTTCACGCCGCTGTTGCCCTTTTCGGAAATTTTCCAATCCCAGCGGAATTCGAAGTCGCGGTATTCCTTGGCGGAGTAGAGATCGCCCGACTTGCCGGCGCGGTGGAGAATGCCGCCTTCGGCAACCCAGCCGCCTTCTTCGACGGGCGTGCCAGCGCTGTTGGTCCAACCATTGAGGGTTTCGCCGTCGAAGAGATTGGTGAAGCCGTCCTCGGCGCAGCCGGTTGAGACCAGCGAGAGGAAAGCGAGAGAACGTAATGTGTGTTTCATGCTGGGGATGGGAACGGGGGGATTGGTGGGGATTTATCAAGGAATGGAGCTCTGGTGACTTTGGTGCTATTTCCTGTTGATTCCATAAGAGGGATGGCGTCTTCGTCGCATAGCTCCACGGCCAGATCGGATGGGTCTTCGATGCTTTCCCAGAGTGATGTCGCCAATTTGACGCGATCCTGCAAAGAAAGCTTGAGAGTTTCGGGTGCGATATTGTCGAGAGTCATAGTATGACGGTAATCGTTGTCTATGACTTTGCAAAGTCGGTTTTTCTCGACGTAGGAGCGGTTATGGGATGGGATGCTGGCATGAAATGGCCTATTTTCTTCCTTTCTCTGGTGACTTCGCTTTCGGCGATTGCTGATGAACCTCAGCTCCGAGTGGGGCAGGCGGAGAAGCCAGAGGAGGCCGCGAAGGAGCTGGCGGGATCTCAGGCGACGATTCCAGATTTGGTTTCGTGGGAGAAACGAAAGGCAATTCTTAAGGCGGGAATTTTGGCGGGAGTGAGGCTAACGAAGTTGCCGGAGAACACGCCGTTGTACGCGAAGTTTTATAAGAAGCGGGTTTACGAGGGCTACCAGATCGAGCAGGTGGCCTTCGAAAGTGCGCCGGGATTTTATGTCACGGGGAGTTTGTTCCGGCCGACGGCGAAGTTTGAGTCGATCGCGCTCATCCTTTCTCCGCATGGTCATGGAGGAAGGTTTCGGGATTCGCGTCAAATTCGTTGTGCGGTTTTGGCGCGGATGGGGGCGGCGGTCTTTCAATATGACATGGTGGGCTACGGGGATTGGAAAGAGGCGGGGTGGGATCACGAGAAGACGCCCGAGGTGATGCGGCTGCAAACGTGGAACAGTATGCGGGCGGTGGATTTTCTGTTAGAGCTACCTGGGGCCGATCCGAAGCGGGTTGGGATCACGGGTTGCTCGGGCGGTGGCACGCAGAGTTTTGTGCTGGCGGCGCTCGATGAGCGCATCGCGGTTTCGGTCCCGGTGTGCATGGTTTCGTCGCACTTTTTTGGCGGTTGTGTATGTGAGAGCGGGATGCCGATTCACTGGAGTCATGATCATAAGACGAATAACGTTGAGATTGCGGCTTTGGCGGCACCGCGTCCGCAGTTGGTGATTTCTAATGGCAGTGATTGGACGAAGCATCTTCCGGAGATTGGCTTTCCTTACATGCAGCACGTTTACGGATTGTATGGGGCTGGCAATGCCTTGGAGAATGTCCACTTGCCGACCGAAGAACACGACTATGGTCCTTCGAAACGTCAGGCGGCTTATCCGTTTTTGGCGAAGCATTTAAGGCTCAACGGGGATGCCGTTCCAACGAAGGAAGGGATGGTGGATGAGTCCTTTGTGACGGTGGAGACCTACGAGCAACTTCTCGTTTTCGATGAAAAGAACCCGCGTCCGTTGAATGCGGTGAAACCCAATACGCCGCTGCCCTGATCGCTAGCCTTTTAATTGGTGAATAATTTCTATTAGAAGAGTGTGGGTCGCCATGGATTATCGATCACCTCAATCCGCCGAAGATTTTGAAGCCTATTTTCGGCTTCGCTGGGAGGTCTTGCGCAAGCCGTGGGGGCATGAAGAGGGAGCTGTGAAGGGGGATGATGACGATGATGACGAGGAGGAGTCATTTCATCTTATGGCGATTGAGGATGGCCGAATTTTGGGAGTGGGACGCTTGCATGCGATTGAGGATTCTCGGATGCAGATTCGATATATGGGAGTGGTGGCGGAGGCGCAGGGGCGCGGGGTCGGGATGGGGTTGATGGTCGGGCTTGAGGACGAGGCGCGCCGTCGGGGGGCCTCCGGAATCCTACTTCATGCGCGCGCGAGTGCGGTGCCATTTTACGAGAAGAACGGGTATGGCATTGTGGCCGAGAGTTATTTGCTGTGGGGGGAGATTCAGCATTTCATGATGACGAAGAGTCTTTAAAATCTATTGTAATTCGGAGGAGTCTCCCGACGTATTCTTCTACGATGATTTTTCTGCGCGCGCTGATTTTTCTGATCCTGCTGATTGGAGGTGCCAGGGCGGAGGGATTATTTCGGATTATGGTGGTCGATGCCGAGAATGGTTGGCCGGTGCCGATGGTGGAGTTGCGGACGACTCATCAGGTTTCATTTTTCTCAGACAATGCAGGCATCATTGCTTTTGATTTGCCTGAGCTGATGGGGGTGGAGACTTGGTTTTCGATCGAAGGACATGGCTACGGAGTGAAGGCTGATGGCTTTGGATACCGGGGGGTGAGACTGACTCCGGTGGAGGGAGGGGAGGCGACGGTGAAGGTGATTCGGAGTTTGCCCGGGAAGCGTCTGGGACGATTGACGGGAGCGGGTTTGTTTGGCGAGAGTCAGCGGTTTGGGCTGGAGAAAGATTGGCAAGAATCGGGTGTGGTGGGCTGTGATAGCGTGCAGCCGGCGGAGCATCTGGGGAAGCTGTATTGGGCCTGGGGTGATACCGCGATGCCGGGCTATCCGCTGGGGCTTTTTCATATGACGGGTGCCGTGACGGGGTTGAGACCCTTGGATTCCTTCGAGCCGCCGGTGCGGATGCGCTATGATTATTTTCGGGAGGATTCCGGCAAGGTGCGGAATATCGCGAAGATGGCGGGCGACGGGCCGACGTGGTTGGGCGGGTGCGTGAGTGTCCTGGATCGCGAGGGCCGGGCGAGGTTGGTGGCAATTTATGGCAAGATTGAAGGGCATCTGACGACCTATGAGCGGGGGCTTTGTGTGTGGAATGAGGAGTCGGAGAACTTCGAAAAGTTGAAGGTCTTGTGGACGCGAAAGGACGGCGAGGGAGCCCCTCCGGCTGCGCCGAACGGCCATCCCGTAAAGTGGCGGGATGACAAGGGGCGGGAGTGGCTTCTTTTTGGAGATCCTTTTCCAACGATCAAATGTCCGGCGACCTTCGAGGGCTGGAGCGATCCGGAGCAGTGGCAAAAGCTCGTGCCCCAGAAGAAGGTGATGAGTTCGGAGGGGGAGGAAATCATCCCTCACCGCGGCGCGATCGCGTGGAGTGAGTCGCGTCAGCGATGGGTATCGGTCTTCACGCAGCATTTTGGCAAGCCGTCCATGCTCGGTGAGATTTGGTATTCGGAGAGCGATGAAGCGACCGGGCCCTGGGGGCCGGCGGTGAAAGTGGTGACGCATCACAACTACACGTTCTACAACCCCTGCCTTCATCCAGGTTTTACGAAGGAGGATTCCGGGCTCCTTCTTTTCGAAGCGACCTTTACTTCAGAGTTTGCCGACAGGCCCTTTCCGGCGGCCCGTTACAACTATAACCAGGTTCTTTACCGTCTTGATCTTGATGACCCCGCGTTGGCCGCGGCCCGCCAAAAGTAAGGCCAGTCATGGCAAGGAGACTGCTTTTCTGAACGACATCTGAAAGACTATGACAGCTCCCTACGATACCTAAGCTATGCGTTTTTTGCTCATCGCGATGATGATCGTTTGCTCTGGCTTGCTTCAGGCCGGGGAAGGTTCGGTGCGGGTTTATATTCTGGCCGGGCAGTCGAATATGGAGGGGAAGGCACAAAACAAATTGCTCGAGTATCAAGCGAACGCTCCGGAAACGAAGGAGAAGTTTGCCCATCTTCGGAAGGATGGAAAATGGGTTGAGCGCGAGGATGTCTTCATCAACTACCTTGGCCGTCACGGCAAGTTGACGATCGGGTATGGTTCGCTTGACCGGACCGGCGTGGAGCTGGAATTCGGCACCGTGATGGGAAATCACTTGGAGGAGCCCGTTCTTTTGATCAAGACCGCGTGGGGTGGTCATTCGCTCTTCCGGAATTTTCGGCCACCTTCAGCGGGGCTACCCTCGGATGAGTCGCTTGAGGCGGAATTGGCCAATGCCCAAAAGGCAGTGCAGCGGAATAATGAGAAGCACAAGCGCGAAAATCCCATGCCGACGATGGATGAGATCAAGTCGAAGTACGGACTTTCCTATCGTGAGATGATGAAGGAGGTGCAGGAAACTTTGAAGAATCGCGATGAATTGTTTCCCGAGCTGAAGGGCAAGGAAATTGAAATTGCGGGCCTCGTTTGGTTTCAAGGTTGGAACGATCAATACGATGGTGCCGAAAATGAGTATAGGTCTAACATGGCTCACTTCATCCGAGACGTCCGGAAGGATCTCGGAGTGCCCGCTCTGCCGGTGGTGATCGGAGTGATGGGGCAGAATGGTTCCAAGGAATCCAAGGGTGCCATGAAAGTCATTCAAGATGCCCAACTGGGGATGGAAGGAATGGACGAATTTAAGGGCAATGTCAAAGCGGTGCGGACTGACGTGCTGATTGATCAAGCTGCCGAGGCCCTTTATCCGGACTGGAAGAAGGACCTCCCGGCTTGGGAAAAAGTGGGCTCCGACCATGGCTATCATTATCTGGGAAGCGCCATTTGGTTCAACCGAATGGGCAGGGCTTTTGGCGAGGCGATGTTGGAACTGTCGAAGAGCCAATAATGAAGTTGGCCGCACGATGGTTCAGCGTGGCGGCGGATCTTTTGGGGCTGCCGGTTTTCGGCGGTGAAGCTCGACGAAGGGATCAGCGTTCGAGTTGAGCGTCGATCGCCCGAAGGCGAGCGATCAAGGCGCAGCGATTGGCCAGTTGAATGCTGAGGCCTGGACGCGCGTTGGCCTCCAAAACTAAGGGCCCGCGATTCTCGTCCAGGACGAAGTCGATACCGACGTAGCCCATCTCCAATCCATGTGCCAAGCTGACCGAGGCCGCCAGGACGCGATCCCAGAAGGGAATCACCATTCCCGCGATCGGGGCTCGGGTATCCGGATGATGGTCGACCGACCGCGAACGGCAGAATCCGCCCACCGTGATGCCAAGCTCCAAATCGATCCCCGCAGCGACCGCGCCTTGATGGAGGTTGGCCCGACCCCGAGAAGTCTGGGTCGGCAAACGGAGCATGGCCATCGCCGGTAGCCCACGATAGACCACCACGCGGAGATCCGGCGTTCCGCCCACCGAGATTTTCTCGAAGGCCCGATGCCGGACAATTCGCTGCTCGATCATAGCCCGGTCCGGGCGATCACCCAGCGAGTGCAAGCCGGCTAACACGGTGGAGAGATGGAATTTCATAAGCGGAAAGATCATCCACGACCCCCTTCATCTGCTCCCAATCCAACTCACCGGGATAGCGCTCCGCATTGGAACTCGAGTAGCAATGGACACAACGCAAGTTGCAGGTCCGGGTAATGTTCCAAACCACAATAGGGCGTCGATGTCGTGCGCTTCCAGGGGCAGAATCTCCGTGTCCGTAGCGTAAGCCATCAGCGGGCTGGGCCATGCCAGTCCAGAGTTTCGTCAGGTTGATCATATCTTGATTTCGTTGAGTTAAATTAATGTGGCTTCCTCCTCAGAGAGATAGGGGCAAAGTGGCTCCTCGGCGAAGGGATCGCCTGTCATCGCCCAAGCCCGGGAGCGGGAGCCTCCGCAGGTGTTGCGAAATTCACAGCGACCACATTTTCCTCCTAAAGCGTCATTGTCTCGGAGTGAAATGAAGAGAGGATGGCTCCGATAAATGTCGGCAGGATGCTTGGTGCGCACGTTGCCACACTTGATCGGGAGGAAACCGCTTGGTGTGACGACGCCATCATGTCCGATGAACATGATCCCTCGTCCATCGCGAATGCCGAGGGGAGCTTTCATCCCCTTCCCGTTGCGGCTCCGGCCGCGCTGAATGAGGACCCGACGAAAGTGATGCCCCTCCGTCGTTTTGATCGCAAAAGGTGCACTCTCCGCCAGGTCGGCCATCTCCTCAAAGATGTCCTCCAGCTCCTCGCGATCAGGAAGGTCCTCTTTACCAGCCCGCCCGCCCGGAACCACGATGAAGACACTCCACATCTCCGGCTCGATCTCGAACATGAGATCCCGGAAGGCAGGGAACTCGTCGATATTTCCACGAGTGAGCGTAGTGTTGATCTGCACGCCCAGCCCCGCAGCCTTGGCCTTTTCAATTGCAAGCATGGTGCGATCGAACGTTCCTTCCAAGCCACGAAAGGCATCGTGGGTCTCACGGGTCGCCCCATCGAGGCTGAGTGAGATGCGCTGAATCCCGGCCTCCACGAAGGCATTGAAATCCGCCTTGACCAACCGTGCCGTTCCCGAAGGGCTCAAGCTCACGGGCACGCCCAATTCGGTTGCGTAACGAGCGATGTCGAGCACATCAGGCCGCATGAGCGGGTCCCCCCCAGTGAGAACCAACATCGGTGGCTTGAGCTCCGCAAGCTGCTCGACAAGCTGCATGGCTTCGGATCGACTAAGTTCATTCGGGTCTCTCCTAGGCTGCGCCTCCGCACGGCAATGACTGCAGGCGAGAGCACAAGCACGGGTGATTTCCCAAAAGACCAAAAAGGGACGCTCCTCAAATTTGTATCCCTCAATCCCCGAGGGCTTCGTTCTGACTGAAGGTTTCATATTGGTGTATTCATGTTGGTGTATGGAACGTTAGAAGGACCCTCACTGGCCACGCGTGCCTGGCCAGGCGGTGCATATCCTCTGATTGATTCTGGAGTGCATTAGATTAGCGAGCATTCGTCAGCTCCAAGTTGAAGGACTACCAATACATCGCGAGCGGAATAGGTTCCGGTCGCCGGTTTGATTAAAGACCTAATCGAGTTCACATCGTCGCCACAGGTCACGAGCGGTGGCTCCACAAAGCCATCCTTGTAACGCTGCCCCATCCCAGCCGACGAAATGAGCGCATTGCATATACACATCCTCCCCTCCGTGTCCGCCAGCTCCCCACCCTTTTTCAGATACTGATCCACCGGTTCAGACGGACAACGATAGCCCACGGTGCCATCATCCTTGCGGTAAGGTTGCCGCAGATAACACAAATCACACCCCCTTTTGATCCGCTCTTGATAAACCTCTTTATCCGACAAGGTTCCCGACAGCTGTAACACCTTGAAAGGAAATCCGGTTGGAGAACATCTGGGATCGGTAAAGACCTCGACCTCACCCCCCATCACCTTGTTCCGAACTCGTGTCTTGATCTTGGGGTCGAAGCCGGACTCCTCACAAAAGGCAAAGGCCGTCCCCACTTGAATCCCTGCCGCGCCTTGAGCCAAAGCATCGCTCAACCCCTTTGCCGAAGCCCGTCCTCCCGCCAGCCAAAAAGGGATTTTCAACTGCCCCAACTTCTCGAGGTTTGTGCTATCCTTCCCCGCATAAACGGGCTCACCCTCTTCGCTCAGCTGCATTTTCCCACGCGGTGGTGCGTTGTGCCCACCCGCGTGATGGTTTTCCACGACAAACCCGTTCACCTCTCCCGTCGCCTTACGGGCCAGCGTCTGCGCCAATACATTGGACGAAACGATGGCAATGAAATCCGGGCGCTTCAAGACCGGCAACTCCGCTTTGGGAAGGTGCACACGAAACCAAGCAGCGGGATTTAGCTTGGTAAAATAGGACTCACCCTCGAGAGCGCCCACGACATGTACCTTCATCTCGACCGGCTTCCACTTGCTTAAACAATCAAGAATTCCAGGAATAGAACGAGGAATCCCTGCGCCCATCAAAACAGTATCCACTCCGGCAAGCATAGCCCCGAGTAACGAGGGCAAAGTAGGTAACTGGATCTTCTCCAACAAATTGATCCCCACTCGCCCGGCATGCCCTTCCTTGGCGAGAAAGACTTCCACAAAATTTGCCACTACCGTGAGATCCACGAGAGGTTTCGGCGCTTCCACCCGAAAACCGGAGGCCAACTTAAAAGTGGCCTCCTTCTCGAGTCCCTCTTTGTGAAAGTAACGCTTCAAAATCCGTTTCGCGAGTTCAGGGATGGGAAAGGCAGCCAGCGCGCGCCTCATATGGCCTCCACAGTCTCCTAGTTGAAGCCGTCTGATCAAAATTGCATCCAAAGCCGTCCCCGACACCACACCCAAGTGTCCATTCATCGCAACCTCTTGAGCCAAGCGCCAGTTGGAAACCCCAGCCCCCATCCCTCCTTGAATAATCTTCGGTAAGAACATTGCAGACCTAATCCACGAAGATGCCGCAACAAGCAAGAAGGCGATGGCTCCGAAATTGACCCATATCAATTTTCGGTAAATTACTCGTCGCCCATCTTAGATCCCATTTCTCCACAAGATACCGGAAACCTCTCTATCAATCCTTGATCATAGACCAGTAACAGGATAGGTAAGGCAAGGGTTCGAGGAACTGCACCACCCTAGAACATCTCGCCCCAGATCCATGAAAGAGGATATTTTTGAACTCAAACAGGCCTCGATCATCTACAGCTTACAGCGCTGCCAACTCTTCGCCGGCCTTCCCAAGAATGATCTCGCTGACATCGCAAGTTTCACCGATCTCAAAGCGCTCGAGCGGGACAGTTACTTGTTTCGGGAAGGAGAAAAATGCCGGGGCTTCTTCATCATTCAGAAGGGGGGCATTTCGGTACACCGCGTGAACGGGATCGGCAAAGAGCAAGTCATCCACATCTTTCGGGACGGGGACTCCTTCGGCGAAGGTGCTCTCGCCGGCGACCGGGGTTACCCCGTCGATGCCCGGGCAGTGGAGGCCACCCAACTCCTCCTCGTCAAGAAGGAGGAGTTCATTGATCTCCTCGGGCGCCGCGCCGATCTCTCCCTCCGCATGCTGGCCTCCATGGCCAAACACAATCGCGATCTCGTAGGACAAATCGAAGACCTCACCCTCCGTGACGTCGAAACCCGTCTCGCCAATTGGCTTCTCAAACGATGCTCCGATCCCGCGAGCACGCAAGCTTTTGAGATCGAACTCAGCACGACAAAGCAAGTGCTCGCAGCCGAACTCGGCACCGTCAGAGCCACCCTCTCTCGCACTCTGGCCCGTCTGCGGGATGAAGACGTTATAGAAGTGCAGGGAAAGACCATCACGGTCAGTTCCCCCGCAAACCTCAAAGCCCTCCTCCAATCCCGTTTGGAGTAGCGATAGCATCCTATGGGTGTAACGGCGCAAAGTTACCAAAAGTTCACCGAGCAGGAAAAACGATGCCCATAAAGCGGCATCGCGTGTGCGCTTGATCGTGGCGCTGCGATTCTGTATGGCAGCAGGCAGATCCGCCACGTCTTCCATCGTGAAGAATCGTCCGCCGCTACTTTCCGCCAGGCACTGCACGTAGAGCGATCTCACGCTCACTCCCATCCCCGGAACGCAAGTTTGCGATCACCGTTTCCTGCGTAAGCGGTTGCCAATCATCCGAGTGCAGGGTCGCTTGGATCGAGATCTGTTCGCCCGGCCGATAGCGACGTTTGTCCGTCTGGACGCTTGCCCTGCGTGAGTGTTCCACCAATCGTGAACCTGCCAACCGCTGAATAATCTGTCCCCAGAAGCGTGTGTGGAGACGGTCGCCGACATGACGCCGCCAGCGCCAGGCATTGTCGGTGCCAAGAAGGAGTATGGGATTCAGAAAGGTCATTACTTCTTGTTGGTGAGGCCCCCAAACCCCGATTACGGAATGCGAGGTAGGTGGCGAGGACTTCCTCAAACGGCTTGCTCGTGTCGATCTGGGTAAAGTGACATTGATTGTTTTGTCAGCGTCTGCTTCAGCCATTGGGTGTGCCGCTCGAATCCCTGGAGATAGGATGCTCGAATCTCTGCCGGACGCGTTCTGAGGTTGGGCAGATTCTCCATGCCAACAAACGCAACCAGACCGCTCACTTCAAAATGGATCTCCATCGGATCGAGGATCTGAAACGCCATCCCCAAGATCGCCGAACTCCTCATGAACACCGCCATGTTCCTCGAACGAGAACACCACATCGGTGCCGCTCCTCATCAACGCGGCGTTGAAGGCCGAAACGGCTATGCCAACGGCTTCAAACCCCGTGGCTTCCAAACCGCCTTTGGTGCTCTTGAGCTCACCATCCCCCAGGTCCGCGAAAGCGACACCCCCTTCAGAACCTCCCTGTTAGAACAAGGTAGTCGAAGCGACCGAGCCCTCAACTGACATCGCAGTCATCTTCAACGCCGACAGCCAGGCCCACGCCGAAGAGCGACTTCGCAGCTTTATCGAGACCTACCGAGACAGCCAGCCCAAGCTCGCCGACTGGGCCGCGCCAAATTGTCTGGTAATCTTTCACGCAGCGCTCATCATAATAACATAATAAAAGGCCCGTCCCTCTGTCATGCGGGAAATTTCACGCAAGTGCCTTGCTTATTTTTTACTTTTTTCTATTTCCTTTCGTATCCCACCAATCCAAAGCGTAATGTTTGATTTCTTAGCAAGATAGCCTTTACTCAAACTGTCTTCAAGGCAATAGGTAGATAGCGCCCTATAAAAAGAATCATCTACTAACTCTAAAGAATAAACTCTTTTCTTATCTCTCCCTATCTGAGCGTGAATCTTATCTGGAAATATAAAGCTCATTGAATTTGAGCCATCGATTAAAATATCCCCAGAAACACCTATAGTCATAGGTGTGCTTGATTTCACACTAAATAGCACCAAAATTATACCACCTTTGATATCTTTCTTCACACTCTTTAATCATATTATTTTTAAGGGCCTCATCACAATCATCTTTGTCTGAACCACATGTCGCATAGCAGCGATCATGCTTATCACAAGAAGAAGTGAAGTCCACCTCTCCCAAATAAGAATCAGGCACCCATCCGCTACCATCGGACCCACAACCATTAGTCTCTATTTTCTTATTATTTTGCTCTTTAGTTCGACCATAAGTAGATTCCCCTACCACTTGTGTTTTATCGAAATCAGAGCAAGGTTTAATTGCTAGACCAAGTATATCTAGATGCATCACAGGTGAATTTCTTACAAACCCATACAGGTTGCCCCCGCCCCGTTCCCCGATGGGATCTCTGCTTGGCCACCTTCCCAGTTCCGGAAGGTAAAAGCGAAAGCCGTAGTTGTAGTATCCCGTCTCGGCATCGCGCTGCTCCCCGTGGAAGCGGGTCTGCCAGTCGTAGCTGCTGATGCTGCGGTTCCCGAAAGCGGGGGTCATGACCTGGCTCACGCCGAAGGCGGTGTAGCGGAAGCGTTCCTTGACCGCGCCCGCCTTGTCGGTGATCGCGGTGACACTGCCCATGGCGTCGGTGAGGGCGTAGAGACGCTCCTCGAGGACGATCCCGCTGTTATTGGTGTCCCGGTCCCGGAGGATGAGGTCGTTGCGACCACGGATGCCAAAGACATATTGTCGGGACGGTCCGCTGACTCCCGATTTCCGTTCCTCGAGGCATTTCCAGCTGCGGTTGTAGTAATAGCTCGTCGTGCCCTGATTGGGACCGCCCACGATGCGCTTTTGGGTCCGCCGGGTCAGCCCGTCGTAGTCATACCAGACGTCGAAGTTGGTCCCGGAGGTCGAGCCGGTGCCGCTGGTCTTGCGGACCCGGCGCAGACGGTTCCAGGCGTCCCAGGTCGCTACGCGATAAATGGAGGTGGTCGTGACCCCTTCCGGGATGCGCGTCATGTTGCCCGCCTTGTCGTATTCGCGCGGGGTGGCATTGGCATTGTAGGTCGCGATCTCGTTGACCTTGGAATGGGTGCGGGTCTGGTTGACGGTGCTGCCGCCCTCGAGGTGTTCGTAGCTCAGCCAGTTTCCCGATGCGTCATAGGTCACCAAGGTCGGACGGATCGTGTTGTCGCTGCCATTCTCGTAGGCGTAGGCGACTCCGAGGGTGGTGACCACCAGCCACGAGTTCCCGTTCTGTCCTCCGGCGCTTTGGCTCAGGGTGTTTCCGTAAACTCGGGTGTGCCCCCATGGAATCCCGAATCCGAAACTCGAGAGATCGTTTTCTTGGTGGATCACCGCGCCGTCATGATAACGCACGGACTTTTCCGAATTATTTGAAGTCTCGCCACCCGAACCGGATTGCTCGTCACCACAGTCTCACCGATATTCGGTAGGGGGAGGATAGGGTCCTGGTCCGGTGCCTGAGGATGAGGTTGGCATGGTTTTTCAGGGGTTGATCTTGGAAAATCAGAAGCACCGCTGAAAAGAATCACGGCACGGTTTTCGTGAATTGTTTTTATAGAGTCATATAAAATCGTTTCGTTCAAATGAATTGCAAAAAAATCCGGCTGCGTTGGTCCCCGCCATTTTCGTTTTTCACTTAAAGCTTAGCTGGGTCAGATTCCGAAAAGCTTCGCCGTTGAAAGAGCTTCGCCACCGATCATTTCCAATCAGGCAACGAATGAAAGCGAAGGCGAATTTTCCGCCCGATTCCGTGGCTTGGAGCAAGCCCGGCCTCCGAATCCGCCCAAAATCCGTTTGCCTTGAACCAAAAACCCAACCCGTAGGGTTTGAAATTCCGGGAGCCGAACGCGGGGAAACCGGAGAGGAATGAATGCAGGGGTGGCTGGAAGCGAGCCAAGACGGTTGCAAATCGTCTGCCGCTGGAGACCAAGACGGAACGATTGACGAACCGGTTTCCCGGCGCGCCCCGGAAACGGCGAAAAAGAGCGTTGTCGCGGTCTTCAAAAAAGCGACATGGCTTTAGTTGGGTGCGAGCTGTCCGGGGTGCGGAGCTCAAAAAGCCGACAGGCAGAAAATGCGCATGGAGTAGCGCTTTCAAGAGGCCGAACGAAGTAGGCCGATAAAAATCCGCACGAAGTAGGGGTTTTCGTGAAGCCCACGAAGTAGCGGAACGTCTTCAGAAATCACACTACACGAGAGAAATTGAGTGGCCGGTTTCTGACTGAAGCCATTGCCAAAAATCGCTCCGGAGTGGCTCAGATTTGGATCGTCATCACGTTGATTCAGCAAGCTCATGATATCTTCGAGCGCCCGACGAAACACGACGTTGCGGCAGGAGTAAGCCCTTGATCAACCTCGCCCAACATTTTTTCCCATCACCCGCCCTTTGCGGTTCCATCCCATCAATCTCCGGTACATTCTCCGCGCATGGCCGACAACTCGATCGATGTCCGTTACGTGGCAAACCTCGCCCGCATCAATTTGAGCGACGAGGAAGTGGAAACCTTTGGCGCCCAGCTCGCCGGAGTGATGACTCATATTGAAAAACTCTCCGAGGTGGATGTCGATGGCGTCGAGCCCACCAGCCACACCAACGTGGACTCCAATCGCGTTCGCAAAGACATCCCCGTCGAGAGCATCCCGGCCGAAGGATTCCTCCAGAATGCTCCGGACCAATCCCAAGGTCAACTCCGCGTCCCCAAAGTGGTCGATGCCTGAAGCCCCCTTTCTCAAACTCTCTTCACTGAACTGACTGATGTCTCTCGCATCCCAATCACTCGTCTCCCTTCGTCGCCAACTTGTCGCTGGCGAAATCTCCTCACGCGACATCGTCCAAGATGTCATCGCTCAAATCGCCTCCCGCGACGGCGAAATCGGAGCCTTCCTTTCCCTTAACCCTGAGGCCGCTCTCAAGGCCGCCGACCTGGCCGACCTCTCCCTCCCCCTCGGCGGACTCCCCATCGGCATCAAGGACAACATCAACGTCAAAGGAGAGCCCTGCACCTGTGGCTCCAAATTCCTCCAAGGGGCCTACACCTCGCCCTACGACGCCACCGTCATTCAAAATCTCCGCGCCACCGGAGCCATCCCCTTCGGCCGCGCCAACCTCGATGAATTCGCGATGGGTTCCTCGACCGAAAACTCAGCCCTCCAGGTTACCCACAACCCGGCGGCTCCCGGTCGTATCCCCGGCGGTTCCTCCGGCGGCTCCGCCGCTGCCGTTGCCGGAAACCTCATCCCCGCCACCCTCGGCTCCGACACCGGTGGCTCCATCCGCCAACCCGCCAGCCATTGCGGCGTCGTGGGACTCAAGCCTTCCTACGGCCGCGTTTCCCGATACGGCCTCGTCGCCTTCGGATCCTCCCTCGACCAAATCGGCCCCCTCACCCACACCGTCGAGGATGCCGCCCTCCTTCTCAATGCCATCTCCGGCAGTGACCCCCGTGACTCAACTTGCCTCAACGAACCCGTCCCCGATTACACCGAGGGACTCGACAAAGGGGTCGCCGGCATGAAGCTCGGCCTTCCCAAGGAATACTTCACCGACGGCATCGATCCCCGGGTTCGTGAACGCGTCGAAGCCGCCGCCAAAGCCCTCGAAGCGCAAGGTGCCGAAATCGTCGAAATCTCCCTGCCCCATACCGAATACGCCATCGCAACCTACTACATCATCGCCCCGGCAGAAGCGTCTTCAAACCTCTCCCGCTTCGACGGAGTTCGCTACGGTAACCGGACCAAAAACCCCGCCGACATGATGGAGCTCTACACCAACAGCCGCGAAGCCGGTTTTGGCTCTGAAGTCAAACGCCGCATCATCCTGGGCACCTACGTTCTCTCCTCCGGCTACTACGACGCCTACTACCTGCGCGCCCAAAAAGTCCGTACTCTCATTCGGCGGGACTTCGAACAAGCCTTCGAAAAAGTCGACGCCATCCTCACCCCCGTCGCCCCCGAGCCCGCTCCTTTGATGGGTTCCGCCGCTGGCGACCCACTCAAGCACTACCTCGCCGACATCTTCACCCTCTCGGCCAACCTCGCCGGCAACTGCGGAATCTCAGTTCCTCTCGAACCCGTCGACGGACTTCCCGTCGGCTTGCAAATCCTCGGTCCCCACCTCGGCGAAGAGACCATTCTCCGTTGCGCCCGCGCGGTCGAAGCCCGGTAGACGATGAACTACGGATACCCGTCCTCCGCATCGCCTATCTCGACCCTAAACTCTTTGCCGCGGATTCCAAAAACTCAACCTTTCAGGACCTTCTCCTTTGAAACCGGGGGCGCATTAAGTTCCCTCGAAAAATCCCGGCCTGAAATGAGCTTCAACATCTCCAGCTCCATTCCCAGACTGAAGCGGGCAGGCTTCGCGCATGACGCCACTTTGCCACAAGGAGTATGACTCGCGAACCCTGCGGCATCATCCTCACGGGAGAGAAGGGTCAGGAAGGGTCTCCGATCACGTTGGGTCAAAAGAACCGGATGCATCCAGCATGATGTCGGTTTATAAAACCATGGATGCCTCCCCTCTGCCACCGACCTGAGCTGCCAGAAACACCGGTGTTGCTCATCGAGATACACGCAGCGGGTTTTCAAAAAATGATCCGGAAAATCCTCCCCCAATTCATCTTCGCCTGCCCGAACCGTTCGCGTCTTTTTCTGTCTGTTTCCCAAAGTCTCAATTCCCTCCCGGTCATCGAGTCCGGCCAGCACCTCCGCTTCTTCTTCCGAAAGGATGGCGCCATCGTGACAACAAGTTGCCCGACAACTTGCCAGCTCGCAAACCGAAAGCCCCCATTCAAAAGCAGCATGATCGACTGCCGCTTCACGCAGCTGCTTTGCCAATTCCACCGCGGTCTCTCGAAAAATCGTGGGGAACTCACTCATCACTAGCGGACTTTCTCTCGACTTCATCTCGGCTCTTGGAAAAGTAGTTTGCGCTCATTGAGTGGCACAGGTTGATCTGGAGCCGCAGAAAAAAGCTCCTGGGTCGTGAGGACAAGGTCACGGGCCCGAAAGGAAAGCGCCCCGGAACGGCATCCTAATCCTTCGATGAACGACTCGCCCTTTGCCATCAGCCGTTCCGCATCCGCTTTAAAAACGACATCGCTCAGATTCTTCAAGACCGCTTGCGTAAAGATCAATCTCGCCACAGAGTGACGAAAGCCATTGCCACTCCATCCTCCGTAACCAACCATGTTCGCAGACTGGAGAGGCCTTTCTTCGATGACGTCGTCAGCTTGCACTTGACTGAAGAAATCATAGTCAGACTCAGAAATCTAATCCTATTGCTAGGAATTCCTAAACATGAGCCCGCCCTGACTGATTCGCCCATTCTACCTCGCCATGCATCTCAAAGGATTTTTGTCCGCCCTCCTCACTGCGGCTTTTCTCTTTCAAGCTCAAGCAATCCAGCTTCGAGTCGCCACTTACAATGTTCGACTGGGCCTCGAAGAACCCGGCACGACGGGCCACGATGCTGCGGTGGCGGTTCTTGCGAGAATTGATGCCGATGTCGTCGCCCTCCAAGAGATCAACATTGGCGACGTCTCTTCGAACCTGACCTCATTCGCGAGCGCTCTCGGCTTCCCTCACCTCTTCGTCGCCACGAGCGCCCTCGATACCCAAAACCGGGTCGCCCTGATGTCGAAATACCCCTTTGTTACCAACTCGACCGACAATATCGTTTCTCCCAACGGAGCCAATGATGTCACCAGAGCTGCCGCTGCCGCGATGGTCGACGTCCCCGGAACCGACAATGATCCCGTCTTCGTAACAGCCCACCTCAAGTGCTGCTTCGAAGACGATGACCCCTTCCGCCGTGCGGTCGAGATGATCCGAATTCAAAAGTATTTGCAGTCAAAAGGACTCGACGGAGAGGACAATGTTTTCGTCTTGGGCGACTTCAATCTTCTCGGCGGCAATCAAACCTTTTCCAACTTACCCCAGGGCCTTCCCGCCACCTACAGCCTGGGAAATGACATCACCTTCGACGTTCAATATTTCGCCAACCCCACCGACTACTTCACCGCAGAAGGACTCGCGAATCCCGGCTACCGGCAGCAAAACGGAACCAGCACCAACACCTTCATCTCCGGCAGCCTCCTTGACCACCTCCTCGTCTCCAACACCATCGCCGCCCGCAATCCCATGACGGAGATCTACAACAGCTCCCTCGATAGCAACTTTCCCGGCCTCCCGAAATCAGGGAGCCCTCTTCCTGCCAACACCAGCGGGGACGCTTCCGACCACTACGCCGTCTTCGGCGACTTTGAACTCGACGGAGGATTAGCCCTCGCCCTCTCAGTCTCGCCCTCTTCCCTCACCGAAGCATCCGCTCCTGCCACCGTCACGGTCACCCTGCCATCACCCGCCGTTTCGACGATCCAAATATCCCTCGCCTCCAGCGACACCACGGAAGCCACTCTCGGAAGCAGCACTCTCACCTTTTCCCCCGGGCAATCCGTCCGCACCACAACCCTAACTCCTCAGGTCGACAGTATTCTCGATGGTTCCCAATCATTCAAAATCCAAGCCGCAGGTTCCGGCTACAACGGAGCCACTGCGAACGTCAGCGTGAGCGACACCGACACGACATTCTATTCGCTGACTCAAGTAGGCACTCCCGTCATCGAGACCTTCCCCAATTTCGCGGGAGACCAATCGCCTTCGGAGTGGCTCACCACCGGGGCCGCTTGGTCAGGAGTAGACGACGGAACCTCCCCCGTCCAAGGCGCAAGATCCTACGGTGAGGGCTCCCTCGGCATCGTGACCTCTTCCAATGCCTCCTTCGCCACAACCGTTCGAAATGACACCGGATCATCAGTCACCTCACTCCGGGTCGACTATCTCGCCACCCAATGGCGTTCCAGCCAGAACGGATCGCCCGATCGTTGGCAGGTTTCCTTGACGGAAAACGGCTCGACAAAACAGCTTCCGAACCTCGACTTTAGGGCCAGCACCCAATTGCCATCCCGAGCAATCAATCCTCCCGCGACCCACCCCCGGCAAGCCTACCTTCGTGGTCTCGACCTGCAAGCGGGTGAGTCCATCACTCTCAATTTTTCAGCCCTCCCCGGCGACGCCGGCCCTCCAGCGTCAGCCGACGTCTTCGTGAATGAATTCCATTACGACAATCAAAGTAACGATGCCGGAGAGTTCATCGAAATCGTCGTTGGACCGGCCTACACTGGCGACCTTTCCGAAGTCGTCCTGCATTTTTACAATGGCAACAATAGCACTCTCTATGGAGTGGCGCATCCCCTCTCATCATTCCAACTGGGAACCACCGCGCCATCCGGCCACCGCTTCTTTTGGAAAGAGATCGCCGGAATCCAAAACGGCGCACCCGACGGCTTCGCCCTCGTGACCAACGGAGTCGTCCAAGAATTCCTGAGCTACGAAGGAACCTTCACCGCAGCCGGTGGACCTGCCGACGGCATGACCTCGGTCAGCATCGAAGTCTCACAAAACGGTAACAGCCAACCTGGACAATCCAGCCTCGCGCTCTTCGGCACCGGCAGCTCCGCGGAGGATTTCACCTGGGCGACGCAACCTGGTGCCTTCACCGAAGGAAAAATCAATGCCGACCAGTCATTCGGAGCAGCGGTGCAACCACAAGGAATTGGCATCGATGACTTCTCGGTCACCGCCCTCCTCGACCGCGATGGCGATCAACTCTCCGATCAAGAAGAATCGATACTCGGAACCGATCCCACAAAATCCGATAGCGACGGGGACGGACAAGATGACTTCTTTGAGGTCATTTTAGCCGAGACCAATCCCCTCTCCGCCTCCTCTCTTCTCAAAATCACCCTCGTGCATGATTCCTCCGGAATCACCACGGTCTCCGTGCCCACCCTCCAAGGGAGGAATTACATCATCGAAAGCTCGCTCGACTTGGAAGCCTGGCTTCAAAGCGAAGAATTCGAAGGGGACGGCGAGCCTTGGGGCCTTGTCTTTCCGGAAACCGGCAAGATCTTCTTCAGGGTGCGTATTATTGCTCCCTAAACCGTAAAATTATTGGTAAAGAACTTCTCCAGCCGTATCCTTCGGACTGAAAACGATGAAAAAGCATCTCTCCCTTCTGGCCGTCTTCGTGGGCGGGGCTCTCACTTCCCCGGCTCAAGATCGCCCCTCGCGAGACGCTCTTCCCCGTTTTCTTCAGCAATTCGACACCAATGACGATGGCATCATCGATGAAGAGGAACGACAGGCCATTGCCGATCTCCGGAGCAAACTCCGTGAGCTCCAACGTAAGTCCATCGACGCCGATCAAGATGGCCGAATCATGCGCGATGAAATCGAGGCCGCCCGCGAAGTTTTACGCATGAAAATCGATGAACGGCGCCTTGAGATGTTCCGGAAAATCGCGGGCGAAGACGACCTGATGACGATCGATGAATATGCCACCATCCCAGGCTCCGAAAACCTTCCCGACTTCGTCTTCGAAGGAATCTTCGACCGGCTCGACCTTGATGGCAGCGGCGACATTTCCGTCGAAGAATTTTTCCATCGCCTCAAGCCCCATCGCGAGCCAGCCAAGCGCCGGTCCCGCCGCTAGGCTAAATCAGGGAAGTTCATGAGAAAATACGCGGCAGTTTTCCGTTAAAATCAACCTTCCGACAACTAAATTCGAAAAGGGTCAAGGGCAGGGTCCCTACACAAGGGAGAGGATCTCTTCGAGGTAGGATTCGTCTTGGGCGGCCCGGAGCTGTTTTTTCGTGAGACTGCTAGGGCGCTTACGTTTACTATGGTCGGTCGCTTCCTTCAGTGCATTGAGAGCCATACGACGCAGGGTTCCGAGGTTCTTGGCCGCGTTCCGTTTGCCAGTCTGGTTATGATCTTCCCGGAAGAGGGTGTCCAAAACCCAGTGACAGCTGTTTTCAATACGCCAGTGTGAGCGGATGTATTTTTGCATCTGCTTCGCCTCCACTCCTTTCAAGCTGCTGATGTAGTAGTGGATCTCAGTGCGCCAGTTCCCATCTTTGTTAAGGACCTGACGCTGCACCAAAATAATGCACCCTAGGTCTTTCCAGGCATCCCGGATCTCTTGCGACATCCAGTCTAGGTTATGACAGACGATGGTTTGGCGCTTCTCAAGACGTCCCCGATTTTTTTCCTCTTCAATGTGTAAACTCCAGTTTTTCGATGAGGTTTTGGTGAGGTCAAG
>Ga0209702_10001354_pt1 | contig 47189 bp, 28 predicted proteins | sample FRY01_FD_187210 | JGI IMG/M metagenome (GOLD analysis project Ga0209702, IMG submission 187210) | Freshwater microbial communities from Lake Fryxell liftoff mats and glacier meltwater in Antarctica - FRY-01 (SPAdes) (version 2) | ecosystem: Environmental > Aquatic > Freshwater > Ice > Glacier... | reverse complement strand
GAGGTGGATGTAATCGAAGAGTGTCCTCATATAAAGGTCACCGTCACTTCCCCCGGATTCGATCAGCACGGATTTATAGCGGTCGCCAAAGAGCCTTCCCCACTGGCGATGGCGTGCGTTGAATCGGTGCGTGTAGGTGTTTTGCAGCCACCCCATGCCCTCGACGAGGTTGGCTCCGGGGGTCTCAATGAGAAGGTGGTAGTGGTTCCCCATCAATATCCACGCCCAAACCCGTATCCCGGTGCGTTCGCAGCATTCCCCCAGGGTCTTGAGGAAGAGCTTCTCATCTGCTCCGTTGGGAGAAGCAAAGATTCGGTTCCGTCGATAGCCACGCGCCATAACGTGGTAGAAAGCTCCTTCGTATTCGATTCGCACCTGACGAGGCATTTCGGATGGTTCTACAGAAGCGATCCTTTGTCAAATTGATAATTGGTTCCCTGACCCCGTTTCCGATCCGTTTCCCTGATGACCCTCCTTCGTATTCGATTCGCATTTGACGAGGCATTTCGGATGGTTCTACAGAAGCGATCCTTTGTCAAATTGATAATTGGTTCCCTGACCCCGTTTCCGATCCGTTTCCCTGATGACCCCGTTTCCCTGACCCCGTTTCCGTTTCCCAATCCAGCTTTCTTTCATGTTCTGACCCCGTTTCCCGCGTTTCCCAAGCGATGGCTCTTGTTGAGTTCAGCGCCAGCCGTTCAGTGCGTGGCTTTGTCAGGGTCGACCGGTCTTTGAGGTTTGTCGGGTGCTCCCTTTAAGGCATCGGATTTCTGAGACGTTCCGATCCAGATAGATAAAAAAATGATCGGAGTTAAAAATGCAAGAAGCATGTAAATGGATACCCACAAAAATCCGGAAAGATTCTCGCCGTGATGGCTTGGTGTGGTTCGGTAGGAGACCCATTGTGATATTGCAACTCCGGCATAAATCAGCAACAGAAACAAATGAGCAGCCACGGTGGCTCGCAAATACCTGCGTTTTTTTTTCGCTAGAACCAGTCCAATCAAACTCGGGGTGAGATAGCAACCGAAAATTATCATATGGAACCTCTGTGGCGCACCTGAAGTCGACATCCATAGTAAATAAATCAGGACTACCGGGAGAGCGATTATAAGCACCTCGAAAATACGACCGGACCGTGTCATTCTTTTCTCCGAAACCGTTTTAGCACCAGATACCCGACAATTATAATACCGAAGATGAATAAAACCAAAAACAGATTCATGTGGGTTTGGGAACCATCGCGCCTGTCAGCAGCTCCGGAGGTTTTCGATGACTCCGGTTCGGTATCGGCCACATTCCCGGTGTTGCGGGTGATCCCATCGCTGCTCACATTTTCTTTCCGAAGCAGAACTGGAGAAAGTGCATCTTCAAATGTAATCAGTTCGTCAGGATTCAAGGATTCCAATCCTCGGCACACCTTTTCGAGGAACTCCGAGATTCCGGACTCGCCGAGCATCTTCGCTGTATAACCCTCATTCCAGTTTTTCTCCAAAAGCGGCGTCGAGTCTGCCCCTAGTCTCACAGCGACCTTCACATCGACTCCGTGAGACTCTAAAGACATAAGAGATGTGTAAATGACTGCGTCCGGGCCAAATGCGGGTATGCCTGATATTCCGTAACCGTTTGGAAAATCCAATTCTTTGATTTGCGCGATAGCGGCCGTCGGAGCTCGATCACCCAAAATTTTGGAAAACTCCCTCCGCTTCTCGTCGTCGAGAAGCGATCCCTTCTTCGTCACAACAATTGTAAAAGGATAAAGCGTTCGTCTCTCGATTCCGGTAACGTCAATGGCCCACAACGTTTCTGGGTCTCTTTTCGCTTTGTGAGAAAGATTTTTGACCGCTATATTTTTCTCTGGTAGTCCAGTTATTCTCGAAAGGTCTTCGGGTGAGAACGCCTTTCCCAACCCGCCAAAACCTAACACGAATACCGCAGCCAGCATACCTATCTGTATATTTGATTTCATCAGGCTTAAAGTTTCCGAAGATTGTATTTACGGGCACGTTTTACACACGTCCTCCGAACCATCTTCCCAACTATAAAACAACGGTTTCGAGTGCGGAAACGGTATCGTTCGAGATATCCAATCAACAGAATCAAATGAGGCTTCGGAATAAAAAACCTTGCCTTCGTCACCGCTCGCAATGGATGCATATCCGGCCTGTATTAAAGCGGTTGTCGGTCCTGGTTCTGGAGAATCTATTGCAAAATCGTATAAATCGGTAAGGTAGCCAACGACTTGATATGCTTTCACCTCCAAGGCGGGATTATTAGCAGAAATCGGACCATATTGGATGCGGAAGCTTCCTTCCAAGTCACATTTCCCAAAAGCGAGAAAGACACGTTCAAAATATGCATCGCTATCCAGAAAATCGACGCTTTCCTGAAACGAAAACCAGTCGCTCGTCTTGGTCGATTCTCCTTCTCCAAAATCGAGATCGAGGCTCACCGCATTGTCAAAAGTTCCGTGGAGCACGATTTCAAAAATTGCCTCTGAATTGGCAATATCATCAGATGCTTCACTTTCCGGGCCAAACTCAAACTTGTGTGTGGTCGCGTCACAATTCTCTCCCCAATATGCGCCAACCCGATGCGACAGTTTCGGCTGGTCCGGTGAGATCGCATGTCCTTCGGTTCTTGTCGCACCTTCTGGAGCGGTAGTGATAGCTCCCGAAAAATTACTTACTAAGTCAGCAGCGTATCCGAATCCTGCTAATCTCGACACGCTTGCAATGTTAGACACCTCAGTTTTAGCAGCCTCGAATGCGTCAGCGCTAAATGCATAAATCTTGTCCTTATACGCAGTCGATCCTCCATCATAGGTAGCACCGTGGCAGTCGATGGCAGGTGTTTTATCAAAGACCATTGTGACCTCCGAATCCGACAACTCGCCATCATCGTTTTCGTCATATCCAAGAACTACCTCGTAGACAACGGGCTTAACCGGCCAGATGGGAATCGTGGTCGCCTTTCGGCGAACAGACGGAGCATCAAACTCTAAATAGGTTTTCTCACCATCGCGGGAAATCGGTTCGCTCTCAGACACTTCGTCGGTTCCGACTTCACGCACCGCAACTCGGATTTTAGCACGCAAATCATCATCTGCCGTCGTTTCCACTTTCATTGCAAGCCTTACCTTTTCGTCATCCCAAGGTCCAACTAGCATCGGATTGTCAGGTTCGCATCGGAAGTATGGGGTTGGAAGTGATTGGCATTCGTTGTCGTAAATTTGGTTTGAATACACGTTGCTTATCTCCACAGGCACAAGGATCATCCCTCCATTCTCCCCCTTGGCACAACTCAGCCCCTTACGCCCCACATACCAGTTCCAGAGCGAAATACTCTTCCCACCGGTCAACTCCGCCCACGGATGCACTTCCCCATCCGCCCAGAGTCCGCCCAGCCCGAAGGTCCCGACGGTAAAGGTGCGGTCATCGCCGGCAGCTCCGGCGGTGACAAAACTGCCCAGATCGATAGGCGTTCCCTCCCGACCATCACGCAATTCCACCAACTCGTTTTTTCCATCATGGGTCACCCAAAGCACGCGCCGTTCACGGGTGAAGGTGCCTGAATTGCAACTGCACTTCGAGTCGGGAATCCGCGCGCCCTTTGTCCATTTCCCCTTCGTCACGGCGACGATTGGCGGGCTGGTCGGATGCACGACCGGGTCACTCAGGGCCAGGGCCATCTCGGGCAACTGCGGGTGCGTCGCGGCGGGCTGGGTCTGTCCATTGTAGAGGTATTCGCCGCGCTCGGGCACATCCACTTCGACAGCCTCGCCTCTGCCTCCACTGCCCGGGGGCGGCACGAACTTGGGGCACGGGAGATCGCCTTCAGGTGTCCACGCATCGACCTCGGCGTTGTAGGTCGCGGCGGCCTGCCGCCAAGCCTCGGCGTAAGCCTCAGCGTCGGCTCCGCCATTGCCGGAAGGTTTTTCCTCTTTGCAAAGCGTCCAGTAAGTGCTGGCCTTGACCGCCCCTATCATTCCGTGAGTGGGCTGCAAGGGGTTCTTCTTGGCCGGCTTTTCGTCGAACGGAGGTTCCTCGGGCACCTTACTCGGAGCGCACCGTTCGTCGTCGGGACCACCACCACCATCACCTCCGTCGTCACCGCCACCATCATCATCATCATCTTTCGGTATCCACTGATCGGAGACAACACCGCCGAAAGTCCAGGTGGCGCTACCGGAGCGGGGCGTTTCCTCACAACCATCGTCGGAACGGTCCGTTTCGATAGCGGAGACAGCGCCGGTAAAGCCGTTTGCATTGATGCCCCCGAAAGACATCCCGCTTGCGTCGGCCCCGGATGGCGCGGCCTCTTCGAGAGCAACAAACCCATCGTCCGGGGTGAAGGCGTAGCCGAGGGTGACCCCGCCGGGGTTGTCATTACAGCCGAGGACACGGGTGCCGTTGACCGTGCCGTAGGCCACCGGATAGTCCTGGGAAAGGGTGGGAATGGCATTCATCTTTTGGCCGGAGGTGTCGTCACCGCCGAGTGTGCTAACATCAAGCTTCTTGTTTTCCCACTCTCCCTGGTACCACACGTACCATTCCGCGTCAACGGTCGGCTCGGTGCCTTTGTATCCGAGAACCATGCCGAATTTATTTGATCGCCACGGGATGAAAGCCCCCGTTTCAATAACGGCAAAACGCGGCACTCCCGTCGGACCCCAGGCACTGAGTTTGTCATCGTAATCGACCCAGTCTTCCGAGTCGGTTCTGCCGTCGCCGTCAAAATCGCTCTCGTGGTCTTCTGGCCTATTTTCGGGACCGGGATTCGGTCCGCCGGGTCCGCCGGGTCCGCCGGGTCCGCCGGGTCCGCCGGGTCCGCCGGGTGTAAAGGGAGACTGCAGCATTGTCTGGGTCGGACCGACGAGGCTGAAGCCGGGACGGAAGTTCGGCGCGGTATTGCCGCCCGTGGTGGAACCTTTCACCATAATAGTCCGCGGGTCCGAAACTGCGGTGAGGCCATTGGCTGCAGTCGCGTGGGCCGTTACGAAATAGGTGGCGGTCTGCCTTACTCTCCAAAACCCCTCAAACGGGGCCGTGGTATCGACCCCGAGAAGTGTTGTCCCCTGATAAAAGGCGACTTGTTCCACTGGCGAGCCTGTCTCGGTCACCGTCGCCGCGAGATGAATGATGGAGGGCGATGGATAGCGCGACCTTTGCGCCGGCGTTGTGATTTCCACATTGGGGGCACTTGGCGCGCCAGGCCGCCACAGTGGCGCCACGGTGGTGAAGTAATGCTGCAGATGCTCGGGCGAAAATGCTCTGTCGTCGAGGATCCACGCTCCATGCAAACTCGCCATGCCGTCGCCTGCCTCACCAGCGGCCGGCGCGGTGCGGGCACCCAGGGTAAAAGCGGTGAGCTGGCGTGTCCTCGCCGGCAAGGCCAAGGTCAAGCTGGTCACCCGGGCGGGCCAGTCGGCGATAGGCCCGACTTGCAGGCTTACACTGGCGGGATCGGCAGTGTTGCCCACGAGCGCAATCCCCCAAGTCTCACGCTCGGTCGGGGCGATCGCCGCGATCGTTGATACCGCGGAGACAGGCTCTGTGGCATCGGGGTGTGATTCGGTGATTTGGATGATCCCGCCGGCGCCGGAGACCTCGACAAAGCCCGGAAGGCTCAGGAGCACTTTCGGGTTGAAACTGGCGGGATCGAAGAACTCTGCCGCAGGCTCGTAGATGCCAATAACCGTCCAGTCCGGGGCGGCCGCAAGAGGGCCGGCCAGCGGCCCCGTGCCCACGCCGGCATCAGCCCCGAGCCCCAAAGCGGCAAAACCGGATTTGAACCCCGGGTCTACGGTCATCGGAATGCCGATGGGTGAAAGCAGCGTCGCTTGAAGGCCGGACGAGGCCCAGCCCGTGAACGCGGCTGCGGTATCCGTCTCGAGGTTTTCTCCGTCTGCACCCGTATAAATCAGGTCGAGTTCGTCCTCCCAGCCGTCGAAGATACCGTTTCGATTCTCATCGGGGTTGGTGGGATCTGTTTTACCAAGAAACTCCTCGAGATTGGTCAGTCCGTCGCCGTCGAAGTCGTCGGTCTCCAGAATGTGCGAGACCTCGGTGAATCCGTCGTCGGGATTGATATCGACGATGGCCTGCTCCCAATAGTCGGGAAGGGAGTCAAGGTCAAGAGAGTCGGCGACCGCATTGACCATGGCAGTGACCGGGGTCGAGAGCGGACCGGAACGGCCCGTGCTGTCATAGACCCGAGCGGTAATCTCGAAGCTGTCGCCAAGGCGGTAGAACATGGGAGCGGAAAGTGCCACGGAAGTGGTTAGCGGATTCGCAGCGGTTCCTACCGATTCGGCGACAAGATGGCCGTTGAAGTAGAGTTCCAGTTCCCTCGGGACGAGGCCCGATGGAATGACAAGATCAGCCGTAAGCGGCATCGCGGCACCCTCGGCGACGGCGGTGAAATCGCCCGAGAGGGAAACGGTGATCTCGGGTTCGAGTTTCAATTCGAAGACGCTGGAAACAATGAAGTCATCGCGCACCCCCGGCTCGTCGAGAGAAGTGCGGCCCAGGGACTCACGCAAGGCGAAGGGCAGCCTGAAGGTACCGCCCCGGTAATGGGCGCCGGGCCGAAGGGTGACGCGCAGGGTAAAATCTTCCCAGCTTGCGGCGGGTTGCGGGGCGGTGATCTCGAACCAACCGGTCGTGTCGGGTAGCGTTCCTTCCCCATGATAAACGACCGCTCCAAGTTCGAGCAGGGCGGTGACGTCACGGCCCATCGTGTTCGGAACGACTAGATTGAAGGACATCTCAGCGCCAGCCGCCATCGTTACGGTGCCGCCATAATCGATGAAGTCTTCGGCATTTCCGGGATCGGTGGGGAATCCCCATATTTCAAGAGAATCAATCACGCCGTCACCATCGGTGTCACGGGCCTTGGGATTGGTCCCCATACGCGACTCAAAAAGGTTGCTGGCCCCGTCGTAGTCGTCGTCTCGAGCAGCATCGGTGGCGTCGTCGGAATTGAGCAGGTTCAAATACTCGTAACGATCATCCATCCCGTCGCCGTCACGATCATTCAATGCATCGTTGGGATCACTTCCATACAGGGACTCTTCGAGAAGATCGTACCCATCGTCATCCAGGTCGACATCGGTTTCATCCTCATTCAAGGGGTCGAAGCCAAAACGATGCTCCCATCCGTCGTAAAGTCCATCGCCATCGGTGTCGTCTTCGTTCGGATCAGTGCCAAGACGGTACTCGACAAAGTTGGACAAGCCATCTTCGTCGGGGTCAAGGATGTCATCTTCGGGTTCATCGGACGAGAGCCCGTGGAAAGTTTCCCAATCGTCGGCGATGCCGTCGAGATCTGCGTCGGCTACCTGCCAATACTCGAATCGATCCGAGTAAAGTAGGCCGCCGTCTCGAGTGACGCGGCGCGCGTGGGGCGAAATCGAGCGAGTGGCACCGTTCCGCCCAAAGAAGCGGGGTGTCGCGGCAGGTCCCTCGGGGGTTTGACGAGAAGTCTCGGCGACGTCGCCCCGATCATTCCCCACGAAGGTCGGCCAGACGATCCGATCGGGGGTGTAGGAGTACCCCTCGCCCGAACTCGGTAGGTTGAGTTCGCCCTCACGGGGATATTGGGCAAGGCTGACGAGTGCGCCATCCTGCCACCGTATCAATTCGCTAAAGAACTGGGCGTGCTCCGGAAAGTCGGGGCGGGAATACCCCGTGCCAAAGGCCATTCGCGCTGGTTCACGGGATACGAGGGTGGTGAAGGAGCCATCTTCGGCAAGGTCCAGCCAGAGTGGTTTCAGCCAAACCCCTCCCCCGGGTTCATCGACATTGGCATGTGCGTCTTCGGAGAGGTGGGTGTAGTGAAAACTCGGAAGGCCGGTGTAGATCCACACCCCATCGCGCCAGATCGCGATTTCACCTGATAGCGCGGGGATTTCAGGTGATGCGGGCACCCAATCATGGTAATCGGCTACGGGGTTTACGGCGATCCCCAAGACGTCACCCCGTCCGTTCGCATCCATCCCCCAGAAATGGCGATTGTCACTCGTCAGAGAAAGATCAATCCACGAACCGCGTCGAAGAAGCCTCGTTTGGAAATAGAGGGGCTCTGAATAGAACATTTCCCGCGCGCCGGTAATCGGGTCCGTCTTGAGACCATGTGCGAAGGGTCGCCCTGTGACTAAATAGGTGCCATCTCGCAAGGGGCCGACGACCCGATCGGTGCGGAAACTCTCCTGCGCGGGGGGCGTCAATCGCCGAAGGGAAGACCGAGCCGGGTCCACAAGGCGGAAAACATTCTGCCAGATCGCGTAGGAACCTGCCACGGGATCCTCTTCGAAGGCCAACAGAAGATCGCCCCCGGGGAGTGTCTTCCAAATGCTTTGTCTAAGAGCGGGAGGCGTCTCGAACGAGTTATCGCCGCCCACCCAGATTTTTGCCTGACCCTGGGAGGTGAGCGGCAGCACGGCGACCGGTAGCCCGCTCTCGCTCAGTTTTACCTGTCCATGGCCGGTCATCGGCTTGGAAAACTCACGAAAAACTTCGCCGGACCGATACAATTGGAAATTTGCGATCGCTGATGGTGAGGTGAGCAATTCGTCGAAGTCATTCACCTCTGGGAGGAACGTTCCGCCAACCGTAAGAGTCTCCCAGGCACCGTTGTTCGGATTTGTCCCCGCGAGAACCTCATCGAAGTTAGAGACACGATCCCCGTCCAAATCGCCCAGGGCGTCAAAGGAGTTGCCCGGATCAAACCCGTTGTCCACCTCCCAGCCGTCTTCCCACCCGTCACCATCGGTGTCCTTCACTTTCGGATTCGTGCCGTGCGTGTATTCTTCTTCATAGTTCAATCCGTCGCCGTCAGTATCGGTTGTTGAAGTAAGGCCGACCGTCGGGCTGAGATCCCAGCGATGTTTCCATATATCGGAGAACCCGTCATTCATCGTCGAAACTCGGTCCGGACGAGACCCAAAGCGATATTCCGCAATATTGGAAAGACCGTCACCGTCGGCGTCGGCGCCGGCTGCGGGGGAGCCGTCGGGGTTTGTGGTTTCAGCCCCATCGGCGGGGTTTTTCGGATTCAGCCCATAATCAACCTCCCACCCATCCGGCATCTCGTCACCATCGGTGTCGGGATTGGTCGGGTCAGTGCCAGCCTCGTATTCCTCGAGGTTCGTCAAGCCATCGTCATCAGGATCTTCGCCGGGAAAGACCTCCTCTATGCCCGCAAACTGGGGATACGCGTCCACGATCCGCTGCTCCCACCGGTCGGGGAGTGAATCGTCGTCGCTATCGGGATCGTAGACCCGTCGATAACGAAGGTTCCTTACTCCCACTGCAACTCCCTGCGGTCCCTGCGCATTCAGGGAAACAATGAGCGGGAGCGGTGCCAGTTCGCCATTGATCATCCCGAACGCCTGCGGCAGTGGCACGGTCAGAACCTCGACATGGTTTTTCTTGAGATAGAGGTTGTTGGCGTCGGGTGTGAGTTCGAGGCGCAATTCGAGGAGATCGTCGGGGCTTACGAGAATGGGGACTGCGCCGGGAAGAGGGACGCCAGCGGAGAGGATCTCGGCCTCGTTGTTGCTGTTTTGACGAATTGTCAGGGCGCAGTCGGCGAGCGTTCCGCCCTCGCCGCGGGGGGAAAACCCAATCGTGATCTGGTCGGTATTGGAACCAGCGACGAGGGGGTGAAATTGGAACCTGACGCGGGTACCGTCTACTGCTTCGTGGCGACTCACTCCTCTGGCGAGAATGCCTGCGGAAGCACGGACCAAGCGCGATGACTCAATCCCACTTTCACCCGTATCCTCGATCCAATTCGCCGCTGCCACAGATCCGAAGGGTTCTCCGAAGACGACGCGGGTGAAATAGTCCTCGCGGTCGGTGAGGGAGGTGCCGTCCTGGCTCTCGTGCAAATTACTGACGTCGTCACCGTCGAAGTCGTCGTCGGGCCTTACATGGCGGTGATCGGTGATCGCGTCGTTGGGATACCGGTCGATGACCTGCCATTCTGCGAAGTCTGACACTCCGTCACCGTCCCTGTCCCCGTCGGTGGTACGATCCAGAGCCAGCAGATCGACGAGGCGCTGGAGGCCGAGCGTCTGACCGTTGGCCGGGGCGAGGGGGGATGGGTCGATATTGTCGGGGAGTCCGTCTTCGTCGCTGTCGGGATTACGGGGATCGGTCCCGTCGGCCAACTCACTGGCGTCGTCGATGGTATCCCCATCCGAGTCACTAAGATAGGGGTGAGTCCCCGCCGCCCACTCGGCGGCCAGAGTCAAACCGTCCGTGTCGCCGCCGGCGGTTGAGCCGCCCAGGTAAAAGCGAACCCACCAGTCGGGCAGTCCATCAGAGGTTCTGTCCGGTGCGAGGAGACGGTATTGGGCGGCGAGCCGGTCTTGGGCGAGCCTGACCTGCTCGGCGGTAGCGTCGCCCGGGAGGACGACGATCTCACCGATCCCGCCAGAGTAGCCCTGAACCCCGCCCGGCAAGGCGCCGAGGGAAGACCATGGCGCGAGCGATCCGCCGGCAGCGGGGAGCCCATCGGGCTGGTCGGTGCCATTGTAACCGAGGCCGCTCAGTCGATTCGTTCCTGTCCCCGCGGTGCGGAAGGAGAATATATCTCCCGAGGGCCCGAAACCTGACTGCGGCGCAGCCCATCCCCCCAATTGCGGGGCGTAGAGAGGATTGAGTTCAAAATAACTGATCCCATCGCTACCTACGGAGAGGCCCGGCGCGACTGCGCCGATGCGACTCGCATCGAAAGACCAAAAGGCGGGCTTTGCTTTGTTCCAAAGCCGGTATCGCACTTTCCGTTCGCGGAAGATCAAGACGCCGCCTTCTCTGAAATCCATTGTGTCTTGCGTCAAATCATTCCGCCACTCTTGCGTAGCGGGGGTGGAACCTGCCAGGCGTGTTTCAAAAAAACCGGTCGTAGCGGAAAGGTTGGCATTCCTTCTTTGTTCGACATTGTTCGGGGTCGAGCCCTGGTGCGCCGCATTGGTGACATCGTAGCGATAGTCCGGTCTATGGCCAGACGGACCAGTGTGCTTGTTGAGGCCTAAGGAGGTATATCGCCCGTTGGTAAGCATCCGCACGTGAGTGTAATGCGACATCCAGCTAACTTCTGAAGTCGCCGCCGCCGCTACGGCGGGATGGAAAACGTGGGGGGAACCTCCACCTGCGGGGAGACTCCCGCCGAGCAGATACCTCTGGCCAGTAAGACCGCGAACGGCATTCGCGTGGGAATTGCCTCCCGTCGCCGCCTGCCAGTTGATCGCTGCGTCGGGCTTAAGGACAAAATGGAGAGATGAATCTGACGGCAGGCCCTGCGCAATCGAAAGGAAGCGGGTGCCGTCGAACTGCAACCAGGACCGCGAATCGAGGAGGCTGGGGCCGATGAAATCGGGCCCCGCACCCGACGCGACAAAGCTGGCGCTCCCTACCGCGCTGCTCCAGCCGACCGCGTCCCCGCCGACGACATCAACACCACGGGCGGAGATGAAGTGACTCTGCGCCGCGAGATCCCAACTGGTCCCCACCGCGAGAGTGTGGGCCACAAAGGTGCGCTGCTGCAGGTTGCCCGCGACCCTGGTGAAGGCGAGCAGGGTCTGAACCTCGCTCGGAACCGCGCCCAGTCGCCAATCAATAGAGAGCAGTCCGTTGGCGTCGGTCCGCAGGGTGCGGCCGGCGGTGCCCCCTGCGGTCGGATTCCGGCTCGCAAGAGCGACCACGCCGCCGCCTCGGATCACCGCAAGGGTCACGGGAGCATTTGCGAGGGGCTGAGAATTTTGGTCGGTGATGAGGAGGTGGACGGGGCGCGGCAACCACGCACCCGCCGGCGCGAACGAGGGAACCCGTCCACCGGGACTCTCCTCGAGCGCGAGGAGACGGGGGGCCTGACCGTTGAAATAATCAAAAGGATCGTTCCCACCCGATTCCTCCGCCGCATTACTCGTCCCGTCACCATCATAATCATCCACGGGAGTGACGTCACTCTGCGCCGCAAAGCTGTCTGACAAAGAGGCATGGATGATACTCCATTCCGCGCCGTCGCTCAAGAGGTCACCGTCGCTGTCCGCTTCGTTCGGATCAAAACCGAGGGATGAGGTCGCCTCACGGAAGTCATCAATACCGTCGCCGTCCGTATCCTTTTCTCCGGGATCGGTGCCGAGGTAATATTCATCGAGATTGGTGAGCATGTCATCGTCGGGATCAAGCCCGGCGTCACTTAGATTACTTGGGGGAATCGGGGTCGAGACCATACTTCACCTCCCAGGCGTCAGGCATGCCATCACCGTCCCGATCTTTCGTATCCCCAAAAAGGAGCAATCCGATCCGGCGGGGCGTGTTATCGACGAGGTCTTCGTTCACGGAAATATCCACTTTTCGCTCGGCGAGATTCCGATGTCTAAGATCGGGCGGAAGCCCATCGGAATCATCCTGAACATGAGCAAAGAAAAAGGGCGCGGCATACGTTTCATCAAAACGAAGTCGGCTCCACGCACTCCATTTCAGCCGAGTCGGAGCGACCGTTTTTGCCTCAAATTTGAGCCCAGTCCCGGGACTCATGTCCCCCTTCCCCGGTTCGACCGCAGATAGTGAACGACTTCACTTTGTAGCCCCGGTTCTGGCGTTCCCGCCAGCGCAAGCAGCAAACCATCGATGGCGATCTCGACTGGCTGCACCCGGGCTGGGTCCGCATTGCCCGAACTCGCCACTTGGGCGAGCAGTACGGGAGGCGTCGCAAACACTGCAGAAAAGGTCGCCCCATCGGCCCCGTCACCGCCGAGAATCACCGTTCCCGCTTCCCATTGCCGTCCTCCGACCGTGAAAGAACCCGACTCCATCACCATCCAATAGACCGACTCGATCTCAGTATCACTGGCACCAGGCTCCGCTACGAGAACCTCACAACCCGTCGCCGTCAGGTTTCGGATTCTCACATGCAGGGACGACGGGGCTGAGAGGGATAGAGGAAAAGGTTCGTCGAGGGAAACGGGGGAAACAATAACGACGGGATCTCTGTAGGAGGCCGAGAAAGTAATCGAAACCCAATCAGCCGGCGCACCGGGAATGACGGTGAGCTCACCGATTTCGAGCTTGGTGTCCGGTTCAGTCCCTTGGCTAAGGCCTCTGCCCATTGCGATAAAACCGACCTGCTCGGGCACTGCGGGCGGGGCCGCGCCGGGGTCATAGTGACGCAAGGATGAATCGAACCCCAGGGGATCGGCCCGCCCGACCTCGCAACGAAGCCTGCTCGGGGAAACGTTTGTCTGGGTCGCGGCAAAGACGACCGGCTGGGCACAGGCTACGGTGAAGGCCGTCGACGCACCATCACTCGGATGCGCAAACCGGGCGACCTCGATCGCCCGCCCCGCCGCAGAACCAGTCCCGGTCTCCACTGCTATGAACGCGACATCGACAGTAGCCGTGGGGGGGGGGGGGGGGGGGGGGCGAATCCCAAGAGAAATTCGATTTGAGAGCTACCGACCTGGCTCAAGCTGACATCCACGCCAGACCCTACATTTGCCCGTGCCATGGCAAAGGGAACGCTATCGAAGGGTGTCGCGAAGGCAATCTGAAGCGTCGATGTGGAAACCGTTACGACGCCCGCCTTCCAATGCAACCCGCCGAACTCATACTCCCCGGCCGCAGCCGCCAGATAGGCGATACCGACCCACTTCGCCGGGTCGGCTTGCGGTTGCGAGAATGTGAACCGGTACTCAAATCCCGAGACCCCCACATTCCGAATCTCTACGGCTTCGGCATTGACCTCGCCGCCTTGGTTGTTGACGAGGACAACAGGCGCGGCGAGAAACGCCTCTCGAAAACTTACCTGATGCCACTGGTCTGATTCCGCCGCTCGCTTGAGAGCGATGCCGTAGTCCACTTGATCGCCAAAAGTGGTCCCGGCGGGTGCGAGAGCGAGGAGAGCAGCGAATATCCAGAATTTTGCGGGAAGTGCGAATCTGCGGGGGATATTCATCGCGTGCAATATTCTCGATTTCCATGATCAGTGGCAATCAAAATTACTTTGTTTTTGATTTTTTTTATTCCACTCACGCGCAGGCCCGGGGCGATAGGGCAAATCTGCGCTTTCAGGTGATTGACGAACCGGCTGCGGGTCGCTACGGTCCCCGCCTATGAAATTGCTCCGCTTTGGCCCGAAGGGCTCCGAGAAACCCGGTCTCCAACTCGAAGACGGCTCGCGCATCGATGCGTCGGGCTTCGGCATGGACTGGAATCGTGACTTCTTCGCCGATCCGGCGAACCTCGACCGACTCACCGCGTGGGTCGCCGAAAATGCCGCGTCCGCTCCCGGCGTCAGCGACGAGACCCGCCTCGGGTCCGCCGTGGCCCGTCCCGGCAAACTCATCTGCATCGGGCTGAACTTCTCCGACCACGCCGAAGAGGCCGGCATGGATATCCCCAAGGAGCCCATCGTGTTTTTCAAAGCGACCAGCGCCATGGTCGGGCCGAACGACGAGGTCATGATCCCGCGCGACAGCGAGAAGACCGACTGGGAAGTCGAACTCGCTTTTGTCGTCGGGAAAAAGGCCAGCTACGTCACGAAAGAGGAGGCCCTCGAACACGTCGCCGGCTACGTCCTGCACAACGACTACAGCGAGCGCGCCTATCAGCTCGAGCGCGGCGGGCAGTGGGTCAAGGGCAAGAGCTGCGACACCTTTGCCCCCATCGGACCCTTCCTCGCCACCGCCGACGAGATCCCCGATCCGGAGAATCTCAAGATGTGGCTCACCGTCAACGGCGAGACCAAACAGAACGGCAACTCGAACAAGCTCATCTTCGGCATCGCGCATCTCGTCAGCTATCTCAGCGAGTTCATGACCCTCGAACCCGGCGACATCGTCTCGACCGGCACCCCTCCCGGCGTCGGCATGGGAGCCAAGCCGCCGCAATTCATGAAACCCGGCGACGTCATCGAACTCGGCATCGAAGGTCTCGGCAGTTCGAAGCAGACTGCGGTGGAATGGTCGCGGTGACAGGGTCACGGGTCACGGGTCACGGGTCACGGGTCACGGGTCACGGGTCACGGGTCGCGGTGACAGGGTCACGGGTCACGGGTCACGGGTCACGGGTGGGCGTAGTGAATAATGTGGGGCAGACATTCCTGTCTGCCGCTCAGCCCTTCGTCTTTTCCAGCAGCTCGATCTCCCGCACGACCATGGTCTTGTCGATCGCTTTGCACATGTCGTAGATCGTCATCGCAGCGATACTCACCGCCGTGAGCGCCTCCATCTCCACGCCCGTCTTCGCATCGGTGCGAACGGTGGCGCTGATGCGGATGCCCTCCTCCTCCGCCGTGAAATCGACCGCCACCTTCGTGAGCGGGAGTTGGTGACAGAGCGGAATGAGGTCGGCCGTCTTTTTCGCCGCCTGGATCCCCGCCACTCTCGCCACCGCGAGCACGTCCCCCTTGGGCACCTCGCCCTCCATGATCGCCCGGATCGTTGCGGCTTGCAGCACGATGAATCCCCCGGCGACCGCTTCGCGGCGGACGACCGGTTTGTCCGAGACATCGACCATGGCGGCGGTCCCGTCGGGTCGGAGATGGGTCAGGGCAGGGGATTCGTCCATGGGAATACTTTGGCGGGGGGAATACAATCCCGCAACGGGCAAGTGCAAGTGGTTCGGGAGTTCGAGATGGGGATTGACGTCTCCGCCCCGATTGTGTTTCCTCAGACTGATGATCAAATCCGCCACCATCTCCCTGCTCGCGTCCGTCTTCACCTTGCCGGTCCTCGCGGCGCCGCTCGCACTGCGTTGTGTCGAAAGCGAGGCCGCCATTGAGATCCATCACGGCGAAAATCTCGTGCTGCGCTACAACAAAGTCCCCACCGCCGAAGCAGCCTCAAACGACCCTCTCCACAGCCGCACCGGCTACATCCATCCGCTTTACACGCCCTCGGGCAAGGTCATCACCGGAGACTACGCTCCCGACCATCCCCACCAGCACGGGCTCTTTTTTGCCTGGACCAAAACCGGATTCGAGGGACGCGCACCCGAGTTCTGGAATCAGAAGCTTGCTGCCGGGAGGGTCTCGTATGTGAAAACGCTCCAACTCGTCTCCGACTCTGTCGAGTCAGGCTTCGACGTCGAGCATCGCTTCGACGATCTCACCGCCGGCGACACGCCGAAGCCCGCCCTGGGTGAAATCTGGCAGGTCCGGGTGCGGGTCGTGTCGGGGCGCTATGTGGTCGATCTCACCTCGAGCCAGCGGACTGCCGGAGAGAGTCCGCTCACGATCGAGAAATACCACTACGGCGGCATGGCCATCCGCGGCAACGCCGCCTGGCTCGGAGAAGACCCCGCCCGCATCGTCACGAGCGCCGGAGACGACCGCGTCGCCGGCAATCACACCCGTCCGGCCTGGGTGAAGATGTCGGGTCTACTCGAGGGGGCACCCTGCGGCATCGTCGCGATCCCTCATTCGAAAAATTTCCGCGCCCCGCAGTGGGTCAGGCTCCATCCTTCGAAGCCCTACTTTGTCTTTTCCCCCATGGTCGAAGAGCCCTTCACGATCAAGCCCGGCGAGCCCTATCTCTCGCGATTTCGGTTTGTCGTCTACGATGGCGAGATGGATGAGGCAGAGGTGAAGCAGTTCTCAGATAAATGGTAGGGAATCATCGCCGCTGGGCCGCGTAACCGGTGAGAATTTTGTCCTCGCAGAGCACCCCGCGAAACGGGCGCGAATGTAAGGACTCCCCAGCGAATTTTTTACTACCGCTTTTCACGAAATTTCGGAGCGAAGGCAGTGCCGTCGTGCGCGGGTGAGGGCATTTGCGACCGGATTCAAGACAGGAGCGGCCCATTTCCTGATCGCCATTTCGGGGCGGTCTGTCATTGTGACATTTTGATGAGACGGATTCACTTTCTTTTTCTACTGGCGGGCCTTGCCCTCGTGTCCTGTCGGGATGAATCTTCCGGCACGATGTCAGATTCTATCGCGGAAACCGATCCCTACCTTTGGCTGGAAGAAGTCGAAGGTGACGAGGCCCTCGCCTGGGTGCGGGCGCAGAACGAGCGGACGCTCAATGAGCTCGAATCCGACCCCGTTTTCCCTGCCTTTGAGGCCGCCGCGCTCGACGTGCTCACCTCTAAAGAGCGTATCCCCTACGGCAACATTCGCGACGGTCTTGTTTACAACTTCTGGCAGGATGAAATCCATGTTCGGGGTCTTTGGCGCCGCGTGCCACTCGAAAGTTACCGGATGGAGAATCCGGCGTGGGAGACGATCCTCGACTTTGACGAACTCGCACGGGAAGAGGGTAAAAACTGGGTCTTCAAGGGGGCCGACGTCTTTCGCGTAAAAGGTCAGGATCGCTACTACTGCCTGATCTCTCTGTCCGACGGCGGAAAAGATGCGGTGGTGAAGAGGGAATTCGATCTCCGGTCGCTGAGCTTTGTCGAAGACGGATTCGTCATTCCCGAGGCCAAGCAGGGTTCGGCCTGGGCGGGACCGGATGTCCTCCTCATCGGCACAGACTGGGGCGAGGGATCACTCACCGAGTCCGGCTACCCCAGGATCGTGAAGCGCTGGCGGCGGGGGACTCCGCTGGACGAAGCCGAAGAAATCCTTGAGGGAGACCGCGGAGACGTCGGGATCTGGCCCTACACTCTCGAAATGGTGGACGGAAAGGTGCTGCAATGCGTCGAAGAGTCGGACACCTTTTTCACCTCGACTCATTGGTGGCTTCCGGAGGGGGAATCCGAGCCGGTGCAAATCCCGATCCCGCCAAAATCGTCGATTGCCGCGCTCGATGGAAGCTGGCTTCTCATCTCGCTAAAGCAGGATTGGGAGTGCGGGGACCTTGTCCATCGAAGTGGCGACCTCGTCGCGTTTAATCTCGAAAACTTCCTTCGGACACGGGAACTCCCACCCGTGGAACTTGTGTTTCACCCCGATGAAAAGCAGGCCGTCAAAGGCGTTTCCGTTTCGAAAGGGGCGGCGCTGCTCTCGATCAATGACCGGGTGACGGGACGGGTCCTCCGGCTGAAGCGCGAAGAAAAGGGATGGCAGACTTCGCCTGTCGAGCTGCCGGCAAACGGTGAGGCCGGGGTTGCGTTTGCGGATGACGAGGAGACCACTGCGTTCCTGACTTTTGACGGATTCCTCACGCCGGACTCGCTCTTCGAGTACGACAGCGGGTTGGGTGCCGTGACTCTGATCAAGAGTCTTTCGCCGAAGTTCGATACCACCGGGCTTGTCGTAGATCAGTTCTTCGCCCGCTCCGTTGATGGAACGGAGATTCCCTACTTCGCCGTTCACCGCGAAGACATCCCGCTTGATGGATCGACACCGACTCTGCTCTACGGCTACGGCGGGTTTCAGATTTCGCTGACTCCCGGCTACAATGGCACGACGGGTCGACTCTGGCTGGAAAAGGGCGGGGCCTACATTCTCGCGAATATTCGGGGGGGAGGAGAGTTCGGTCCCACGTGGCATCAGGCAGGGCTGAAGGGCAACCGTCAGCGGGTCTACGACGACTTCGTTGCCGTGGCCGAAGATGTCATCGCAAAAGGTATTTCCTCACCGCCTCACCTGGGCATCATGGGCGGGTCCAATGGGGGCCTTCTCATGGGCGTGATGCTGAACCAGCGGCCCGATCTCTGGAATGCGGTCGTCGTTCAGGTTCCCTTGCTTGATATGCTGCGCTACCATCTCCTGCTCGCGGGGGCCTCGTGGGTTGACGAGTATGGCTCGCCCGAGGTGCCTGAAGAGCGTGCCTTTCTGGAGACGATTTCCCCCTACCACAACTTTGATCCGGAGAAAAAATACCCCGTGCCGTTCTTTGTGACTTCGACCAAGGACGACCGCGTTCACCCCGGTCATGCCCGCAAGATGGGGAAAAAATTTGAAGACGCCGGCCTGCCGTTTCTCTATTACGAAAACATCGACGGAGGACATTCCGCCGCCGCGAATCAGGCAGAGCGGGCCCGAAGGACTGCGCTTGAATACACCTATCTGACACGACGTCTTTTGAGTGAATAGGGTTTTCGGTCGACCGACTGATGAAACGTTATTGCTCCTTTCGAAAATACAGTGATCGACACAATTGCGGGGAAATTCCTCTTTCATCTCCCGGCACTTGTCCTCCTCATGCCAGCGCCCTGCGGAAACCAGTGAATTTTCCAATCGCGGACTATTCTCTTCCCTGACTCCGTTGCTGATCCAAAAATGGCGAAGAAGGGGCGCAAATTCCAAATTCCGGGACCCCGCTTCCTGAAAACGAAAAGTCCGGATCCGCAGTCTGTTACGGAGCCGGACTCAATCGTCTGAAGGGGGAACTACTTGGCTGTGGCCTTCCACACTCTCAGGTTGCGGATTCCGGAACTTTCACCCGCCACGGTGAAGCCGAAATTTGCCTTGGCCGTACCAATGAGTGGATCGGTGCCGCTGACAGACTTGCCGTCGATGTGGGCTACTATCTCTTCGCCGACAATCTCCAGAACGACCGTCTTCCACTCTCCGGCGCTGATTGGGAGGGCCACCTTACCGAATGGCTTTGCCTGGTCGGGGCCGTCGTGATCGTGATCGTCCTTCTGGGCGGAGAATCCGGCCGGATTGATGAGGACGCGGCAGACGTGTTCTTTCTGGTCGTTGATGCTCAGAGTAGTCTGGCGGGTGCCATCGAGACGGACATCGTATTGAATCACGACGTCCTGAAAGGCGAGGGGATAACGCGCCACGGCACCGTGCTTGTCTGCGGGAACTTCGCTGCCATTGAGCCCCCTGTCGGCGACCTCCCATTTCCCGGGCTTGAGGCGCCATCCGCTAGTCCAGGGTTTGCCCTTTTCCACTTTGGCGGGTTCTACCGGAGCGGCAAAGTCTTCGCTGAGAAGAAGCTCGCCTTTAGCGGCGATCATCGTGTCAGGATCTGCGGCTGAGGCGAGAGAGAGGGAGGCCAGGCTAATCGCGAGCAGGCTGGGTATTTTCATTTTGATATCGTGTTGGGTTGAAAACGGGACTTCCAGCAAAGCGAAAAACCCTGAAAATAGGCGGTAGTCGCGAAAAATCCTGTTCGGAGAGGGGCGTCTTTCTGTCTGAAAATGAGTCATTTCTGAAGATTTCGCTTTGCAGATCGCCTGAATTTGCTAATGACTGGCCGGTTGCTGTGACGAACTGAAGGGTGGATCGCAGTGGCTGGTGCTATTCAATCAACTCCACTCAAACTCACCAATTCAGGACCCCCCGAAAATGATATCCAGAACGACACTCAAGGCCCTGCTCGTGCCTGCTCTACTCACTCTGAGCGCTCCTTTCGCCCTTGCGGCGGAGGAGGCTCCTTCTCTAAATTCCGGCGACACCGCCTGGATGATCACCGCGACGGTGCTCGTTCTGCTGATGACCCTCCCGGGACTGGCTCTCTTCTATGGAGGCCTCGTCCGGGCGAAGAACGTTCTCAGTATTCTTGTGCAGTGCTTTGCGATCACGGCGATCATGACCGTTCTCTGGGTCGTCTTCGGATATTCTCTCGCGGCGGGAGAGGGAAATGCCTTTATCGGTGATTTTTCGATGGTGTTCCTGAACCACGTTACCCCCGAAGCGCTTCATGCGACGATTCCTGAGAGCGTCTGGGTCGTTTTCCAGATGACCTTCATCATCATCACTCCGGCGCTCATTGTCGGAGCGTTTGCCGAGCGCATGAAATTTTCCGCAGTACTCATTTTTACCACGATCTGGACTATCCTCTCCTATCTTCCCATTTGGCATATGGCCTGGGGTGGGGGGCTTTTTGCGGGCTGGGGAGTTCTCGATTTCGCCGGCGGAACCGTCGTGCACATCAATGCCGGCATTGCCGGTCTGGTCGCGTGCATCATGCTCGGAAAGCGCCGGGGTTTTCCGGGGAGTCAGATGCACCCTCACAATGTCACCTACACAGTGATTGGTGCGGCGCTCCTCTGGGTGGGCTGGTTCGGTTTTAACGCAGGCAGCCAGGGAGCCTCTGATGGTGGCGCCGGATTCGCGATGCTGGTCACTCAGATTGCGGCCGCCTCGGCTGTTATCGTCTGGATGGCTCTCGAGTGGATCATTTCCGGTAAACCCACCGCAGTGGGTGTCGCCACCGGTGCCGTCGCCGGCCTCGTCGCGATCACCCCGGCTTCGGGTACCACCACGGTGGTAGGGGCGCTCGTCATCGGCGGACTTTCCGCTCTCGGCGGTTATTTCTGTGCGACTACGTTGAAGCGTAAACTCAGATATGATGACAGTCTCGACGTGTTCGGCGTCCACGGGATCGGCGGGATCATCGGGGCGGTTCTTACCGGTGTTTTCCTCCGTGATCCCGAAATCAACGTGGTGCATCAGACGATCCAGCAGATCAAGAGCGTCGCCGTCACGATCGTCTGGAGCGGAGTGGCCGCATTTGTTGCTCTCACCATCGCAAAAGTGACGGTTGGCCTGCGGGTGACCGAGACAGATGAGGAACTCGGTCTCGACCAGTCCTCACATGGCGAAAACGCCTACGGCTGAGTCTGATCAAAAGAAAAATCGGAAAGGGCGGGCTCTTCATCGGGTCCGCCCTTTTTTGTGTCTGTCAGGTCAGGATCCCTTTGTCGCTTCGTGTCATTGCCTTCGCTCCGCGCTTGCTACTCACTCAGCGTGTGGTGTGAGCCCCGTCCGAAAACCGGAAAAATTCAGGCCTCACATCAAGCAGCGAAGTCACAAAGAAAGGTTCGGGTATTGAGGTCTAAAATGAGCCGTGCGGGATGATGCCTTCGGCATGGAAACGGGAAATCCGGAACTGAGCCGCTCACTGACTCTGGATTGCTTCTGCGCAAAGACCGGTAAATCATCCGCCGGAAAGGGTCCCCACCTTCAATGTCAAACGCCCGTCCATCTCCAAAATCATTCGTGCCGCAGCCGGCACAAAAAGCCAAACCCTACAGCCCCCGTTTTGCGACTTTTGCGCTTTTGCGCGGCGACTCCTCCGAACTCTCCCTGCACCGAATCCCACCCACTCACCCCCCGATCGCGATCATTCGCCGTCCCGGCACGTAGTTCTCCCGGAACTCGTGCATCTCGGGCTTCCGCTCGACGACATGCATGAAAAAGCGGGCGACGTCGTCATCGGTCATGGCGTCGTTTCGCAACACTTCACGCATGTCGAACTCCAGGTGGCTGCCGAGGCAGGGGCGCAGCTTTCCTTCGCAGGTGAGGCGCAGCTTGTTGCAGGTCTCGCAGAAATGGAGATTGGTCATCGCGCCGATGAAGCCGATGATCTGGCCGGTGCCGGGAATCTGGAAGTAACTGGACGGCCCGTTGGTGCGTATGTCAGGACGGGCGGTGAGGGATCCGAGTCGGAACTCGATGATCTTTTTCGCCTCGCCCGAGGCGAGGAAATTGTCTTCGGTGAGGACTTCGGTGGTGCTCACGGGCATGAGTTCGATGAAACGCAGGAGAAGATCCCGACCGCGGGCGAACTCGATGAGATCCCAGAGTTCGTGCTCGTTGCGGTGGCGCATGAGGACGGTGTTGATCTTGATCTTTTCGAATCCGGCTTCGCGGGCGGCGTCAATCCCGGCGATGACGTCGGCGAAGAGGTCGCGTCCGGTCGTGGTCGCGTAGGTCTTCGCGTCGAGGGTGTCGAGGGAGATGTTGACGGTGCGGACTCCGGCATTCTTCAGAGCCTGCGCAGTGGTTAGGCCGTTCGCGTCGCGGCGGGCGAGGAGAGTACCGTTAGTGGAGATGCCGATGTCGTCGATCCCGGCGATGTCGCGCAGCTGGTCGAAAAACCAGAGGACATTGCGCCGCGTGAGCGGTTCACCGCCGGTGATGCGGAGCTTGGAAATGCCGAGTCCGGCCCCCACTCGGATGACGCGCAGGATCTCTTCGTAGCTGAGCACTTCGCCGCGCGGGAGCCAGTCCTGCTCTTCGTGGGGCATGCAGTACTGGCAGCGCTCGTTGCACCGGTCGGTGATCGAGACCCGCAGGTAGCTGATGTGATGTCCGAAGCGGTCCTCCATGGCTGGTCCTTAGTCTGCTCGTTCCCAGGCAACGACGCGGCCGTTGATGAACTCGACGGTGCTGCCGATGTAGGGCAGGTAATCGACGCCGGTGGACATTTCCCATCCGGGGCCGTAGCCATACCCGTAGGCGGGATGGATGTCGTAGCTGGCATAGAAGGGGTGGCTCGCGTAGCCGCCGAATCCGATCGAGGTGGTCTGCACGGGGGCGGTGTGAAAGTAGGCCCATTTCTCGCGGCCCTGCCCGTCGCGGCTCCCGCTCATGACCCGGCCCGGTCGGCCCCAGGCGAGGTAGACGGCGTCCCGGGACATGCCCTCTTCGATTTTGCCCTGATCGACGAGGGTTTTATCCTTTTCGGAAAGGGTGGCAAAGAGTTCGGGGCTCTTATTGATGCGCCGTTGGGCGGGATTGAGCGTCTCGCATCCGGGGAGGGCGAGCCCGCAGAGGAGCGCGAGGATGAGAAGGGTGGGGGAAAAGGGTAATGCCATGGAGGGGGCGTGGCGTGGGGCTCACTAAAGGTGCTCACGGAGAGCCACTCGCGCAAGTGATTCCGTTACGCCCGCCCGAAAGCATCTTGAAAAACCGGTTTTGTGATTCGCTGCGCCAGCTCTTTGTAGCGGAAGATGCCAATGTTCCCCGTTGGGCTCGGTTGCTTCGTGGACCGTTCAATCCATCCCATTCGCAGCGGGCAAGGACTCAGCCATACTCAGGCCAGTCGTGCTTAGGGTAGCGCCCCCGCAACTGCGAGCGGACGGCCGGGTAGCTCCCGGTCCAGAATCCGGCGAGGTTCTCGGTGACCTGCACGGGCCGGTGATTCGGCGCGAGGATCTCGATGACGACGGGAACCCGTCCCTGGCAGATCGCGGGGGAGTCTTTGAGCCCGAAGAGGTGCTGGATGAGCACGGAAATGCGCGGTTTTTCCCCGGTGCTGTAGTGAACGCGCACGCTCTTGCCGGTCGAGAGGGTGATGGACTCGGGGGTGAGAAACTCGATCGCCCCGGCCTGATGCGGCGGCAGCCAGTCCCGCACGACATTCCAGACGGGCCGATCCTTGATCTCCTTGTAGCTCATCGCCCCGGCGCAGATCTGCTCGAGCATGAGCTGTTTTGCCTCTTCGTCGATAGCGGCGAGTTCGTAATCGGGGCAGACTTCGGCGATGAGATTGATGCGGGCAAAGTAGGCATCGACCTTTTCGTCCCACGCCTTGAGATTGAGTTCGCCAGAGAGGACTCGCTCCGCGAGGATCGCGGCCGCCTCGCCCGGAGGGATGGTGCCCGAGGGTTTTGTCTCGAGGACGAGGTCGCGGAAACGCCGCTCGCGCCGGGCCTCGACGCGGCGGTTCCGCTCGTCGTAGACCGCACCGTCTTTCTCGTCGAAATCGCCGGGGAAAAGCTCGCGCAGGCAGCTCTCCTCGACGCGGGTGCAGAGGTCGAGTTTCACGGCGACATCCTTGCCCTCGACCTCGATCATCTCGCCGGCGATGAAAAGATGGGCCTCTTTGGTCGCGGCGACGCTCTCTTTTTCCAATTGGCCGCGGCGTCCGCCGATGACCGCGCAGGAGAGGGTCGAGGCACTGTGGCGCAGGGCGAGCCGGTCCGAAAAGCCGCTCAGGAGCACGCGGGCGATGAGATCGCCATCGGGTTCCGCGACATAGGCACCCTCGCCCGACCACCGCGAGGCGAGGCGGATGAGTTGGTCGGCGACCCGGCCGACGTCGCGGGCGGCTCCGGCGTGGATGCCATAACGTTCCCCGGCCTCGCGGCGGAACTGCTGCCGCTGCATCTCGCTCCAGGCGCGGAGGAGAGCCTGGAAATCCGAGACATCGTCGGGCCGTGCGAAGTCGATCGGCATGAGGTGCTCGGAGTGCTTTTTCCGTGTCGGGAAAAGGGGACGTGACTGGGTCAGGGCAGTGATGAGGGCAAAATACTCGAGGCAGCCGTGGCGGGAGGCTTCGAGGAGGATGCGTCCGAAACGCGGCGGCACGGGCAGCGCGCCCATGGCCCGCCCGTCGACGGTGAGGTCTTCGTTTTCATCGAGGGCACCGAGGATCTGAAGTCGCCGGATCGCCTCCTCGAGCGCGCGGGGTTCGGGGCGCTCGAACCAGTTGAACTCCCGCACCCGCGGCACGCCGCTGGAGAGGAGAATGAGGACGGCCTCGGCGAGGTCCATGCGCTGGATCTCGGCGGGCGTCGCGACGGCCCGCTGCTCGTGTTCGCGCTCGCTCCAGAGTCGGACCGCGGTGCCGGGGCCGGTGCGTCCGGCGCGCCCTGCTCGCTGGTCGGCGGAGGCGCGCGAGATCTTCTCGATGTGCAGGGTCGTGATGCCGCGCCTATGGTCGAAGGAGGAGCGTCGCTCCAGCCCCGCGTCCACGACGAGCCGCACCCCGTCTATCGTGATCGAAGTCTCGGCGACGTTGGTGGCGATGACGATCTTGGGCCTGCTGCTGCGCGAGACGGCGGCATCCTGCTTGTCGGGCGCGAGTTCTCCGTAGAGCTCGTGCAGCTCGAATCCGCTGCTCCACGAGGCATTGCGCAGGGCCGTGACGGTTTTCTGGATTTCATACCTTCCCGGCATAAAAATGAGGATATGTCCCTCAGTGCCATGCTCTTTGAGATGATCGCGGATGACCCGGGCGACATGATCCCAGAGCTCGCCGGTCTGGCGCTCGCGCTGTGGCTCGAAGCGGACGACGACAGGGAAGGTGCGGCCGTCGGAGACGAGATGTCGGCAGCCTTCGCCGAGGTACTGCTTCAGCGCGAGGGTCTCGAGGGTGGCGGACATGACCACGATCTTGAGATCGGGGCGTCGCTCGCGCTGCACGTCGAGGCAGCGGGCGAGGCTGATGTCGCCGAAGAAATGGCGTTCGTGGAATTCGTCGAGGACGACCGCCGCGACATCGGCGAGGTCGGGCTGCTCGATGAGCTTGCGGATGAGGATGCCCTCGGTCACAAAGCGGATCCGGGTGCGCGAGGAGACTTCGTTCTCAAAGCGGACCTGGTACCCTACCTCATCGCCGAGCCGTCCGCCGCGTTCCTGGGCGACGCGGTGGGCGAGCATACGGGCGGCGAGGCGGCGGGGTTGCAGTACGTAGATCTCGCGGTCGCCGCAGATGCCGCTGTCGGCGAGGAACTGGGGGATCTGGGTCGATTTGCCCGATCCCGTCGGGGCCTCGACAACGATGCGGGCCCGGTCTTCGCGGAGCGCGCCGAGGAACTCGGACTCGAGTTCGAAGATGGGAAGGGAGCGGTCACGGGACATGCGGTGGAGGGGCCGGACTATTCCGGCTTTCGCAGTAAGACGCAAGTGGAAGGCAATGAGTAGATCAATGAAAGCTACGGAGGTGATTGACTTGCTTCGTCTCCCTGTCGGTGCCCGCGCTGCATTCTCTTGAACTCAGATGGAGGGCCAACTCCCGCCACCGAAAACGAAATCGTCTTTCGGATCATGAAGAAACGGAAGCCATCTAAAGAAAATGGGAGCCTCTTTCACCAATGAGCAGAAGGAATCCAGAAAAGTATCGATTTCTTGCGGGGACAGAGATGGAAGCAAATCAGTGCGGTGCAACACATCGGAGTACTCAAGGCAGAGGGCGGCAGAGATAGCAGGTCTGAAGTGTCGAAGAGCAAGCCGTGTTAAAAGCTTGTTTGATGCTCCAAGTTGGGAACGAAGGCCGGAAACAAGGATATTCGTATCGACAACCGCTAGCACAACGAAGGTTCGCAGCGTGGACTGAAACGGTCAACTTGCTGGCGCAAATAGATCCCGGTCACTCCGGCCGCCGCATCTCGAAAGTGCCGAGGTCGGCTTTGTCGTTCGAGTAGGTCGCCTTGAATGCGTTTTTCGAAATGGTGGCCTTGTGCCCGAAGGTGCCGAAGAGCCCGAGTTTCTCCTCTCCGTTCGCGAGGTAGCTGCCGCCGCGGCGGGTCACGGGGTAGCGCACCTTGTAGGCACCGGAGAAGATTCGCTCCCAGGTCGCGTGGTAGTGGAAATCGTACTTCCCGGGCTCGTCGGCGGCGGGGGTGACGATGGCGCGGAGGTCGCCGGTGTGGCCATTGGTCGCGGTCGTCCACGATCCGGTCCAGGGACCGGCCGGTGAGGCCACGTTGCCGGACTGATACCCGGCGACCGACTTTTTCCAGTCGCGCTCGAAAGTCCCGCAACTGCTGAGAAAGAGTGCGGCCAGAGCGAGGGTGAGAGAGGGCAGAGTCTTCATAAAGTAGATGTCCGACTGTAGCGAGCCGGGACGCTTCGGGCAAGTGGCAGAAATCCGCCGCCTCAGCCCTGACGCGGCTGCTTGCGGTTGCTCTCGATGTTGATCGCGGTGCAGAGAGTGAGGATGCTTTTTGCCTTTTGCAGCAGGGGCGTGCTCCGGTCCTCAGAGCCGGGGGCGTTCCCGAACTTCACCTCCTCGGCGGCGATGAGAAAATCGCGCAACTCCTGCTGGGCGGCGGGTGGGAGTTTCGTCCCCTCTCGCGAGAGGCGGCCGAGGAACTCCTGCGTCGTCTCGTAGCGCACTGGATCGGCGAAGGTCGCGGCGAGGAAGTCCTTGAGCGTTTCAGAGAGAGCGAGGGCGTAGCGATTCGGCTCAAGTTCGTCCCCGGTCTGCTCGAGTTCGCGCAACTGTCGCTGTGCGATCCTGATGAGTGATTCCTTCGGCGAATCGGTCTGGCGCGAGCGCAGGAAGTACCGGATCGCGAAGGCCACGCCGATGAGGAGCAGAAGAGCGAGCAGGCTGTAAATGACGACAGGCCAGAGGGATGTCTCCGGGGCGATCTCAATGATGTCGTAAAGCTCGTCGGGCGACGCGGCGTCTGACTGGCCGAGGAGGGGGATGTAAAAAGGGCCTGTCATGGTCGGTCGGGAGTCATCTCGGCTTTCCCTGGCGGCGTTTGAAAAAGTGGTGGAGTGCGCCGTGGTATTCTTCGTCGGTCCGCAGTGAGATCTTGTCGATGGAGAGGCGCTTGAACTGTTGGTCGATCTCCGCCTGCCAGCGCGCGGCTTCGGCATTGTAGGCCTGGCGAACGCGGGGGCTGGAGGTATTGACCTCGATCTGGCGTCCGGTCTCGGGATCTTCGAGGCGCACGTGCCCCGCGGCGGGCAGTTCCAACTCGGCCGGGTCACTCACCTGGATCGCGACGAGGTCGTGCTTGCGGTTCACGATGCGCAGGTCGCTGCTGAGGTCTTCGGTAAAGAGGAAGTCCGAGAGCATGAAAACGAGGGCCCGTTTCCGCACCGCATTTTTCAATAGATGGATCGGCGCGGCGAGGGAGGTGCGGTGGCCCTCGGGTTCGAAGAGGAGGACTTCACGAATGAGGCGCAAGGCGTGGGCGGTCCCTTTTTTTGGCGGCAGGTAGAGCTCGACCTCGTCGGTGAAGAGGATGAGGCCGACCTTGTCCTTGTTCTGCAGGGCGCTGAAGGTGAGGAGCGCGGCGACCTCGGCCATCATTTCGCGCTTGCTCGGCCCGACGCTGCCGTAGTTGCCCGAGGCGCTGATATCGACGCAGACGAAGACCGTCATCTCGCGCTCTTCGGTGAATTTCTTCACAAAGGGATGCCCCATGCGGGCGGTCACATTCCAGTCGATCGCGCGGACCTCGTCACCGGGCTGGTACTCGCGGAAGTCTTCGAAGTCGATGCCTTCGCCTTTGAAGCAACTGTGGTATTCCCCGCCGAAACTCTCGCGGACGAGCCCCTTGGTGCGCAGCTCGATCTTGCGGACTTTTTTGAGGATCTCGGTGATCTCGGAGCGGGAGTGCTCGGTGAGGGGGGCGGATCCCGCTTTGGCTCGACTCTTCTGCATCAGGGGGAGGGGAAAAAGGACGGGAAGTTGATCAACCCTTAAAATCATCGCTCAGTTTTGTGATCTCCTCCACCGTCATTTCCCCCTGCCTGATGACGAGGCGATAGCGCACCGAGAGTGGTTTCTCGGGAATGACATCCGTCGCGAAGTAGGTTCCGAAGCGCCCGTATTGGCGCTCGCTCGCCCGTGCGGGCTTGGGATTGCCGGGGTCGTCGAGGTAGGCGACGGTGAAAAATTTGCCGTCGAGGGTGAAACACATCCCTTTCCACGGCAGGTCGCGGGTCTGCTCGTTGTCCGTCTTCGGCGACCAGTTGATCGCGATGCCGGGCTGGCCGATACCGGAGCCGGGCCGGATGTAGTAGGTGGCATTCTGACTCACGTCATTCACGTCATTGTGCGCCCGGAATTGAAAGCCGGCGTGCTGCGGATCCCCGTCGAGCCGCAGGGAGGGAACCGTGGGAGTGAGCTTCGACTCGAAGTCCACGACGAGATCCTTCGCCGGATACGAGAATCGCATGGTGCGTTCCTCGGTCGCGAAGACTTGCCCGTCGTCGCCGATCCAGTCGATCACCGAGGTGAAGTGAGCGGTCTTGTCGTCCGCCCCTTTCGCGGTGAAACGCCGGTGGATCTGGTGGGCCTTGCGGCAGTGCCAGGTATCGACGTTGGTCCAGAGTTTGCCGTCGCGGTCGGTGTAGCTGATCTTCGAAAAGCCGTAGTAGATGCCGCGATGATGGGTGAACTTCCCGCCCGGCCCCTTGGTGAGGAACTCTTCGCGACTGTCGGGTCGGTAGATGTGGCAAAAGGGCTTGTAGGTCTCGTCGCGACGTTCAGGGGTGCTCTCATCGATGGGCTCGTAGACGTAGCGGGCGACGGGGCGGTTCTGAAAGGTCAGCTCGAGGTGTTTCCCGTCTGCCTCGATCCAGGCAAACTGGGCCATGGCGGGGACGGCGGGCGCGAGAAGGAGGAGCGAGAGGAGGGCGGAGGGTGGCTTCATGAGAGGCAAGAGGCAAGAGGTCAGGGAGCGGCGAGGCCCTGCTCGACCATCTCTTTTTTTCCGGGCCGGGGACGGACCCGGGCCGGGGTGGGCATACCGGTGAGGCGGTCGAACTCGTCGGCGGTGCGCAACTCGGGCACGGCGTCCTTCGTCTTGCTCTCCCAGTCGGCGAGGGCGGCCCGCATTGCGCGGAGGAGCGGGAAATAGCGGTCATCGGCGGCGAGATTTTGCATCTCGTGCGGATCGAGTTTGAGATCGTAGAGTTCCTCGGCCGGTCGCGGCGCGGCAAAGCAGATCGCCTGGGCCGGGGTGAGTTCGCCCTTTTCGTGGAGGCGGATCAGTTCCAGATTGGTGGGGCTGCGAACGACGTCGGCCGGCGGGGTGAGGGGGAGATCTTCGAAGTAATTTCGGATATACTTGTAGCGCTCATTGCGGACAGCGCGGGCGTGATCTTCGTAGTCGTGCCAGTTCTTTTCGGCGAAGACGTAGTCGCGGATCGGTTTTTCGGGTTCCGTGAAAAGGGCGGAAAAATCGAGCCCCTCGAAGGTGATGCCCGGCTTTTCGATTTTGGCGAGACTGAGAAAAGTCCCGGCGATATCGACAGAACTCACGAGCCGGGGGCAGACCGAGCCCGGCTTGATCGTTCCCGGCCAGCGGGCGATCATGGGTGTTTTGATGCCGCTGTCGTAGAGCGTCGTCTTGTCCCTCGGAAAAGGCCGACCGTTGTCACTGATGAAAAGCACGAGCGTCTTTTCGGCGATCTTCTGCTCATCGAGCTCATCGAGCACCTCGCTGACGAAGCGATCGAGTCGGGTGATCTCGTCGTAGTACTGCTGGTAGTCGGCCCGCACCGCCGGCGTGTCGGGATGATAGGGAGGGACGCGGACCTTGTCGGGATGGGCCCCTTCCTCGAGGATGAATCTGTCGTAGGGCCGATGCGGATCGAGGGCGGCGAGCCAGAGGAAAAAGGGCTTGCCCTGCTCGCGCTCGCGCAGCAGAGGAATCCAGTCGGCGGCACCGCTCTTCGCATCGCCCTCGAGGGTCTCTTCGAAGTTGCCCGCCTTCGCCGCCTCACCCGAGGGCAGTTGGAAGCCCGAGGTATCGACGTCTTTCACGACATCGAAGCGGTCTTTGATCTCCTCGCCGAGATGCCACTTCCCGGCCGCACCGGTCCAGTAGCCTTTTTCCTTCAGCTTCTCGACGAAGGTGACCTGCTCCTTCGGGAGCGGCCAGTGCAGTTCCTCGGCGTCGGTCTGGTGAGGGTAGCGCCCCGTCAGGATACTGGCGCGGCTGGGACTGCACGACGAGGTCGTGAGGATCGCGTTGTCAAAACGCATCCCGCCATCGGCGAGGCGCTGCAGATTCGGAGTCATGATGGACTCATGCCCGTAGGGAGAGCTGTCGTCCCAGGCGAGATCGTCGGCGATGATGAGAACGAGATTCGGCAGTCTCAGGAGCTCTTCCGCCCGCGCCACTTCCTCGGCGCTGGGCGCTTTCTCTTCCTCACCTTTCTTGCTCTTCTGCGCCGCCACGGGCATCGCGGCAGCGAGAGAGAAAGTGAAAAGGAAAAACGACGCTAATCGGCACGACATGGGGCGAATGAAGCAGATTCTTTAAGAAATGCCAAGTTTACTCAAAGGAAAAGGACATCGGGACGCTTTTCCTATTTCCCGATTTTTCAGCTATTACTCATCCCTTCCGTCCTTCCGCAGCTCCTCGATCAGCTCGATCAGCAACTGCTGAATCTCAACGAGACGCTGCCACTGCTGCTTGTCTGGAAAGTCGTGGGTTTTCTCTTTCACAGGCTCGCCTCGGCGACGATAGGTTCTTCCCGCGTTCTTCAGGTTGCCCGGCGTTTCCTTCTTCTTCGTGTCGATGGAGATTGCAGGTTCACCGCGCCGGCGACAGGTCGCGCCGCGCTTCGCGATGAATCTGAACTGAGCGTCACGGTCGGAATGCTGTTTGCCTTCAACTGTCTTGCGATTGGATTGAAGGCTGTAGCCTTGGAGTTTGAGCATTTTGCCGACCTTGACGCTGCTAATTACAAAGCCCTGCGACCTCAATTCAGCGGCGAGTGACCGGGTGATGTTGCAGGTCCAGCGCATCGTTTTCAGGTATTCGTCGCGGGTCTTTCGGCTCATGGTCCTTGCCATGCGCCACGGTGTCCTCGGTTATGAGGCAATGGGCCTCAAACGCCTTCTTTCAAATTCCTCCTTCGGTGTCTTTATTTATGAGTCAACGCGAAAACCCTCAGTCATGGACGAATTGTGTGTCATTTCGTGAGGAACTCTGTCATGCTCGGAAGGAGCAGTTCCTTCTGCGCCGAGAAACACCAACCATCCTTATTCTTATGGGCGACAAATCACCGAAATCGAAACAGAAGAGCCAGGGCCAGAAGCAGGGCAAAGCCAACGCGTCTGCGAAAGAAAAGCAGCGGGTCGTCGATAGCAAGCACGCTGTGGACGCCGCCCCGAAGAAGAAAAAGTGAGGGTGGCGCGGGACCGGTTAGGGCTCCTGCTTTCCAGGTGACTTGCGAGCGGATGAATCCGCGCTCAAAAGTCTTTCCCGTTTTCGCCGATTGTGGTAGAAAGAGGCTTGGTCGGATATCTCGACTGCTCCCCACCATGAACCTCTCTCCCGCATCCGTCGTTGTCGTTTTTTCGTTTCTTTGTCTCGTGAACCCCAGTTTGGCACAGGCGCAGGCTCCCTTGAAGATCACGCCCATCGCGCCGTCTTCGGGCGGCGGTGCCCCTGCTCCGGCGGCAATTCCGCCTGCATCGAGCGTGATTCCTCCGGTAGCGACTCCCGCATCCCCTCCGGTCGCCAAGCCGGTCGAGCCGATGAAGTATGTCGTCAAAGCGGGGGATAACCCCTGGAAGATCGCGAACAGTCACGGCATCAGCGTGGACGAACTCGTCAAAGCAAACGATATCAAGGATTCTAAAAAGCTCGCCATCGGGGATGTTCTCACACTTCCCGCGGGTGTTGAATCAAAGGGCGCGCCGGTCGCCGTCACCCCCGCAGTGCCCGCCGCTGCCGCAACCGCTCCCGCCGCAGGCGACAACTGGGAACTCTACACCATCAAGAGCGGCGACAACCCCTGGAACATCGCGAAGCGGCTCAAGGTCGATCATCAGAAGATCATGAGCCTCAATGAAGGGCTCGATTTTACGAAACTGAAGATCGGTCAGCAGATCAAGGTTCCGAAAAAGCAGGGATAATGTAAGAAAATCAGGAGACTTGCGTCAGCTCAGACTATAATATAACCATATGGATATACAGTTATCGAAAGTGAGGGCGGTTCAGGCATCAGCGGTGCTCCTTCTCCCCATCCTTTTTCTCTCGGCCTGCGGGAGTGAGCATTCAGCCACGCCATTGACAACGCTCGAACCGGTCACGGCCGAACTCGAGGTCATCGAGGCTAGCGAAGTGCCCGTCTACGAGGAAGTCGTCGGCACTGTCCGCCCTAAAAAGGAAGCACAGGTCGCGGCAAAAGTGACCGGACGCCTTCTCGAGATCACCGCCATTCCCGGAACGAAGGTGAAAACGGGCGACGTGATTGCTAAGCTCGATGTCGGGGAACTCGACGCCTCCCTCACCAGAGCGGAGGCCGCCCTCGCCCAGGCCGCGCGGGATCGTGACCGCTTCCTCGCCCTTCGCGAGTCGGGCGCCATCGCCATCGCCGAGTACGAGCAGGCCGAGTCGCGCGAGCGCATCGCCGCCGCGACGGTGCAGGAGATGAGAACCCTCGTCGGCAATGCCACCATCACCGCCCCCTTCGACGGCACGATCACCCGTCGCTATCTCGAACCCGGGGATTTCGGAGCTCCGGGTCGTCCCCTCTTTGCGATGGAGGATTCCTCGCTCCTGCGGCTCGAGATCAATGTCGCCGAGGCGCTGTCGGGCTCGATGGCGCTAGGCGGCACGCTCCGTGTCGAGATAGGCGGAGCTGATGCTGATTTTGACGGAACGATCAGCGAAGTCGCGCCCTCCGCCGATGTCGGGAGCCGCACCTTTCTCGTGAAAGTAGACCTTCCGATGAACGAGGCCCTGCGTGCCGGGCAGTTCGGACGCGCCTTTCTCCCGCGTGGAAGGCGGAAAGCCCTGAGCGTTCCCGATTCGTCCCTCATCTCGCGGGGGTAGATGGATTATGTCTTTGTCAGTGTCGACGGCGTCGCCCGTCTCCGCATTGTCCGCACCGGGCAGAAGGAGGGCGGCGAGACGGAGATTCTCGCCGGCCTCGACAGTGGTGAGTCCATCGTCCTCACTCCCGCCGCCGCGATGCAGGATGGCCAGCCGCTCTTGAGCAAACCATAGATCACTCGACCGGACAGGGTCGCTGCCCTGACCCGACCCTCTTCACTCCGAAAAATGAGCGAACCTCACTCCCACCCCGAAGACCACGGCATCGCCGGAAAACTCGCGGCGACTTTCATTGATTCGAAGCTCACTCCATTGATCATCGTCGCCTCGGTCCTGCTCGGGCTCTTTGCGGTGATCCTGCTCCCCCGCGAGGAGGAGCCGCAGATCAAAGTGCCGATGATCGACGTCATGGTCGCGATGCCCGGAGCGACGGCGAAGGAGGTCGAAGAGCGGGTCACCAACCCGATGGAGAAGCTGCTCTGGGAGATCGACGGTGTGGAGTATGTCTACTCGACCTCCAGGCCGGGCGAGAGTCTCGTCATCGTCCGCTTCGAGGTTGGCTACGACAACGAGGTCGCGCTCGTGCGGCTCAATCAGAAGCTCCAGTCGAATTTCAACCGCATCCCGCCGGGGGTGACTGCCCCGCTCATCAAGGCGACCTCGATCGACGACGTGCCCATCCTCGCCCTGACGCTGCACAGCGAGCGCTACGACCCCGTGACGTTGCGCCGGCTCGCCGCCGAGCTCGAAGACGCAGTCAAGCAGGTCGCCGACGTCGCCGAGACGAGCCTCATCGGCGGACAGCGGCGCACGATCCTCGCCGAGGTCGATCCGGCAAAGCTCGCCGCCCGCAACCTCAGTCTCGGAGGGATCATCCCGATTTTGCAGCAGGCCAACCGTCAGTATCGGGCCGGTGAATTCATCTCGGGAAATACCCAGGTCCTCATTGAGAGCGGCGCGTTTCTTCATTCGGCGGATGACGCCGGCAATGTCGTGCTCGGAGTCTACGAGGGAAAACCCGTCTACCTGCGCGATGTCGCGACGCTCTCGGACGGTGGCGACGATCCCGCGAATTACGTCCTTCACGGACACGGCGCGGCCTCGGGCAAGGCCGGAGCCGAGGAGAATGCGGTCACCCTCACCGTCGCGAAACGCCCCGGGACCAACGCCATTTCCCTCGCCGAACAAGTCCTCGCAAAGGTCGATGCACTGAAGGGTCGCGTCATTCCGGCCGATGTTACGGTCTCAGTGACCCGGCACTACGGCGAGACCGCGGCGGAGAAATCCAATGAATTGCTCTACCACATGGGCATCGCGGTGGTCAGTGTCTCGCTTCTGATTCTGTTCATGTTAGGCTGGCGCGAGTCACTCGTCGTCGCGATCGCGATTCCCTCGACCCTGGCGCTGACGCTGCTGGTCTTTTACCTTTATGGATTCACCCTGAACCGCATCACTTTATTTGCCCTGATCTTTTCCATCGGGATTCTCGTCGATGACGCCATCGTCGTGGTCGAGAACATCGTGCGGCACTACCGGCTGCCCTCGAACAAAGGAAAATCAGCGAAGGATATGGCCATTGAAGCGGTCGGTGAGGTGGGCAATCCCACGGTCCTCGCGACCTGGGCGGTCATTGCGGCGATCCTGCCGCTCGCGTTTGTCGGCGGTCTCATGGGGCCCTACATGCGGCCCATCCCGATCGGGGCGGGCGCGGCGATGGTCTTTTCCCTGCTCATCGCCTTCATCGTGACGCCATGGGCGGCAGTGCGTATCCTGAAGCGGTCCGAGCCCGAGGCCGCAGAGGAAGGCGCTCTCGTTGATGAGCACAGCCACGGTGAAGAAGGCTGGATGACTCGTGGCTACCGCCGCTACATGGGCTGGCTCCTCCGGGGGCAGCTCCATCAATGGGCCTTCCTCGGCATCATTGCTGCGCTCCTGCTCGGGAGTATGGCGCTCGTCGGGATCGGATGGGTGAAGGTGAAAATGCTGCCCTTTGACAACAAGAGCGAGTTCCAGGTCATCATCGACATGCCCGAAGGCTCGACGCTCGAGCAGACCACCCGGGTCGCCCGCGAGATGGCGGTGGAGATTGCGGCGGAACCGGAGGTGACGGACTATCAGGTCTACGCAGGAACGGCTTCGCCTTTCAATTTCAACGGACTGGTCCGTCATTACTTCCTGCGCAAAGGAGCGAATGTCGCCGACATCCAGGTGAATCTGCTTCCGAAACAGGGCCGCAACGCCGACAGTCACGACATCGCGAAGCGGATCCGGGTGAAGCTCGTGCCCATCGCGGAAAAGTTCGGGGCCGCCATCGCCGTGGCCGAGGTGCCGCCGGGCCCGCCGGTGCTGCAGACTCTCGTCGCCGAAGTCTACGGACAGAACCGGGCGGATCGCGAAGCGCTCGCGATGGAGGTGAAGCGGATCTTTAAAGAGACACCCGGCGTCGTCGATGTCGACTGGTATGGCGAAGAGGATCAGAAGCGTTTCCTCTTTCACATCGACAAGGAAAAGGCCGCGCTTAACGGCATCACCGCCGAGACCATTTCCCAGACGCTGAAGATGGCCGTCGAGGGTATCGATGTCGATCTCGCACATTTTCCCCGGGAACGCGAACCCGTCGTCGTGCGGGTGAAGCTGCCGCGTGAGATGAGGACAGATCCGGCTCAGCTCCTCGGTCTGCGGGTCCGATCGGGCGATGCGAATGGACTCCCCGAACCCGGCGGCCAGGTCGCCGCGCCCGCGCTCGTGCCGCTCGGAGAACTCGTCACCGTCGAAGAGGATGTCATCGACAAGAGCATCTACCACAAAAATCTCCAGCCCGTGACCTACGTGACCGGTGACGTCGCCGGAGTGAAGGAAAGTCCCGTCTATGCGATCTTCGAGATGAATGAAAAGCTCGCTCAGCTCGACATGACGAAGTACGGCGCGACCGATCCTAAGCTGAAGATTCTAAACTCGACGCAACCCTTCCTCGATGCGGAACCGTCGATGAAATGGGACGGCGAATGGCACATCACGATCGAGGTTTTCCGCGATCTCGGGATCGCTTTTGGAGCAGTGTTAATAATCATCTATATCCTCATGGTGGGGTGGTTTAAGTCTTTCATGACGCCGCTCATCGTGATGGCGGCTATTCCCTTTTCGCTGATCGGCGTGTTGCCCGCCCACGGGCTGATGGGCGCCTTTTTCTCCGCGACCTCGATGATCGGCTTCATGGCCGGCGGCGGGATCGTGGTGCGGAACTCCATCATTCTCGTCGACTTCATTCAACTGCGTCTGAGACAGGGCATGCCCCTGCGCGAGGCGGTCGTCGACGCCGGGGCAGTGCGTTTCCGTCCCATGCTGCTGACCGCTCTCGCCGTAATCGTCGGGGCCAGTGTTATTCTCGTGGATCCGATTTTCCAGGGCCTCGCGATCGCGCTCATGGCAGGCGAGATCGCCTCGCTCCTCGTCAGCCGCACCGCGGTGCCGGTGCTCTATTTCATGGTCAATCGTCACGAGCATCCGGAGGAAGCGTAGCGGATGCTTTTTCCCGAGGGTCTTTTCTCTCTCACAAAGCCTTTGCAGCGCCATTGTCTGTAGCTGGCCTGTGTGAGGCCGGTATGCGTGCTCGGATAAAAGGTGTATCCGCGACGATCAATGATGCCGGGAATCAAGCGCGGCCTCACAGAGGCCACCTACAGGAAGAGCCGGGTGTCGAAGTTCGTTGTCACTCCACCCGCAACTCCACGCTCCCGCTGTGGCTGTTGAACTCGGGCGCATACAGGCACTGGATCCCGGCGCCGCCGCTCTGGTATTGCCCTCTCAATTGCACCCGGGCGCTCGTCTCGAAAACGTAGGCTCCTTTCGGGAGATACTCGATGAAGAAGTGGCTCGCGGTGTCTCGGGTTGATTCGTAGTAGGCGAGCCCGTCCTGAAAGCGGTGGCCGCTCAGCACGTTGACCGGCTCGGTGCCGCTGCCGCGCTGGTCTTTGAGATGCACATACTCAAGGTCCCGGTCGGTGCGCAGCTCGACACGGGTGACGAGTTCATCGCCGGGCTTGAGCACGTCGCCCGCGGCTAGCGACTTCAGTTCGGGACCGGCCTTGCCGTTGAGTTTCACAAAAAGGCTCTTCTTCAAGGTCAGGGGATTGCCCTCATGAGGCGTGACCTTGGCGATGTCTTCGAGGTATTGCCAGTGCAGGCTGCCCCAGGAAACGCCTTTGTCTTGTTTTGTCAGGGTGATGTTTCCCATCCCGGGCTGTATCTCGGCGGCGGCGAAACGTTTTTCGTAAAATCCGGTACCGGCTTCGATTTTCTCAGGCTTCACTTCGGTGCCGCCGAGGGAGAGAGAAACGAGGGCGTCTGATCCGAGGAGGTCGTCGCCGCCGAGGAGCAGGGCGTAGATCGCGTCGGCAGTGGATTTGGTGCTCGGCCAGGCTTGAGTCTGGCGCTGTTTCAGCAGCCAGACGCGGCAGTCGTCGGCGATCTTCTCATCCTTGCCGATTTCGCGGAAGGCCTCGATCATCATCGCCTGGGTCTCGATGGGCGCGCGATACCACCACCAGTGTTGCTCGGTGTCGCGCCAGTAGCGGCCGAGCTCCTCGTCGTTGACCGAGCGTTCGAGGAGGGAGGCGACGATGGCGGCGGGGGTGCCCTGATCGCCGAAGCGTTTCAAGCCGAGAGCGATGTGGGCCTGCGAAAGGCGCGGCAGTGCCGTCCAGCTTTTCACGGCGAGACCGCAGAAATAATCGATCGCAGTCTGGTTCTCGGGTGCGACAGGACGCCGAGCGAGGAAGAAACTGCGGGCGTAGAGATAGAGCGCCTCGGTGCTGCCGAAGCGGTCGACTTTGTCGCGGAGACAGGTCTGATGGCGCTCCGTGATCCAGTCGTCGAGGCGGTCGAGCGCGCGCAGGGCGAGGTCGTCATCCATCTGGACGCCGAGATGAGCGAGCCTCCCAAATCCGCTGACGAGATACAGGGTGATGAACTCACTCTCGCGTCCGCCGGGAAACCAGGGCCAGGCACCGTTGTCGATCTGCATGGATTCGAGTTTTGTCAGGGCGGCGGCGGTTTCGTTGTCGAGCCGGTTCGCTTCGAAAAGGAGTCCGACATTTTTGCGCGCCTGTGTCTCGTCCTTCGCGTCGCGCAGCCAGGGTGTTTCCTCGATGAGGACGCTCTTGAGTTCTTCGTTTTTCAGGAGCGGGCTGTCGAGGGCCTCGGGCTGTGACTTCGGCAACGCCTCGCGCCAGAGGTCGAAGACGCGGCGAATTTTCGGATTCGACGTCGCGATGTGCCGGGCGAGGGCATTGGCGTAAAAGCGGTTGAAGACCTGCTCGGCGCACTCGTGCGGATACTCCATCAGGTAGGGGAGTGACTGCACCGCATACCACGCCGGCTGCGACACGACCTGGGCGGTGAAGGACTGATGCTGCAAGGTGTCCGACTTTCCGCTCTCGAGCAGCTTGGGCAGGGTAAATGTCTTTTGCCCCGCGCCGCGAATCGGCAGGGTGATCGACTCGGTGAGGAGGATGCGGCGGGAGAGCACCGGCAGCCAGCCTTCCTCGCCATCAGAGACCGTCCCGGTCGAGGCGACGGCGCGATACTGGAGGAAACCTTGTCCATCCGGCACGGCGATCTTCCACGAGTAGGTGCGCGACTCGTTCGCGGGCAGCGCGAGGTCCAGCTCGGGTGTCGTGTTGCCGAGGGCGGAATCGGTGTTTGTCAGGGTGGCTGCGTCAGAGAACTCGAGCCGCACTTTTCCTTTCACCGATTGGGCAGCCTTGTTGGTCACTTTCACGGTGAACTCGACGAGGTCGCCTTCGCGGAGGAAACGCGGGGGATTCGGCTGCACCATGAGGTCTTTGGCCGTGACGGTCTCGCCGGTGAGCAGTCCCGAGCGGAGCTGGCGGTCGTGGGCGAAGCCTAGAAATTTCCATGTCGTGAGGGCCTCGGGCATGGTGAACTCGATCCTGACAGTGCCGTTTTCATCTGCAAGGAGATGGGGGAAGAAGAAGGCGGTTTCCTCGAGGTTTTTCCGAGCGCCGACCCCGCTCCAGTCGATCGGGGCAGTGGCGGGATCGCTCTCGGCGTCGAATTTCTCAAGGGCAACGCCTCCACCTGAAGCAGCTTCCGCAGGAGCGGCGGCGGGGTCGGCGGCGAAGGCATCTGCTGAAGCTTCCATCACCATGCTGCGCTGCTCCATTATCGGACTCTTGCTGAAGGTGGCAAAGCGTCGCGGTGAATCCGAGAGCACGGGCAGGAATCGTCGCCACTCCGGATTGCCGTTCTCGCTCGATTGCGGCCACTGCGAGACGGTTTGGAAATACGAAGCCCATCCATTGTGGAACTGGCTGTAGCGCCGTGACGAGTCATAGTAAAAAGCGTCGAACCCACCGGGCCAGGAGTGGGGCAAAAACGCGTCGAGCGAGGCGTCGTACATCGCCGCGACCATCTCGACCGGTTCGTCCTTTGCCGCGCCTTCGACAACGAGAGTCCAGGTCTCCTTCGCGCCCGGCTCGAGCTTGTCGCGCATCCGCTCCCAGCGCAGTGAGTATTCCTTGTTCGACCAGGGCACAGAGACGGAGCGGCTCGTGAGGTGGGCGCGGTTCTCGCGGATCTGGGTGACGTGGAGGGTGAACCCGCCGCGCTCTTTCTCGGTCACGGGCATAGAAATGGCCTGCTGGGTGCGCCCTGGCTCGGTCCAGTAGCGCTGCACGATCTTGCCGCGATGCTCGACCTCGACGAAGGCGCGTCCGGTGTCGTAACCCGTGCCCCAGAGAGCTTCGAGAGATTGACCGGGCTGGCGGGTCCAGCTTTCGGCGGAGAGATGATGAGCAACACGCACAGGGAAGGTCGCCGCCGTCGGATCGAGAACACGGATGGGCAGCAGCGCGGTGACGGGACGTCCGGCGCGGTCCTTGCTTTCCAAGACGGCGCGGTATTCCCCGGCGCCGAGTTTCACTTCGAGCTTAGCCTGGCCCTTATCGTCGGATTGAAAATCGTCGCGCTGCACCACCTCACCGAGCGGCCACTGGTTCGGATCGGAAAGGTCGGGATCGTTTTCCCTTGCGGCAAGCGGTTGCCTTCGGCCCGATCCGAGACTCGGACGATGCACTTTCTCCGGCGACTGGAGCCTGTGAACGGTCACGGTGCCGGACGCGGCGAGGGCTTCGCCGTCGAGGCTGGTCGTATCCACCTTGAGGGTTACCGGCTTCGTCACGGTCTGCCATTCCTCTGCCGAGAGTTCCGCCTTCAGCGTGGTGTAGCCGACGGTGACGCCTTTCGATCCCGAGCGCGTCTCTCCGGCGGTGTCGGTGACATCGGCATGCAGAGTGAAATCAAAAGAAGGCTCGGCTTTTTCCTCAATCGTCGAGTCGGGTTCGGCGGTGAAGCGGATTTCAAAACTGCCGTCCACCGCCGTCTTTGCCACGCCATTGGCGATCTCTTTTGCCCCCTGATCGCTTGGAGGAAAAAACCATCCGCACCAGCGCAGCCATCCCGGCCAACGCGCCTCGCGAGTGACTCGCCAGCGCACCTCGGCCCCGTCGATCGCGGCTCCGGCGTAGGATTCCGCTTTACCGGTCAAGGTCACCGCTTCGCCGAGTTGGGGCGATTCTTTCGGGGCATTCAGGGTGACTTGGAATTTGGGACGTTTGTACTCCTCCATCGAGATCGACACGGAGCCGTTGTTGCCTTCGGTGATCGTCATCGCTCCGGTGAGACGCCCCTTTGGCGCGGTGAAGGCTCCGCTGAAACCGCCGCGTTCGTTGGTCGTCACCTCGATGGCTTCGACCTCCTCGTCGTTCATATCACGCAGGCGGATTGTGAGCTTTTTGTTAGGGAGGGTGCGGTAGTTGTTTTTTTCCGTATCGGCATGGACGTGGATGCCTTTAAAGCGGATCGTCTGGCCGGGACGGTAGATCGAGCGATCCGTGAAAAGGTAAGTTTTGACCGGATCCGATTCCCTCTGGTCCCGCCAGAGATGCATCTGAGCGCTGGCGATTGTCGCCCCTCCGTGCTTCGAAAGAAAGAGGATCGCGTTGTCATTCGCCTTCTGCTGGAAGGTTCCCATGGCATCGGTCTTCTTCGTCGCGTCGCGCTTCCAGCGGCCGTTTTTATCGACGGCCCAGACTTCCACCGCAGCGCCGACGATGGGTTCTCCGCTCAAGGCATCGAGGACAAATCCCTCCGCGCCATCCGGGGCCTGTCGGGTGATCAGCGCGAGGGGCGAGACCCAGAGAGTCGTGGCGGAGAGCTGGTTGTCCTCGGTGGCGAAGTCGGCGCTCGCGCTGGCAATGAGGAGGTAGAAGCCGGCCTTCTGATCGGCGGGGGCGGGGATCCTGACGGTGCGCTGGCGATAGTCGTTCGTCTTTTCCAGATTGGCCGTCCATGTTTCGGCCGGCTCCTGTTGCAAAGCGGCAAGGATGGCTTCGTGATTGACCTGATCCGGAGTCTCCCAACGCTGCCCCGGGAGGGCCCATTCCCGCGGTACGAGCCGGAAGTGAGTCGCTTCGATGTTGCGATAGGTGATCTCGATCTCGGGCTGGGCGGCATTCCAGACCTGCTCAGTTCCGATCTGGAGTTCACGCGCCTCGACGCGCTTCACGAGATTGCGGCAGGCAACGGCAAAAACGGAATCGGGAAAACGTTCCGCTGCGGCCAGGGCAACACGACGTGCCTCGACGTAGTCTTCCGCCGCCATGAGCCGCGCCGCGAGCGCCCCGGCCACGGCGGGACCGGCTTCTTCCGCCTCGTGGGTTTTTAACAAGGCGGTGAGTTGCTCGCGGGCGCGGGCATCTGCGGTGTCTCCGCTCGCTTCGCTCGCGGCCCACTCGAGGCGGTCGAGGTCGACGAGGACCCGGGCCGAGGCATCGGCATCGGCGGCATGAAACCGCAGCAGATCCTGATACAGCGTGATCGCCCGGAGTGTCGGTGAGTCCGTGTCCGTCGACTCGGGCTTCCAGGCGAGGAACTCGGCCATCGTACCCAGCGCGGGCGACGTCGCGTCGAACCCGAAGGCATCCTGCGGGGCCGCCCCGGCCTGCTCGGCGGCGGTGTAAAAGGCGAGGGCCTCGTGGGCGAGGAAGTCGTAGAGGGTCGGTCGGAAGCGGTCCGGCATGTTGCCTTTGACCAGAAGGGTGTCGAAGTCCGAGACAGGGATTTGCTGCAAGGCGTTCGCGTTTTCCAAGGCCGCCCGATAGCGTGTGTCGATCTCAGTGAAGAGTCGCGGCAGATCCCAGGTCTCGAAATCGCCGCCCGGAGCCTCGGTCGTGCGGGTGCGCTCGAGCAAGCGCCAGCGATTTTGCTGGAAGTAATCCCGGTAGGCACCAGCGAGGAGCGTCTTCAGGATAGGCGCAATCTCTGCGGGCACCTCGGCTAGCGCCGTCTCGTAACGGCGAATTTTTTCTTCGGGCTGATGGCCCTGAATTTGGGTCTCCGCGACGATCCGGTAGGCGACCGCCTTGGCGAGTTCGGCCCACGCCTTTTCGGCTCTGGCGGCGGCCTCGATGGACATGAGCACCTCAATGGCGGACTGCGGGAGGGAACCGCTGAGATGTTCGTCCACCAGTTTCCATTCAGCATCGCGGGGCGCGGCGGGGGAGATCATGGGGGAAAGGGCGAAGATCAGAGCGAGGCAGGCGGGGGCGACTCGGAAAGGGTTCATACTCCACCTTAAACGGATGAGGTCGCCCGGCGAAGTCAGAAAATTGTAAAGAATGTGATTTGGGGGAACCCGCTGGTATCGCTCCGACGGGTTGGATTTGCTAGCAGCCTGTAGGCTTAGGCGAGTGACAATTCAAGTGAGGCACTAACCTGTCGGCATGGCTGCCAAGTTCGTCAACATTGATCGGGACACCCCGCTTCCCCAACCACCTGACCTGCGGGACTGGGTGAAAGCCGACGACATGGTCCACTTCATTATAGACGCAGTTGACGCCTTGAACCCGGGCTTCGCACGCGTCAACGAGCGCGGCACCGGTTCGGCGCAATACCCGCCCTCGACGATGCTCGGGCTTCTGATCTATTCCTAAGCCACAGGCACGTTTTCCAGCCGCCGCATCGAGTGCCAAACCTACGAGAACGTGGCAGTGCGCGTGCTCTGCGCTGATACCCATCCCGACCACGATTCGATCTGCAAGTTTCGGCGCGAAAACAAGGAGCTGCTCACCAGCGTCTTCCATCAGGTGCTGGAGCTGGAGGCCAACGCTCGCGTTCTCAAGGTGGGCGACATCACCGTGTCGATAGACGGGACCAGGGTCCGGGCCAAAGCCAGCAAGCATGGCGCGATGAGCCACGATCAACTCGAAAAGCAGATGAAACTCGCCGAAGAGCAAATCGGCGAACTGCTGGCTAAAGCCGAGGGCGCCGACAGTGACCCGCTCCAGGACGGGCTGAGCATCCCGAAGGAACCGGAGCGCAGCGGAGATAGCCAGCCGCAGGCTGCCCGAAGGGTGAGCGAAACGAAGCAAATCAGGCGGCGCGAAGACCGTATCGCCGAGCTCAAAGAGGCAAAGAAAGTGATGGAGGAGAGGGCCAAGGCACGCTTCGAGATCGAGCAAGCCGAATACGAAGCCAAGCTCGCCGCCCGCGAAGCCAAGGAGAAAGAAACCGGGAAGAAGAGCGGGGCAAGAAGCCCAAACCTCCCACATCCGATCCCGGCCCCAAGGACCAGTTTAACTTCACCGATCCCGAAAGCAGGATTATGAAAGACGGTGGCAGCTTCGAGCAGTGCTACAACGCGCAGGCTGCGGTTGAGGTTGAAACCATGCTCATCGTGGGCAAACGCGTCAGCGACGCGCCAAACGACAAAGAGCAGATGCAACCGACCCTGGCCGTCGTCAGCCCCGTCGCAGGCGCGGTCGGTGCCGTGCTGATCGACAGCGGCTACTACAGCGAGAAAGCCGTCACCTCCGTGGAAGACGGCGGCCACGGCCCCAAGGTCTACGCGGCCGTGAAGCGCCAGGGGCACAGTCGCAGCGTGAGCCAGCTTGAAGAGCGCCCCGATCCGCCCCGATCCGCCCCGATCCGCCCCGATCCGCCCCGATCCGCCGCCTGGAGCGAAAGCGGGCGAGATCATGGCGCACCGGCTGGAGACAAAGGCGGGAGGGGAACTCTACAAACTGCGAAAACAAACCGTCGAACCAGTCTTCGGCATCATCAAGGAAGCGCTCGGGTTCCGGCGCTTCCTGCTGCGTGGTCTGGAGAAAGTGAATCTGGAATGGACACTGGTGAGCAGCAGATACAATCTCAAACGTCTCTTCAACCTCGGAATGACGATCAAGGTCGGGTAAGGAGCCCTTGCGGCGGGTCTTTTTACCCTCCGCAGCGCTTTAAGCGGGCTGAAGCGGCCAGCCCCTCTCCGATCACCTGCAGGGCATATACCCGAAGCTTGATTGATCTGCGGAAATTACCAAGAAACGCGGACAGGTCGGCGAAACATTGGACTCAAGTCCGGCGGGCTGCCATGGGGTGCGGTCCCTTTCTCACCTCGGCCCGCGACGGTTGAAGATCCCTTTCTTCTTCGGAGCGCCGGCAGCCAACATCGTTTCGCGGATTCTTTGCGAGATTTTCCGGAATTCCATAGATTGAGTTTCACCGTCCATGCCTTCGAACCCGCCCCAGTCGCACGCATCGAAATACTCGAGCATTTCACAAAAGGTTTCATGGCTGGAGCGAAGCGTTCGCGGCACCTGCCATGCATCAAAATTTTCGGTAAACTCGGTCAGAATCCAGGCCGCAGGCAGGTCCCAGAGGATGCATTGCGCGGAAAAGAGCCGAGCGAAATCGAGTGATTCGAACGGCTCACCCAGGTGAAAAAACTCAAGCGGACTCATCAGGGCGGTCCGCAAGTCGAGGAGCATGGGGACCGCCCACGGAGAGGTCATTATCGCCTCGCGGAGAAGAGCACTGGCCTCGTCGAAGAGAGGAGAGCGCAACTTCCCGAATGGTTTGGCGGCCTCCATGTCCGGCATGAAGCCTTCATTCGCCAGGACGGCCTGCCGGAAGCGCAGGAATGCTCTGCCATAAAGGGTGGCGCAGGATCGTTCTTCGCTTTCCATCTCCGCGAGCACGATCTCGGCCCGGTCAAAGTCATCTTTTTCAAGGAGGGCCGCGAGCAGGGTCGGGCGGATGTAGAGCGGGTCCCCCGGATCGAAGGCGAGGCTCTCCTCGAGGAGGGCGATCGCTTCGTCGATTCGTTGGAAAATGATGCGCATTTCCGCGAGTCTGTGCAGCGCAGGGAGGAAGGCGTTGCCGCGCAAATCGCCGGCAGGATCGAGATCCTCGATGTAGCTCTCGCGCAACGCTTCATTCTTGCGACGCCCCGCCTCCACGGCCTTTTCCAGCTCCGCACTGCTGGCTTCTTCACTGACCAGCGTATCCGCGACGACGAGATGGGCATCGGCACAATCGGGGTCGATCAGAAGGGCCTCGGCCGTGACTTTCGCCACCATTTCCGGCGATGCTCCTTCTTCGAGGGAAGCGAGGTGTTCCAAAGCGAGGAAATGGGGGGCTGGAGCGAGATCATATTTTGCAAATATCTCCTCGAAGGAGGCACCGCCGAATTTCTCATCGTAGATCGCTTTCGTCGTTCCTGGAGGATAATCGGAGTCTGCCGAAATCGCATCAGTGACGAAGAAAAACCGCTCGGACCGATGATTCATTCTCGAACGATCAATCTCACGCACTTCGCGCACCGGTGACTCTTTCAAGATCGGAGCATGAGGGACACCCTGCACATTCGCACGCCCGAACGCGCCGCCGCCTTTTGATTTTCGTTTTCGCTTGGCCATGACAATTTTTCTTTTTGTAAGGCGCGCCCTTTGCCTTCGCAAACGAATTTCGGCGCTCTGCCGGGAACCCTTGGGCTCTACCTTCAATAACCCTTGGACATCCAACGCGGGGTCACAGACCCCACCTACAATCATCGGCTCATTCTGTAGCTGGCCTCTGTGAGGCCGGATTGCGTGTTCGACCACCTTGCGTATCTAACCCCGGCCCTCACAGAGGCCAGCTACAGGGACGCTGCATCACGCAGGCCGACATGGTCGGCCCGACCTGATCCTCAGAGAAACTCAACCGCCGCCTTTGTAGCTTGCCTCTGCGAGCTCAGCTCTGTGCCCCGGATACCGCCCTCTCGCCCTCTCGCCTTCACCCCGCAGCCCAAAAAGACCTCCCCGCGAGCCCCTCATTCGAAACCCCGAACCATTCCGCCAGCGTTGCTGCGACGTCGGCGAAGCTGTCTCGAACTCCCAGGCACCTTGCTTCAGTGGGCATTTTCGCCAGGAGCGGGACGCGCTC